>Ga0105106_10002994_pt1 | contig 12093 bp, 7 predicted proteins | sample PPLLaktember2015_5_FD_79109 | JGI IMG/M metagenome (GOLD analysis project Ga0105106, IMG submission 79109) | Freshwater sediment microbial communities from Prairie Pothole Lake near Jamestown, North Dakota, USA - PPLs Lake P8 Core (1) Depth... | ecosystem: Environmental > Aquatic > Freshwater >...
ATTTGCATTTTCGGCAATAACCGGCTTTTCAACAAACCATGCATTCCCCAGAGCCCGTGGATTTACGACAGGCGGCGATTGGGTATCAATTATCACATATTTTGAATTGAGCATGTTCAGCACAGCCGTTTTATTGAACACGGGCAAAATTACCGGCAGCAGGTCATTTACCGTTCTTGCCTGTTCTGCCGACCGGAAGGCGCTCTGGAACAGTGCAAGCTCACGGCTTATTGAAGAATCGATAAGCTCCTGGTACCTTTTTAGCTTGGCACCATGGTATCCGCCTATCGATTTATGGAACCAGGAGGTGGGTGAATTATCATTGAATATTGAAACAGTGAGGTTCAGCACCCTGTGATACGATTTATCCTTAAGTATTTCAGCATCGGCAATTGTAGGGGCAAATGATTTCTGGATAGCCGAGGGTCTTTCAAACCTGTCGGCATCAAGGTATCTTTTACCTGCACCCCAAAGATCAAAAACAATGAGAAGAGCTATCAGGACGATTGAGTATTCCTTTCGCAGCTTGCCGGTTACAAATCCAAAAACAGCTGCTGCTCCAAGCAGGATGAAGATCAGCGACCTCAGGCTGTCGGCCCTGAGCAGCTCCTTTCTGTCAGCAACAAGGGCTGAAGTGAGCCAGGCCGGATAATCAGACTCCATCGGACTCAGGAAAGAACCTGCGATTCCGGGAATAATCAAAACCAGAAGAACAATCCCGCCGGTTATCCCTGTTGCAAGCTTAAGTCCCTTCAGCATCTCCTTATTCGAAAGGGTGCCGTTATAATAGTTACGAAGGGCAAGAAATCCAAGCATCGGGATGCAGAACTGGGCTATAATAAGTGTCATTGTCACGGCGCGGAACTTGTTATACCCGGGGAAAAAGTCGATGAACAGATTTGTGAACGGCATGAAATTCTTTCCCCATGCAAGCATTATCGACAGGAGAGTGGCAATAAGGAGCCACCACTTTTCCCGTCCTTTTACAACAATCAATCCCAGCACAAAGAGAAGGATAACAATGGCCCCCATATAATGAGGACCTTCTGTCATCGGCTGAGTTCCCCAGTATTTCGTTACCTGGTTCACTGCTTCAGCGGCATTTTTCTGCCTCAGGGCCTTTACTGTCTCTGAATTCTTGTCGAAGGGTTTGCTGGACCCCCCCTTGTAATCCGGAATAAGAAGATTCATTGTTTCATCGATTCCATAGCTCCAGGCCACTATATAATCCCTGTCAAGTCCTGAAGAAATGTTCGTGTGTTCTGCCTGCAGATCCGACTTTCCCCTTATTGAATATTTGCCATATTCCCTGATAGTGTTCAGGTTGCCGAAATTGATCCCGATTGCCAGTATAACCGGAACAATTAAAAGAACAGATGTCTTCAGGAAGGCAGGGAATGTTTTTTCCTTCAATGAATAAATGAATTCGATGATTACAAATATCAGAAGAATGATAGCTGAGTAATAAGTAATTTGAAGATGGTTTGCAGTAACCTGAAGCGCCAGCATAAATGCTGTCAGAAGTGCTCCCTTTATTGCATCGTACCTGTATGCATAGTAAATTGCACCTATCATCGGAGCCATGTAGGCAAGAGCGATAGCCTGAGTATTATGTCCGGCCGCCAGGATCTGAAAGAAGAATGATGAAAATCCGTATGCAATGGCACCGGCAATTGATAGCCATGGATTGACGCCAAAAAGGAGGAGCATGAAATAGAAACCGGCCATTGAGATAAAAAGCACGGATACTGGCATTTTGAATATCCTGAGAACTCTATCAGCATGCTTTATTAGATTTCCCGGGAACCTTGTCGAAATCAGGTATGCGGGCATCCCGCTGAATATTGAATTTGTCCAGAGCGGTTCCCTGTGAAATTGTTCACGATAATCCCTGATCTCTTTTGAGTTGATATTCGAAACCGTTGAATCGTTTGCTTTAAGTACTTTCCCCTCCAGAACTGGATAGAAATAAGCAAAGGATATGATAATGAATATTGCTACCGCAATTATGTGGGGCAGGCCAGGTTTGATTCTATCTTTGATTTCCATGGATCGGGATATTTTTCTTTCTGAATTACTGACAAAATTATTTATTTACCTGGAATATTCTTTTTACCGCTTAAAGTGCCGGTTATATCTCATTCTGAATTCCTTTCAGCGACCTCAGGTTTTTACCCAGATTCCTCAGATCGGACCATTTCACAATGAATCCTCTTATTGCTTGAAGTTCAGCTGTTTCATAAAAACCAAACAGGTATAGCAGGAACGGGAATACAAGTACACATGTCGTTTTGATTATAAGGCGCGGAATGATATGCATTTCATTCAGGAATAATCCTGCAAATGAAAGCAGTCCGCCGGTAAGGAACATTATAAGGACCTTTCTTTTTTCGTAAGGGATAAAGTACTCTTTCTGGGAAAAATAATAATTGAGCATCCAGTAGATAATCTGTGTCAGCAGAGTTGCAACCGCGGTTCCAAAGATATTCCATTTAGGTATCAGAAGAATATTCAGCACAATGTTGAGTAAGGCTGAAATCACAACATTCATCCCTATGATCCCTGATTTTTTATTGATCAGCAGTCCATAGCTCGTTGTTTCCCTCATATTCATGAAGAATACGGAAAGAGCCAATAGGGGTACCACCATATATGCACTCCAGAATATGGCCGACTTTGAAATTACCTTTATTATCTCATATGAGAAAAGCGATACTGTAATTATCCCAAGCATCAGGACAAAGGAGGTGTACAGCATCGACTTGGAGTAAAACCTTTTATTGTCGGGCGAATTGATCTTCTTTAAAATCATTGGGGTTAAAGCCATTTTTATCGAATCGACTATCACCAGTTTCAGTACCGAAGCTAATTTATAAGCCATTGTATAAATTGCAACAAATTTCAGCAGGGCCATTGAATTCAGGGCATACCTGTCGATGGCAGTCAGTGCTGCTGAGGCAAAGTTTGCAAGCAGCAGTGGGTAACCGTACCGGCTCATCGATCTGAAGATGGGCATACTGAAGAAAGGGGTGGTGTTCTTTATGGCGTAACCCGATAAAAAGATTACGAACATCAGATTTCCAATCACCTGCGCCAGGTAAATTCCTGGCACTCCCATACCTCTGTAAACAATGAAATAAATTGTGAGGGTAAGAACGGCAAGCAGCTTTAAAAGATTGGCAATAGAGAAAAGAACTGATCTCGACTGAACCCTCATAAGGGTGTTGATCAGGTTATTAACTGCCTGTAGCGCTGAAGAGAGTATCAATAAACTTATTGCCTTGCTCAAGTCGATTGTACTGAAGATTACGGACGAAAGCTGGCCGCTCAAAGGAATCATGAAGGTACAGAACAGGATGCTTATCAGCAGTTGGAACATGAACGCCATGAAAAAAATTCCCTTCTGGTTGTTCGCATAGTCCTTGTCCCAGAACCATCTCATCATGCTCTGAGGCAGGCCCGACGCCATAAGGGAGATAAGGATAAGTCCCGAAATGTCGAGCACTGCTATTATCCCGAAGTCATCCACTGAAAAGTATCTGGGATCAGTATATAGCGGGATAAGAATAAAACCGATTATCTTGACGGCTATATTCCCGAGTCCATAAACCAGACTATCTTTAAAAGATACTTTTATGGAATTCAACATTACTTCTTATCATGAATCAATTCTGAATGAATCAGACCTAATTGTTAAAGAGTTCCCTTGCAATTGCCTGCTAAGATACCAAATACACTAATAATTCGACCTGCAATATGATCAATGGTTTTTCTTATTTTTGTCAATCATCAACATATCTGAATTTAAATGTTCATTAAAATAGGGAACCTGAAGCAAACCAGTTACAAGGGAATTCCAGAGATGGCAGCATACAGACTGCATTCTGATATTTTTGAGATGATAAAGCCCTTTCTGAAGGAAAAGCTTCACGTTCTCGATTTCGGATGCGGACAGGGTGCCTTCTCCCAACGCCTTGTTGATCTTGGTATTGTGGTTGACGCCTGCGATATCGATACCGGTCAGCTGAAAGCCAATGTGAACAGAAAGATTGAACTTGATCTTAACAAGGGAATCCCTTCTGAAAGATTTCCTTATAAATATGATCTTATCCTTGCATTGGAAATTATCGAGCATCTGCAAAATCCCTGGAAATATCTTGAGGACTGCCTGAAGCTCCTAAAGAAGGGAGGGATTATTGTCCTGACCACTCCCAACATTTCGAATTTTATTTCGCGCCTGAGGTTTTTCATGAGAGGTTCTCTGCTGGCTTATGAAAAAGCTGATCTGAAGCACGGCCACATCACCCCGCTCTCCTTTGTGCAGATTGAAAATCTCTGTGATAATCTCAAGCTTGAAATCATAAAAAAAGGTCAAGCCGGACCAATCCCCCTGATCCATATCTATGGACTTTCCCGTTTTACGTTACTTAGGAATACGATTCTTCCCCTGCTTTATCCCTTTATGTCAGGTCCGAAAAAAGGGCGGGCTTTAATCTATATTCTGAGAAAAAATGAATAATGACTTCAGGAAAATTTCTGAGGCCGATTATTCTTCTTTTACCAGTAGCTCCCTATAGACTTCTGAAATCAATGCCAGGAAGGTTTCAGGACTGTACCTCTCAAGCACGTAATCCCTGATTGCTTTCCTGTCGTATGAGCTCATGCTCCCTGCGACAGACCTGATAGCTGCAGCAAGCTCTGCCGGATTTTCCTTTTCGATCAAAATGCCTGTCTCTTTAGTTATGATTTCCTCCGGTCCTCCGCATTTTGTCGCTATAACCGGCAAACCGCAGGCCATGGCCTCAACTACTACCACGCCGAATGTTTCATCCCTGCTTGGAAGTACATAAAAATCGAGTTTTGAATAAAAATCAAATATTGCTTCCGGTTTTATTTCACCGTAGAATACACATTTCTTTTGTACTTCCAGCTCTTTTGCCAGATTCCTGAATGTGTTCAGATATTTGCCATCTCCACCAATATGAACCGTTAGTTCAAGATCTTTAATGAGAGGCAATGCTTTAATTAATATATCCAGCCCTTTCCGGTAATTACCCATCCCCCCCAGGATTCCTGCATTCATTTTTTTATCTTTTGAGACAGTGCCGGTCAATGAAAACTTTTTCATCTCAACGACATTGGGAACTACATAGACCGGACGTTTGCAGTAACGGTTAATGTCATCCTTCAATGCCTGACTGACAGCCACTATGCCGGCGGAATGTTTGAGAGTATATAGTACACTTGCTTTATGTAACCGGCTTCTGAAATATTTATTTATCCACGAATGCTCAGTAACAATGCACGGGATACCTTTCCGCTTCTGTATAATAGTACCCAGAAAACCTGCAGGATACGACAAATGGCTGTGAACAATGTCAATTTTTCTCCTGCTCAGGATCTCCCTGCTGATAAACCTGTAAGTATCCTTTAAATATTTCAGCTGATTAATTACTGGAAAGGATTTACCAGTGGTAAGCTCATACTCAATTATTTTTCCGTTCTGCCTTTTTACGAAGGAATATTTTGAAAATGGTGCCAGATGAGAATAGTCCACCTTGAAATAAACAACTATGACTTCATGCTTTGCGCTTAATGCAATAGCCTGATCCTTAATAAAGAGGCCTCTCCATTTTATCTCCGTATCAGGGTATGAATGTGTCAGAAGCAAAATAGTCATTTCAGATACTGTAAATTCTTAACAGATTATCTCTTAATGTTGCTGTATTTAATTCTTTCAAGATAGCCCTGAAGCCATTTTCACCCATTTCTGTCCTTAATCTTGCATCCGACGACAGTTTAATAATCGCAGATTTCATCTCATCGGAGTTTGGATAGATTATCCCGCAGTTATATTTCTCAATGAGGTTCTTCTGAGGCCTGCAATCCGAGGCTATTATAGGTTTCTTCCCAAGCATGTAATCAAAGATCTTGTTTGCCACGCCCGATTCATGCTGGGGATTCTTATGGAAAGGCGCAATGCAGATGTCTGATATATCGAGGTAAGAACTTAATTCCGAAAGATCAATCCATGGGATGTAGTATATCCTGCCGGCTAAAAGTTCTGAGTTGACTTTGCTGAGAAATCGCTCCCTGTCTTTTTTGTCGACCGGACCAATCACAAGAAAGGCAGAAGGATGATTTTCTTTAGCCAGTTGCATAAAAACATCAATAACATCAAACACTCCTCTTCTTTCAGCAACAACTCCAAAATAGAATACTACGGTCTTGCTTTTGTCGATTTTGATCTTAACGCTTCCAGGTTTATCAGGTTCCCGGAAGGAGATATCAGGCACATTTGGAAAAGATATGAACTTTTCATTTCTTAATTCAGGATAACGCTCAGTAAGCACATCCCTGAAATCGTCACTAAGGACAATAATGCAGTCGGCATAACCCAGGTATTCCTTCTCTTTTTTATGCCAGACGAAGGGCCTGGATAGCAGTTTCCTTAAAAAACCTTTGGTCCAGTTATAAGTGGTTACGGCGTAGGGGTAGTTTTCATGAAGATCCAGGATCATCGGGATTTTTCTTCCCGACTTCCGGATTCCATGACTGGCTGCCTTTGACATGTAGAGATCGTGTACGTGAAGAAAATCAATTCTGTTGGCTTCAATGAATTCTTTGACCCTGACGCACCAGAGCCATTCATAAGCAGGAACTAAATTCAGGAAAAAGAAAATGAAATCCTTTAGTTTTTTACTGATCCGGATCCGTGTTACATTAATTCCCTCAATTGTTGTGTAGTTCCTGTTATTAAAGCCGAAGCATAAAACAAAAATCCGGTGTCCGGCTTCCTTCAGGATCTGGATCTCCCTTAAAACCCTTTTATCGTCATTAAGTTCGTTATCAATTACAACACCGATGTTCATAATTAGATCCGGATGATCTTTTAAGCCATTAAAGGTAGAAATATTTTACAGGATAGACAGATTGTTTCTTAACCACGGGATTTCACTGAGTTTACCAGGAGTTACACCGTTTTTTACTCCGTGTTTTCCCCCGTTCAAATCCGTGGTTAATGGATTTATTTGTCTAATTCAATAATTCAACGACTCTCTTTACGAGGTTTTCCCTTGAGTAAATTGAAGGTGAGACTTTTTCGGTTACTTCAGGGCTTGAAGAAAGGAAGATAAGATATTCTGAAACTCCTTCAGAGTCGTAATAGTTAAAAGTTTTCCCGTGTCCGGTTTCATCCAGTATCATCGCTGCATCGCCATCAGCCGGCCCCATACAGATTACCGGTTTACCTGAAGCAAGATATTCGAACAGCTTCCCGGTAATTATGCTTCCGGAACTCTTATGATCGGGTATTATAAGCAGAAGAACACTTGTCTCAAGCATGTTTCTTACAGCCTTTGAATGTTCTGAAAAGGGGATAAACTCAATATTTGACCGGTCCGCTGCCGAAATTATCAATTCTTTTTGTTCCTCAGAAACTGCTCCGGTAAACCTGAGCCTGAATCTTATCCCTTTTTCAATTAACGTTTTAATCGCGTTTAGGAAGCCTCTTACCGGGTATGATCCTGACAATGTTCCAACGTAAGAGATCGTAAAAATTTCAGGTTTCGAAGCCGTCGATCCGGAAAAATCCTCTTCATCATAACCATTTGAGATCACTGAGATTTTCTCTCCGATACCTGGCATTTTTGAACTGAATAATCCCTTCAGCGAATTACCGACTGTAATTATTCCGTCTGCAGATTTCAGGACGCTTTTTTCATATGCACCGTCAATTTTCCTTGATAAGAATGAAGGATAAAACTTATCATAGTAGTAAATATCGGTCCAGGGATCGCGCATATCGGCAATCCATCTGATTCCGGGGAATCTTTTTTTCAGTCTCAGGCCTATCAGCTGAGTGGAGTGGGGCGGGCTTGTCGTAATCAAGCGGTCTATTTTCTGTGTTTCGATAATTTCACATGCCTTTTCGAAAGCATACCTGTTCCAGCCTTTTCGCGGGTCAGGAATGAAAAAATTACCCCTGACGAACCTTGTGAAACGGCTTATAATACCTTTTTCTTCATCTATTGCAAAACCCGCCGACGGGATCTTCGATTTATCCTTTTTATAGAACCTGAAATAATTTCTTGCCCTGGTTTTATAAACTGCCAGTCCCGGAGCTATTTCATCGTTAAGGGATATGTCAATAGCAGGATAAACAGCAAAATCCGGATCGACAGTCAGGATAACCGGTTTCCATCCCAGTTTTGTAAGGTACTTTGAGAACTTAAGCCATCTCTGAACCCCTGCGCCTGAGCCAGGAGGCCAGTAGTATGTTACTATAAGCACCTTTTGCATCCTAAAGCTTTTTCAGTAGAGTTCCAATGCTTACCTTTTCAAAAATTATTTCCTTAAGCCGGGAAATGGTCAACCGTTCCTGTTCCATCGAATCGCGGTACCTGATTGTCACTGTCTGGTCCTCAATGGTCTGGTGATCTATCGTGATGCAAAAAGGAGTTCCGATTGCATCCTGCCGGCGGTAGCGCCTTCCGATTGAATCCTTGTCATCGTACTGGCAGTTGAAATCAAACTTAAGGTCATGAACGATCTTCTCTGCAATTTCCGGCAAGCCGTCCTTCTTTACCAGAGGCATCACTGCCAGCTTGACGGGTGCAAGAAATGACGGCAATCTCAAAACAACCCTGGTATCCGAAGTCCCGTCTTCCTTCTTAAGCTCTTCCTCGGTATATGCAGCAGAAATAACCTGAAGGAACATCCTGTCGACACCGATTGATGTTTCAATAACATAAGGGATATACGATTCTCCCTTTTCAGGATCGAAGTACTGCATCTTTTTACCGCTGAATTTCTGATGCTGGCTCAGGTCATAATCGGTTCTTGAATGAATGCCTTCAACCTCCTTGAATCCAAACGGGAACTTGTATTCAATGTCGGTTGCTGCATTTGCATAATGAGCCAGCTTTGTATGATCGTGAAACCTGTAATTGTCTTCTCCGAAACCAAGCGCCTTGTGCCACTTCATCCTGGCTTCCTTCCATTTCTCAAACCATCCGAGCTCGCTCCCGGGCTGAACGAAGTACTGCATCTCCATCTGTTCGAATTCCCTCATCCTGAATATGAACTGCCTTGCTACAATCTCATTCCGGAAAGCTTTTCCGATCTGGGCAATTCCGAAAGGTATCTTCATACGTCCTGTCTTCTGGACATTCAGGAAATTGACGAAGATTCCCTGGGCCGTTTCGGGCCGGAGGTAGATCTTGCTCGATCCTTCGAGTGTTGATCCCATTTCGGTAGAAAACATCAGATTAAACTGCCTTACCTCGGTCCAGTTTCGGCTTCCGGAAACAGGACAAACTATTTCATTATCGATAATTATCTGTCTTAGTTCGGCAAGGTCGGTGGCATTAAGGGCTTTTGAAAACCTGGCATTCAGTTCATCAATTTTTGCCTGGTTAGCCAGAACCCTTGGATTTGTTTCCCTGAACTTCTTCTCATCAAAGGCTGATCCGAATCTCTCCCTTGCCTTTTCAACCTCCTTTGCTATCTTATCTTCAATCTTTGCAAGGTGTTCTTCAATAAGTACATCGGCCCTGTATCTTTTTTTGGAATCCCTGTTGTCGATAAGCGGATCGTTGAAGGCATCGACATGGCCCGAAGCTTTCCAGATCGTCGGATGCATGAAAATTGCCGAATCGATTCCAACAACATTGTCATTCAGCAGAACCATGCTGTCCCACCAGTACTTCTTGATATTGTTCTTCAGTTCAACTCCGTACTGACCATAATCATACACAGCGCTTAAACCATCGTATATCTCGCTTGACGGAAAAACATACCCGTACTCCTTACAGTGGGCAACGAGCTTTTTAAAAACATCATCCTGAGCCATAGATTAATTGTTTGAGGAGAGCAAAAATAGTTAAAAACATTAATTAGTATCTTTAGCCTTCAAAACTTTGGATATGACAATGAGAAAGAGGACTGATTTTCTTGTTATCGGATCAGGAATTGCAGGACTCACTTTTGCCCTTAAGGCAGCACGTTTTGGAAAAGTAACAATTGTTACAAAATCGGCAATAGGCGATTCCAACACAAAATATGCCCAGGGCGGCATCGCAGCAGTCTTCAGCGAACCCGATAATTTTGAAAAACACATAAGGGACACTCTTATCGCCGGCGACGGTATCTGCAACGAGGAGGTTGTGAGGCTCGTGGTTCAGGAAGCTCCCGCAAGGATCCAGGACCTGATAAACCTTGGAGTTCCCTTTGACAAGAAGGAGGACGGAACTTACGACCTGGCAAAAGAAGGAGGACATACCGAGCACAGGATCCTGCATACAAAGGACAAAACCGGTGAGGCCATTGAACAGACTCTTATTGATAAAGTGAGGAACGATCCCAATATAGAGATATTCGAAAACTTCTTCGCAATAGAGATCCTGACCCAGCATCATCTCGGGATCGAGGTTAAAAAAAATTTTCCCGGTATAAAATGCTATGGTGCGTATGTTGCTGACCTGGTCAACACGAAAGTTTATACTTTCCTGTCAAGAATCACTGTAATTGCTACCGGGGGACTTGGCAATGTATATCTCACAACCACCAATCCCGAAATTGCCACAGGCGATGGCGTTGCAATGGTATACAGGGCAAAGGGTACAATTGAAAACATGGAATTCATCCAGTTTCATCCCACTTCATTGTACGATCCGGGAAGAAAGCCTTCGTTCCTTATAACTGAGGCCCTGAGGGGTTTTGGGGCGATCCTCAGGAATATGGCGGGCGAACAGTTCATGCTCAGGTATGACAGCAGAGGCTCACTCGCTCCCAGGGACATTGTTGCAAGGGCTATCGACAATGAAATGAAAATCTGGGGAGAGGATCATGTATGGCTCGATTGCACCCATCTTAACGCAGCCGGGCTGAGGGACCATTTCCCGAATGTTTATGAACATTGCCTTCAGAGGGGAATCGACATTACAAAGGATAAAATACCCGTTGTTCCATGTGCCCATTATTCATGCGGCGGGATTAAGGTCGATACAGACGGTCAGAGCAACATTGACAGACTTTATGCTCTTGGGGAGGCTTCTTCCACAGGCCTTCATGGCGCCAACAGGCTGGCTTCCAATTCTCTTGTTGAAGCGGTGGTCTATTCCCACAGGGCTGTGATGCACTCAGGCAAACGGCTCGGTGAACTTGGGTTTGAAGAAGAACTGCCCGACTGGGACTATAAGGGGACCACTCACCTTGAGGAGATGGTGCTCATCACCCAAAGCCTTAAAGAGGTCCAGATGATAATGAGCAACTATGTCGGGATCGTAAGGTCCGACCTGCGCCTGGAAAGGGCAATGGTCAGGCTCGAAATACTCTACAAGGAAACGGAGAGCCTTTACAAAAGATCATTGATATCTCGGCAGATTTGTGAACTGAGGAATCTGATAAACATCGGTTACTTTATTATCAAGCACGCAATGAAAAGGAAAGAGAGCATAGGTCTCCATTATTCAATCGATTATCCTAAGAAAGTAAGTTCCCAACCTAAATAATCAGAGTTTTATGAACCATCTGGAATCATCATTCACCGGCAGGAACGGACTGTGGAGGTACATCTTAATGTTTGTGAGTATTCTTTTGGTTACAAATACCCTGGGTGCACTGCCATTGCTCATCGGATATGCGGCTAAAGCTGCATCCAATCCCGAAATAGTTTCGGAAATTGCGAAGGATCCGGGCAATTTTGGAGCGCTGGGGTTTGAACCAAATCTGGGTCTCTTTATGAACCTGTTTCCTTTTCTGGCAGGGCTCCTGGCTTTCGCAATGCTTGTAAAGCCACTTAATGCCAGGACATTCAAAGTAACAATCAATGGGACCGTGAGCTTCAGATGGAACAGATTCCTGATTTCCGGACTGGTCTGGGTAATCCTTTCGGCCATCTACTTTTTTGTTTACCTTCAGGTGGATCCTTCGAACTTCAATCTTCAAAACCTCTCGGCAACACTTGTTCCCCTTATTCTTATTTCATTGATCTTCATTCCATTTCAGGCTGCATTCGAGGAGGTCCTGTTCAGGGGTTACCTCATGCAGGGTTTCACCGTACTTTTCAGAAACAGATGGTTGCCAATCCTG
>Ga0105106_10002995_pt1 | contig 12093 bp, 7 predicted proteins | sample PPLLaktember2015_5_FD_79109 | JGI IMG/M metagenome (GOLD analysis project Ga0105106, IMG submission 79109) | Freshwater sediment microbial communities from Prairie Pothole Lake near Jamestown, North Dakota, USA - PPLs Lake P8 Core (1) Depth... | ecosystem: Environmental > Aquatic > Freshwater >...
ATGCAGCAGTTCTTCGCGACGAAGCTCAAGGGCGAGCCCCCGCCGGACTGGATGGTGCGCGGCATTCCGTACGTCGAGAAGGGCAGGGACCAGCTGCAGAAGATCGTGCCGTAGGGTGTTCGTCGCTCCCGCGAAGGCGGGAGCCCAGCGTCGTTAGGATGCGGCGACCAACGACGCTGGGTTCCGGCTCTGCGCTCGCTGTCGCTCGCTTGTCCGGAACGACGGTTCCCGTCCTCGACGGATTCGACCTTTCGGCTAGCGCCCGCCGAACGCCTTTGGCGCCACCGTCTGGAGGTACATCCAGATCGCGCGCGTGTCGTCGTCGGTCATTGAGCTTCGTCGCGCTCACCGGCATGAACGGATCGATCGCGCTGCCGTCGGGGCGCTTCCCTTCGCGCATGGCACGGAAGAAGTCGGCTTCGGTGTAGTGCCCGATTCCGGCCGGGGTGAGGTTCGCCGCCGGTTTGAAGTCGGGGGGCGTTCCCGGGATCTTCCCGCCGGAGAGCGTCGGGCCATGGCATCCCGTGCACCCCCCGATCTGCGCGAGGTAGCGGCCGTACTCGGCCGATGCGCCGGTTTCCGGACGCACGCGCACCATGCTGTCGTGGGTGATGAGCTCGGACTCGAACAACGGCAGCTGCCCCGCCACATACAGCGCCCGCCCCACTGGTCCGACCGTGGAGCGCTGCGACTCACGGTCGACAGCCGGCACGCTGCGGAGATACGCCACGATGGCCGCGACGTCGGCATCGGCCATCGTGGCCCAGTCGCGAACCGGCATGAACATGAGCTTCCGGCCATCCGGGGCGAGCCCGTGCCGGATCTCGTTGATGACATCGGCGTCGCTCAGCGCGGCGGTCACACTCCCCCGGCCACTCGTTAGGTTCGGCGCGTAGAAGCGGCCGAGCGCGGCGTCGTCGATCACCATCTGGCCACCGAGGTCCTGGCCATGGCAGTCGGCGCACTTGGTGATCGCGCGGACGAGGTACTCGCCCTTGGCGATCGACGCCGAGTCCATCGTGACGTTCGGCGTGCTGTCGGTGAAGGAAACCTTCTGGCTGAAGCGGTACGAGGAGACGCTATAGGCGGCGGTGACGACCACGATCAGCAGGACCACGACCGTGAGCACCAGGCGTTTGAGGATCTTCATGGGGAAAGCGGGACGCGTGAGGGAGTGCGATACGCGAGCGACTACGGAGAACCCGACCGGCAGGATTCGCGATCACCAATCATGCGCCGCCGCGGCGCGGCCGGCGTGGTTCATTCGACCCATTCACCCGCGCAATACACCGGCTGGTCAGACGGTACCGCGGCACCCCGCGACCCCCTACCTTTGGGCGCCATGACGAGCACCCGTCCAAATTCCCCGACGTCGACGCCCACCGAGCCGACACCACCAGTCGCGCCGGCGTGGACCGTTGAAGATTCGAAGGCGCTGTACAACATCGATGGCTGGGGAGCCGGATTCTTCGATGTCAATGCGAAGGGCCGGGTGATCGTTCGCCCCGATCCCGATCACCCTGAGCGCACCCTCGATCTCTTCGAGCTCGGCGTGGACCTCGAGGCGCAGGGGATGCAGCTCCCGATCCTGCTTCGTTTCTCGGACATCCTGCGCAGGCGGATCGAGACACTCAGCGAGGGCTTCGCTCAGGCGATCAAGGACTTCGAATACCGCGGCGGCTACACGACCGTCTATCCGATCAAGGTCAACCAGCAGCGTCACGTGGTCGAAGAGATCGTGGAGTTCGGCCGCAAGCACGGCGTAGGCCTCGAATGCGGCTCGAAGCCCGAGCTGCAGGCGGTGCTCGGGCTGGGTGAATCCACCGAGCACATCATCGTCTGCAACGGCTACAAGGACGAGGAGTTCATGCGCCTGGCCCTCATGGGCCAGAAGCTGGGCCACCAGGTGTTCATCGTCCTCGAGCAGGTGTCCGAGCTCGAGGTGCTCCTGGCCGCGGCGGATGAGCTTGGCGTTCAGCCATGCGCGGGGGTCCGCATCAAGCTCGCCTCCGAGGGATCGGGACGCTGGGCGCAGAGCGGCGGCGAGAAGTCCAAGTTCGGACTCAACGCCGCGGAGCTCGTCAAGCTGATCGACCGTCTCAAGGAGCTCGGGCGGCTCGACATCCTCCGGCTCGTGCATTTCCACCTCGGAAGCCAGATCACCGACATCCGCTACATCAAGTCGGGACTGGGAGAGATCGCCCGCTTCTACCAGGAGCTGCACGGCATGGGCGTTCAGGTGACGCACGTGGACGTCGGGGGCGGGCTCGGCGTCGATTACGACGGCACCAACTCCACGAACCAGGCCAGCGTGAACTACACGCTCCAGGAGTACGCCGGCGACGTCATCTACACCTTTGCCGAAGCGTGCCGCGCCAACGACCTCCCCATGCCCCACATCATCAGCGAGTCGGGCCGTGCGCTTACCGCGCACCATGCCCTGCTGCTGTTGCGGGTGACCGAGGTCGAGTCGCAGAAGGACACGGTGGTACCCGAGCTCACCCCCGAGCACAACGTCCTGCTGCACGAGATGGCCGAAGACTTCCGCACGCTGACGAAAAAGCGGTTGCCGAAGCGGAAGGTGACGGAGATCTACCACGATGCGTCGTTCGACAAAGACCGGGCGCAGCAGCTGTTCAACAGTGGCGTGCTCTCGCTGCGCGACCGCGCGATGGCGGAGTCGATTTACGTGGCGACGATGAACCGCATCGCCCATATCGTCGGCGAGAGCCGCAACGGCTTCGAGGAGATCACGAAGGCCGTCGAAGCCAGCCTCGTCGACCGGTACTTCTGCAACTTTTCATTATTCCAGTCGCTCCCGGACAGCTGGGCAATCGATCAGCTGTTCCCGATTATCCCCATCCACCGGCTCGACGAGCGACCGGACCGTCGCGGCACGCTCCAGGACATGACCTGCGACTCGGACGGCAAGATCGACCGGTTCGTCGGTGGCCGGGATGGTCGCAGCAGTCTGGAGCTGCACGCGTACAGCGAAGGCGAGGACTACATCCTCGGCATCTTCCTGACCGGCGCGTACCAGGAGATCCTCGGCGACTTGCACAATCTCTTTGGGGACACCAACGCCGTGCACATCCGCCTGACGGAGTCGGGCTACGAGGTGACCGACATGGTGCACGGGGATACCGTCACGGAAGTCCTGAACTACGTGCAGTTCAGCGCGTCGAACCTGCTGGCGACCTTTCGACGCAAGGTCGCCAACGCCAGGGATCTGACGCGCTCCGAGTGCAACACCTACATCGCGGAGTACGTGGCGGGACTGGAAGGGTACACGTACCTCGAAGGCGAAGCCGCGCGCTGAGCTCCGGGCTGCTGCTGTTGATGGTTTGTATCCGCCAGCCGGCTTACTTCAGCCGTGCGGCCACCGCGCTCCAGTTCACGACGTTCCACCACGAAGCGATGTAGTCGGCGCGGCGGTTCTGGTACTTCAGGTAGTAGGCGTGCTCCCAGACGTCGAGTCCGAGCAGGATACGACCGGCTGGGACGCCATCCATGAGCGGGTTGTCCTGGTTGGGGGTCGACGTTATCGCCAGCTTCCTGCCGTCAGAGACGAGCCACGCCCACCCGGAGCCGAAGCGACCCATCCCGGCGGCGGCGAACTTCTCCTTGAACGAATCAAAGGATCCGAAGGAGGTGCTGATGCCGTCTGCCAGGGCACCGGTCGGCTCGCCACCGGCGTTGGGTGCCATCAGCTGCCAGAACAGGGTGTGATTCCAATGCCCGCCGCCATTGTTGCGCACCGCGGTGCGGATTTCTTCGGGAATGCCACCGAGTCCGCTGAGCAGATCCTCGAGGGGCTTCGTGTGCAGCGCAGGCTGCTTGTCGAGTGCCGCGTTCAGGTTGGTGACGTACGCCTGATGGTGCTTGCCGTGGTGGATCTGCATGGTCTGCGCATCGATGTGGGGCTCGAGCGCGTCGAAGGCATAGGGAAGTGGCGCCAACGTGTGGGGCATGGCGATATCTCGTGGTGAAAGTGTTAGTGATGCACGTTAAGCAGGGTGCCCGTGCCTCGGAAGCAATGATTCGCAGGAGATCCTTCGTTTCGCTCACGCACTTCATGACCCGAATTCCATGACCGACGCGTCCGAGGTCGCGCTGGTGGTATCGCATACACACTGGGACCGCGAATGGTACAAGACTGCGGAGGCATTCCGCGTTTCCCTCGTCCCCTTGATCGACGAGCTGCTCGACCGGAGCGACGGTGCGCCGTTCCTGCTCGACGGACAGGCGATCGTCCTCGAGGACTATCTGGAGTGGCGACCCGAGCGACGCGCGGATCTGGCGCGCGCGCTCGCCAGCGGAACGCTCGAGGCCGGTCCGTGGTACGTGCTCGGTGACAACCTCATCCCAGGCGGGGAAGCGCTCATTCGGAACCTCCTCGCTGGGCGCTCCACGCTCCGCTTCCTGCGGGCGAACGCACCCGGCGTGCTGTACTGTCCGGACAGCTTTGGCCATCCAGGGGCGGCCCCGCTGCTCGCTCAGGGATTCGGTCTTGGCGTCGCGGTCGTCTGGCGAGGTTATGGTGGTCGCAACTGGCCAGCAGGGGATACCGCACGCTGGCGGCACGCGTCGGGGGCTCACGTGTTGCTCTACCACCTGCCGCCGGCAGGGTACGAGTTCGGGAGCTCACTTCCGCCGGATGAGGCGCTCGCCCAGGCGCGCTGGCGAGCGCTGCATGACGTCCTCGCTGGCCGGAGCCGCACGGGAATCCTGCTCATCCTCAATGGAGCCGATCATCATGCGCCGCAGCCCGAGCTCGAGCGCGCGCGTGGATCGTTAGGCCGCGCCGCCGCGCCGGTGCCGGTCACCGCCGCGTCACTGGCGAGCGTTGCCGATGCGCTGCGCGCGCGCGCAGCGGCCACGTCCCTGCCGGAGGTGGAGGGTGAGCTGCGTGCCTCACCCGATTATGTGTGGTCGCTGCAGGGAACCTTTGGCGCGCGCGCCGCGCAGAAGCGTGAGAACGCCGCGCTCGAGCGGCTGCTCGTACGGCAGGTGGAGCCGTGGGTCGCCCTGCGGGGGTGGCGCGGCGGCCCCTCCTCCGCATTCGCCCTGCGTGGGATCTGGCGCATGGTGCTGGCAAGTCATCCCCACGACACGCTGTGCGGGTGCTCGGTGGACGAGGTCGCGCTTGCCATGACGGACCGCATGCGGCGCGCCGATCGGGCCGCACGGGAGCTGCGCCGCGTGGTGGTGGGTGCGCTCGCCGGGGAAGGGGAGCACGGCGAACGCACACTGGTCGTGACGAATCCGGCCGCACGCGTGCGGCAGGGGATCGTCGAAGCCGAGATCGACATCACGCTCGCTCCCGTTCCCGTCGGCCCGGGTTCCGACGGGGCAGTGCCTGAGACTCGTCAGGCGCCACTGTTCGCCGTCGGGTCGACTGCGCTACGGGTTCAGCGGCTCGAGCACCGCCGGACATTTGCGCGCGACGAGTCGCCACGCCGTTATCCGCGCAATGCGCTGGTTGAACGCCAGCGCGTGCTCGTCGAGGTCCCGCACCTCCCCCCGTACGGCGTATGCGCTCTGCCAATCAGGGATGGAACGCAGGGCACCCACAAGGCGGCGCGGCCCGTGCGCGTGGTCGAGGGCCGCATCGTCTCCGACCACCTCTCGGTCTGGGTGGACGAGGAACATGGGCTATGTGTCGCCTCCGGCAGTCGGATCACCAGTGGGCTCCTTGCATTCGAGAGCGAAGGGGAGCGCGGCGACTTGTACACACAGTCGTCGATCCCGGGCACTCGCCAGCGCGGTCAGCTCATCCGGTCGCGGCTGACGGCGCGCGGGCCGCTTCGTGCCGAGCTTCTGCTCGTGTGGCGCGTCCCCATCGCGCCCCGCGAGCTCGTGGCGGCAACGGGAGAAGTCACGCGGCGCAAGGCCCAGGCCTTGACCGTCACCACGCGCGTGCAGGTCGACGCGGGGCGTCCATGGGTGCGCGTCCTGGTCGAGGGAGACAACGACGCGCGGGACTTCCGCCTGCGACTGATGTTCCGGACGGGGATCGAGTCGCCGCATCATATCGCGGACGTGGCGTTCGGCCGTGTACAGCGCACCTCGCGCCCATCCGCGGCGATGCCCAACGATGTCGAGCGCATCCCGAATACGGCGCCACTCCACCGATATGTGTCGTTGACTGGCGCCAGTGGGCAGGGCGCCACGCTCCTCTCCGACGGTCTCGCCGAATACGAGGCGACGGAGCAGGGGGACGTCGCCGTCACGCTCGTGAGAGCAGTGGGCGAGCTGTCGCGTCGTGACCTCCCCGAACGACCGGGCCATGCCGGCTGGCCCGTCGCGACGCCGGAGGCACAATGCCCCGGTCCCTTTGCCGCATCGTTCGGATTCATCCCGCACGGGGCGCTCACCGAGGACACCATCATCGCCATCGAAGACGCGGCCGAAGACTTTCTCGCCCCACCGGTGGGTTGGACGCTGGCAGGACGCGCCGCTCCAGAGACCAGCGTCAGCGGCGTCTCGCTCGACGGGCGCGGCCTGCGCTTCGAGGCGTGCAAGGAGAGCGAAGACGGCGCCTCGGTCGTCGTCCGCTGCACCAATGTGCTGGATCGTCCAGTCGATGGCCGCTGGACGCTCGCCGGCCTGACCGAGGCTCGCCTGTGCCGGCTCGATGAAATGCCGTTAGGCACCCTGGCGGTGACGAACGGATCGGTCGCGTTCCAGGTCGCGCCGCGCGCGGTATCGACCATCCTGCTTTCCCGGCGCTGAAGCACGGGGCCGGGCCTCACCCTGTCAGGCGCGCTCGCCGAGCGGCACCGCGCGCTGGCCGGCCAGCGTGTCGCGCATCGCATCTCCGAGGACCGTGCACGCGAGGACGGTCGCGATGAGGAAGCACCCCGGCACGAGCGCAACCCAGGGCGCCGTCACGATCAGGTCGCGTCCGCCGGCGATCATGTTCCCCCAGCTTGGCGTCGGCGGCTGCACCCCCAGGCCCAGAAAGGCCAGCCCGCTCTCCAGCAGGATGGCGTTCCCCACGCCTAACGTGGCCGCGACAATGGCTGGCCCGAGAGCGTTGGGCACCACATGACGCGCGAGGATGCGCCGGCGGGATGTGCCTAACGAACGCGACGCGTCGACGAAGCCCCGCGACGACAGTCCCATCACCTCGGCCCGGACGAGGCGCGCCACGCTCATCCAGCCGGTGGCGGCCAGCACGACCACCACCGTGAGGAGCCCCGGCCGCCAGAGCGCCACGCACAGCAACAACAGGACGAGGCGCGGCACGGCCAGCATCGCGTCGGCCACGCTCATCAGCACGCGGTCGGTCGCGCCCCGCCACCAGCCGGCGACCGCGCCGACCACGATCCCCAGCCCGGTCGCCAGGAGCGATCCCACGATGCCGACCAGCAACGAAATGCGTGCGGCCAGCAGGATCCGGCCAAACAGGTCGCGACCGAACCGGTCGGTGCCCAGGAGGTGGAACACGCCCCCCTCGCCATGGGAGAACGGGGCCACCAGCCGCTGCGACAGCACGTCCGAGATCGCCAGCGGATCATCGGGCAGGATCCACGGCGCCAGCAACGCGGCTGCCGTCAGCGTGCCCAGCGATGCCGACGCGATCACCGCCCCACGCGTCATGCGCGACGCCTCGGATCGGACCACTCGAGTGCCACGTCAGCCAGCCAGTTGGCGAGGATGACCATCGCGGCGTAGACCAGCGTCGCGCCCATGACCACGGGATAGTCACGCGCGGCAATGCTCGCGAGCATCGTGCGCCCCATCCCCGGCCACGCAAAAACGCTCTCCACAAAAACCGACCCGGCAATCGTTCCCGGGAGCGAGAGCGCGAAGAGCACGATCAACGGCGCGCGTGCATTGGCGAGCACGTGCCGCCGCATGACCGCGCGCGTGTGCAGACCCTTGGCGCGCGCCGTTCGAACCCACTCACTTCCCGTGAGCTCGATCGCCGCCGCCCGGGCATACCGCGCGATCCCGGCGGCACCGATCGCCGTCAGAACCGTCACCGGAAGCACCGCATGACGGATCATGTCCGCGACGCGCGCCCATCCCGCATACCCACCGGCTGGCGATTCCATCCCCATGGCCGGCAACCGGAGCCACGCAGGCCACCCGAGCTTTGCGGCTCCATACGTGAACAGCGCGACGAGCGCGAGCGAGACCCAATAGCTCGGCGCGGCAAACACGGCGATGCCGAGGACGGAGGCAGTGGTGTCCGCCGCGGTTCCGGCACGCGCCGCCTGCCAGAGCCCGACACTCACGCCGATGACGAACGTCAAGAGCAGCGAGATGCCGCCGAGGGAGAGAGAGACAGGAAGAGACCGCCCGAGCACGGCTGCAACGCGCTCGCTGGTGGCGAAGGACGTCCCGAGGTCCCCCGTCGCCACCCGCTGGAGCCATTGTGCATATTGCGCCGGAAGCGGTGCGTCGAGGCCGAACGACTCGCGAAGCCGCGCCATGTCCTCGCGTGACGCGGTGGGGGCGATCAGCAGCTCGGTCGGGTCACCGGGGGCCAGCCGGGTGAGCAGAAACGTGAGCGTAACAACGAGCCAGAACAGGAGGATCGACTGAGCACCGCGTCGCAGGAGGGTTGGCACGCCGGGATAATGCCACGCGGGCGAGGAACGTCAACACGTCCCGGCGGCGCCCCGCGCGCTTGCAGGAGAGTCCTCGGAGTCCTCGCATTCCTGATCGGGTGCGCCGGCGGCGCGACCAGAAAGGACACCGTAGTGATCGCGTCAGGAGCCGACCTCGAGTCTGCCAATCCGCTGGTCACGGTACACCCGCTCGCCAGGCAGATCCAGCGTTATGCGCTTTTCGTCACACTCGCCCGCTACGATTCGCTCCTCGCACCGGAGCCGTACTATGCGCGACAGTGGCGGTGGTCGTCGGACAGGCGACGGCTGACCCTCGATCTCCATCCCGGCTTGCGCTGGCACGACGGGGAGCCGACCACGGCCCACGACGTCGCGTTCACCCTGCGCACCGCGATCGACCCCGCCACCGGGTTCTTTCGTCGTGGCGACCTTCGCGACGTCAGCGGCGTCGAGGTGCATAACGACACCAGTCTGACCCTCGTGTTCGCGGCGCCTCAACCGCGCTTCCCCCTGGTCCTCTGCGAGTTGCCAATCGTGCCGCAGCACGTGCTGAGGGACGTTGCCCCCGCGACCATGCGAACCCACGCCTTCGCCACGAATCCCGTGGGCAACGGACCGTTCCGGTTCGTCGAACGCCATCCGCGCCAGCGATGGGTGTTCGAGGCGGACAGCACCTTTCCCCCAGGCCTCGGTGGGGCGCCGAAGATTCGGCGCCTTGTCGTGGCGGTTGTCGACGAAGCCACGACCAAGTTTGCCGGCCTGGTAAGCGGGGAGCTCGACATCGCCGGAATCGCTCCAACGATGGCCGAGCTGACGGCGGAAGACCCGCAACTGGCGGTGCTCACCTATCCCGTGGCGTTCTCGAACGTGCTGGTCTTCAATGCGCAACAACCGCCATTCGACGATGCACGGGTGAGGCGCGCCATCGATGCATCGATTAACCGGCAGCGCATCATTGACGTGGCGCTGGCGGGCTATGGGACCGTGGCCTGGAGCCCCATTCCTCCGGGACATCCCCTCGCCCGACTCGTCAAGCGCGCCCCGGCCGACCCGGGGGCCATCCTCGATTCCGCGGGGTGGAACCGGGGCCGCGACGGTTGGCGCTCCCGGGCTGGCCGGCGCCTGGAGTTCACGCTGCGCACCGTCGGCAGTGGAGACAATGCGCTGGAACAGCTCATTCAGGCCGACCTCCGCGAGCAGGGCATTGCCGTCGAGATTCAGCAGATGGAGCTGGGCGCATTCCTCGCTGATGCACGTGCGGAGCCCAAGCGCTTTGAAGCGCTGGTCACGGGGATTCCCGGCGACGTGTCGTTGTCGCACGTCGCAGCGATGTTCGAGACGTCGCAGTCGGGGGGAGCGCTCGACTACAGCGGCTATCACGATGCCGCGCTGGACAGGCTGCTGCAGCACGCCCGCGCGGCGACAAACGAAGAAGAGCTGCGGCGGGCGTGGGTCTCGATCGAGGACGCGCTGACCGTGGAAGCACCGGTTGCCTGGCTCTACCACTCGCAGGGCGTGCAGGGGGTGCGCCGCACCCTTCGGGGCCTGCGGATGGATCTTCGCGGCGAGCTGGTCTCGGTTGCCGAATGGCACCTTGGTAGCGGTCCGGACGGGCAATGACGCTGCTGCTTACGCGCGATGCGCTCATGGCTCGCCGGGCGTCGGTTCGCCAGGATCTCGAGCCGCTCGCACGGTCGCTGCGCGCGGACCTGGAACCGCTCCTCGCACAGCCTGAGCTCACGGTCCCTCCGGAAAAGGCACGCCTGACGAGGACTGGTGGACGCTGCCCGGTTCACGGCGCTCCGCTCGAGTTCGATCCTTGGAGTCCTCACGCGCACACGTGCCCGGTTTGCGGCGTGGTATACACGGAGGAGGAGCACTACCGCTGGTGGATCATGAATTACCAGCTCTGGCTCGCCGAACGCAGTGTTCACGCCGCCGCGCTCGGCGTGCTGACCGACGACGGAGCCAGCCTCGATCTGGCGCGGTGCATCCTGCGTGGCTACGCCGATCGGTACCTCTCGTACGAGAACAAGGACAACGTCCTCGGGCCGACTCGGTTGTTCTTCAGCACGTATCTCGAATCGATCTGGCTGCTGCAGTTGGCGTGCGCGCTATCGCTCCTCGAATCGGAGGACGAGGATCGCAGCGTCGGCGCCGTCGTGCGGGAGCGTGTACTGGTGCCGAGTGCCGCCCTGATCGCCCAGTACGACGAAGGCACGTCGAACCGCCAGGTCTGGAACAATGCAGCCCTGCTCGCCGCGGGTGCGCTGCTCGGCGACGACGCCATGGTTCACCGGGCGGTCCACGGACGCTCGGGGCTTGCGGCCCATTTGACGGGCAGCCTTTTGACTGATGGTACGTGGTACGAGGGAGAGAATTATCACCTGTTTGCGCATCGCGGGCTGTGGTACGGCGTCCAGTGCTGCAGCACGTTAGGCATCGAGCTTCCCGATGACGGGGTGAAGCGCTTCGAAGAAGGGTTTGCGACACCTCTCCTGACCGCGCTCCCCGATTTCACCTTCCCGGCGCGGCGCGACTCGCAGTACGCCGTGTCGCTGCGGCAATGGCGCTTTGCGGAGTCGTGTGAGCTTGGCATGGCGCGTACCGGCGACGCGCGGCTCGCCGCCGCCCTCATGCGCCTGTACGGCGAGAACGGCGCGGCTCGGCCCACGGGTCGGGATCGTTCCACCGCCGAGGCCGAGCGCAACATGCCCGCCGCGCGCCTGACGAGAGCCGATCTTGGCTGGAAGTCGCTGCTGTGCGCCGCATTGCGGCTCCCTCTGAGTGAGGAGCCTCCTCTGCAATCCGCGCACCTCCCGGCCCAGGGCTTTGCCGTCCTCCGGCGGGATGCAGGCCGCGTGTACGTGGCGCTGGATTACGGAACCCCCGGGGGAGGGCACGGCCACCCTGATCGGCTCAATGCATGGCTGGTCGTCGGCGACGCCCGCATTCTCGAGGACGTCGGCACCGGCTCGTACGTCGAGCGCACATTGTTCTGGTATCGATCGACGCTCGCGCACAACGCGCCCCTCATCGACGGCCGCTCGCAGCCATACGGAAGCGGGCGCCTCGAGGCGTGGGACGAACGCGGGGCGGCCGGATGGATCGAAGCCTCGTTCGCACTCGTTCCCGGGAGAGTGCGGGCAACACGCCGGCTGATCGTCATGCCGGACTACATGATCGACGAGCTGGAATGGAACGGGGCTGATGTCGCGACGATCGATGTTCCCTTTCATGTGGAGCCCGATCCGGACCCGCAACATCGCTGGATCCCGGCACCGCTGCCGGAGCCCGCGGAGAACGGTGGCGGCTTCGGCTTTCTCCACGACGTCCAGCGCCTGGATGGTCCGTCCCCCGGAACGTTCACGGTGAACGTGCGGGATCGCAGCGTGCGAGCGTGGACACACTGCGATCGGCCACACGAGTGGTATCGGGCTGTGGGGCCGGGGCCGCCGGGATCACCCGAGCGTGCCTTCGTGTTCGTGCGCGCCGCGGCTCAGTCGGGCCG
>Ga0105106_10002996_pt1 | contig 12089 bp, 13 predicted proteins | sample PPLLaktember2015_5_FD_79109 | JGI IMG/M metagenome (GOLD analysis project Ga0105106, IMG submission 79109) | Freshwater sediment microbial communities from Prairie Pothole Lake near Jamestown, North Dakota, USA - PPLs Lake P8 Core (1) Depth... | ecosystem: Environmental > Aquatic > Freshwater >...
ACTCCGACCGAGGAGGAGAAGTTCGCGATCAGCGTGCTCGGCTTCACCGTCTCGCTCGAGCAGGTCGGCCTGCCGCTCTTCACGTTCGTGATGGGGATGCTCGACGGCTTCAACCCCTGCTCGATGTGGGTGCTGCTGCTGATGATCTCGCTCCTCGCACCGCTCAACGACCGGCCGCGGATGCTCGCGATCGCGGGCACGTTCCTCGTCGTGCAGGCGATCGCTTATTTCGGCTTCCTCGCCGCGTGGCTCAACCTGTTCCTGACGATCGGCTTGTCGCGCGCCTCGGAGCTCGTGATCGCCGCGGTGGCGATCCTCGCCGGCGTCGTCAACGTCAAGGACTTCTTCGCCTTCGGCATGGGACCCTCGCTGTCGATTCCCGAGCAGTCGAAGCCGGGCATCTACGCGCGCATGCGCGCGATCCTGCACGCGGAAAACCTGTGGGGTGCGCTGGTCGCCACGGTGATCCTCGGCGTGCTGGTGCAGTTCGTGGAACTGCTCTGCACGTCCGGGTTCCCTGCGTTGTTCACCCGCATCCTGACGCTGCAGCACATGGACGGGACGCAGTACTACGGCTACCTGCTGCTCTACCTCGCGGCCTACATGCTGGACGACCTGATGATCCTCGCGATCGGCGTGATCACGCTTTCCCGCCACCGCCTGCAGGAGCGCGAGGGGCGGTGGCTCAAACTGATCTCGGGCCTGGTGATGGTCGGACTGGGGCTCTATCTCGCGATCCCCTGATCCGGCGTGCCCTGCCGCGGCCGTCCCATCACGACCGCGGCCACGAACCCGGCGATGAAGCCGCCGATGTGCGCGCCGTGCGCGATACCGCCGCCGCCCTGGCTCGCGAGCACGAACGGCAGCACGTTGTCGAGGATCAGGTACATCCACAGCACGAGGCTCGCGGAGAACATCCGCACGCCCATGAACAAGGGCGGCAGGAACATGAACACCTTGACATAGTGGCGCGGGAACCAGCGCAGGTAGAAGCCCAGCACTCCCGAAATCGCGCCCGAGGCACCGACCATCGGGATGTTCGAACTCAGGTTGAACACCGCCTGGAACAGCGCCGCGGCGACGCCGGTCAGCAGATAGCCCGCGAGGAAGCCGAGCGGGCCGAGCCGATCCTCGACGTTGTTGCCGTAGATGAACAGGAACAGCATGTTCCCGAAGAGGTGCATGAAGCCCCCGTGCAGGAACATCGAGAAGAACAGGTCGCCGACGTTCATCGCCGCGGGGCGGAAGCCCCACTGGTAGACGAACAGGTCGTACTGGCTCATGCCGCCGAAGACCGCCGACGGGCTGGTCCCGGGCGGCAGGTTCTTCATGATCGCTGCGATGTACTCGGCCACCCGCGGGTCCGCGGGACTCACCGGCTGCGACGACATCGGCAACGTGACGAGGAGGTAGACGGCGACGTTGACGACGATCAGCGCGATCGTCATCCAGTGGACGCCGCGCGGGTTGGGGTAGTCGCCTATCGGGAACACGGTCGGGCCGCCTGCGGAAAGTGCGAGATGGTAGCGCAGACCCCGGCCCTGTCGATGTCGTGAGGTGCGGCACGCTCGTGCCGGCCCCGCTCCGATTCGCTTGATCCATCACAGGGAAAATGCGCAGCGGGCCACGCAGACTCCCGCCCAGTGACCATCGAGAAGAGGAGCAGGGCCCATGAACACGACGCTTGCCCATTGCGCGGATCCCGCCGGGGACGCCCTGGTCGGGAACACGCTTGGATCGATTGCGCGGCACATCCCGGGAGCGACCGCGGTACTGCGCCGCCACCGGCTGGACTTCTGCTGCGGGGGCGACGCGACACTGGCCGACGCAGCGCGCGTCCAGGGCGCCGACGCCACGAAGATTGCGGGGGAGCTGCGGGCGTTGGCGCCGGCGCCCGCCGAGGTGTCTGACGAGCCCCTGCCGCTGATCGACCACATCCTCGAGCGCTTCCACGAGACCCACCGTCGGGAGCTGCCCGAGCTGATCGTCATGGCCCGTCGCGTCGAGGAGGTCCATGCCGGGCATCCGGAGGTGCCGCGTGGTCTCGCGCGCATGCTGGAACATGTAGCGGAAGCCCTCGAGAAACACATGCAGAAGGAGGAGCGGATCCTCTTTCCGATGATCCGCGCCGGCCTGGGTAGCGTGGCCGTCGGACCGATCGAGGTAATGCAGCACGAGCACGTCGAACACGGCGAACGGCTGCGCCAACTCGAGGAACTGACCCGCGACCACACGTCGCCGGCGGACGCGTGCACGACCTGGCAGGCACTCTATGCCGGCACGAGGAAGCTCGTCGACGACGTGATGCAGCACATCCACCTCGAAAACAACGTGCTGTTCCCGCAGTTCATGCGCGGTGGCGACTGACCGAATGATGGGTCGAGTGCAAGCGCCGTGACTGCGCGAGACATTGCATTAAGAGCCTCCGGCAAGTCTCTGACGTAATGCAAAAAGGGTTCTGTGTGGATGCGGGCGATAACGCACACGCCGACCGCAGCCGGACGTCTCGATCACAGCCTCCTCGAGAGGCTTGCCGCGTCGCGAGTCGTCCCGGTCCAAGTACGTATAATTTGTATTATGTCAAGTCCAACGCTGAGAGAACTGACGCGCTCGCGCCCGTTACTCCACAGGTCTGCGCGTGCGGCCAAGCTTTGACGTTCCCCGCCACCGCCGATCATCCTCGGCGTGGATATACGCGGAAGTCGTCTGCAAAGACGAATGGCCCAGATTGCGGCGGATCGTTTCCAAGGACACTCCGGCCGCGTCGGCGTGCGAACCGTTGGCGTGTCGCAGCCAATGCGTCGAAGCCAGCCGCATGCGTTTGGCTGCGGTGGGATCAACTCCCTCCCAGTACGTTTCCTGTGCGCCGGCCAGGTGCCCCCGTCGGAATTCGACCTGACGGACACTGTTGGCCAGAAAGTTGACCTTCGAGGCAGTCTGAACGCGGTCCCTCGGTAGTGCCCCGAGGGCTGAACGCCATTTCACCGCCCTTCCGGCTGCAAGAGGTAGAGCGTCATCGCGTATGTCGGTTAGACCATCAGCGCCAATGCGCCGACGACCCAGGTCGACCGTCCGTCGTTGGTGACGAACATCGCGGTGAGTGTGGCCACGGCGCCTCGCAGTCGTCGTCGTGCTTTGCACTGGCGAACATCTCGCGGTGTGCCCTGAGTGAGAGCAACATCCACGGGCCGTAGGCGGCGCCGTATGTACGATTTCGCACACAGCGAAAAAAAACGCGTAAGCTGAAAATCAGGCGTTTTCTCTGTGCGACACGTTCTCGGTTTCCACTCTATCGATAAGGTGCCCATGCCGTGAGGAGACGGCCGCGATGGCATCACGCCATTCCCCGCGTTATAAAACAAGATTCTCGCGGCCCTGCCCGACCAGGACTACGCGCGCCAGCTACCTATGTTTCCCGACCAGCAGTCTTGTTTCGCTGCTCTGCATAATGGAAAACGGCACCACTACGGAAATCGCGATCAGCGGCAGCGAGGGTCTGGTCGGCATCGCCTTGTTCATGGGCGGTGAAACGACGCCGCCCGCGACTGACCAGCGGCGAGCTCGGCAACTCTGGGTTTGACCACGGAGCCAACGATATTGAAGCCGAATACCCTGTCGCCTGGCCGAAGCCTGCCCAAATGCCCTACCGGCATCGTCGGCCTCGATGAAATCACCGGCGGCGGACTGCCTTCGAGCCGGCCGACCCTCATATGTGGCAGTGCGGGCTCTGGAAAGACGATGCTCGCAATGGAATTCCTCGTGCGCGGGGCGACGCAGTATGGCGAGCCCGGCGTGTTCATGATGTTCGAGGAGAACGCGGCCGAGCTTACGGCCAATGTCCGCTCGCTCGGTTTCGATCTGGAGAAGCTCGCAGCGCAGAAGAAGCTCGTCCTCGATCATGTCCACATTGAACGCAGCGAGATCGAGGAGACGGGCGAGTATGACCTGGAAGGACTGTTCATCCGGCTCGGCCACGCCGTCAAATCCATCGGCGCGAAACGCGTGGTCCTCGACACGGTCGAGGCTCTGTTCTCCGGCCTGCCCAATCACGCCATCCTCCGCGCGGAGTTGCGCCGCCTGTTCCGCTGGCTGAAAGATCACCGATTGACGGCCGTCATTACTGGCGAGCGCGGCGAACAATCGCTGACACGCTATGGGCTGGAGGAATACGTCGCGGATTGCGTGATCGTTCTCGACCAGCGCATTCACGAGCAGATATCCACCCGGCGGCTGCGCGTGCTGAAGTATCGCGGCTCGGCTCACGGCACGAATGAATATCCCTTCCTTATCGGCGAGCGCGGGATTTCGGTGCTGCCGATCACGTCATTGCGGCTCGACCATCAGGCCTCGGCGAAGCGCATCCCCACGGGCATTGCGCGTCTCGACGAGATGCTCGGCGGCAAGGGCGTGTTCCGCGGCAGCAGCGTGCTTGTCTCGGGTTCGCCGGGCACGGGCAAGAGCAGCGTGGCCGCGAAGTTCGCCGACGCCGCGTGCCGTCGCGGCGAGCGCGTGTTGCTGTTCGCCTACGAGGAATCGAGCGCTCAAATCGTGCGCAATATGGGCTCCATAGGCATCGGCCTCGAACCATGGGTGAAAAAGGGGTTGCTGCAGATTCACTCGTCGCGCCCCACGCTGCATGGGCTGGAGCAGCATCTGGTGATGATGCACGATGCCGTGAGCGGCTTTCACCCGAGCGTGGTCGTGGTCGATCCGATCAGCAATCTCTCGCTCGATCGCAACGCGTCAGAGGTGAAGCCAACGCTGATGCGGCTCATCGACTTCCTCAAGCAGCAGCAGATCACCACCCTCTTCACCAGCCTCACGGCAGGAGGCGGGGAGACGCCCGAGGACTCGCAGCTCGGCGTATCTTCGCTCATGGACACGTGGCTGCTGTTACGCAACGTTGAGTTCAACGGTGAGCGCAATCGCACGATTTACGTGCTGAAATCGCGCGGCATGGCACACTCGAATCAGGTACGCGAGTTCGTCCTCAGCGACACGGGCATCGATCTGGTGGATGTCTACCTCGGTACCGAGCGCGTGCTCACAGGGACGGCGCGCGTGGCGCAGGAAGAGCTGGAGGGCGCCGCCGCCGCGCTGCGCGAAGAGGATCACCGACGCAAGCTGGGGCAGCTCGCGAGCAGGCAAAAGGCGATCGAGGCGCAGATCGCCGCGCTGCGGGCCGATGCAGAAGCGGAAGCCGCTGAGGTGGCCTTCACCATCGCGCGGGAGACTTTGCAGCAAAGGACCACTCAGCGGAGCACCGACGTCATGGCGCAGCTGCGCAGCGCCGATAAGACCCGCGGCAGCCGGAAGGAATGAAGGCGATGATCAATACCGTCAGCTTTGAGTTGCGGTTGTACGTCGCCGGTCAGACGGCGAAATCGCTTGCGGCCTGTGCCAATCTGAAACGCATCTGCGAGACGCACCTCGCCGGGCAGTACCGGATCGAGATCATCGACCTCACCAAGAACCCGAAGCTCGCAGCGGGCGACCAGATCCTCGCTTTGCCGACGCTCGTGCGCCGCCTGCCCAAGCCGGTCAAGAAGATCATCGGCGACCTGTCCAACGAGGAACGCGTGCTCGTCGGTCTCGATGTGCGACCGGTATAGCATGGGACCGCTCATGACCAAGCAACCCTCCGCCGCACGCACGCGTGCCGGCTTTGAAGCCGCCGCCGCGTACCTGGATAACGCGCGCTACGTGCTGTGGCTTTACGTCACCGGTCGGACGCGGAACTCCGAACGCGCGATCGTGAACATTCGCAAGATCTGCGAGGAACATCTGCGAGGACGCTACGATCTGGAAATCGTGGACATCTCCCAGCACCCGGCGCTGGCCGAAGGCGAGCAGATCATCGCCGCACCGACCTTGATCAAGAAGCTGCCGCTGCCGCTGCGCCGCTTCATCGGCGACATGTCGCAGAGCGAACGCATCCTGCTGGGGCTCGATCTCCGCAAGACCTCGGAGCAGGCTGCTTCCGACAAAGACCACTGACCCGCCATGCGCGCAGAATCTCGCACTGACACGGCGCTCCTTGCGCAAAACGCCGAGTTGCGCGCCCGGCTGGAGGAGGCGGAGGAGACGCTGCGGGCCATCCGCACCGGCGCAGTCGATGCGCTCGTCGTCGAGACCTCTGCCGGCCCCCAGATTTTCGAGCTGCAAGGCCTCGAGGCGCAAGCAAACCGCTTCCGCGGCGAAATCCTCGCCCAGGTGAGCGACGCGGTTATCAGCGTAGACGACGACCAGCGCGTGACTTACCTCAACGCCGCGGCCGCGCGGCAATACGGTGTCACCGCATCCGATGCGCTCGGACGCCACCTCTCCGAGATTTACCAGTACCGCTGGCTGCGCCCTGAAGACGAAGCCAACGCGACGACGGCCCTGCGCGATACCGGCTGTTGGCGGGGCGAAAACGTCCACGTGAAGCGCAACGGCGAAGCGATCCACGTCGAGTCCTCCGTGAGCCGCTTGCACGCGGAAGAGGGCATCAGTCCCGGTCTGCTCGCCGTGATCCGCGACATCAGCGAGCGGAAACAGGCTGAGCAGGAGCGTGCGTTTCTTGAGGCGCAATTGCGCGAAGCGCACAAATTGGAGACGATCGGAACCCTGGCGGGCGGGGTCGCACACGACTTCAACAATATCCTTGGCACCATACTGATCAATGCCGAACTGGCGCGTCAGGACGCCGGCCATAACCATGCGGCACTGATAAGCCTGACAGAAATCGAGAAGGCCAGCCACCGCGCCAGGGACCTGGTGCAGCAGATTCTCTCTTTCAGCCGGCGCCAGCCGACTTCGCGCCAGGTGATATCGATCCCTTCGATCGCCGAGGAAAGCGTTCGCCTGCTGCGTGCAGGGCTGCTCGGAGGAACGCGGATCGAGTGCCACTGCGCCGCGGATACGCCGTCCATTCTCGCCGACTCGGCGCAGTTGACGCAGGTACTGCTGAATTTGGGCGGCAACGCCGCGCAAGCGATGGAAGACCGTCCCGGGACCGTTGATGTTCGCGTTGAAGGCGTTACGCTGGACGAGACCTCGGCGCGGCCCGAGCTCGGCCTGCGTCCGGGCCGGTATGCCCGCATCGTGGTCAGCGACACGGGGCACGGCATGGACGCGGCGACGCAACGGCGCATTTTCGAACCGTTCTTCACCACCAGGCCGCCAGGCAAAGGCACCGGGCTGGGCCTGTCCGTGGTGCATGGCATCGTGCAGGGGCACGCAGGGGCGATCGTCGTGCACAGCGAACCGGGCAAGGGCAGCAGGTTCGAGCTGTATTTTCCGAGCGCGAATGATGTGGCGGCTGCGCCCGACACGATTGAGGCCGCGCGGCCGGCCGCCGAAGGCCGTGGCCGGCACATCCTTTACATCGACGACGACCAACCGCAGCTGTTCGCGAGCAAGCGGATGATGGAACGCTGGGGCTATCGCGTCAGCGCCTACTTCGAACAGCGCGAGGCGCTGGACGCGGTGCTCTCCGGCAAGCTACGCGTCGACCTGGTGGTGACCGATTTCAACATGCCAGGGACATCGGGACTGGAGATTGCGAGGGCGATTCGCGATGCACTGCCGGATTTGCCCGTGATCATGGTCTCGGGCTATATCAACGACGCATTGCGCACCCAGGCCGCTGCGGCCGGGGTGCGGGAACTGATCGCCAAACCGCAAGACCGGGAAGAGCTCCGTGACGCGGTGCAGAGTATTCTTCATCCTCCCGCGAATACGCTTGACCGGAATCGGTCTTGACTTGGCGAGGCGTCTGCAAATTCGTTCTTTCCGAGAGCAGGCGCTCAAATCAGACGCGCGGTTTGCCTTTTCTGCAGATCGCCAATGCCCGGTTAGGCCGGGGAGCGGGCCTTCATGACGATGCGGCTGATAGCCTACGGCGGGTTACACCCAGATTCCCGCCCAGGGCCTACCGCGCGGTGCTCGTCTGTGCGAGGCCCGCCAGCGCCTTGCTCAAGTTGGCTACCGCCGGGCAATCCGGCGCGCCGTGCCGTCGTGCCAGGTAGGCCGGATCGTTGTAGCCCAACCAGACCTGGCCCTGGGCGTCCTCCCATACCAGGACCTTCAGTGGCAGGTCGATCCCGACCGTCTGGGTGCACTCCATGAAGGGCGTGCCCCCCTGCGGATTCCCGAAGATGAGCACCTCGGTCGGCCGCAGCGTCTTCCCGATCTTGGTCGCGCCAGCCGCATGATCGATGCGCGCGAAAATGTTCAAGCCACGTTGCTTCGCCGTTTCCTCGAAGCGGTTCATCGTCTCCTTTGCGGGGAACGCGCTCTTGACCTCGATGAGGCCGTCGGCCGCGAGTGCCGCCGCCGAGGTGCATGCAACCATGGCGGCGATGAGTCCTGCTGTCAGTCGATTCATGAGTAACTCCTCCTGGTAAGGCTCACCCGGCCAGGGCCGGCCGAGCCGCGAACGAATAGTTGGGGTCGGGACTGAAGCGTTGCATCGGCTACGGGCGCGTGCCGTCTTCGTCTTCGATCGTCGAGGCGCCACCCTCCGCGTAGTGACGCATCGCCGCGCGGATCACGCCCAGCTGTGCGCGGTAGTTCGAGCAACCCTTGCACATCATCATGTGCAACCGGAGCGCTACACGATCCGTGACGGGAAGCCTGCGGTCCAGCTCTTCGGAGCAAAGCACGGTGACCTGTTCACAGTTGAGCATGATCATTCCCCGAGACGGCCCCAGCCTGTTTCGAGACATTGGCGCAGCCGCATGCGCGCGCGATGCAGGATCACATGGCAATTGCTGGTGGACAGGCCGAGCGTGTCACAGATCTCGTCGGACTCGAAGCCGAGGAACTCGCGCATCATGAAAACCCGTGAGGTCTGCTCCGGCAGTCGATCGAGACAAATCTCGAACACGGCCCAGAACTGCGTCGACGCCATGGACGCTTCGGGGTCCGGCCAGGTGGCGGGACGCGATTCCCGCTTCCAGAATCCACCTTCAACGAATAACTCGTCGAGCTTCTGGTCCCAGTCACCGCCGTCCTCGATTAGCGACGAGATGGTCACCACCCGCTCCCGGTGCCGGATGTGGTCCACGATCTTGTTCTTCAGGATCGCGAACACCCAGGTCTTCAGCGACGACCGGTGAGCGAACGACTCTGCATTCACGAGGGCCGCCTCGATGGCCTCCTGCACCACATCCTCGGCGGCATGCGGATCGCGGAGCTGCAACTGGGCAAAGCGCAGCATGTCCCGCCGGACCGCAATGAGGGTCTCCGTGCTGACCGCGCGAGGGTCCCCTTGCCCGGATGCCGGTCCCATTGCCGTCTTTGCCACGTTCAGTCATCCCCCACCCGGCGATACCCGACGTCTCCCGCGCCGAACCGCGAAGGTCCCGAGCATGGTACCGCCCCGGCCAATTCGCCGGATCTGCAGACCGCGGCGCGGGATCCCTTCTCCCCCAAGGGTCTCAATGCAATAGACGCGGAGGTCCGCGTTTTCTTACACCCTGCCCCCGTACCGGGGACGTGTAAGAAACGCCGGTCGTCGTGCGTCTACCGCGGTAGATCCTCGAGGAGCACTTCGTGCACGCCACCCTGCCCCTGCTGGCCCACACCGACTTTCCGCGCCTGCGTCGGCGTACGGTGGACACCGTGCAGGTCAACCTCGGCTATCGCTGCAACCAGAGTTGCACCCACTGCCACGTCAACGCCGGCCCCAATCGCAGGGAGGAGATGACTTCCGAGTGCATCGATGCCGTGTTGCGCTTCGTGTCGCGGAGTCCCGGCGTCACCACGATCGATCTCACGGGCGGAGCCCCCGAGCTGAACCCCCGCTTTCGTCGCATGGTGGTTGCTGCCCGTGGTCGTGGGCTGCGTGTGATCGACCGCTGCAATCTCACCATCCTGGAAGAGCCCGGGCAGGAGACGCTTGGCGCCTTCCTCGCCGAACACCGGGTCGAGGTCGTGGCGTCGCTGCCCTGCTATCTCGAGGAGAATGTGGACAAGCAGCGCGGCAAGGGTGTCTTCGACGCCAGCATCCGCGGACTGCTGCGCCTCAATGGCCTCGGGTATGGCCACCTCGGCTCGGGTCTGACGCTCAACCTCGTCTACAACCCGCAGGGCGCGACCCTGCCGCCACCTCAGGCGCCGCTGGAGGACGCCTACAAGAAACACCTGCGTGAGCGGTTCGGCGTAGTTTTCGACCAGCTTTTCACGATGGCCAACATGCCGATCCAGCGGTTTGGATCCATGCTGGTTTCGAAGGGGCAGTTCAACGGCTACATGCGGACGCTGCGAGAGGCGCACCGCGAAGCGAACCTCGACCACGTCATGTGCCGGAGCCTGATCAGCGTGGACTGGCAGGGTTACGTCTACGACTGCGACTTCAACCAGCAGCTCGGCCTACCGCTCCAATCCGACGAACCCACGCGCGTGCACATTAGCGACCTCGCGGCAGGCGAGCTCGAGGGGCGGACAATCCGCGTCGCCGACCACTGCTTCGGTTGCACAGCCGGGCAGGGTTCGAGCTGCGGTGGCGCGCTGGGGGAGACCACGGCAGCCGCCCCGGCATGCGCCTCCTGAAGTCCGTTGTCCCGACATCCTTTCGGTGCCCTGCGTTCCCACTATCGGAGCATGCCATGGGTCACCTCATCGATCCCGGGGTTGCGAGCGTCGGCCTGAACGAACTGGAGGCGCGCGAGCGTTAGCTTCCGCATGAGGTGCAAGGCCGTCTCCCCATGATGCTCAGACCCTTCCTCGCCGCCGTGCTGCTGTCCTCCGCAACGGCGAACGCCGCCTTCGATCATGCGCATGCGCAATGGGACGCCCTGCTCGACCAGCACGTGGTCACGAATGCGGCCGGAACGGCCTCGCGAGTTCGCTATGCCGGTATGAAGGCCGACCGCGCGAGCAGGGACACAGGCGCTACGACTCGCAGAGGACACTCTTTGCGCGGCATGCCGAGCAGCTTGCGGATGCGCCCGAGGCGCGCGCCCGGATCCAGGCCGGAGATTACCGGCTCGACTTCCTGACGTACGATTGGGCGCTCAACGACGCCCGCTGACGATGCCGACGACAAGGATGCGATGTTCGCGAGCCGTATCTGGGAAGGCTGATCGAGGCGCTCGAATGACAGGAGCAGCAGCGTGACATCTATTCGACTCCAGGGCATCAAGGCGTGCGTGTTCGACGCCTACGGCACCCTGTTCGATGTGAGCAGCGCCTCGCGCGCGGCCCAGGACGCGCTCGGCGTACGCTGGCAGCCCCTGGCCGAACTGTGGCGCACGAAGCAGCTGCAATACACGTGGTTGCGAGGATTGGGGGGTCACCACGCGGACTTCTTGCAGGTGACGTCGGACGCGCTGTCCTTTGCCATGGAAAGCCTTCGGATCGACGATGCGGACCTGCATCGGCGGCTGATGTCGCTCTACCTCTCGCTGGACGTGTTTCCGGACGTCAAGCCGACCCTCGAGCGACTGAAGGCCGGCGGACTGAAGCTCGCGATCCTGTCCAATGGAACGCCCGCCATGCTCGCATCCGCCGTCGAACATTCCGGGATCGGTCCGCTGCTCGACGCGGTGTTGTCGGTCGAAGAGGTCGGCGTGTTCAAGCCGCATCCTTCCGTCTACCGCCTGGCGTCTGATCGACTGAATCTTGCGCCGGAGGCGATCTGCTTCGTCTCGTCCAACGGCTGGGACGCCTATGCCGCCAGGGCATTCGGGTTCCGGGTGATCTGGTGCAATCGGTTCAAGCAGCCTCCCGAGCGCATTCCCACCACGCCGGACGCGGAAATGACGACCCTGGCGGGACTTCCGGAAATCGTCTTGCCTTAGGCGCCGCGATCGACGGCGCTCGGACGCGAATTGCATCGACGACCGCACCCCCCATGATGCTGCCGGCGGACTTGCCGAGCAGGCTGGCCATTGCCGTGGTTCACGAGGCGATCCTGGACGAACCCACCCTGCACATGCGGCTCCGCTTCCGACCGATACGTGGCCGATCGGCGCCGGAGGCGGTGGCGTGACCGCGCCGCCTGCCGCCCGAGGTGCGATGCTGCTGCTGTTCGACATCGAGCAGGACAGTGTCGCCGAGCACGACGACTGGCACACCCACGAGCACATGCCCGAGCGTCT
>Ga0105106_10002998_pt1 | contig 12086 bp, 9 predicted proteins | sample PPLLaktember2015_5_FD_79109 | JGI IMG/M metagenome (GOLD analysis project Ga0105106, IMG submission 79109) | Freshwater sediment microbial communities from Prairie Pothole Lake near Jamestown, North Dakota, USA - PPLs Lake P8 Core (1) Depth... | ecosystem: Environmental > Aquatic > Freshwater >...
ATCGGGGACGGCCACTCCCCCTTCCGCCCGGGGCTCCATCCGTAGATTCCGCGTGAGCAGCGTTCCCTCCTGGACCCCGATCACCCGAAGCGGCCCATCCCGCAGCTCCACCCTCAGGTCCCCGGCAAGAAGCCGACCGATGCGCATGGGACTCGGGGGAACGGCCGGGGCCGACCAGGAGCCTGGATCCACGAGGAGGCGGCCATCTCGCGCCACCTCCAACCCCCCCTTGAAGACGCGCGACGGCACCCAGGGGTCCAGGGTCCGACTCAGGGTGAAATCCGCCTGAAACCCGGGTGCGACGGCCCCCTGGCGGGGAAGGCCGAAATACCGGGCCGCCGTCCACGAAGCGAGGGTCAGCGCCCGCAAGGGCTCCATGCCCAGGGACATGGCCCGGTTCACGATGGCATTCATGTGCCCGGACCTCAGCAGGTCGTCGGGATGCCGGTCGTCGCTCACGAACATGCACCGGGGCCAGGACTGGGCCCCCACCGCCGGCAGCAAAGCCTGCAGGTCTTTGGATTGGCTGCCCTCCCGGATCATGATGGTCATGCCCTTGGCGAGCTTCTCGCGGGCTTCCTCGAGGGCCGTACACTCGTGGTCCGACCCGATCCCGGCGGAAAGGTAGCCGTTCAACCCGAGCCCTCCCAGGCCCGGCGCGTGCCCATCCACCACGCCATCCCGAAACAGAAGGATCTTGTCCATGATTTCCGGGATTCCCATGAGCACACCGGGGAAATTCATCATCTCCGCAAGCCCCAGGACTCTCGGGTGCGACTTGAGGCCGGCGAGATCGGTTGCCGTCAACCGGGCGCCGGACGTCTCCAAAGGCGTTGCCGGAACACAGCTCGGCAGGTTGAAGTAGAAGTCCAGGGGAACGCCTTCCGTGGCGTCCAGCAGAAACCTTATCCCCTCCACTCCGTAGACGTTCGCCAGTTCGTGGGGGTCCGCCACCACGGCCGTGGTTCCCCACGGCAGAACCGCAGCGGTGAACTGAGCCGGGCTGAGCATCGTGCTCTCGATGTGGATGTGTCCGTCGATGAATCCGGCGCAGGCATACATGCCTTCGGCATCCAGGGCTCGCTCGGCCTCGTAGTCGCCCCATCCCACAAAGAAGCCGTCGTCAATTCCAAGGTTCACCGTCTCAATTTCACCCGAGAAGACGTTCACCAGCCGGCAGCCGCGAATGCACAGCTCAACGGGTCTGAGGCCCTGTGCCGCATCGATCATCCGTTTCAGGCGCTCACCGCTCCAATCTGTCATCAAGCCCTCCTCAGGATCAACATCGAATGAGGGATAACCGGAACACTCCAACCCGGCCAGCGGACCAGATTCGCTTTCATAAATCCCCTGCGGGGGCTCCGATTCTCCACTCGCAGGCTATGGATACACTCTCGGTCGGATTCGTCCCGCATACGGGACCAATTTGCGCGCCGGGCCATCACGGACCGGGCTGCGGGGTAAGGACCTGGGGGAAGGGCGTCTTCGCAGAGACATCCGGGAGCATTCGGCGGTCGGCTCCATTCCTGCCGAAACATCTGGGGTATTTGAACGCTCAAGCCCCGAGGAATCCCGGAGCGATCACATCTTGTACTTGCTGAAATCGTCAGGATCCAATTTTTCCAGCATCTCCGACCACTTGTCCTCGTTTTCCTTGTCGAAGACCGGGCGCGCCTCGTCGGCGGTCTTCTGGGACTTGGACAGAACTTCCTCATTGACGAAGATGGGGGCGTTGGTCCGGAGGGCAATGGCAATGGCGTCACTGGGACGCGCATCGATGGAGCTGAGCCCGTCCTGATCCCTCAGGTAGATCAATGCGTAGTAAGTGTTGTTGCGCAGGTCACACACCTCGATGCGCTCCACCTTGACCTGCAGATGATCCAGGCAGTTTTTCATGAGGTCGTGCGTCATGGGGCGGGGAAACTGAATCTTCTCGAGCTCGGTGGCGATAGATGTCGCTTCAAGGAGACCGATCCAGATCGGCAGTGACTTCTGGTCCTGAGGATCCTTCAGGATCACGATGGGGGTATTGGTCTGGGGGTCCATAACCAGTCCCGACACGATCATCTCTCTAAACATAACGGCTCCTTTAACTTGAAAAGCCCGGAGGGTCGACCCCTTCATCTTCCTTGAGCCACCCTCTTCCACCTATGGACGCGATCATCATATCATTAGAAAGGGTGAACGGAAGCACCTTTTTTGTGAAGCCGGCCGGCACTGCTCCGCCGCCTGCCGGTCGATGGAGTGATGCGGCCGACCCGGTTCACTCGCCGATGATCTTGACCAGGACCCGCTTCTTCCTTCGCCCGTCGAACTCCCCGTAAAAAACCCGCTCCCAGGTGCCGAGGTCCAGGCGCCCTTCGGTCACCGCCACCACCACTTCACGCCCCATCACCTGCCGTTTCATGTGGGCGTCGGCATTGTCCTCCCCGACATTGTGCCGATACTGGCTCACCGGCTCATGGGGAGCCAGCCTTTCGAGCCACACCTCGTAGTCGTGATGGAGCCCGGGCTCATCGTCGTTGATGAAGACCGAGGCCGTGATGTGCATGGCGTTGCACAGCACCAAACCCTCCCGAATCCCGCTTTCCTTGAGGCATGCCTCCACCTGCGGCGTGATATTGACGAACGCGCGACGGGTCGGAACCTGAAACCACAATTCCTTCCGATAAGACTTCAATGGATACCCCCCCACTCTCGAACCCGCCGGCCGAGGATGCCACCGGATTTCCGTCTGCACCAGGAGCTGCGCTGAACCGACCTGTCGATCACTCGGGCATGTAGGGCAGACCATCCAGGGAAGGCTCGAGAGATGCCAGAAGCTTCGGGAGCAGAGCATCCAGCTCGCCCCGCCCGCAGATGACGACCTCTGCAGTCTGCCTCACCTTGATCTCCAGCTGATCATTCCTGGTCAATTTCTGACTCACCACCACCCGGATCGGAATCCCCAGGAGGTCCGCATCCTTGAGCTTGACCCCGGGTGACTCGTCCCGGTCATCGAAGAGCACCTCGTAGCGCCCCTTGAGCTCCCGGTAGATGGCCTCCGCCATCTCGATCACGGCCTCCTTCTGTCCCAGGGACGTCAGGATCACCTGAAACGGGGCGATGGTCACCGGGAAAATCATGCCGGATGCGTCGTGCCACTGCTCCACCGCCGCCGCCATGAGCCGTTCGACCCCGATGCCGTAGCATCCCATGATGACGCGCTGCTGGGCACCGGAAGCGTCCAGGTAGGTCACATCCATGGTTTCAGGCGACGTGTATTTCACGCCGTGCTTGAACGTGTGGCCCAGCTCGATGCCGCGCTTGATCTCCAGGACGCCCCCCTCGCAGCTCGCGCACGGATCGCCATGCCGCACTTCCGCGATGTCGACCCGCTCTGCGGCGACGAAGTCACGGCCGAGCAGCACGTTTTTCAGATGAGTGTCCGGCTCGTTGCCGCCCGCAACGAACACAGCCCCTTCGTCCACTGAGGTATCCAGCACCACCCGAATCTTCGGAATTCCAACCGGCGAGAGGAATCCCCCGAACAATCCCCTGGCAGCAAGAGTCTCCTCGGAAGCCAGATCCAGTCGAATGGCCTTGAGATGGTTGGTGAGCTTCGTCTCCGAAACCGCATAATCCCCCCGAATGGCCGCCAGAAACAGTTCACCGTCGGCTTCATAGGCAACGGTTTTCAGGAAGCGGTCCTCGGCAATGTCGAAGAAAGCCATGAGGTCGGCGATGGTCCTGACGCCGGGGGTCGCCACTCTCTCCATGGAGGGAGGTGCATCGAGGGAGTCACTGCGCATGGCCTTCATGCCCACGGCCTTCTCGGTGTTGGCCCGGTAGCCGCACCGGGCGCACACCACGAATCGATCTTCACCGTGGGGGCACTCCAGCATGAACTCATGCGAGCCCGTTCCCCCCATGATGCCGGAATCGGCCTCGATGGGGACCGTCTTGAGGCCGGACCTCGCGAAGATCCGCAGGTATGCATTGAAAATTCTGGGATAATAGTCATCCAGGTCCTCGAAATCCCGGTGAAAGCTGTAGGCGTCCTTCATGAAGAACTCCCGCACCCTGAGGAGGCCGGCCCGGGGACGCGCTTCGTCACGAATTTTCGTTTGGATCTGGTAGAGCATCACCGGGAGGTCGCGATACGATTTGAGGAAAGACTTGGCGATGTCGGTGATGACCTCTTCATGGGTCATGGCCAGAACAAAATCCCGGTCTTTCCTGTCCTTGATGCGGAAGAGCTCCTGGCCGATGTCGTAGTAGCGTTTCGTCTTCTTCCAGAGCTCCGCAGGATTCAGGACCGGCATGGTGACTTCCTGGCCGTCAATGGCATCGAGCTCCTCTCGGATGATGGTCTTGATCTTTTCGGCCACACGGTGCCCCAGGGGCAGAAGCGAATACAGCCCCGCCGCCAAGGGGTGGATGTAACACCCACGCAGGAGGTTGATGTGAGAGGGGGTTTCGGCCTCTTTGGGCACTTCATAAAGCGTGTGTACAAAGTATTTCGAATAGCGCATCCGTTTCTCCGTTCATGAAGAATCTGCTGTCTGTTCCAAAAGGTTCAGCTGGTTGAGCTGTTCCTCCGCCGAGATCCGTTCCGCTCCGGGTCCGCTTCGGCAAGTTGCGGGGATCATATTAGCGGACAATCCTCAAGAATTCCAGATCTCTGAGAAAACAGCCGATTCAGATGCCGTCCGACCCTGAGAGCGTGTCGAAAAAGCCCTCAGCGTTGCCAATTCGTCATTCCCGCGAAGGCGGGAATCCAGGTTTTACAAAGGTTCTGGACCCCCGCCTCCGGCGGGGGTGACGTGAAGGGGTGCACTTTTTAGACACCCTCTGAGAGAGCGGCCGCCCCGGAGGCGACATGAACGGACTCGTCTCGCAGGTTTGAAGTGCCGCGCCGTTTGCTTGACAGTCACCAGGGCTTTCCTTAATTTCAGAACTAGTTTCAGAGCCGCGACACTGAGCTGTGCAACTCCTTGAGGCTTGTGTCTTCAAAGCACGCCGACTGTTGACTATGCGGCCTGAGCGGTGGTCGAGCAGAGAGGATGAGTCGTTTTTTTGAGGAGGCAGTTGTGACCTATTTAGAGAACGATCCGATCATCCGGGAAATCAAGGCCATGAAGCGGCGAATGGATGTCCTGTATGATCAAAGCCTTAATGAGGAAGTCCAGATCGAGCAATCTTCGCCCTTCGCGGACCGGAGCTGGACTCCCCATATGGATGTCTGGGCAACGGACGAGCTGTGGGTTCTTTCGGCAGATCTTCCCGGTGTCCGGGATGAGGACCTGACCGTTCAGGTGAGCGACGGCGTCTTGAAAATATCCGGGAACCGGGCACTTCCCGAGCTCCCCGCCCATGCCACCGTGCAGGCTTCTGAAAGGCAGTGCGGCCGGTTTCAACGGTCTTTCGGTTTGCCCAGGGACGCCCGGCAGGATCGCGTCGAAGCCGAGCTCGCGGGTGGGGTTCTGACCATCCGGGTTCAGAGGAAGGCAGGAGAGTCGGGGATCTCGAGAAAGATTCCCGTCCAGTCCGAATAGGGTTCATCAGACCCGGTATTGCGGGAAACAGACTGCGAGCGGCGCAGCCCGCCGTCTCGCGATGAACGCATGTTTACAGGAGGACCATTGAGTATGAGTACAAGAATACGCACAACCTTATTGATGGCCTTGCTGACCGCTTTGATCGTGCTTTTCGGGAATGCGGTCGGAGGCCGTGGCGGCATGATCATGGCCTTCGGTTTCGCCGTCGTCATGAACTTCGTAAGTTACTGGTTCTCCGACAAGATCGTACTGGCCATGTACCGGGCCCAGCCACTGGACGAGCATTCCGCTCCGGACCTGTATCGAATGGTCCGCGAACTGGCTCATGAGGCTCAACTGCCCATGCCCCGTCTCTACATCATTCCCGAAGAGACCCCCAATGCATTCGCCACGGGGCGCAACCCCGAGAATGCGGTCGTGGCCGTCACGGAAGGCATCACGCGCCTTCTGACGCCCCAGGAATTGCGTGGGGTGATCGCACACGAACTGGGCCATGTGAAGAACCGCGATATTCTGGTGAGCTCCATCGCCGCCACTCTGGCGGGCGCGGTCATGATGCTGGCCAACATGGTCAAGTGGGGCGCCATTTTCGGTGGGTTCCGGGGCAATAACGAGGAAGGCGGCGGCGGGATCTTCGGAGCCCTCGCCATGGCCATCCTGGCCCCCATCGCAGCCATGTTGATCCAGATGGCCATATCCCGGTCGAGGGAGTACCTTGCCGACGAGACCGGGGCGAGACTCATCCACGGCGGAGAACCGCTGGCTCGAGCCCTGGAGAAGCTCTCCCTGGCCTCCGAGCGCATCCCCATGCACGACGCCAACCCTTCCACGGCGCACATGTTCATCGTGAATCCGCTCTCGGGAAGAAGCCTCATGAACCTTTTCAGCACACACCCCCCCATCGAAGAGCGAGTCGAGCGCCTCCGTTCCATGCGGTAGCGGCCGCAGCTCCGCAAGGCCGCACGGCCATTTTCTGAACAACATCTCACAAATACATCTCCGCACCGGCGGGAGCCCGATCGGGCATGAAACGATCGGGATTCCCGCCAGGATGCATACCTGAAAAACACAACGAGCCATGGGAGCATTGAGGCGCACGCCTCTGTGTATTCCTATGAGGACCCTTTACGGGAGCCGGATACCATGAGTGAAAACCTGGAGGCTGTTCTCAAATATCATCAGGCCACCAAGCACGACTTCCAGCGCTATGCCCTGGGACCGGGCTACATGGACTGGGCCACCCAGCCGGACCCATTCCGCCGTTACCCGGGTGCCACAGTCATCCGCCTGGAGCACAACACACCTGGGCTCCCGGAGGCCCTGTACGATGAAGCTTCGGTATGGGCAAAGTTGCCTCCGGCGCCCGTGAATGCCACGACCATTTCTCAGCTTTTCTTGAACAGCCTGGCGCTTTCGGCCTGGAAGAGCGCGGGGGGGACTTCATATGCCCTGCGCGTCAACCCTTCGAGCGGCAACCTGCACCCCACCGAAGGCTACCTGGTGAGCGGGCCGGTTGCGCAGCTGAGCGGCGATGCCTGCGTCTGCCACTATGCTCCCAAAGAGCACGCCCTGGAGCGGAGGGCCGTGATCCCTTCAGAGGTCTGGCGGAAGCTGGCCGAAGGACTGCCTGCCGGGAGCTTTCTCCTCGGTTTGTCATCCATCCACTGGCGGGAGTCATGGAAGTATGGCGAGCGGGCGTATCGCTACTGCCAGCTGGACCTGGGACACGCCATCGCAGCGATCAGCCTCGCCGCCTCGGGCTTGGGATGGCGGGCTCTGCTCATGGATTCCCCGAGCACCGACAGCATCAGCGCTCTCCTCGGGATCTCCGGGATGACGGGACCCGAGCGGGAGCATGCCGATGGACTGGTCCTCATCCTGACCCGCCCGGCTGAAGACTCCGGAGACATTCGGCTTCAAATCCCGGACGCGTCCGAGCTCCAGAAGCTGGACTGGGAAGGTCGGCCCAGCCAGCTGAGTCGAGGCCACAGGCAATGGGACATCATTGATACCGTCGCCCAGGCTTGCCGGAAGCCGATTACCGGTGCCGGGGTCCGAGATCGCCCATGTTCCAACGAAACCAACTCGGAAGGTGTTCGGCCCAACCTCCTTCTGAGTGGTATCGTCCGCCAAAGACGGAGCGCCGTGGCCATGGACGGCGCCACCCGCATGCCCGCCGAAAATTTTTTCAGGATTCTGCTGCGGACACTGCCGGGAGCACTCCGGGTTCCCCATGGCACGCTCCCGTGGTCTCCGAAAGTGCATCTGGCATTGTTCGTTCATCGCGTTGACGGGCTGCCCGCCGGACTTTACATGCTGGTGCGCCGGGCAGACGCCCTCTCCCCGCTTCAGGAGGCGATGCACCCTGCTTTCCTGTGGAAACGACCGAGCTCCTGTCCCGATGCACTTCCACTATTCCTGCTGATGGAAGGTGACTTCAGACAGGAGGCCCAGCAAATCGCGTGTCTTCAGGAGATCGCAGGCGACGGCTGTTTCAGTGCGGGCATGATCGCGGAATTCGACGGCCCGCTCAAAGCCCACGGTCCCTGGTTCTACCCGAGGCTTTTCTGGGAGTGCGGCCTGATCGGCCAGGTGCTCTACCTGGAGGCTGAAGCGGCGGGATTGCGGGCGACAGGCATCGGCTGCTATTTCGATGACCCCATGCACCATCTCCTGGGGCTGAAATCCACCCAATACCAGGACCTTTATCACCTGACGGCGGGAGGCCCCATTGAAGACAGCCGCCTGACCACCCTTCCACCTTACCGGGATTGAATCGAAAGGGGCAGTTCAGGAGCAGAGGGCTTCAACTTCAAGAATGAGGGCAGGAGTACAGGGGGTGGGCGGCATGAACCAGGGGTGTCGTCTATGCCTCGCGGGTTCGGCTTGAGCGCCGCTTAAAACAATGCGCGGTCTAAAGCTGAACTGAATGGATCGATCTCAATGCTGAACACTCAGCTTCTGGGAAGCAGCGGTTCCTGAGCCATGAGCTCCGCCTCAACTCCGCTTGACCGAAGCTCCCTGGCCCAGCCTCTCAGGTTTCTCGCTTCCTCGGGCCATCCGCACTGTTCCATGCGACAGGCCTGGCTCTCGACATATTGCGTGAAGCTGCCCGTCGGGGAACTTCGATCCATGCCGGATGTTTGATCAGCTTTGGATGATCTGAGTTGCTTCATGTGATGTCTCCCCATGTTGTGAAGAGTCGTTCCCTCTCCGGAGGCCCAACCGCTCGCCGGCGCGCAACCGCCTGTCCTGAGGCACTCTTCGCACCGGCTCGAGCGCTCACCGAGACTGGACTCCACCGCACCGACGAAAACAGTTATTTAAACTTATAGCGATTTTTAAATCATGATTCAAACTGAAATCACACAGCAGAAAGGGGGGGGCGGGGCCAAGCACGTGATATTATCCGAGACTGCGTCCATGAGCTTAACCGTTTGATTCGAAGGAGTGTTTCTTGTAGAAGTAACGCACTGGGTGTGCTTGCTCCATGGGTGGGTGCCGGTGGGAAGAGCGGGGACTTTTGAGCGAAGAACGCGATCATCATAAAGCATGAGCATTTCTCAGGACATTGACCGTTGCCCGTATCATACGGAACCCGGCGCCTGGTTTTCCTCTTTGGGGGGGGATGCCGGCTCTCTGGGAGCCATGAGCTCCGAGATCGAGAGAGTCCCCTTTGACCGGCGCGAGATTCAAGCTCTGGAACAGGCCATTGAAATCGCGGAAGACCTGGTCAGCAACCATTACAAGATCTCAACCTCCGACTGGAAACGCTATCGCTACGACATCCGGTCTTTGACCGATCTGACGGCGGAGGAAATCACCGATATGGCCTTCGCCCAGATCCGACGGTACCTCCGGTGCCCCGACCAGAAGCTGAGGGGAGGCAACCCAGCGGACTATTTCAAGATCTGCCTTCAGGACCATGTGATCCGGAAAGCCACCCAGAGGGACTCCCACATCGATCTGCTGCCTCTGGCCGTCTACATCGTCATCCATGAACTGATTCACGTGACCCGTTTTGCCAGGTTCCTCCAGCGTTTCGACGCGTCCCCTGCCGAGCAGGAGGCCGAAGAAGCGCGAGTTCACGACCTCACCTTCACGGTGCTGAGGAATTGCCGCGTATCAGGGATTCAGGAGATTCTGGCAGCCTTCAGGGACTGCCGCACCATGGAAACCTTTCACGGAGTTCCCGAAAGGGCCTCCGATCAACGGGGATGAACGAACATGCAGAGCAAGATCACCCGGGAGGAAGTCCGCCATGTGGCGCATCTGGCACGGCTCGAGCTGGCCGAAGACGACGAAGTCCGCATGACGGAACAGATGAACAACATCCTGGACTACATGGATACACTGAACCAGGTGGACACGTCGAGCGTTCCGCCCACCACCCACGCGATCCAGAACTGCAATGTTTTCCGTCCGGACAGGGTGCTGGGCTCCCTGCATCGCGAAGCCGCCCTCGCCAATGCACCGGAAACGGACCAGACCAGCTTCATCGTTCCCAAGGTATTCTAGTCGAGAGGAAATTCAGATGGACCCCACCTCATTGACCATTCACGAGCTTCACGATCTGCTGATCCGGAAGGAAATCGGGGCGAGAGAGCTCACGCAGCGTTTTCTGGAGCGCATCGAACAGCTGGATGACCGTCTGCACGCCTATCTCGCCCTGCAGGCCGAGATCGCACTCAAAGAGGCGGATCGTTACGACCTGGGCCGCAAGGATCCGGGGGCATCCCCTGTGGCAGGCATTCCGCTGGCACTAAAGGACGTGATCTGCACCCGCGGGGTGCGCACCACCTGCGGATCGCGGATTCTTGAGAACTTCATCCCCCCCTACGACGGGACTGTTGTCGAAAAGCTGAAGAGCGCCGGGGCGATCTTCCTCGGCAAGGCCAACATGGACGAGTTCGCCATGGGATCGTCCACGGAAAACTCGGGGTTCGGCCCCACCCGCAACCCCTGGGACCTGGACCGCGTTCCGGGTGGGTCCAGCGGAGGCTCGGCAGCCGCGGTGGCAGCGAATCTCTGTGCCGGCGCCCTGGGTACGGACACCGGCGGCTCCATCCGTCAGCCGGCCTCCTTTTGCGGCGTGGTGGGCCTGAAACCCACCTATGGACGCATCTCCCGGTTCGGTCTCGTGGCCTTCGCCTCCTCCCTGGACCAGATCGGCCCCATCACCAAGGACGTGGAGGATGCGGCCCTGCTGCTCCAGGTGCTTGCGGGCCATGACCCCCGGGACTCGACGTCCATCAACATGCCGGTGCCTGACTATCTCGCCACCATGCGGGAGCCCATCAAGGGACTTCGACTGGGCATTCCCAAAGAGTATTTCGTGGAGGGCATGCATCCGGATGTGGAGACCGTGGTGAGGGCGGCCATCCGAAAGTGTGCCGAGCTCGGAGCCGAGATCGTGGATGTCTCTCTCCCCCACACTGAGTACGGGGTGGCCGCTTACTACATCATCGCACCCGCCGAGGCCAGCTCGAATCTGGCCCGCTATGACGGGGTGAAATACGGGCTGCGGGTGCCCGATGCCCGGGATCTCCTGGCCATGTATCGCCGGAGCCGTTCCGAGGGATTCGGCCCTGAGGTGAAGCGCAGGATCATGCTGGGGACGTACGTGCTCTCGGCAGGCTACTACGACGCATACTACCGCAAGGCATCCCAGGTGCGAACGCTCATACGCCAGGATTTTCTGAATGCCTTCGAGCAGTGTGACGCTCTCCTGGCCCCCGTGGCCCCCATCCCTGCATTCAAGATCGGCGAGAAGTCCGACGATCCGCTCCAGATGTACCTGAGCGACGTCCTGACGCTTCCCGCAAGTCTTGCGGGAATCCCGGGCCTTTCGGTGCCGTGCGGGTTCTCAGGCGAAGGGCTTCCCATCGGCCTGCAGATCCTGGGCCCTCACCTGCGGGAGGATCTCATCATCCGCATCGCCTACCAGTTCGAGCAGCACACCGACCATCACCTTGCCAGGCCCGTCCTTTGAAACGCGAGGCCGGGACCGCCTCCGCGACCATGGCAGGCGCTCTGATCCCAGGGGTTTCACCGACGCTCAGGTGGGAACATGATGGATCGATCTACACGAATTTGCCGATGAGTGCCATACACTTGGTCTGAGCTCTCCGCAAATGGGCTGGAAGGAGGGCTATGCCTCTGCCTCCAGCCCTCGCCAGTCCCCTGCCTGCCGAAGCAATACCCTATACCAGAATGCGTGCCGGCCCGGGCTTCTTGAACCTTATTCGTTAGCCGGGCTTTTGCGCGAAGCAACAGTGTCACACCTACACTTTTGACACCTGCAGCCTCCCGCTAAGCATTTCACCAGAGCTGACCTCGGATTCGTTCATTTTCATCTACTGTGCAACCCGCTAATTCGCCTGTGTGTCAAGAGTGTAGGTGTGACCCCGCTCTTCTGCGGGCCACCAACTCGTCTATGAGGACCCAAGGAGTGACACCGCGAGAAGAGCCAACCAGCTCTGATCCAGCCTCCCCAACGTGAGGGCTGAACCGACAGCCCAAATCGCAACCCCTGCATAGTCGAGG
>Ga0105106_10003005_pt1 | contig 12073 bp, 24 predicted proteins | sample PPLLaktember2015_5_FD_79109 | JGI IMG/M metagenome (GOLD analysis project Ga0105106, IMG submission 79109) | Freshwater sediment microbial communities from Prairie Pothole Lake near Jamestown, North Dakota, USA - PPLs Lake P8 Core (1) Depth... | ecosystem: Environmental > Aquatic > Freshwater >...
GTGCGGGCGTTCGTACGGGTGCGCTGACCGCGAACGGGCAAGCCCTTGCGGTGGCGCTGGCCGCGGTAGCAGCCCAGGTCCATCAGACGCTTGATGGACATCGACACTTCGCGCCGCAGATCTCCCTCGACCGTCAGCTTCTGCACGCTGTCGCGCAGGCGGTCGAGCTCCGCGTCGGTGAGGTCCTTGATCTTGCGCGAGCCCTGCACGCCCGCCGCGACGCAGATGGCCTGCGCGCGCGCCCGGCCAATGCCATAGATCGCGGTCAGAGCGATCTCCGCGTGCTGGTGATTCGGAATGTTGATGCCGGCGATGCGTGCCATAGGGAACCCGAAATTATATCCGTTCTAACAATGTCTTAGCAAGGCTTTCAGCCCTGACGCTGCTTGTGGCGCGGATCGGCGCAGATGACCCGCACCACCCGCTTGCGCCGCACGATCTTGCATTTGCGGCAGATCTTCTTGACCGAGGCCATCACTTTCATAGGGACCTTTCTACTTCGCTCTGAACGTTATCCGACCCTTGCTCAGGTCGTAGGGCGTCAACTGCACCGTCACCTTGTCCCCCGGCAGGATGCGGATGTAGTTCATCCGCATCTTCCCGGAGATGAAGCAGTGGATCACGTGCCCGTTTTCCAGCTTTACCCGGAAGGTGGCGTTGGGCAGGTTCTCCACCACCTCTCCCTGCATTTCGATGACGTCTTCCTTCGCCATGGTCAGCGCACAGGCATGCCGCCCTTGAAGTTCGCCTTGCGCAGCAGGCTTTCGTACTGGTGCGTCATGACGTAGGCCTGGACCTGCGCCATGAAATCCATCGTCACGACCACGATGATGAGCAGCGACGTGCCGCCGAAGTAGAAGGGCACGTTCCAGCGCAGGATCAGGAATTCCGGCAGCAGGCAGACCAGCGTGACGTAGATCGCCCCCGCGAGGGTGAGCCGGGTGAGGATCTTCTCCAGGTACTTGGCAGTCTGGTCGCCGGGACGGATGCCCGGAACGAAGGCGCCGGACTTCTTCAGGTTGTCCGCCGTCTCCTTGGGGTTGTACTGGAGCGCCGTGTAGAAGAAGCAGAAGAACACGATCATCGCGCCGTACATCAGCACGTAGATCGGCTGGCCCGGCGTCAGCATCCCGGCCAGGTCGCGCAGCCAGATCAGCCCTTCGGCGGAGCCGAACCAGCCGAGCAGCGTCGCGGGGAACAGGATGAGCGAGCTCGCGAAGATCGGCGGGATGACGCCGGCCATGTTGAGCTTGAACGGCAGGTGCGAGCTCTGGCCTCCGTACACGCGGTTGCCCACCTGTCGCTTGGCGTAGTTCACGAGGATCTTGCGCTGCCCACGCTCCACGAAGCATACGAATGCCGTTACCAGGATCACCGCGAAGGCGATGAGCAGCGCCGTCAGGGGATGCATCGCGCCCGTGCGCACGAGCTCCAGCGTCCCGGCGATGGCGCTGGGAAGGCCTGCCGCGATGCCGGCGAAGATGATAAGCGAGATGCCGTTGCCCAGGCCGCGCTCGGTGATCTGCTCGCCCAGCCACATGAGGAACATGGTGCCGGTCACGAGGGTCGTCACGGTCGTGACCCGGAAGAGCAGCCCCGGGTCGAGCACAAGGCCCGGCTGGGATTCGAGTGCCACCGAGATCCCGGTCGCCTGGAACAGCGCGAGGAACACCGTGCCGTAGCGCGTGTACTGGGTGATCTTGCGCCGGCCCGACTCGCCTTCCTTGCGCAGCTGGTCGAGCTGCGGGCTCACCGCCGTCATCAGCTGCATGATGATGGACGCGGAGATGTACGGCATGATCCCCAGCGCGAAGATGGTGAAGCGCGACAGCGCGCCGCCGGAGAACATGTTGAACATGCCCAGGATGCCGCCCTGCTGGCCCTGGAAAAGGTCCGCGAGCACGTTCGGGTCGATCCCCGGCACGGGAATGTGCGCGCCGACCCGGAAGACGACCAGGGCGCCGAGCAGGAAGAGAAGCCGGCGCTTCAGGTCGCCGTACTTCGCTCCCTTGCCGACGTTGGGAAGTGCAGTCGCCATCAGGCCTGCTGGGCGCCTTCAGCCTTGGGCTTCTTCTTGAGCTTGCCGGGCTCCGCGGCCGCGGGCGGGGCGAGCTCGACCTTGCCGCCAGCCGCCTCGATCGCCTGGCGCGCGCCCTTAGACACCGGCACGTCCTTGAGCGTGAGCTTGCGGCTGATCTTGCCCGACAGGATGACCTTCGCGCCGATCGCCTTCATCGGGATGATGCGCTCGGCCTTGAGGGCCGAAAGATCGATGTCTGTCGCCTTCATCACCTCGAGCTCGCTCGTGCGCACCTCGAAGACGTCGTCGCGGGAGAGCGAGGTGAAGCCGCGCTTGGGCAGGCGGCGATGCAGCGGCATCTGTCCGCCCTCGAACCCGACCTTGTGGTAGCCGCCCGAGCGCGCGCGCTGGCCCTTGTGTCCGCGGCCGGCGGTCTTGCCCCAGCCCGAGCCGACGCCGCGTCCGACGCGGTGGCGGGTCTTCTTGGCGCCCGAGGCGGGCTTCAGGTTGTTCAGTCTCATGTCCAGTCTTCCGTCAGGCGTCGATGCGAACGAGGTAAGCCACCTTGTTGATCATCCCCCGCACCTCGGGGGTATCGACGAGCTCGGCAACGCTGTTGATGCGCTTGAGTCCGAGGCCGCGAACGGTGGCGCGATGCTCCTGGCGCGTACCGGCCAGCCCCTTCACGAGGCGAACCTTGATCTTCTTCATCCCAGGATCTCCTCGACGGTCTTGCCGCGCCGCGCCGCGATCTCAGCCGGCGTGTTCATGGCCTGCAGGCCGTTCAGGGTCGCGCGCACCACGTTGTAGGGGTTGGTGGACCCGAAGCACTTGGCGAGGATGTTCGTCACGCCCATCACCTCGAACACCGCGCGCATGGGGCCGCCGGCAATGATGCCGGTGCCTTCGGAGGCCGGCTGCATGAGCACCTTGGCCGAGCCGTGGCGCCCGATCACCGCATGGTGCAGCGTGCCGTTCTTCAGCTTGACCTTGAAGAGCTTGCGGCGCGCCTCCTCCATGGCCTTCTGCACGGCCACGGGCACCTCGCGCGCCTTGCCCTTGCCCATGCCGATGCCGCCGTCGCCGTCGCCCACGACCGTGAGGGCGGCAAAGCCGAGCACGCGCCCGCCCTTCACCACCTTGGTAACGCGGTTGACCGCGACCATCTTCTCGCGCAGGCCGTCGCCGCGCTCTTCCTGCTGCATCCGGGGCTGAATTTTTGCCATGGGGTTTCCTTAGAACTTCAATCCGCCGGAACGAGCGGCTTCGGCGAGCGCCTTGACGCGGCCGTGGTAGCGGTATCCGGCGCGGTCGAATGCGACCGACTCGATGCCTTTTTCCTTCGCCTTCTGGGCGATGCGCTGCCCGATCACCTCGGCCGCCTTCAGGTTGCCGCCGTGCTTGAGCTGCGTGCGCACTTCCTTCTCCAGGGACGAGGCGCTGACGATCACCTTGTCGCCCTCGGGAGACGTGATCTGCGCGTAGATGTGTCCGTTGGTGCGGTGGACGGTGAGCCGCGCCGCCGCCGTCTCGCGGATACGGAGCCTGGTCTGGCGCGCCCGGCGCAGTCGTGCAATGTTTTTGTCGCTCATGGCCTTACTTCTTCTTCGTTTCTTTCAACACGATGACCTCGTCGCTGTAGCGCACGCCCTTGCCCTTGTAGGGCTCCGGCGAGCGCAGGGCGCGCACTTCGGCCGCCACCTGCCCGACGAGCTGCTTGTCGATGCCCGTGATGACGATTTCCGTCTGGGTCGGCGTCGCCACCTTGACGCCCTTGGGCATCTGGTGGACCACGGGATGCGAGAACCCGAGCGACAGGTTCAGCTTGTCGCCCTGCGCCTGCGCGCGGTAACCCACGCCGACGAGCGAGAGCTTCCTCTCGAAGCCCTTGGTCACGCCGGTGACCATGTTGGCGACGAGCGCGCGCATGGTGCCGGACATCGCGTTGGCGTGGTTGGAGTTGCCGAGCGCCTTGCACACCAGCTGCTCGCCGTTTTTCTCCACGGCGACATTGGGGTCGGCCGGGCGCGCGATCGTGCCCAGCGGGCCCTTCACCGAGATCTGGCCCGAGGCGATCGAAACCTCGACGCCCTTGGGCACTGGAATGGGGTAGTTTGCAATGCGGGACATGGAGCGCTCCCTCAGGCCACGATGCAGAGCACTTCGCCGCCGACGCCGTCGGCGCGGGCCTTGCGATCGGTCATCACGCCGCGCGAGGTCGACAGGATCGCCACCCCGAGGCCGTTCATCACGCGGGGAATGTCGTCGCGCCCCCGGTACACGCGCAGGCCCGGCTTCGAGACGCGCTCGAGACGCTCGATGACGGGCTTTCCGGCGTAGTACTTGAGGCCGATGCGCAGCTCCTTCTTGCTGCCATCCTCGCGCACCGCGAAGTCGTCTATATAGCCCTCGTCCTTCAGGACCTTGGCGATGGAGGCCTTCAGCCTGGACGCCGGCATCTTCACTTCCGTATGCCCGACCATCTGGGCATTGCGGATGCGGACCAGCATGTCGGCGATCGGATCGGTCATGCTCATCGAGATCTCCTTACCAGCTCGCCTTGATGATGCCGGGCACTTCGCCCTTCAGCGCGAGCTCGCGCAGCTTGTTGCGTCCAAGGCCGAACTTGCGGTACACGCCGCGCGGACGCCCGGTCAGCGCGCAGCGGTTGCGCTGGCGGACCGGCGAGGCGTCGCGGGGCAGCTTCTGCAGGCGCGCGCGGGCGGCCTCCTTGGCTTCTTCCGAGGCGCGCGTGTCGTAGATCACCTCCAGCAGTTCCTGGCGCCGTGCCTTGAATTTCTCAACCGTCTTGCGCCGCTTCTGTTCCCGGAGCTTCAGTGCGAGCTTGGCCATGCGGGTCTCTCTCAGTGCTTGAACGGAAAGCGGAAGGCGCCGAGGAGCGCACGCGCCTCGTCGTCCGTCTTCGCCGTGGTTGTGATTGCGATGTTCATCCCGCGAAGCGCGTCGATCTTGTCGTACTCGATCTCGGGGAAGATGATCTGCTCGCGCACGCCGAGGCTGTAGTTGCCGCGGCCGTCGAACGCCCGGTTGGACACGCCGCGGAAATCGCGGATGCGCGGGATGGCGATGTTGACCAGGCGATCCAGGAACTCGTACATCCGCGCGCCGCGCAAAGTGACCATGCACCCGATCGGGAAGCCGGCCCGGAGCTTGAAGTTCGCGATCGACTTGCGCGCCTTCGTGACGACCGGCTTCTGGCCGGCGATCTTCGCCATGTCGGCGACGGCGTTGTCGAGGATCTTCTTGTCGTTGGTGGTCTCGCCCACGCCCATGTTGAGCGTGATCTTGCGGATGCGCGGCACCTGCATGATCGTCTTGTAGCCGAACTTCTGCATGAGATCCGGCACCACCTTCTCGCGATAGTGCACGGCGAGGCGCGGCGGCGGTCCCTTGACCTCCGGAGCGCTGCTGGGCGCCGGGGCCTTGGCGGCCTTCGGCTCCTTGCGCGGCGCCTTCGCCGGCTGCGCGGGATGCGCCTGCTTCTCCTGCTTGGGCTTTGCTTCCTTTTCCTTGGCCATGGGCTTTTACTCTGCGGTTTACCTTAGGCGTCGACTTGCTCGCCGTTCGCCTTAAATACGCGAACCTTGCGTCCATCCTGGAGCGCCTTGATGCCGGCGCGGTCGCCCTTCTTGGTCGCGGGATTGAACAGGGCGACGTTGGAGATGTGGATCGGCTTGTCCAGGTCGACGATGCCGCCCGTCACGCCCTTCATGGGGTTCGGGCGCTGGTGCTTCTTCACCCGGTTCACGCCTTCCACGAGCACGTGCTGCGCGTCGACGCGGCGCAGCACGGTTCCGCGCTTGCCCTTGTCGCGCCCCGCGATCACGACGACCTCGTCGCCTTTGCGAATGCGTTGCATGTCTTCTCTTCCTAGAGGACTTCCGGTGCGAGGGATACGATCTTCATGAACTGCTCCGTGCGCAGCTCGCGCGTGACCGGCCCGAAGATGCGCGTGCCGATCGGCTCGAGCTTCGCGCTCAGGAGCACCGCCGCGTTGTGGTCGAAGCGGATCAGGGATCCGTCGGAGCGGCGCACGCCCTTGGCCGTGCGCACGACCACCGCGTGGTAGATCTCGCCCTTCTTCACGCGGCCGCGCGGCGCGGCGTCCTTGACGCTCACCTTGATGACGTCGCCGATCGACGCATAGCGCCGCTTCGATCCGCCGAGCACCTTGATGCACATGACCGAGCGCGCGCCGGTATTGTCGGCCACGTCCAAAACGGACTGCATCTGAATCATTTTTGTTTCTCCACTCCAACTTTCGCCGCTTCGCGGCGCAGTTTTGGATCCCGTCCGGGTCTAAACGGCTGATGCCGGAACCGACCGCATCAGCCATGAAAGCAGGCCGCGGATTCTAAACGGCCTTGGACTTCTCCACAAGCCTTGTTACGCGCCACGACTTGGTACGCGAAATGGGCCTGCACTCGGCGATCTCCACGAGGTCGCCATCGGCGTACTCGCCGGAATCCACGTGGGCGTGGTATTTCTGCGACCGCGTGATGGTCTTTCCCATGAGCGGGTCGCGGACCCGCCGCTCGATGCGCACGACGACCGTCTTCTGCATCTTCGTGCTCGTGACGCGCCCGACCAGCTTGCGCTGGTTCTTCGCGGGCGCGGCAGGCTTCTGGTCTGCAACGGCATTCATTTGGCGGCCTTCTCTCTCATGATGGTGCGCACCCGCGCGATGTCGCGGCGCACCTTCTTCAGTTGGCTGGTGTTGCTCAATTGCTGGGTGGCGATCTGCATGCGAAGGCCGAACTGCGCCTTCAGCAGGCCCTCCAGCTCCTTCTGCAGGTCATCGCCGCTCTTGCCGCGAAGCTCGCTTGGTTTCATGTCGATTCCTTCCCTAGCCGCCCAGCATGCGCTGCACGACGACCGTACGGAACGGGAGCTTGGCCGCGGCGAGCGCGAACGCCTCGCGCGCCAGGGCTTCGGTGACCCCGTCCATCTCGAAAAGCACCTTGCCGGGCTGTATCTCGGCGACGAAGTATTCCGGGTTGCCTTTCCCGTTGCCCATGCGCACCTCGGCAGGCTTGGTCGAGATCGGCTTGTCCGGGAACACGCGGATCCAGATGCGCCCGCCGCGCTTGATGTGGCGCGACATCGCCCGGCGCGCCGCCTCGAGCTGGCGCGCCGTGAGGCGTCCGCGGCTGGTCGCCTTCAGCCCGTGCTCGCCGAACGAGACCTTGTTGCCCCGCGTGGCGACGCCGGTGTTGCGCCCCTTCTGCTGCTTCCTGTACTTGGTTCTTGCCGGTTGAAGCATGGCGTCTATTCCTTCTTCTCGCCCTCAGGCTTCTTCTCGCCTTCAGGCTTTTCGGCCTCGCCTTCCTTGGCGACTTTCCTGGCCTTCTTGACCGTCGTTTTCGGCGCGGCTGCTGCAGGCGCGCCCTCTTTCTTCGGCCTGGCATCCGCGCGCGGCTTGGCCGGTCCGCGCTTCGCGCCCGCCTTCGGCGCGGGCTTCTTGGCCCGCTTGGGCTCCGCAGGCGCCTCGGGTTGCGGCAGCGCCGCGCCCGGCGCTCCGGCGGCAGCCGCCGCCTGCGCCTCGCCCTTGGAGAGCACCTCGCCCTTGTAGACCCAGACCTTGATGCCGATCACGCCGTAGGTCGTCTTCGCTTCGCCCAGGCCGTAGTCGATGTCGGCGCGCAAAGTATGAAGGGGTACGCGGCCCTCGCGGTACCACTCGGTGCGCGCAATCTCGATGCCGTTCAGCCGGCCGGAGCTCATGATCTTGATGCCCTGCGCGCCCAGGCGCATCGCGTTCTGCATGGCGCGCTTCATGGCCCGCCGGAACATGATCCGCTTCTCGAGCTGCTGGGCGATCGAGTCCGCGATGAGCTGCGCGTCGATCTCGGGCTTGCGGATCTCCTCGATGTTGACGTGCACCTGCTGCACGCCCATGAGCCGGCGCAGCTCGCTCTTGAGCGACTCGATCTCCTCGCCCTTCTTCCCGATGACTACGCCGGGACGCGCCGAGAAGATCGTGATGCGCGCGTCCTTTGCCGGCCGCTCGATGAGGACGCGGCCCACGGAGGCGTGCGCGAGCTTGCGCTTGAGGTACTCGCGGACCTTGATGTCCTCGGCGAGCATGGGAGCGAAGTTGCGGCTGTTGGCGTACCAGCGGGAGCTCCAGTTGCGGTTGACCGCAAGCCTGAATCCGACAGGGTTGATTTTCTGGCCCATAAGCTTTCTCTCAGTCGCCTACCGTGATGAAGATGTGGCAGGTCTGCTTGGTGACGCGGTTGCCGCGGCCCTTTGCGCGCGCCTGGAACCGCTTCAGGAACATTCCGCGCTCCACATGGATGGTTTTCACTTTCAAAGTGTCGATGTCCGCGCCGTCGTTGTGCTCGGCGTTGGCGATGGCCGACTCGAGCACCTTGCGCACGATCCCGGCGCCCTTCTTGGGGGTGTACGCGAGGATGTTGATCGCCTGGTCCACGGGCATGCCGCGGATCATGTCGGCGACGAGCCGGCCTTTCTGGGCCGAGAGGCGCGCGCCGCGGAGGATGGCCTTGGTTTCCATGGCTGCTCCTTATTTCTTCGCCGCGGCCGGCGCGGCGGGCGCCGGCGTGCCGCCGCCGACGGGACTGTCCGTGCGCTTGCCGGCGGCGGAGTGGCTCTTGAACGTGCGCGTGATCGCGAACTCGCCGAGCTTGTGGCCGACCATGTTCTCCGTGACGTACACGGGAATGTGCTGCTTGCCATTGTGCACGGCGATGGTGAGGCCGACGAAGTCGGGCACGACCGTCGAGCGGCGCGACCAGGTCTTAATCGGTCGCTTGTCGTTCGTGCTGCGCGCCTTGTCGACCTTTGCCATCAGGTGAAGGTCGACGAAGGGGCCTTTCTTGATTGAGCGTGCCATGGTCTGGCTTCCTTATTTCACGCGCCGGTCACGGACGATCATGACCTGCGTGCGCTTGTTACGGCGCGTCTTGTAGCCTTTGGTCTGCACGCCCCACGGGGATACCGGGGGCTGCGCAGCCGCCGTGCGGCCTTCGCCGCCGCCGTGCGGGTGGTCGATCGGGTTCATCGCCACGCCGCGCACGGTCGGGCGCACGCCGCGCCAGCGCTTGCGGCCGGCCTTGCCGATGGACTCGAGGTTGTGCTCGTCGTTGCCCGCTTCGCCGATGGTCGCTCGGCAGTCGACATGCACCTTGCGGATCTCGCCGGAGCGCAGCCGCAGCTGCGCGTACGAGCCTTCGCGCGCGAGGAGCTGCGCTCCTCCGCCGGCCGAGCGGGCGATCTGCGCGCCCTTGCCCGGCATCATCTCCACGCAGTGGACGGTGGTCCCCACGGGGATGTTGCGCAGCGGCAGTGCGTTGCCGGGCTTGATCGGTGCCTCGGACCCGGACACGAGCTGGGCCCCCACGGAGACGCCCTTGGGGGCGATCACGTAGCGGCGCTCGCCGTCGGCATAGAGCAGCAGCGCCAGGTGCGCGCTGCGGTTCGGATCGTATTCCAGACGCTCCACGCGCGCGGGAATACCGTCCTTGTTGCGGCGGAAGTCGACGCTGCGATAGTGCTGCTTGTGGCCGCCGCCCTTGTGGCGCATCGTGACGCGCCCATGGTTGTTGCGGCCATTGGTCTTGGACTGGCGCGACAGCAGCGGCCAGTGCGGCTCGCCCTTGTGCAGCTCGGGCGTGACGACCTTGACCAGGGCCCTGCGGCCCGGCGAAGTGGGTTTGACTTTGATGAGTGGCATGCCTTACTCCGTGGCCGCGAAGTTGATTTCCTGGCCTTCGGCCAGGCGGACGTAGGCCTTCTTCCAGCTGCGCCGCCGTCCCTCGATGCGGCCGAAGCGCCGCTTCTTGCCGTGCACGTTCGATACCGTGACGGAGTCCACCTTGGTCTTGAACATGAGCTCGACCGCGGCCTTGATCTCGGGCTTGGTCGCGCGGTCCGACACGCGGAACACGTACTGCCGGTTCTTGTCGGCGACGAAGGTGCTCTTCTCCGAGACCACGGGCGCGAGCACGACGTTCATCAGGTGCTCGGCGTTGTACTTCTTGGGGGCGCTCATGGCGGACCTCATTTCAGCATCTCCTCGAGCTTGGCGACCGCGCCGCGCGTGACCAGGACGTTCGGGAAATGCACCAGCGCGACCGGGCTGGCATTTCTCACCGAAACGACGGCGACATTGGGCAGGTTGCGCGACGACAGCATGAGGTTCTCGTCCACTTCCTCGGTGATGACCAGCACCTCGTCGTAGCCCATCGACTTCACCTTCTGGACGAGGAGCTTGGTCTTGGGCTGCGCGAGGCTGAACTCGTCGACCACGCGGATGCGGTCCTCGCGGGCGAGCTGCGACAGGATCGACGCCATGCCCGCGCGGTACATCTTGCGGTTGACCTTGTGCGAGAAGTTCTCGTCGGGCGAGTTCGGGAAGATCTTGCCGCCGCCACGCCACAGCGGGCTGGAGGTCATGCCGGCGCGTGCGCGTCCGGTGCCCTTCTGCCGCCACGGCTTCTTGGTGGAGTGCCTCACCGCGCCCCGGTCCTTCTGGGCACGCGAGCCGATGCGCGCGTTGGCCTGGTACGCGACGACAACCTGGTGCACCAGCGCCTGGTTGAAGTCGCGACCGAACAGGGCATCGGGTGCGTCGAACGTGCCCGCTGCGCCCTTGTCATTCACCAGTTTCAGTTCCATGGCGCGCGCCTCACTTCTTCGCCGCGGGCTTGGCCGCGGGCTTTGCTTCGGCTTTCGCCGCCTGCGGCTTGCCGCTCGGGCCGGCCGGACGCCCGACCTTGATGGCGGGGCGCACGATCACGTCGCGCCCGCTCGAGCCGGGCACCGCGCCCTTGACGAGGAGCAGCTGGCGCTCGGCGTCCACGCGCACGACCTCAAGGTTGAGCGTCGTGCGGCGCGCGTTGCCCAGGTGTCCGGACATGCGCTTGCCCGGAAACACGCGACCCGGGTCCTGGTTCTGTCCCGTCGAGCCCGGCTTGTTGTGCGAGATGGAGTTGCCGTGGCTCGCCCGGTTCGATGCGAAATGGTGGCGCTTGATGACGCCGGCGAAGCCCTTGCCGATCGTCACGCCCTGCACGTCGACCTTCTGGCCGACCTTGAAGATGTCGACGCCGATCTTCGCGCCGACCTTCAATCCCTCGAGCGCCTCCGCCTTGGCGCGGAACTCGCGCAGCGTGTGCCCGGCCTCGACGGCCGCCTTGGCGAGGTGGCCGGCGAGCGGCTTGCCGACGCGGCTCGCGCGGCGCTTGCCGAACGCGACCTGAACGGCGCCGTAGCCGTCCTTCTCCGCGCTCTTGATCTGGGTGATTCGGTTGTCGGACACGTCGAGCACCGTGACGGGCAGGGTCGCCCCGTCGTCCGTGAAGATGCGCGTCATGCCGACCTTGCGGCCGACCAGTCCTATCGTCATACCTTCCTCTTCTGTTTGGCCCGGCGGAGCCTTCTGCCGGGTGCCGGCTTCAATTGGCCGGCCCTTCACCCAATGCTGCGTACGCCTGCAGCGCTTCGCGCTGCTTCTTCCTTACTGAACCTTGATCTCCACATCCACGCCGGCCGGGAGATCGAGCTTCATGAGCGCGTCCACCGTCTTGTCGGTCGGGTCTATGATGTCCATGAGCCGCATGTGCGTGCGGATCTCGAGCTGCTCGCGCGACGCCTTGTCGATGTGGGGCGAGCGCAGCAGGTCGAACCGCTGCTTTCGCGTCGGCAACGGCACGGGGCCTCTCACCACGGCGCCCGTCCTCTTCGCCGTATCGACGATCTCGAGCGCCGACTGGTCGATCAGCCGGTAGTCGAACGCCTTGAGACGGATACGGATTTTCTGGCTTTGCATGTCGGCTTCTGGTCTCGTTTCGTTAGAGCGCTGAACCGGTGCGCTATTCGATGATCTTGGCGACGACGCCGGCGCCGACGGTCTTGCCGCCCTCGCGGATGGCAAAGCGCAACCCCTGCTCCATCGCGATCGGCGTGATCAGCGTCACCACCATCTTCACGTTGTCCCCGGGCATCACCATCTCCGTGCCCTTGGGCAGCTCCACCGAGCCGGTCACGTCCGTCGTGCGGAAGTAA
>Ga0105106_10003008_pt1 | contig 12071 bp, 6 predicted proteins | sample PPLLaktember2015_5_FD_79109 | JGI IMG/M metagenome (GOLD analysis project Ga0105106, IMG submission 79109) | Freshwater sediment microbial communities from Prairie Pothole Lake near Jamestown, North Dakota, USA - PPLs Lake P8 Core (1) Depth... | ecosystem: Environmental > Aquatic > Freshwater >...
CAAACTTAAAACCTGGCAAATGAAAAAGAGTTTAATGATCCTTGGAATCGTGCTTGTAATAATAAGCTTCTTTTCCTGTAAACCAAAAGTAGAAAGAGCTCCCGTGATAGCCATGGAGGACTTTTTCAAAGATCCTGAGAAAGCTTCTTACAGAATCTCTCCAAACGGCAAGATGATACTTTTCAAAGCTCCCCATATGGGGCGTATGAATATTTTTGTTCAGAATCTGGGAGATACCACGGCAACGCCTATTACCCATGAAACTGAGAGAAGCATTTACAGTGCATTCTGGGAATCAGATGACCGGATAATTTATACAAAGGACATTGGTGGAAATGAAAATATGCACGTATTGTCTGTTAAACCTGATGGCAGCGGGCTTACTGATCACACTCCTTTCGATAAGACAAGGGCTGAAGTGCTTGATATACTCGAGGAAAGACCTGATGAATTACTTATTCAGCTTAATCAGCGAAATCCGCAGGTTTTTGATGTCTACATGCTGAATACAGCCAAAAATGAAATGGTAATGGTAGCTGAAAATCCCGGGAATATCACAGGATGGATCACAGACCATGATGGAAGAATAAGGGCGGCAGTGACATCAGATGGAGTAAATACAAGTCTCCTGTACAGGGAAAATGAAAAAGATAAATTCAAAACTGTAATAACAACAAGCTTTAAGGAATCACTTACACCAGCGTTATTTACATTTGATAATAATAATTTATTCTGCTTATCCAATCTTGGACGGGACAAAGCAGCCCTTATTGAATTTGACCCCAAAACCGCAAAAGAGGTAAAAGTTATCTATGAAAACCCCGACGTCGACATAACTGGCATAGATTATTCAAAGCTCAGAAAAGTGCTGACGGTTGCCTACTATGAATCTGACAAATTTCAGAAGCATTTTCTGGATGCCGAATCTGAACAGATTGACAATAAAATTAAAACACAGATCCCTGACTATATGTTTCAGGTAAATTATAAGAGCAAGGATGAGACCAAAATGCTGGTATATGCAAGCAGTGACAGGTATTTTGGAGGTTATTACCTGTATGATGTTAATTCAGGAGGCTTCTCAAAACTTGCTGATTTTAAACCATGGCTTAGAGAACAGGATATGGCAGAAATGAAACCTGTTTCGTATATGTCGCGCGATGGGATTGCTATACAGGGCTATTTAACACTTCCCAAAGGCGTGAAAGCAGAAAAGCTTCCGGTTGTCATTAATCCTCACGGAGGTCCCTGGGCAAGGGACAGCTGGGGATTTATTCCTGAAGTTCAGTTTCTTGCAAACAGGGGTTATGCTGTTTTTCAGATGAACTTCCGTGGATCAACAGGTTATGGAAGGAAATTCTGGGAAATCTCGTTTAAGGAGTGGGGCCGCTCAATGCAGAATGACATCACCGATGGTGTTAAATGGCTTATCAGTGAAGGTATTGCGGACTCATCCAGGATTGCAATTTATGGCGCCAGCTATGGAGGCTACGCCACACTGGCAGGAATAACACTCACTCCGGAACTATATTGCTGCGCTGTTGATTACGTAGGAGTAGCCAATATGTTCACCTTTATGAAGACCATACCCCCTTATTGGGAACCTATGAGACAGATGTTTTATGAGATGGTGGGTGATCCGGTAAAGGACAGCCTTATGCTGGCTGAAGTTTCCCCGGCATTCCATGCTGATCGTATCAGATGTCCGTTACTTGTCGCACAGGGGGCCAATGATCCGCGGGTGAATGTAAATGAATCGAATCAAATGGTTGAAGCTCTGAAGAATCGTGGCGTTTCTGTTGAATACATCGTAAAGGATAATGAAGGCCATGGCTTTTACAACCAGGAAAATCAATTTGATTTCTACAGGGCTATGGAGAAGTTCCTGGGGACACATATGACCGTAAAATGATTTGTGGGTAAAATCTCTTTTTATTGTTATCATTGTACACCATAAATTTTATGTGTGCATTTGTGATGACAAAAACCATAATTTCAGAGCTGTTATTAATCTTTTTTTTCAACAGCTGCGGAAACCTGAGTGATAAAAAAGCTGTAATTAAGGCTGAACTTAATGAGGGGCTAAGTATTGTCTGCGACAGTGGTATTGTTGTATCTGCACATCATGAAAGTTCGGGGATTGGGGTAGCAGTTCTGCGGAATGGGGGCAACGCAGTCGATGCGGCAGTGGCCACTGAATTTGCCCTTGCTGTCTGTTATCCGGAGGCAGGAAACATTGGCGGAGGTGGGTTTATGCTTGTCAGGGAAGCCAGCGGAAGTATTGATCTGATTGATTATCGCGAAAAGGCACCGCTAAAAGCATTCAGGGATATGTACCTCGATCCGTCAGGAAATATTATCCCGGGGTTGAGTACCGATACTCATAAGGCATCAGGGGTACCCGGAACTGTCGACGGAATGGTTAATATACATTCTAAGTATGGTATTCTCTCATTCAGGGAGGTTATACAACCAGCAATTGATCTTGCCAGAAATGGATTCCCTGTAACCGGAGGTCAGGCTGACGATCTTAACGGCAACCGTCAGAACTTTATTAACAGAAACCTGTCTGTGCCTGCTTTTGTGAAGGATACTCCATGGAAGGCAGGAGATACTCTCAGGCAGCCCGATCTGGCAAATACCCTTGAACGGATAAGGGATCGTGGCAGGGATGGTTTTTATTCAGGAACTACTGCCAGGCTGATAGTCAGGGAAATGCTGAGAGGTGAAGGACTTATAACCTCACAGGATCTGGACGGGTATAATTCAGATTTCAGGGATCCGGTTTCCGGTTATTACCGGGGTTACCGGATCATTTCAGCATCACCCCCATCAGGTGGCGGGGTTATTCTTCTTCAGATACTAGGAATGATTGAACCTTATGATATTAAAGGACCTGGATTTCATTCCTGGCAATCGGTTCATCTGATTTCTGAAGCTGAAAGAAGAGCATTTGCTGACCGTTCCCAGTATCTTGGAGATCCGGATTTTACTGATATCCCTCATGAGATATTGCTGAACAAAGAATATCTGCTGGAGAGGATGAGAAGCTTCAATAAGGAGTCAGCCTCTCCTTCATCCGGAATAAATCCGGGCTCACCTCTTCCCTTAGAAAGTGAAGAGACAACCCATTATTCCATAGTCGACAGGATGGGTAATGCAGTTTCAGCTACAACGACACTGAATGGGACATTTGGGAACAGCATCGTTGTCGACAGCGCCGGCTTTCTTATGAATAATCAGATGGATGATTTCTCTGTTAAGCCAGGAGTCCCAAATATGTTCGGCCTGGTAGGTGGTGAGGCAAATTCAGTTCAGCCTGAGAAAAAAATGCTTAGCTCAATGACTCCTGTCATTGTTGAAAAAGACAAAAGTCTATTTATGGTGGCCGGCTCTCCCGGAGGTTCTACAATCCCGACCTCGGTTTTGCAGGTAATCATCAATTTGATTGATTTTAATATGACTTTAAGGCAGGCAGTCGACACCGGCAGGTTTCATCATCAGTGGCTGCCCGATCATATTAGCTATGAGAAGAATACATTTGACAGCACAACTCTCTTAAAACTAACAAATATAGGGCATACCCTTATTCCAAGATACTCAATAGGCAGGGTAAATGCCGTTATGATTTTACCTGATGGAAGGAAAACAGGAGGTGCTGACTGGCGAGGCAATAATGTGGCAAGTGGATATTAAACCATCCTGATTTTGGGGAATTTTACGAATTTCCCATAATTTAATTTTATGTCAAGAAAATAAATTAATACATTTATCAGTTTATTAACTGTCTATAAAAGTGTACATATAATAGTATTTGAATACTTTCAGATATTTATTAAGTTATGAAAAAGCCTCTTTTGATAACAATTATTATCCTCATTCTGGTTCTTGTGCTGCCTTTGATTAACTTCTTTCGGTGGTCTTTCCAGGATAAAAAACCGATAGATGTAGTAATTCTTGACAAGACAGTTCCCACCCTCGAGCGTCTGAATCATAAATCATTAACCTGGATCCTTAACAGCGGGAGATTCGTTAAAAAAGACAATAAAAGGAGCTATTCATTCAAAAAAGATTATTATGGATTTTCACCCACAAGACCTCTGAAGGACAGGGGGAGTATAAAGAAAGAATATCATTTGTCTGATCTGATCGACCTTCCGGAAAAAGTCGATGCTCTTTATTTCGCTGACACTTACGGAGTATTTTTTAATGACTGGTATGCCGGTGTTAATAAAAGCCGGAAATCAAGAAAAATATATGGCGGTCTCAACAATACAGATTATCTGCTTATAAATGAAATGAAAAACAGGAATAAGCTGATAATACTTGAGTATAATTCCTTTGATTACCCGACAGCTGCATTCGAATCATTCAGAACTCAGGAGAAGCTTGGCATTACATTTTCAGGCTGGTCAGGAAAATATTTCACGAAACTTGATACAACCCAAAAGAATTTCCCTGTTTGGATGACCTCCATGTTCAGGAAAGAATATAACAGGCCATGGACATTTACAAAACCCGGAGTTGTTCTGCTGAGTGAAAAGAGCATTATCGTTCTCGAAGAGGGAACTCACCTTAAAAACGCAATGCCTCACATTTTAACAGAAACTGCAAATTGTGACAAATACGGTATTCCGCCTTCCGTGGCATTTGATAAATGGTTTGATATTATCGATCCTTTGCAGAGCAATGTAATATCAAGTTTCAGACTCGAAACGACAGCTGCAGGTGACACAATATTGAAAAGGAACACTCTCAACAGTATCTTCCCTGCAGTTATTCAGGAGCCTGTAAACCAGAGGATTTATTATTTCTCAGGCGATTTTGCATCAAATGAAATTAATTTCTGTACCTCAATGATTAAAGGATTTGATAAAATTAAATGGTTCAAATATTCAGATAAACCTGACGATACGGGAAGATTCTTCTGGCTCTATTATAAGCCTCTTGTAAATAAAATCTTCTCCGATTACTATGTGTCTTTGAGCGGGCAAAAATAAACCGTTTTCTTTCAGATAAAATTTTCAGACAGGTTCATCAGCCTGTCTTTTTTATTTATTATATTTTCAGACTTATGAAAACTGTAAAAGTAAAATGAAAATAACACTGCTGCAGACTGATATAGTCTGGGAAAACAAGGATAAGAACTTCGGGAATATTGAAGCATTGATATCTTCTGTTCCAGCTGACACTGAAATAATAATACTTCCCGAAATGTTCAACACCGGTTTCTCAATGAATCCGGCAGACCTGTCTGAGGCTCCTTTTTCAATAACTCTGGAATGGATGCAGAGTGTTGCTAAAGATAAATGTTTTGGTGTTTGCGGAAGTTATATTGTCAAAGAGGATAATCACTTTTTTAATCGCTGGGTTTTTGTTTCTCCGGAAAATGAAATATGGAGTTATGACAAAAGGCACCTTTTCAGCCCGGGTGGTGAAAAAAATCTATTTACTATGGGAAGGAATCGTATAACCTTCAATTATAGAGGATTAAGGATCTGTCCCAATATCTGCTACGACCTTCGGTTCCCTGTATGGAGCAGAATAAGAAATGATTATGACATTCTGATAAATTCAGCAAACTGGCCTGAAAGCAGAAGAGATGTATGGATCACTTTGCTTAAAGCAAGAGCCATTGAAAATCAATGCTATGTGGCTGGAGTGAACAGGATTGGGATTGACGGTACAGGCATTAAATACTGCGGTGATTCAATGATAATCGGGCCGAAAGGGGAAATTATTGCATCAGGAGAGCAGGATAGGGAGTGTGCTATTCATGGAGACATTTCAATACAGGAATTATCAGACTTCCGTGAAAAATTTCCTGTTCTGAATGATTCGGATGATTTTGAAATCCTTATTTAAGCGCTTTAAAGAGTATTTCAACCGGATGCCTGGCGATCCTTCCTGTTCCATCCTTGATATGGTGCCTGCAGCTTGTTCCGGGAGCTGCGATCTCAACATCCCTGCCGCTGTTTCTTATTTCAGGAAACAACACCAGATTGCCGATCTTATTCGATAATTCGTAATGCTCCTTTTCATATCCGAACGATCCGGCCATCCCGCAGCAGCCTGAGGGGATTTCACTGACATTATAATTTTCAGGGATGGAGAGCATCTCAATTGAGCAGGCTGACGATGATACTGCCTTCTGCTGGCAGTGTGCATGCAATAATATCTGAAGACTGTTTTTAGTAAAAGACCCTCTTTTTATTCTGCCTGCCCTGAATTCGTTAGCAATGAACTCATCGATCAGAAAACTGTTCCCGGCAATTATCTTTGATTTTTCTTTTAAATCGCCATTCACAAGATCGGGATATTCATCACGGAATCCGAGTATTGCCGACGGTTCAATCCCTACCAGAGGCATATTTTCATTTATAAGTCCGGAAAAGATGTTGATATTTCTGATGGCTATCTTTTTCGCTTTTCTTAACATCCCTTTTGAAATGAACGTTCTTGCACTTAAGTCATTATCAGTTACTTTAATGCTGTAACCTAAAGCAGTAAGTAATCTGACTGCTGCTATGCCTGCATCAGTGTCATTATAATCTGTGAATTCATCTATAAAAAGACATACTGTGCTGATCGGATTTGAAGGGTTCAGCTTAACAAGCTCCTTTTTGATCCACCTCCTCAAACTTGTTCTGCTTACAAGAGGGATGGACCTTTCAGTGGCAAAACCAACGCTTTTTTTAAATAATCCTGAAAAGGTTTTATTCTTCAGGAAGAAATTATAAATCCCGGGGATAAAAGAACCAAGCTTATTAAAGGTTGAAATGTATGCTATCAATAATGTTCTTAAAGGAACTCCATGCTTATCGTACCAGTGCTGAAGGTATTCTGATTTCATTTTGGCTATGTCAACACCTGAAGGACATTCTGATTTGCAACCCTTGCAGGCCAGGCAAAGGTCAAGAATTTCATATATCTCTTTATGATTCCAGGGGTCTGAGTCTGTCCTGCCTAAAAACTCACGAAGGATATTGGCTCTTGCCCTGGTGCAATTTTCCTCATCCATTGTTGCCATAAAACTTGGGCACATTGTTCCGCCAATCTTTATTGATTTCCGGCAATCACCTGAGCCGTTGCACCTCTCTGCTGCTCTGATTATACCTTCAGTTGATGAAAAATCATATACAGTTTCAAGATCCGGAGTTGTGGAGCCGGGAATGAATCTCAGGAAAGTATTCATCAGGGGCGTGTCAACTATCTTTCCGGGATTAAGTATATTTTCCGGATCCCACGATCCTTTTACAATCTTCAGCAGTTCATAATTAGCTTCTCCAAGCAACAGGGGGATAAATTCACCTCTGAGCCTTCCGTCTCCATGTTCACCGCTCAATGATCCCCTGTATTTTTTTACCAGTTTTGCGGTTTCAATGCCAATTGTTCTGAACAATTCAACGTCGCCCTGATCCTTAAGATTCAGAACTGGTCTTATGTGAAGCTCTCCGGTGCCTATATGAGCATGATAAACTGAATCCTTCCCGTATTGAGCCAGTAATTTTGCAAAATCATCCATGTAGGCAGGCAGATCCTCCACCCGCACTGCCGTATCTTCAACGAGTGAAACACTCCTGCCATCACCTTTCATTTTACCAAGAACACCCAGACCTGCCTTCCTGAGTTCCCATGCCTTGGCCATATCCCTGCCTCTGATGACTGGATAGGAGTATCCGTAACCGGCTTTCTTAAGGGCAGCAATCATTTCCCCTGTTACAGATTCGACCTCCTCTGTACTTCCTCTTGCAAACTCAACCATCATAATGGCACCCGGTTCGCCATCGAGAAAGAAACGATTGTTCTTCTGACTCAGATTATCCTTGGTTAGCTCAAGAATTCTGTCGTCAGTGAGTTCGACAGCGGTAGGTTTGAATTTCAGGGCCACCAGGTTTGCTTTAAATGCTTCATCGCGGTCTCGATGATGGACGCAGACCAGCGTTTTGAAAGCTGGAGGAAGAGGAACCAGGTTCAGCTTTATTTCAGTTGTGACTGCAAGAGTACCCTCAGATCCGGCAAGCAGTCTGCAGAAATTGAACTGTTTGTCAGATTTATCACCAAATACTTCGGAATCAAGGAGAAGGTCAAGCGCATAGCCGGTGTTTCGTCTTGGTATCCTTGGATCCGGATAACCTTCTCTTATGTTTTTCTGGTTTTCGGGGTTATCAAGTACCTCTTTTATATTTCTGTATATTTTACCCTCAAGGTTATCCTGCCGGCATTTCTTGTGGAAAGTATTTTTGTCAACCGCACCGAAAACTGCTTCGCTGCCATCGCTCAGAATTGTTTTGAGCTCAAGTGTATGATCACGTGTTGATCCGTAAATGAGAGAATGTGAGCCACAGGAATTGTTACCAACCATACCTCCCATATTGCAACGGTTTGAGGTTGATGTCTCGGGTCCGAAAAAGAGACCCAGGGGCTTCAGGTACATGTTCAGCTCATCAAGCACAACACCCGGTTCAACTCTTGCCCACATTTCCCTGGTGTTTACTTCAAGAATCCGGTTCATGTACCGGGATATATCAGCAATGATACCTGGACTAACAACCTGGCCTGCAAGTGATGTACCTGCCGCCCTGATAGTTACACCTATTTTTTCCTCTGAGGCAAATAAAAGTATCTTTTTAATATCAGAATCCCCTTTTGGCCATGCAACCGCTGTTGGCGGTTCCTTATAATCTGAAGCATCTGTTGAGTAGATTGTTTTTGTAATCAGGTCATATTTAAGGTCACCATCAAGAGTCTCCTTAAGAGAATTCAGCCGGGCTATAAAAGAATCCATTTCTGTTTCATGTTTTAATCCGCAAATTTAGGAAATGATTTTATCATCTTTTTATCAAAAGGAAAAGGGATATTATTTTTCCGGAAAAAACCTGTATTTAGAATAATCATGACATACTTAATTGTATTATAGTACTTTTTTTTCTTACATTTAGAGCAGAATGTAATAAAATTTATAATACTGATATACAATGGAATTAATTGATCGTATAAAGCATAATGCCAGGAAACATAATATGCGGATTGTACTACCCGAAGGATATGAAGAAAGAACCATAAAGGCCGCAGATATCGCCATTGCTGAAGGACTGGCACAGATAATTCTTATCGGAGACCCCGGGGAAATTGCACTACATGCTGCCAGCCTTGGATTAAAGAATCTTTCAAAAGCAAAAATTATAAATCCCAAATCGCATGATAAGAAAGATCATTACATTAATTTAATGGTTGAACTCAGAAAGAATAAAGGGATGACAAAAGAAGAGGCTTCCCGCCTTATTGAAGATCCTCTCTATCTGGGAGTTCTGATGATAAAGAACGGAGACGCTGATGGTGAGGTATCAGGGGCGGATCATGCAACCGGTGACGTTCTTCGTCCTGCATTTCATTATGTTAAGACAGCACCTGGTATTTCAGTAGTTTCAGGGGCATTCATTATGATACTCCCCGATAAAACTTTCGGAGAAGATGGTATACTCATTTTTGCTGATGGTGCAGTTCATCCAAATCCCAACGATAAGGAGCTGGCCGAGATAGCAATAGCAACAGCAAATACTGCAAGAGCCATCGGAGGTTTTGATCCGAAGATTGCCATGCTTAGCTTTTCCACAAAGGGAAGCGCAAGTCATGAGCTTGTAGATAAAGTTGTCAGTGCAACGAAAATTGCAAAAGAGTTGGCCCCCGACCTTATGATAGACGGAGAACTTCAGGGCGATGCCGCATTGGTGGAAGCGATAGGGCAGAAAAAAGCACCGGGAAGTAAAATAGCCGGTCGTGCCAATGTGCTTATTTTTCCTGATCTTAATTGCGGGAATATCGCATACAAGCTTGTTCAGCGGCTGGCACACGCTGAAGCAATTGGTCCGATTCTTCAGGGAATGGCTGCCCCTATAAACGACCTGTCACGCGGTTGTTCTGTGAGTGACATTGTGAGCATGATAGCTATCACTGCTAACCAGGCAGCCGGAAAGAAATAAATTACTGAAGAAACCTTAATAAATATACTTAAATGTTTATCCTTGTTCTGAATTGCGGAAGCTCTTCAATAAAATACCAGCTGTTCGATATGACCAGTGGAAGCAAGTTACTGGCAAAAGGACTTCTCGAACGCATAGGATTGAATGACAGCATTCTGACTCATAAACCAACTGGTGCTGAACCCTATAAGGTAATAAATGATATCCCGGATCATACTACAGGAATAAACCTGGTTATGGCCGCACTCACCGATCCCAAACATGGTGTCATAAAAAATGTTAATGAGATTAAAGCGGTAGGTCATCGTGTAGTTAACGGAGGAGAAAACTACAAGGAGAGCGTTCTTGTTGATAATGATGTAAAGAAGCAGATAGAGTTATGCAGCGAGCTTGCCCCGCTTCATAATCCGGCTAATCTAAAGGGTATTCTGTCAGTTGAAAAGCTTATCCCCGGCGTTCCACAGGTGGCCGTTTTTGATACATCATTTCATCAGACTATGCCTGATTATGCATATATGTATGCATTGCCCTATGAATATTATGAAAAATATAAGATAAGAAAATATGGCTATCATGGTACAAGCCATAAATTTGTTGCAACTAAAGCTGCGAAACTACTTGGTTTTGAATGTAAAAATCTAAAAATCATAACCTGTCATCTTGGCAATGGCGCATCAATTACAGCAATACAAAATGGCCGGTCAATTGATACTTCAATGGGTTTTACCCCTGTCGACGGACTTATTATGGGCACGAGGACAGGAGAAATTGATCCAGGAGTTCTTATTTATATTGCTGATAAAGAGCATCTTAATGTGACAGGGGTAAATAATCTAATAAATAAAAAAAGCGGGGTAGCCGGTATATCACAGCTTTCTTCTGATATGCGCGATCTTGAGGTTGCTGCAGCTGAAGGTAATGAGAAAGCTCTGCTGGCACTTAATATGTATGCTTATAAAGTGAAGAAATTTATCGGATCTTATATTGCGGTGCTGAACGGACTCGATATTCTTATATTTACTGGTGGAGTGGGAGAGAATGATTTTAAAATGAGGGCAATGATCTGCTCGGATATGGAATACCTCGGGATTAATTTTGATTTCAAAGCTAATGATGGTATCAGGGGGAAAGATATATTAATTTCTAAACCTGATTCGAGGGTTAAGGTAATGGCCATAACCACTGACGAAGAATTTGTTATAGCTTCTGATACAAAGTATATTGTTGAGCATCATACAGTTTGATTAATAATTCTAAAATTGCAGCTCCATGGTGTTAAAAAACATGTCGGACCTTAAAGCTATTGTGGCAGGTAAACCAAAAAAGAAACTTGTGCTTGCAGCTGCACAGGATCAACATTCCCTGGCTGCTGTAATAAGAGCATGGAAAGATGATATTATTGAACCTATATTTATCGGAGATAAAGAGGAAATACAAAATTTATGTGCCGAAAGCGGCTATAATATAACAGGTTTAAGAATTATCCATGAACCCGAGATTGACAAGGCAGTTGAAATGGCAGTGAGGATGCTCAGCACCAAGCAGGGCGATATACTTATGAAAGGCAAGGTAGGAACCTCCTCGCTTCTGAAATGTGTCCTTAACAAAGAATGGGGCCTGAGAACAGGTAACCTGCTTTCACATATTGCTCTTTTTGAGGTTGAGACATATCATAAGCTTATTGCTGTAACTGATGTTGCAATGAATATTGCCCCAAACCTGAAAGACAAGATTTCCATTTTAAATAATTCAGTTTCATTTCTCAACAGGCTTGGATATGTGATGCCAAAGGTTGCAGTTCTGGGAGCTGTCGAAATGGTGAACGAAAATATGGAAGCCACTCTCCATGCAGCATTGCTTTCAAAAATGAATCAGCGTGAACAGATCAGGAACTGCATTATTGACGGCCCCCTTGCATTCGATAATGCCGTCAGCCTTGAAAGCGCTCAGCATAAGGGTATAAAGAGTGAGGTTGCAGGAGATACGGATCTTTTATTAATGCCTGATATTGAAGTAGGTAATGTTCTCTATAAGTCACTGGTTTTCTTTGCTAAAGCAAAAGTTGCTTCTATTATTCTGGGAGCCCAG
>Ga0105106_10003009_pt1 | contig 12070 bp, 8 predicted proteins | sample PPLLaktember2015_5_FD_79109 | JGI IMG/M metagenome (GOLD analysis project Ga0105106, IMG submission 79109) | Freshwater sediment microbial communities from Prairie Pothole Lake near Jamestown, North Dakota, USA - PPLs Lake P8 Core (1) Depth... | ecosystem: Environmental > Aquatic > Freshwater >...
CGCTTCTTCACCGAACAGCTCGAGTTCATCAACGTCGCCAAGAAGTACATCGGCCTCGAGGACTTCTTCGACCTCATGGAGCGGATCGTCTTCCAGCCGGGCAGCCACGGCAAGCTCGGCGGCAAGAGCGCCGGCCTGTTCCTGGGCCACCGGGTCCTCACGCAGGCCGCCCTGCGCACGAAGATCATCGGCGCGGTCAAGAAGCCCAAGACGTGGTACGTCACCTCCGACGCGCTGATCGCCTTCACGACCTACAACAACCTCGACGACGTCCACGAACAGAAGTACAAGGACATCGAGGTCATCCGCCAGGAATACCCCCACCTGGTCCAGGTCTTCAAGAACTCGACCTTCCCGCCCGAGATCGTCAAGGGCCTGTCGGTGGCGCTGGACGACTTCGGCGAGGTCCCCCTCGTCGTCCGCAGCTCGAGCCTCCTCGAGGACCGGCTGGGCACGGCCTTCGCCGGAAAATACAAGAGCCTCTTCCTGGCCAACCAGGGCGACAAGCAGAAGCGCCTCGAAGCCCTGCTCGACGCGGTGGCCGAAGTCTACGCCTCGATCTTCAGCCCCGACCCGATCCAGTACCGGGCCGAGCGCGGCCTGCTCGACTTCTACGAAGAGATGGCGGTCATGATCCAGGAGGTCGTCGGGACCCGGGCCGGGCGGTACTTCTTCCCGGCCTACGCCGGCGTCGCCTTCAGCCGGAACGAGTTCCGCTGGTCGCCGCGGATCAAGCGCGAGGACGGGCTGCTCCGCATCGTGCCCGGCCTGGGCACCCGTGCCGTCGACCGCGTCAGCGACGACTACCCCGTCCTCGTCTCGCCCAGCCAACCGAACCTGAGGGTCAACGTGTCGACCGACGAGGCCGTCCGGTATTCGCCCAAGAAGATCGACGTCATCGACCTCGTGGAGAACACCTTCCTGACCAAGGACATCCGGGACGTCCTCCGGGAGGTCGGCCGCGAATTCCCCGCCCTGACCAAGGTCTTCTCCATCTACCGGGACGGCCTTCTCCAGAGGCCCATGGGGCTGGCGACGGACCTCGCCACGTCCGACGCCGTCGTGACCTTCGACGGCCTCATCGCCGGAACCCCTTTCATGCTTCAGCTCGAGGCCATCCTCAGGACGCTGTCGACCGCGCTGGGGGTCCCCGTCGACATCGAGTTCGCCTCGACCGGAACGGACTTCTACCTCCTCCAGTGCCGGCCCCAGAGCCAGGCCGCGGAGGACGTGGCCATGGAGATCCCCGCCAACCTCAAGGATGAGGCCGTCCTGTTCACGGCCCGCAAGCACGTCTCCAACGGCCGGGTCGCCGACATCACCCACCTCGTCTACGTCGAACCGGACAAGTACGGGAATCTCGCCGAGTACGCCGACCTCGTCGCCGTGGGCGAGGCCGTGGGCAAGCTCAACAAGCTCCTGCCGCGGCGGCAGTTCATCCTCATGGGCCCGGGGCGCTGGGGCAGCCGCGGCGACATCAAGCTCGGCGTCCGGGTCACCTACTCGGAGATCAACAACTCGGCCATGCTCATCGAGGTGGCGCGAAAGAAGGGCAACTATGTCCCCGACGTCTCCTTCGGGACGCACTTCTTCCAGGATCTCGTCGAGTCGGGCATCCGCTACCTGCCCCTCTATCCCGACGACGAGGGGGTCAAATTCAACGAGAAGTTCCTGCTCGAAGCGCCGAACACGCTGGCGGCGCACTGCCCCGAGTGCGCCCATCTCGCCGACACCCTCCGCGTCATCGACATCCCCGAGGTGACCGGCGGAAAGGTGCTCCGCGTGCTCATGAACGCCGACCGGGGGCTCGCCGTGGGCTTCTTCGCCCCGCCCGAAGCCGCGGTGCGCGCCGCCTGCCCGGCCGGCGGCGCCGGCTCTCGCGAGGAGGAGGACCACTCGCTTTGGCGCATGCGCATGGCCGAGAGGATCGCCTTCCACTGCGGCGCTCAGAAATGGGGCATCCGGGGCGTTTATGTCATCGACACGAGCGAAGGGCGGGAAGTCGACCCGGCCAGCCCCATCCGGATCATCATCCATTTCCTGGGCGGCGCCCGCCAGCGGAAGGAGCTCGAGACCTGGCTCCAAGGCTGGGGCCTCTCGCTCGCCGAGATGAACTACTTCCGGACGGGCTTCCACGCCGACAGCCTCCTCGACGTCCACTTCCTGACCGACGAAAAGATCCGCGGCGTACGGGACGTCGCCGCTCGCGTCCAGGCCGGATCGGACACCGTCCGGGAGCTTCCCCTCGGCCCCAGGGCCCCGGAATAGGCCTGCGCGAGATGCCCCGAGCCTCCCGGATCCCCGTTCACCGGTTCGCCCATGAGGCCATGGCCACCGTATTCGAGATCTTCGTCACGGGCAAGGAAGAGGCCTACGCCGGGCAGGCGGCCCGGGTGGCCTTCGACGAGATTGACCGCCTCGAGCGGCTCTTCAGCCGCTTCGATCCCTCCAGCGAGATCAGCCGGATCGGACGGCTCGAGCCCGGCGGCGCTCTTCGCATCGGCCTCGAGACGGCCGATGTCCTGAGGCTCTCGGCCTTCGTCCAGGCCGAGACGGGAGGCGCCTTCGACATCGGCTACCTCGGACAGGGACTAGGCGGCCGGGCCGGGCGGCGATCCCGCCCGCGCCCTCTGACGTCGCTCATCCGCGTGGACACGGACGGCCGGGGATTCGAGGTGACGCGCCTCCTTCCGAGAGGACGGGCGTCACCGCCGGCCATCGACCTCGATCTTGGGGCTGTCGGCAAGGGATACGCTCTGGACGCCGCCCTGAACGTCCTCCGGGATTGGGATGTCGGAAATGTCCTCCTCCATGCGGGGACGAGCACGGCCCTGGCCGCCGGCCCGGGGCCTGCGAAGGGAGGGCGCGGACAAGGCTGGCCCGTGGGGGCTGGATCGACTGCGGGCGCCACGTCCGGCCCGGGCCGCGTGATCCTGCGCAACCGCGCCCTAAGCGGATCGGGGACCGAAGTCAAGGGCTCCCACGTCGTCGACCCGCGGACGGGACGGCCCGCCGGCGGTCATGCCGCGGCCTGGGCCTCGCATCCTTCCGCAGCCGCCTCGGACGCCCTGTCGACGGCGTTCATGGTCCTGTCGACAAAAGATGTGTCCGGTTTCTGCGGCCGGCATCCCGGCGTCTGGGCCCTCGTGAAAAGCGGGCCCGAAACGTGTAAGATATTCAATGCGGCCTCGATGGACGTCCCGCGGCCCGCGAGAACAAGGAGACGATCATGATGAAAAGAGCGTTCGGCGGCCTAGCGATCCTCGGCCTCGGCCTCGCCATCCTGGCCCCGGCCGCCCTCGCCCAGGACCCGGGGAAAGAGGTCCTGAAGATCCAGCTCCCCAAGCCGATGTTCGTCGGCACGCCCAAGAACATCCGCACCCCCAACCTCGAAACGGTCACCGGCAGGCCCCGCGGGCCGTTCATGGTCCCGGCCGGCACGGCCCTCCTTTCGGCCGGCAGGCCGGTGACGGCGAGTGACAAGGAACCCGTCATCGGGGAGATCGCCTACGTCACAGACGGCAAGAAATCCGGCGAGGACGGCTATTACGTCGAGCTCGGCCCGATGCTCCAATGGGTCCAGATCGACCTCGGCAAGTCCCAGGAGCTCCTGGCCATCGTCGCCTGGCACTATCACAGCCAGGCCCGCGTCTACCGGGACGTCATCGTCCAGGTCTCCGACGACAAGGATTTCCTCGGCGGCGTGACGACGGTCTTCAACAACGACCACGACAACACGTCCGGCCTCGGCGCGGGCAAAGACAAGGAGTACATCGAGACCTTCGACGGCAAGCTCTTCGATCCCAAGGGTGCCAAGGCCCGCTACGTCCGCCTCTACAGCGGCGGCAACACTTCCAACGACATGAACCACTATGTGGAGGTCGAGGTCTTCGGTCTCCCGGCCAAATGACGAAAAAGGCCTTTCGGGCGCTCTTCTTTCTGGCGGTCCTCGGTGCCCTGGCCTTCCGCACGGTCCGCCTGGACCTCCGGCCCATGCACCCCGACGAGGCCAACCAGGCGGTCAAGTTCGGCGATCTCCTCGAGCGGGGCGATTATCGCTTCGACCCTCAGGATCACCACGGCCCCACCCTTTATTACGCGACTCTCCCGGCGGCCTGGGCGGCCGGCGCGACGGCGCTGGCCGGCCTCGACGAGCGGACCCTCCGGGTCGTTCCGGCCCTGTTCGGCGCGGGGCTCCTCCTCGTCTTCCTGCTCTTTTCCGGCGGGCTCTCCCGCGAGGCGACGCTCGCCGCGGCCGCGTTGGCCGCCGTGTCCCCCGCGCTGACCTACTACAGCCGTTTCTACATTCAGGAGACGCTGCTCGTCTTCTTTCTCGCGGTCCTCCTCGCCGCCGGATGGAGGTATTCGAGAAAACGGGCGCTCCCGTGGGTCCTCGCCGCGGGCGTCGCGGCGGGGCTGATGTACGCGACGAAGGAGACGAGCGTCATCCTCTTCGCCGGGCTCGCGGCGGCCTTCGTGGCCCTGTCGCTCGTCGAAAGCCTCCGGACGCGTTATCGCGGCGCCGTCACGGACGGGGAGGCCTGGGTTTGGAGCGATACCCGGACCAAGCTGCCGACCGTTTTTCACTCGCTGCTGTTCCTCGCGGCCGCCGCCGCGACCGCCGCGGTCCTCTACATGTCGTTCTTCCACAACCCCCAGGGCCTAGCCGACTCGGTCCGGGCCATCGGCACGTCCTTCGGCCGGGCCGGCCAACCGGGTTTCCACGCCCATCCCTGGCCGTATTATTTCCAGACGCTGGCCTATTCCAGGACGGCCGGCGGCCCGGTCTGGAGCGAGGCTTTCCTTCTCTTCCTCGCCGCCGCCGGAGGTATCGCCGCGATGGGGCGCGACGCGGGTCGGAACGCCAGCCCCCGCTTCCTCCGCTTCATCCTCTTCTTCACCGTCTTCACGGCCGCCGTCTACAGCCTCATCCCGTACAAGACGCCCTGGAACCTGCTGCCCTTTTATCTCGGCCTGGTCATCCTGGCCGGCAACGGCGTGGCCCTCCTTCTGAGGATCAGCCGCCTCAAGCTCATCCGGCTCTTGATATTGGCCGTCCTCGCTCCGGGGTTCTTGGGGCTGGCCGTCCAGAATTATCGGGCCAGCTTCGCCCGCCCCGCCGACCCGGACAACCCCTATGTCTACGCCCAGACGAGTCCGGACTTCCTCAAGCTCGTCGCCGCGGTGGAGAAGGCCGCGGCCGCAGCGCCGGAGAAGAGGGACCTTCTCATCGAAGTCGTGGCCACGCCCGAAGAGACCTGGCCGCTGCCCTGGTATCTCCGGGAATTCACGCGGGTGGGGTATTGGACGAGCGCCGCGTCGGCGCGAAAGGCCGTCCCGGCGGGCCGGGCCGCCGTGGTCATCGCCTCCGCGGCTTTCACTGAGGAGATCGCCGCGGCGCTCGGCGACGGCTACGATCAGACCTTCTACGGCCTCCGCCCGGGGGTCGTGCTGTCGCTTTTCGTTCGCCGCGGGCCTTGAGTCCCGCCTCGCCTATTTCCTCTTCAGCAGCGGCGCGTAGATGTTCATCTTGGCCGGATCGTCGCCGCTGACGCGCGCCGCCCAGAGAAGCCCGCGATTGACGATCTCCCGGGCCTCGGGTACGTCGAAGTCGGCTGCGACGTGGCCGAGCGACGTGTAGAACACGCGCCCCTTCCCGTAGAGCTTCTTCCAGACGACGGGCATGACTTGGCCGTCGATCCAGGGCGCGTGCTCGCCCGTGAAGGTCGTCGCGGCCAGGACGTCGTTGCCGGGATCGACGTGCATGAAGTACTGCTCCGACTTCATGTGGAAGCGCCGCTTGAGGCCCTTGGTGATCGGGTCGTCGGGGTTGGTGATGTCGACGTCGTAGTCGATGACCCCGCCGGGATGGGCGACCCACTGGCCCCCCACCATGAACTGGTACTCGACGGCCGAGCGGTGGGCGTCGCCGAGGCCGCCGTGCCAGCCGGCCAGGCCGACGCCGCTCTTGACCGCTTCCTCGAGGTTCCGCTCGAGCTCGCTCTTGATATCGGACATGGTGAAGACATGGACGATGAGGTCGAGCGTCTTGAGCTTGGCGAGATCCGCGTAGGCGTCGAGGGAATTGGAGATCTCGACTTTGAAGCCCTGGCTCTCGAGCCACGGGGCGAAAATATCGACGCACTGTTTGGGTTCGTGGCCCTCCCAGCCTCCCCAGACGAACAGGGCGGATTTAGACTCCCGGGGCGCCTGAGCCGGGTCCGCGCAGACGAGAAGAAAAGCCGCGCCGATGATGACCGCAGCCAGCAGGATCGTTCTTTTCATGCGGGACTCCTTCACTCCAGCTCGCGCAGCCAGATCGACCGGAAGCGGACCGGATGGCCGTGGTCCTGCAGGGAGATGGGGAGCTTTGCGGCGTGCATCTGGTAGGGCGGCCGGGCCTTGTGCGCCGTGGGCCCGGTGAGGACGGCGCAATCGTGGACGAGGAGACCGTTGTGGAAGACGGTCATCCGGGCCGGGGCGAGGACCTTGCCGCCGGCGTCGAACCGCGGCCGGTGGAAGACGATGTCGTAGGTCTGCCATTCGCCCGGCGGCCGGCAGGCGTTGACCAGGGGAGGATGCTGGCCGTAGAGGGAAGCGGTCTGACCGTCGGCGTAGGTCTTGTTCTCATAGCAATCGAGGATCTGGACCTCGTACTGGTCCATGAGGAAGACGCCGCTGTTGCCGCGGTCCTGGTCCGCGCCCTTGGCCGGGGACGGGGCCATCCACTCGACGTGGAGCTGGCAGTCGCCGAAGCTCCCGACCGTGCGGATGCCGCCCGTCTTCGGGACCACCTCCATATAGCCGTTCTCGACCTTCCACCTCGCCGGCTGTCCCTTGGCGTCCGTCCACTGGCCGAGGTCCTTGCCGTCGAAGAGAACGACGGCGTCGGCCGGCGGCGGCACGGGCGGGCCGGCCGGTCCCGGCGCGACCACCCTGGCCATCGGCCGGCTGGCGTCGTGGACGGGCCACTGCTCCTGCGCGGCCGCCGTGATGGCGGCGAAGAAGACGATAGCGATCACGATCGCGAGAGACGGCACGCGGCTAATCCGTTTTGCGCTCATGGCGCCCTCCGTCAGGAAACGTCTTTTTCAGAGGGGGACCGTCCCTCTGCGGTCATCACGCTCTAGAGGCTCCAGCCGGGCCGGTAAGGGAAATGGAGGAGCTCGTTGGCCTCGGGGAGGTTGGTGAACTCCATCTTCTCGCCGTCCCAGTGAAGCTTCATGTTCTTGTCGGCCAGCCGGACGGCGACGTTGGCCAGGAGCATCGTCTCGGTGAGCGGTCCGGAATAGGAGAAGTCGGTCGTCGACTTCGTCCCCTTCTTGATCGCCTCGATCCACTCTTCGCGGATGCCCTTGGAGCGGGGTATCGTCTTCTCGGGCCGCTTGTATTCCTGCATCTTCGTCTCGGGCACGATCCTCGGGTTCTCGCCGTAGGTGCCGCACATGAGCAGGCCCTTGTCGCCGCGGAAGAAGCAGCCGCCGCCGTCGTCGCCCACCATCCGGCCCTGTTCGAGCTCGGCCGGGCGGGGCGGCATGAGCCCGCCGTCCCACCAGGTCAGGGTCAGAGGACCCATGCCTTCGCGGGCCGCGAACTCGTAGGTCACGACTTCGGCCCGGGGGGCATAGTCCTTGGTATAAACCGTCGAGGACGCCTGGACGCTCGTCGGAGACTTGAGCTTGAGGGCCCAGAAGGGCTGGTCCATGATGTGGGCGCCCATGTCGCCGAGGGCCCCGGTGCCGAAATCCCACAAGCCGCGCCATTTGAACGGGTGATAGGCCGGGTGGTAGGGCCGGAACGGAGCCGGGCCGAGCCAGACGTCCCAATCGAGCGTCGAGGGCACCGAGGGGATCTCGGCGGGTGCGTCGACCCCTTGCGGCCAGATGGGCCGGTTCGTCCAGCAGTGGACCTCGTGGACGTTGCCGATCGCGCCGTTCCAGATCCATTCGCAGACAAGGCGGGCGCCCTCGCCGGCGTGGCCCTGGTTGCCCATCTGGGTGACGAGCTTGGTGCCTTTGACGGCCTCGGCCAGGACGCGGGCCTCCTTGATCGTGTGCGTCAGCGGCTTCTGGACATAGACGTGCTTGCCCAGCTTGATCGCGGCCATGGCGATGACGGCGTGATTGTGATCGGGGGTCGACACCGTGACGGCGTCGATGACCTTTTCGTTCTCGAGCATCCGCCGGAAATCTCGGTACTTGGCCGCCTTGTCGTACATGGCCCGCTCGGCGGGCTCGAGGTCGTCGCGGCGGAGGAGGCGGGCGACGCTCTCGTCGTCGACGTCGCAGAGGGCGACGATGTTCTCCGAACGCACGCCGCGCGTGTCCGAGGCGCCCATGCCGCCGACGCCGACGCAGGCGATGTTGAGGGTATCGCTCGGCGCCTTCTTCTTCTGCGTCGCCCCCACGACATGACGGGGCACGACCATGATCCCGGCCGCAGCGGTCGAGGCCGCGCCCAGGAATTTCCGCCGGCTCCAGGCGGGTTCGGCGGGCGCAGGGCCCTTTTTCGTTTCGTCCATGTGCGTTCCTTCCTTATCGGAGAATTTTGAGGGCTGGCGCGGGGGTGATGGGTATCTTCATGGGGCCGGATGTCCGATGCCAAGACGGCTTATATCACAAAGGCGCGAAGACGGTCAATTTGGGGCAAAAAAGAAGGGAGGGCGCGGGCCCTCCCTTCGGGAAAGATCCTTTCCGTTCCGGCTTAGAACTGGTAGCTCAGGGCGATCATCGGGACGAGGATGTTCATCTCGTAGTGCCCGGGCAGATTGTCGCCGGAGAGAGCGACCGTCCGGTCCTTGCCCATGAGATATTCCAGGGCCAAGTCGACCTTGAGGCCGCCGCTCTTGAAGCCGAATCCCCCGGCGATGCTGTTGAAGGTGAAGCTCGGGGTCAGGATGTTCAGCGTCGCATCCGGAGCGGGGGCGGGATCGTAATAGTAGCCGCCGCGGAGGGCGAACATGCCGAAGTCGTACTCGAAGCCCGTCCGGATCTGGGTCTTGTTGGCCCAGTTGAGGAGAAGGGTGCCTTCGCCCAGACCGGCCGCCCAGGCGGGATCCTGGAACTCGAGCGTAATCTCGTCGAGCTTCGACCAATTGGTGTAATGACCGTCCAAGGTCAAGGTCAGCCCTTCGATGGGCTTAAGGGCGATGCCGCCGGCGATCCACATCGGGCTGACGACGCTCATCTCGGTGTCCGAGACGACGGGGAGGCCGAGGAGATTGATGTTCTGCAGCTCCGTCGTGCCGGAGAGGTTGATCTTGCTCTGCGTCCGGAAGGTCGCGCCGAGGCTGATCCACTCGGCCGGCTTGACCAGGACGCCGAAGGTGGCGCCGAAGCCCCAACCCTTGACGTCGAGGGTCCGCTGGCCGAAGTTGATGAGCGCGGGCGGGGCGGCGAGGTTGCCGGCCGGGGGGGCGGGAGGGGCGACCATCATGTACTCGCCCCACTGGTCCAGCTTGAAGAAGCCGTAGTTGATGTTGAAGGACGCGCCGAGGTAGAACATGTCGCTGACCTTGACCGCGATCGACGGCGCGATCGTCACCGATCCGATGAAGCTCTCCCACTTGTAGGCCTCGACGGGGGGGGTGAAGGCCGCCGGCGGCAAGGGGCTGATGAGCGCCGCTTCGAGGCCCGTGTTGTCCCAGGCCGCGCCGAGACCGGACAGGGTGTACGCGCCGACGCCGACGACGATGTTCTCCCCGATCGGCTGGAAGTAGCCGAGCAGGCCGGCCGGGTACATCTTCGATTTGGTCTCCATGCTGTAGGCGCCCAGGGTGTACTTGGCGCTCGGCATGAGGATATCCCCCGCCAGCCCGAAGGTGGCCTTGTTCGACAGGGCCAGGCCGGCCGGATTCCAGAAGACGGCCGTGAAGTCGTCGGCCAAACCGACGAAGGCGCCGCCCATGGCCGTTGCGCGGGCGCCGAACCCGTTCAGGTTCAGGCCGTTGGCGAAGAGGCCGGTCGTCAGGCACGCGGCCAACGCCAGGGTCGTGATCGTCCGGGAAAGTGTTTTCATTCTTACCTCCTAGTTGTCGGAGGATTTTATCCTATCTGCTGCAGAAAATCCACAATTATTGTCAATATTCTCCCAACGCGTTCTTTTTCTGTATGTTGAAAGCCGACAGCGATCCTGCCGATCGACGAGGCCAGACGCCGGGTCGCGCACGATTCCGCCAGTCCTGCTCATTGGGTGCTTTACGGGAGGCGCCGGCGGGGTTAATATCCTCCTATGACTCCCCAAAGAATGTCCGAGATATCCCCGGTCCAGGTCCTTCTCCTCAAGCATCCCCGGGAGGCCTGGCTGGATCAAGGCCGCGTGGGTCGGCAATGGCGGCCCCTGGGTTATTTGTCCGAGCCCGGCTTCGGCCGGGCCTGCGCCGAGTACGACGTGTTCGTCGAGGTCCTCCGGCAGTCCGTGCCCGAGGTCCGTTTCCTGCCGGCAGACCCGCGGACGGGTCTCGATTCGATCTACGTCCGCGACGCCGCCTGCGTCGCCCCGGGCGGGATCGTCCTCGGCCGGATGGGCAAGGCGCTCAGGCGCAGTGAGCCGGAAGCCCTCGGGGAATTCTGCCGGCAGGCGGGGTGGCCCGTCGCCGGCGAGATCCGGGAGCCCGGGACGCTCGAAGGCGGAGATGTCGTCTGGCTCGACGCCAAGACCGCCGCCATCGGGCACGGCTATCGGACGAACGGCGAGGGCATCCGCCAATTCGCGGAGATCGTGGCGAGGGACGGCGCTACCGTCATCGAAGTCCCCCTCCCCCACTGGGACGGGCCGGGCGATGTTCTTCACCTGATGTCCATGCTCAGCCCGGTCGACGAACGGACCCTGCTGGTCTACTCCCGTCTCCTCCCGGTGCCTTTCCTCAGGCGCCTGCTCGACCTGGGATTCCGGTTCCTCGAGGTCCCTGACGAGGAGTATGCGGCCATGGCCACGAACGTCCTGGCCCTCGCCCCCGGAAGATGCCTGGCCTTGGCCGGCAACCCGAAAACCGCGGCGGTTCTCGAGAAAGCCGGTATCGATGTCGTCCCCTATGCCGGAGGGGAGATTTCCGTCAAAGGAGCCGGCGGCCCGACCTGTCTGACCCGGCCGGTCACGCGCGGCGCCTGAAACAACAGGAGGGACGGTCCCCAAATTGACTTATCCGGCGGGGAATTCTATACTGAGGCGGAAAATCCCCCAAAGGACGTGATCATGGACCTCTTTGAGAAATGCATCGGCTTTTATTCCGATCCCAAGGTCGCTCAGAGATACGGCTATCCCCTCAATCCCCGGACGGCCCAGGCCATGGGCCTCTTCCCCTATTTCATCCCCATCGAGCACGCCGAAGGGACCGAGGTCTTCATCCAGGGCAAGAAGTTCATCATGATCGGCTCGAACAATTACATCGGGCTGACCAACCACCCCAAGGTCAAGGAGGCGGCTATCGAGGCCGTCAAGAAGTACGGCACGAGCTGCACCGGCTCCCGTTTCCTCAACGGCACCCTCGACCTCCACATCGAGCTCGAACGGCGGCTGGCCAAGTATGTCGGGATGGAGGAGGCCCTGGTCTTCAGCACCGGCTTCCAGGTCAACCTGGGCACGATCCCGGCCATCATGGACAAGGACGACGTCATCATCACCGACAGAGAGGTCCACGCCAGCATCATCGACGGCGTCCGCATGGCCAAGGTCCTCAAGAACGTCCAGATCCGCACCTATAAGCACAACGACATGGCCGACCTCGAGGCCGTCCTGAAGTCCCTCCCGGCCGAGCCGGCCAAGCTGGTCATCGTCGACGGGGTCTTCAGCATGGGCGGCGACATCGCCAAGTTTCCCGAGATCATCCCCCTCTGTAAGAAGTACGGCGCCCGGTTCATGTCCGACGACGCCCACGCGATCGGCGTTCTCGGCGGCGGCCGGGGCACCGGCTGGCATTTCGGGCTCCAAAAGGGCGTCGATCTCGTCATGGGCACGTTCAGCAAATCGCTGGCCTCGGTCGGCGGCTTCATCGCCGGCCCCAAGGAGGCCGTCCACTTCATCCAGATGTTCGCCCGGCCGTTCATGTTCAGCGCCAGCCTGCCGCCCTCCA
>Ga0105106_10003015_pt1 | contig 12054 bp, 11 predicted proteins | sample PPLLaktember2015_5_FD_79109 | JGI IMG/M metagenome (GOLD analysis project Ga0105106, IMG submission 79109) | Freshwater sediment microbial communities from Prairie Pothole Lake near Jamestown, North Dakota, USA - PPLs Lake P8 Core (1) Depth... | ecosystem: Environmental > Aquatic > Freshwater >...
ACGCGACGGTCGTTCCGGCGCGCGGGTGACGGGGCCGGATGTCGATGTGGCCGCGCTTGACGGCGGTCAATGGGTTTTCCGGACGACCGGCGAACACTGGATGGCGGAAAGTCCCCACGCCAGAGCGAGCCGATGGAGAGCAGGTACGGATTGCCCACGCCCGCCGCAGCCCCCGCAGCACGGCCGGCAGCAATGGGCCGGACGCGCGGCATCCTCGTGCGCACGTTCGAGAACGTCGGCCGCGCCACGAGCGTGCCGTTTCGCGTCGTCTTCGCCGACGGCACGTCGTTCGCGAACGCAGTGCAGCCGCCGGCCTTCACCCTTGCGTTCAGGACGCCCCGTGCGGAGCGTCAGGTCCTCGTGTTCGGCCACGTCGGCCTTCTCGAAGCCTACTTCGACGGCAGCATCGACATCGACGGCGATCTCGCCGCCGGGTTTCGCGCCGCCCTCGATGCCGGGTGGGATTACGGGCCCAATCCGCTGATCTTGGCGCGCAACCGCTGGCTGGAATGGCGGTCGTCGAACGAGTCGGTCGCGCAGGCGAAGGCGAATGCACGCGCCCACTACGGCCTTGGCCAGGCGTTCTTCCGCCCCTGGCTCGATCGCGTCGGCATGCTCTACACCTGCGCCTACTGGCGCGAAGGCATTGCCACGCTCGAGGATGCCCAGCGCGAGAAGATGGACCACGTCTGCCGCAAGGTGCGGCTGGCGCCCGGCGAGACGTTCGTCGACGTCGGCTGTGGCTGGGGCGGCCTGCTGTTCCATGCGCACGCGCACTACGGCGCGCTCGGCACCGGCATCAACACGACGACCGAACAGGTCGCGGAGCTCGGCGCGGAAATCGCCAGGCGTGGCCTGACCGACCGGATTCGCGTCGTCGAATGCGATTTCCGCGACATTCCGGGCCAGTACGACAAGCTCCTCTCCATCGGCACGCTCGAACACGCCGGCCGCGACCAGCTGCCCGAGGTCGTTCGCGCGCATGCCGCCTGCCTCAAACCCGGCGGCCTCGGCGTCATCCATTTCATCGGCCACGTGGGTGAATTCGACACCGAGTTCTACATCCGCCGCCACATCTTTCCGGGCGGCTGGATACCCGGCCTGGCCCAGGCCATCACCGAGATGGAGCGTTGCGGCCTCGAAATCCTCGACGTCGAGAACCTGCGCCGGCACTACGCGTTGACGCTCGATTGCTGGGCCGAGCGCTTCGACGGCAACTGGGAAGCGATCCGCGCACTCGACCCGCAGCGCTTCGACGAGAGCTTCCGGCGCAAGTGGCGCGCCTACCTGTGGTCGTGCGCCGAGATGTTCCGCTCGCCCACCGGGTATACGCACCTGTTCCAGGTCACCGTCAGCAAGGGCAACGTCGGTGCGGACTACCCGATGAGCCGCGCGTTCCTGTATCGACCGTGAACACCGATCGCCACGCGCAGAAGATCGCCGCCCTCGCCGCCACCCTCGCCACGTCTCCGGCGCTCGGCCCGGGCTCGATCAGCGTCGCCAAGGCGACGTCGAACCTGTTTCGCGACCGCATCCGCCGCCCGGCGCCGCGCGTCGATCTCAGGCACTTCCGCGAGGTGATCGCCGTAGACCCGGCGGGCACCGTCGATGCCGAGGGCATGACGACCTACGCCGATCTCGTCGAGGCGACGCTGCCGCACGGCGTCGTACCCTGCGTCGTCCCGCAGTTGAAGTCGATCACCGTGGGCGGCGCGCTCGCCGGCGTCGGCATCGAGGCGTCGGCGTTCCGGTTCGGCCTCGTCCACGAGACCGTCGCCGCCTTCGACGTCCTCACCGGCGACGGACGAATCGTCCATTGCACCCCCGACAACGAGCATCGCGACCTCTTCCACGGATTCCCCAATTCGTACGGGACGCTCGGCTACGCGCTCGGGGTCACCCTTCGAACCGCGCCGGCGCGCCGCTTCGTGGCGCTGCTGCACACGCGCTACACCGATCCCGGAGCGTGCTTCGCGGACCTCGCGCGGTTCTGCACGGCAGCCGACGCGGATTTCCTCGACGGCGTCGCGTTCGCGCCGGACGACCTTTGCCTCACGCGCGGACGGTTCGTCGACGTCGCACCGTACGTCAGCGATTACACGTTCGAGCACATCTACTACCGATCGCTGCGCGAGCGCGACAGCGACTACCTGACGACCCGCGATTTTCTCTGGCGCTGGGACACCGACTGGTTCTGGTGCTCGCGACAGGTGGGGGCGCAGAACCCGCTGGTCCGCCGCCTGCTCGGACGCCGCCGCCTGAACTCGATTACCTACCAGCGGATCATGCGCTGGAACAGCCGCTGGGGGCTGACCCGTGCCTGGAACCGCCTGCGCGGGCTGCACGCCGAATCGGTGATCCAGGATGTCGACATCCCGCTCGACCGGGCCGGCGAGTTCCTGGCCTTCCTGGCGGCGGAAATCGGCATCTGGCCGGTGTGGATGTGCCCGATCCGGGCGCGCGCGGCCGACGCCCCCTCATTTCCGCTCTACCCGATGCAACACGGCGTCACCTACGTCAATTTCGGCTTCTGGGACGTCGTGCGCGACCAGCGCGCGCGTCCCGCAGGGTTTCACAACCGGCGGATCGAGCAGAAGGTCACCGCGCTGGGCGGCGTGAAGTCGCTCTACTCGGAGTCGTATTACCCCGAGAGCGAATTCTGGGCACTGCACGACCGCGCCGCCTACGCCGCGCTCAAGCGCGCCTACGATCCCGCCAACGCGCTCGGCGATCTGTATGCCAAGTGCGTGGTCCGGACCTGAAACCGCGGCCGCGTTCCGTTACAGGCTCGGTGTAGCCTCGTGGACGTGGATGCGTTCGCGCAGGCGCTGACAGTCGACACAGCGTGTCGCGGTCGGGAACGCGGCAAGCCGCGCGTAGCCGATGTCGCTGCCACAGTCGCCACATTTTCCGTAGCGATGGCCGGCGATCCGGGCGAGCGCATCGTCGACCTCGCGCAAGTCCGCACCGTGGCGACGGGCGATTTCGTTGTCGAGGTCGGCGGTCGTCGCGGCGGTCGCCCGATCGGCTTCGTCCGAGACTTCGTCCAGGATCGCGGCGTACGGCGCGTTCTCCCCATAGGCGAGCTCCGCGTGCGCGGCTTCGAGCAGCATCGCCTTCCTGTGTGCGAGCGCCCGCTGCAGGCCCTCGATCTGATGTGAGCGCAGCTTCGTCATCCGAACCTCCCTGTTCGGCGGCCGGCCCGCGCAAACACGGCGGCCGGCGCGGTTTCAGCGTACTGCGGGCGCCCGGTCTCACGTTGACCAGCGTCAACAATCCGTGACGGCGGGTCGATGCTGCTTTGTGCGCTTTGCCGAATGGCTCATTACCCGCGTCCCGCCCAGTTCGAGTGCGGCATGACGCTGTCGATGCCCCCTGTGGCACCGTGCTTCGCGGGCAGCGATCGGCGAAGCGTTTATCTTGCACTAACCCTTGATGCAGACCAGAGGCTCCAGCCGCGCAACCTTGCGCGCGAGCCCGGCGCGGTCGGCCGCGTCGACGACCGCGGCGACGTCCTTGTACGCGCCCGGCGCCTCCTCGGCCACACCGCGCCACGACGGGCTCCTGATGAGGACGCCACGCGCGGCAAGTTCGTCGATCACGCTGCGCCCGTGCCAGCGCCGCGCCGCTTCGTGCCGGCTCATGCCGCGTCCCGCGCCGTGGCAGGCCGATCCGAACGCCTCCGTCATGCTCTTCTGCGTGCCCGCCAGCACGTACGACGCCGTGCCCATGCTGCCGCCGATGAGCACCGGCTGCCCGGACGCGCAGAACGCACGCGGCAAATCGGGGTGACCCGGCCCGAACGCGCGCGTCGCGCCCTTGCGATGGACGTGAAGCCGGCGGGCCCTGCCGTCGATGATGTGCTCCTCGACCTTGCAGGTGTTGTGCGAGACGTCGTACAGCAGCGCAAGCCGCGCCGCGGGAAGCACTTCGCGCACGGCATTGCGCGTCAGATGGGTGAGGATCTGCCGGTTGGCAAGCGCGCAGTTGATCGCCGCGCGCATGGCGCCGAGATAGCGTTCCCCCACTGCCGAGCGTATCGGCGCGCAGGCGAGCTCGCGGTCCGGCAGCCGGATGCCGGCCGCCGCCGCCGTGATCGCCATCTCGCGCAGGAACTCGGTGCCGATCTGGTGACCCAGGCCGCGCGAGCCGCAGTGGATGCTGATCACCACGTCACCCACGGCCAGGCCGTACGCCTGCGCGATGGCGGCGTCGTACACGTTGGCGACGTGCTGCACCTCGAGGTAGTGGTTGCCCGAGCCGAGCGTTCCCATCTCGTCGCGCTGGCGCCGTTTCGCCGCCACAGAAACCTGCGCCGGATCGGCGCCGGCCATCATCCCGCCCTCTTCGGTGCGCTCGAGATCTTCGGGGCGGCCGTAACCCTGTGCAACAGCCCAGCGCGCGCCGCCGGCAAGCATCGCATCCATTTCGGCCGGCGTGAGACGCAGTGCGCCGGTGCTGCCCACGCCGGCCGGGATGCGTGCCGCCAGCGTGTCGGCCAGCGCCCTCTTCACCGGCTCGATGTCGGCCCGCGTGAGACCGCTCAACAACGTGCGCACGCCGCAGGAAATGTCGAAGCCGACGCCGCCCGCCGAGACAACGCCTCCCGCGTCCGGATCGAACGCCGCGACGCCGCCGATCGGAAAGCCGTAGCCCCAGTGCGCGTCGGGCATCGCGTAGGCGGCCTGCACGATGCCCGGCAGGCTCGCGACGTTGGCCAGCTGTTCGGGCACCTTGTCGTCCATCGCGCGCACCAGCGGCTCGTCGGCGAAGATCACGCCGGGCACGCGCATCGCGCCCTGCTGCGGAAGCCGCCACGCGCATTCGGCCACGCGGATGAGCCGGGCAATGTCCATGGCGCAGGACCTCGTGTTCCTGTCACACGTCGACGACGCACTGGGCAACCCAGAGGCCGTCGTCACGTTCGTGCACCGACAGCTCCGTGTAGGTTGCACCCTTGACCTCGACCGCCGGCCGATGCCGCGCGCGATCGAGCGACTCGCCCCAAGCGGAGCCCGCCAGCGCATGACCGTCGAGCCGGACCTCGAAGCGCCCGAACAGCATGTTGCGCGTCGCCATCTCGTAGACCACCGCGTTGAGCCAGTCGACCAGCAGCAGCTCGTCGTCGGGCGCGTCGCAGCGGACCGGCACCGCAATGCGGGCCTCCACGCCGACCGGGTCGGCGAGCACCGCGGTCAGCGCGACGGCGGCCTCCGCGAACGCCTCGGCGCGCGTGCGGCCGATGCCGCGGACACCGATATCGGCCCCATGCGCGAAGTGCTCCCACGCCATTCCCGGCCTCCTGTCACTCGATGCCGACGCCGCAAGGCCAAGCGGCCGTCGGATTCATTCTGCGCGCCGGACCCGGGACCTGCTTGACCCGTGTCAATGCCGGGTGAATTGACCGGCCTACGATAACGGCCATCCCCTCGACGAGCGCTGACATGGGCCCCGGTGTGCTGCTCACGGATCTGTACGAGCTCACGATGCTGCAGGCGTACTTCGAGCAGCGGATGACGGGCGTCGCGGTGTTCGAGTTCTTCGTGCGCAAGCTGCCGCCGCAGCGCCTTTTCCTCGTCGCCGCCGGTCTCGCCCAGGTCGTCGAGTACCTCGCGGAGCTGCGATTCACCGCCGACGAGTTGGCATGGCTCGCCGCGTCCGGACGCTTCAGCCAGCCCTTCGTGGCCTCCCTCGCCGATCTTCGCTTCACCGGCGACGTCGACGCGATGCCGGAGGGAACCGTGTTCTTCGCCGACGAACCGATCCTGCGCGTCACGGCGCCGATCCGCGAGGCGCAGCTGGTCGAGAGCCGGGTGATGAACCTGCTCCACTACGAGACGCTCGTCGCGAGCAAGGCGGCGCGCTGCGTGCTGGCCGCGCCGGGGCGCCTGCTCGTCGATTTCGGGCTGCGCCGCGCGCACGGCGCGGAAGCGGCGCTGCTGTCGGCGCGGGCCAGCTATCTCGCCGGCTTCACCGGCACGGCGACCGTCGAGGCAGGACGGCAATTCGGGATTCCGATGTTCGGCACCATGGCGCACTCGTTCGTCCAGGCGCACGCCGACGAGGCGCTCGCTTTCGAGCACTTCGCGCGCGCGCAGCCCGACAATGCGGTGCCGCTGATCGACACCTACGACACCGAGCGGGCGGCGCAGCGGGTCGTCGACCTCGCGGCGAAACTGCGTGCCGACGGCATAAGGATCAAGGGCGTGCGCATCGACAGCGGCGACCTCGGCGAGCACGCGCGGCGCGTGCGCACGATTCTGGATGCCGGCGGTCTTAGGGAGGTGACGATTTTCGCGAGCGGCAATCTCGACGAGTACCGGCTGCGCGACCTCGTCGCACAAGGAGCCCCGATCGATGGTTTCGGCGTCGGCACCCGGATGAACACGTCGGCGGATGCGCCGTTCCTGGACTGCGCGTACAAGCTGGAGGAATACGAGGGGCGCGCGCGGCGCAAGCGCTCCGAGGGCAAGGCGACGTGGCCGGGTCGCAAGCAGGTGTATCGGCAATACGACGCCGCCGGCTGCGGCGAGGGCGACACGCTGACCCTCGTTGACGACGCGGCGTCCGGTGTCCCGCTGCTGGTGCCGGTGGTCCGGGGCGGCCGACCCGCGGGCATCGCGATGGATCTGCCTGCCGCGCGCGAGCGCGCTCGCGCCGAACTCGCCCGGTTGCCGGCGCCCTTGCGCGGACTCGACGCGGCGCCGCCCTACCCTGTCGCCGTCGCGCCGGCGCTCAAGGCGCTGGCCGCCGCCGTGGACGCGTCGACATGAGCGTGCGCCGCGGCACCGATGCAACGCGAACCGTCGCCGTCGAAATCCCGGCCGAGGGCGCGCGGCTGCCGGGCGACCTGATCCTGCCCGTGGGTCCGGCGGGACTGGTCCTGTTCGCGCACGGCAGCGGCAGCTCGCGCGCGAGCCCGCGCAATCGGTTCGTCGCCGGCGTGCTCCAGGATGCCGGGCTCGGCACGCTGCTGTTCGACCTGCTCACACCCGCCGAAGACCGCGACTACGCGACGCGCTTCGACATCCCGTTGCTGACGTCGCGGCTCACCGCCGCCGCGCGCTGGGCCGCGGTGGAGCCGACGACCGCAGCGCTGCCAATGGGCTTCTTCGGCGCCAGCACCGGCGCGGCCGCGGCGCTCATGGCGGCTGCGGGCGCCGGATCGCCGGCCCGGGCCGTCGTCTCGCGCGGCGGCCGGCCGGACCTCGCTGGCGCGGCGCTCGCCCGCGTGCGCGCGCCGACGCTGCTGATCGTCGGCGGCGACGACACCGAAGTGCTCGCGCTGAATCGCCACGCGTTGGCGCGGCTCGCCTGCGAGAAGGAGCTGCGCGTGGTTCCCGGCGCGACGCATCTCTTCGAGGAGCCGGGAACGCTCGAAGAAGTCGCCGCTGCGGCAGCGGCGTGGTTCGTGCGCTTCCTGCCGCGCACGGCGGGCGCTTCCGGCTGAGTACCCATTACGCCGGCTGCGGTGGAGTCGGCGGAGGGGCCGCCGCCCGCAGCAGCGCCTTCACCTCGGCGTCGTCGACCTGCCGGAAGTCGAGGTAGAACTGCCCGACCGCGTAGAACTCCGGCGGCGTCGCCAGACAGACGACCTCGTCGGCGTACGGCGTCACCTTTTCCACCGCCTCGACGGAGGCGACAGGCACGGCGCAAATGAGCCGCTCGGGCTTGCGTGCGCGCAGCGAGTGCAGCGCCGCGATCATCGTCGCCCCGGTCGCGAGGCCGTCATCGACGACGATCGTCACTCTTCCCTGCGGATCGACCGGCGCCCTTCCCGGCGTGTATTCGGCGCGGCGGCGGCGGATGGTCGCGAGCTCGATCTCGACCGCGCGCCGGATGTAGTCGGAGGTCGCCCCGGTGCGTTCCGCATAATCGGCAAGATAGGTCCACCCGGTCTCGTCGATCGCGCCGACCGCGAACTCCGGGCTGCCGGGCGCGGGCAGCTTGCGCGTGAGGACGACGTCGAGGTCGCCACCGAGGCGATCGGCGATCACCTTCCCCATCGGCACCGCACCGCGCGGGATGGCGAGCACCAGTGGCCGGCTTCCCCGCCAGCGGTCGAGCGCCTGCGCGAGTCGCGCACCTGCGTCCAGGCGATCCCGGAAGATCATCGATCCTCTCCTGCTGCGCTTCGTTGCGCCAAGCTTAGAGGCTCGTCGCCCGCGCCGCGTTGACGGGCGTCAATGCCCCGTCGCCGCGCATTGTCGGGGCGACAGCGCCATGCCGGCCGGACCGGCCGCCCTGTGCCGTTCGCTGCGATTCGCAGGAATGCTGACGCTCGTCAAGCGTCGAGCGGATAATCGCTCGCGCCGAGGGCGCGAAGCGTGAACAATCGCCCAGAGAGCGGCGGATCGACGACCAGGAACATGACCCGGCCAGCCAACGTCTCACGGGACGAGCAGCCCCCGCCCGGAACGCCCGGCGCCGCAGTGTTGCCCCGTTCCGGCGACCCCGGCATCGACGCCAAGGTCGCCTTCCTGCGCCGGCGGGCGAGCTACCCCGACGGCAGTGGGGACGTGACGGCGCTGGAGACGCACATGTCGTGGGTGTTCCTCACCGAGCACCAGGCGTGGAAGCTGCGCAAGCCCGTCTGCTACGGCTACCTCGATTTCAGCACGCTGGCCGCCCGTCGCCATGACTGCGACGAGGAGGTCCGGCTCAACCGGCGGCTGACCCGCGACGTCTACCAGGGAATCGTTCCGCTGACGCGCGACGCCGCGGGCGAGCTTCGCCTCGACGGCGACGGCGAGACCGTCGACTGGCTGGTGAAGATGCGCCGCCTGCCCGCCGAGCGCATGCTCGACAACGTGCTTCGCGCGGGGACCGTGGACGCCGCCGACCTCGAACGCGTCGTTGCCGCACTGGCCCGCGCCTACCGGGCCATGCCGCCCGTTGCGATCACGCCTGCGGATTACCGGCAGCGCCTCGCCGACGACATCGCGGACAACCGGCGCGAGCTCAGTCTGCCGGAATGGCGACTGCCGCAGGAAGATATCACCGCGGCCTGCACGCGGCAGCAGGCCTTTCTCGACACCTGTTCCGCGCTGTTCGACACCCGCGTGCGCGAGGGCTGGATCGTCGAGGGACATGGGGATCTGCGCCCCGAGCACATCTGCCTCGAGGCGGAGCCGCAGATCATCGACTGCCTGGAGTTCGCGCGCGATCTGCGCATCGCCGACGCCGCCGACGAGCTCGCTTATCTCGCCCTCGAGTGCGAGCGGCTCGGGGCCCCGGCACTCGCGCCCGTGATCTTCGCTGCCTGGAAGGCGGAGACCGGGGACGCGCCCCCCGACGCCCTGCTGCATTTCTACCGGAGCTACCGGGCGTGCGTCCGCGCGAAAATCGCGATCTGGCACTGGCGCGAGCCCGCACTGCGCGGCCTGCCCAAGTGGTCGGCGCGGGCGCGCGATTATCTGCGCCTCGCCCGCGAGCACAGCGCGAATTGCGCCTAGCCGTCGATTCGCCGATCGGCGGCGCAATCAGCCGGCGTTCAGCGCGACGATCGAGCCTCCCGCATGCAGGCGCCGGATCGCTTCGGCGACGAGTTCCGCGACGCTGACGACGGCGAGCTTCGCCTTCAATCCCGGATCGGTCACGCGCAGCGGCGGCACGCTGTCGGTCACGACGATCCCCTCGACGGCGCTTGCCGCCAGCACCGTGTTGGCCGCCGCCGCGAACACGCCGTGCGTCGCGGCGGCGAACACGCGCAGCGCTCCGCGGGCCCTGCAGGCCTCCGCCGTGCGCAGCATGGTCGTGCCGGCCGCGATCAGGTCGTCGATGACGATGCACGTCCGGCCGGCGACGTCGCCGATGAACAGCGCGCCGCTCACCACACCCCGGCTGCGGTGCTTTTCGGCGAAGGCGGCACCGACGGGGCGACCGAGGGCGGCCTCCAGCCGCTGCCGGAAGCGATCCGCGCGCTTCACGCCGCCGGCATCCGGCGCCACCACGGTGACCTCGGTGTTGCCGAGCAAGGGGACGAAGTGGTCGACGAACAGGCCGCGCGCCTCGAGCTCCTCGGTCCGGCAACGGAAGGCGTTCTGGAAGGCAGCGGGGTTGTGCACGTCGAGCGCCAGCACGCAATCGGTTCCGACCGCCTCGAACAGGCATGCGACGTAGCGGGTCGTGACCGGATCGCGCGGCTGCGAGCGGCGATCCTTGCGCGCGTAGGCGAGATAGGGCACGACCGCCGTGACCCGCGCGGCCCCGGCGTCCTTCACCGCGGCGACGAAGAACAGCAGGCGGGCGAGCTTGTCGTTCGCGCTCTGCCCGGCCTCACCGTAGAGCGAATGCAGCACGTAGACGTCGCGGCCGCGGACGCTTTCGAGCGGCCTTGCCTTGTGCTCGCCGTCCTCGAATTCGCGCTCCTCGTGTGCCGCCAGCGGCACCCCGAGCTTCGCGGCCACGGCCTCGCCGAAGGCGCGGCTCGCCTGCAGCGCGAACAGCAGCGGTACGTATTCGCTCATGATCAGTCGCCCTCCCCTCGCGTCAGGGACACTTCGACGGCTGCCGGGGTCCGGCGAAGCCATGGTTCAGTCTGCCCCGGCCGCATCGCCCGCGTCCGCCACGTCGCCGTCGCGCTCGTGCAGGCGCGCGATGCTCGTTACCGTCCGCGTCACCTCGTCGTCCGCCAGCGGTGGGTCGCACCGGCATCGGTTCCAGGCGAGCAGCAGCTCGCGGACGACCTCCGCGTCCACGCCGTGCCACAGCAGATGGCCGGCGAACGATGCGATCGTGCTGTTGCGCACGCCCGCATGCACGTCTTGCCGGACCAGTTCGCGCCAATGTTCGCGCGGATGGCCCGCGCGGCCGTCGTCGTCGCGGACCCGCGACAGCAACCACGACGGAAAGAGCGCCAGCGGCATGTCGTCGGGGCCGCGACCCGGCCGCCACGCATAGCGCTTGCCGCTTGCATGCAGCGACGGCGGCGCGACGACGCAGCCGCCGTCACCGCGGATGTCGATGCCGGGCAAGAGCCCCACCTTGTTGTGGATCGTTCCGCCGGGGTGGGCGAAGTAAAGATGGCGCCCGCCGCCGCCGGTGACGGCCTCGACGGTCGGTTGCAGCGGGCCGTGCCGCGCCAGCAGGCCGTCCATGCTGTCGGCACCGCCGTGGCGCGGATCGACGTCGAGAACGATGAGCCCGGACACCGTGCCGGTGACGACCCCGACATTCGCCTGCGGCCAGTGCCGGTACCAGCGCACGATCTCGTCGGCCGCCGCAATGCGTCGCTGGAACGGCAGCCAGGCGGCAAGCGGTCGTTTGCCGGACAGTTCGATCGGAATCGCCGACCAGCCCCGCGCCGCGTAGGCCAGGGCGGCGCGCTCCATGTCGGTGCCCACTGTGACGTTCATCGCCAACCGCTCCTCGGCACCGCGTGAACGGTGCCGCTTTACCGGAATCTACGCTGGCGACCCGGAACCGTCACCCGCTGCGCATTGACGCGGGTCAATGAGCCCGGCGTGGCTAGGCGGCAGCCCAGCGGCGCGTGGGGCTTCACGGCACATCGTTGACGATGGTCAAGGTGCGGCGGTGCGACGCGCCTATCGTGAAACCGTGGGCTGCAACGACCCTCATCGAAAGGAGGGAATATCATGCCGAGGCGCAAGTCTCTTCCCACCCCGCAAATGCCACCCGGTGGCGTCATACGTAGTAACCCACGGATCTTCGATGACCCGCGGCACGATCCCTATCAGGCGCGAGTCAAATACCGCGAGCCGACGGTGTGCGACGACTGCGGCGCCGTGTTCCACAACGGCCACTGGCAGCGGGGCACCCCGCCGGCGACCTTCGAGCGCGCCGTATGTCCGGCATGCAAGCGCATCCGCGACCGGCTTCCCGCCGGCCACGTGACGCTCGAGGGTGCGTTCTTCGCCGCCCACCGCGACGAAGTGCTGCAACTCGTCCGGAACGAGGCCGAGCACGAGGAGGCCGGGCACGCGCTCGCCCGGATCATGGAAATCGTCCCCGAAGGCGAGCGCACGGTGGTCACGACGACCGACATCCACCTGCCGCAGCGCATCGGTGAAGCGCTGCGCAGCGCGTACCAGG
>Ga0105106_10003016_pt1 | contig 12054 bp, 9 predicted proteins | sample PPLLaktember2015_5_FD_79109 | JGI IMG/M metagenome (GOLD analysis project Ga0105106, IMG submission 79109) | Freshwater sediment microbial communities from Prairie Pothole Lake near Jamestown, North Dakota, USA - PPLs Lake P8 Core (1) Depth... | ecosystem: Environmental > Aquatic > Freshwater >...
ATTAACGGGCGTTCCAATGGCTCATTGGTTTCGTGGGAGCCTGGGGTAACGAGTACTTTTGGATTGAAGAATGCCGAGGAACGCGGGATGTTGTTCCTGGGGGCAGGGATAGAGGTCTACGAAGGCATGGTGGTCGGTGAGCACCAGCGTCCCGGTGATCTGACTGTAAATGTGTGCAAAAAGAAACATCTGACAAATATGCGTTCATCACGTGGGGATATGGAAATTCGTCTGACGCCACCACGCCGGATGAGCCTGGATGAGGCAATTGAGTTTCTAGCGGATGATGAGCTGCTTGAGGTTACCCCCCAGAATTTTCGCATTCGCAAGCGTATCCTGGATAGCCATGAACGTGGCCGCCAGATAAAAATAACCAAATTGGCTGTTGACTGAACGAGACCTAAGATCAATGCTCCAGCGGATCAGTTGAAAATCTGCTTCGCGAAGGCAAACAGTGCCTGGTTGAAAGCACCTGGTTTCTCGATGGCGCAAGCGTGTCCTGCGCCATTGATTATTTTAATCTGGGCCTCTTTGGCTACGGCAGCAAACTCCTGCTCCTGTTTGCGGTTTGGCCGGTCAAGTTCACCGTTCAGGATCAACAAAGGGGCATGAACCTTGTGTAACAGGGTTTTGAAATCATCACCCGGTAACTCACGAAACGATTGAAATGCACCCGCTGGGTACAGACCTGCTTTCATTAATCCTTCTACTGTGTCGGCAGGCCATTTCTAGTGCATGGATTGTGTCAACCTCCCACCAGACCATGGAAATTCCTGCCCCCGAGATCACCAAACCGGCTGTGTGCTCTGGATGGAGACTGGCATACAATGTAGCCACATGCCCTCCCAGGGAAGCACCGACCAGCAGCATGCGCGGGATATTATTTAATTCTACTGCTGCTCCCACAGTCTGAACTGCACCCACCATCGTAAACGGGAAATCAGCTAAAGTCCCGTGGCCTGGCAGGTCGGGGTTGACGATGCTATATTAATCCTGGAGCATGGAAACCTGTGGCTGCCAGGATTGGCTTGTCAGGGTTGATCCGTGGACCATGAGAATTGTAGGAGCCTGGAGGCACGCCATGCGCATCAAACCAGGCTGTGTCGCGCCCCAGGCGTTCCTTGAGAGGATTATTATTCAAGTCGCAAATCCCAGAATAATCTACTGTACCTCGACATTGTCATATACAGGATAGCTATTGCCATCCAGATCTTCGACAATAAACCCTACCACATAGTTGCCTATGGGGGCATCCAGCGATTCCCATGTAAATGTCTGACTGCCGAAGGTCAGTGTTTCGCCATTTTCCTCAACAATCCCTGTCACCTGGCCGTTCGCGTCCAGATCCATCCATTTTTCGAGGATCGTTACCTGATCACCGGTTTGTGGAATAATCTCGCGGGGGGCAGTTGTAGTATCGCTGCCAGTGAAGCTAAATACCTGCCGCAACAAACCATCACGGAAGTATAAGCGTGCACGGAGCTGTGAACCATCATCGGCAAATGTATAGATTGCCTCGACAGTATAGACAGCATCTTCACTAGATTTACCATAACTTTCTGGATCAAAGAGTGCAACCGCTGATTTAGAGCCATCGTTAATCGCAAATACGATCGGTTCCCACTCGAATTCCAGGGTAAAGTTGCCATCTTCGTCCCAGACTGGATAATAGACTCCGCTAAGCTCACGCGTCTCGGCGCTTTCCAGATAGTCCGAGTCGGCGACATATATTGAATTCGCATCTGGATCATACAACCCCACGAAGAGCTTGATAAAGCCAATATTATCTCCCTGAATGTCTGTGCTTAACAAGATGGGCGAACCTGGTGCAGCCACGTTGTTTGATAGTGTGATGGGAGACAGGGAGATACCACCTTCGGCACCAGGGGCTGAGACGCGCTCACTGGTTTCAGGGATAGCTAATGTAGCGGTGGCGGGTTGAAACGACCGTCCGACATAATGGTACGCCAGGAAATCATCCCAAACCGTCTCGCCTGCGAAGCGGTTCGACACCAGCACATAGGATTGTGCACCGGTGACGGGGGAGCTATACAGTGTGGAGTTGGGGAAGTAAATGGATATGCCGGTAGCGCCGGATTTGTTTGAGCCATGTTTTTCGGCAATCACAGTCTGATTGAGAGCACCCAACACCTGCTGGCTAAGCTGAGAAACCTGGTTATCCCCACTTGCTCGAGCAACTAATTGCACGAAATGACCCAGATCAATGTAAGAAGGGGGTACCTGGTTGCCAAAAATACTGGTAAAAGATTGCGCATAGCTGCGAGCCTGAGCAACTGCGCTTTGATCGATATTCTGCAGGTTGTAGGCGAACTCATTTACACTATCGATCAGCGCAGGTAGGGTTTGCATGTCGACAGTGGCGATTGTGATGTCACGCGACAATTGATTGGTTACTTGAGCGGCTGAAAAGCTGCCCCCGAACGGTGAGCTGGGCCGCAAGAACTCAGCCCGGGCTTGATCATCAACAATGCGTTGGTCATCGACGATATAACTATCCACGATGATCTGTCCCAATGTGCCGCCATCCATGTTTGGATTAGCAGCTAATTCGCTCAAAAAGCTGCTGTAAGCCCATCCTAAAGACGGCTCCGTCTCTTGCGATGCGACGGCGAAGCGAGCGTGAGGGCGTAATGCTGAATAGACTTCCAGATGGCTCATTAAACACGCATCCATACCGATTAGCTCAAACTGGCCAATAGAAGTCTGTCCCAGGATTTTCGTCAAGGCTTCGTCCAACTCCATCAAATATAATTGATCACCAATTGCACTGCTCAAAGGGATACTCCGGTCACCTCCTTCGGTGGAAGTGGGATCGCTCCAGCCGCCTGGCCAGCCCATGCCATGATCCGATAGAATCAGGGCATATTTATCTGCCGGATAAGTCTGTGCTGCCCAGGTTACGAAATCTACCAACGTTTCACCAGAAGCCATATTTACTTCACCCAGATCGGCTAATTGCTGGGAGGTGATGCGATTAAGATCATTATCCTGAGTCACCAGAAAACGTTTTGCCGATGTCCAATCGCCATCGTCGCTGTAACCACCGCGGAAGCGGTCCATTTGGGCAACGATGGTCACGTGATCAGTTGAGCCGGCTTTTTCGGCCTCGTTCAAATCGATGTAGATATCCTGCTCGAGGACTTTATCATCGGCATCCTGATAGAGCATGATCGTCCAGGTATCACCTTCACCGGATGTGGAGCTAAAGGCAGTTGGTCGGGGGCGAGGTGTGTTGGTGGGATTCAGATTGGGAACGACTGCTTGTAAGTCTTCGGTTGCCTGTGAGATAAGATCATCACTGGTAGTGGTGGTTCCACCACCCAACAGGTCACCTAACTGTGTGGAGCCAAGGCATAGCATTACGACGATAACAATTATGATAAGCCAGAGAGGAGTTTTCGAGCTACCACCGGGCAGAAGACTGCCTAAACCACCGGAAGAGCCAGAACTTCCACCACCACCACCGCCATAACTGGTGCCTTGACCGGATGAAGGACGTGGGGTTTCACGTTGGCGGTCTGGAGCATCGGCGCGCTCACGGCTGCCGGAAGGCTGGGTGGGTTTACGTCTCCGTCCAGCACGGATTTTGTTTGGGTCGTCCGAAAAAGGGACGATGCGCGGCCAGGTAAGGGTTGACTTGTCAAACCGACCTACAAGAGTAGACCTACTCGAATTATCCATCAGTTATTCTCTCCTCCCTCCCAGGGGATCAATATAAATTGTTCACCTGGTAGGTGTAACAATGGGAACACTATTGGTTAATTAAATTATACCCCTATGACTGGTCATAAGTTTTTTGTTTCGACTTTCTATCATATCCAAGGCAGGTCATCACTGGAAATTATAAGAAGCATTCAATGCTCATTTGCCCCAACAAATATGTGAGGCAGGCAATATATTGTCAGAGTTCCAGTATAATTTTCATTGAATCGGATGTGTCCAATACTGAATGCAGAACATATATGCAAGGATTGTTTTGCCTTCAACCACGTGCGATAGCATTGAAAGTAATCAAAACTATAAAGATTTTCTTTCTCTGAGGAGGCTGGTCATGGAAGGTGTTGTGGCATTTGCTACTTGCGCCGTGGTTGCGCTGGTCGTGGTGTTGATCATGCTGGCATTACGCGGGCTGGTACTGGTTTATCAGTATGAGCGTGGGGTGGTGTTCCAGCTTGGTAAATTTGTAGGCGTGCGCGAGCCTGGCCTGACCTTTATTATTCCTGTGTTTCAATCAATGCGCAAAGTTGACATGCGCATAAAAACCGCCGATATACCGCGCCAGGAAGTGATGACGCGCGACAATATCCCAATGCTGGTAAATGCGGTCGTGTATTTCAAGGTGATCAATCCTGAGGATGTGATCATCAAGATTGAAGATCATATGTTTGCAGTACGCCAGTACACCCAGGCTGCGTTACGGGATGTGATCGGCAATAGCGAGATGGATTTTGTGCTCACCGAGCGCGAGCAAATTGCCGAGAGCATCAAGGAAATCGTGGATGCGGAAACCACTGGGTGGGGCGTGGACGTTGAATCGATCAAGATCCAGGAAGTTGAGCTTCCTGCAGAAATGAAGCGCGCCATGGCCAAGCAGGCTGAGGCCGAACGCGAACGACGGGCAATGATTATTAATTCCCAGGGTGAGTTGTCTGCCTCTGAGAATCTGCGCCAGGCGGCTGAAAACCTTTCGACTACACCTGGCGCGTTGACCTTGCGTACTTTGCAGACCATTCGCGATATTGCTGCCGATCCTTCGGAAAAAATTGTTCTGTTCCTTCCTTCGAACCTATCTGGAGTAGTTAGCGAAATCGTCAAAGGCAAATAAATGGAACCACCATGCTAGAGAGTAATGTCCGTTACTTGCAGATAGCTTTTAACTACGATCAGGCGTTAGTGCGCAGCGTGTTGCCAAGAATTCCCAGCAGCCCGCACATCCTTATTGAGGCTGGCACGCCCTTTATCAAGCGCGAGGGGGTGAAAGGCATAGCTCTGATGCGCTCGCTTTGGAAAGGCCCCCTGGTAGCAGATATGAAAACCATCGATGGGGCGGTCAGCGAAGTGGGCATGGCGCATGCTTTGGGCGTAGATGGGATTACTGTCTTGGGCAGCGCTCCAACCGAATCGCTGGATTTTTTTATTAACGAGTGCCAGCGCTTAGATATGCTGGCGATGATCGATATGCTGGGTGTACAGGATCCACTGGCTGTCCTAAGGCCATTAGCAACGCCACCTGATGTGGTCATCCTGCATCGTGGTCGCGATGAGGAGAACACACGCGGTAAAGTGATCCAATACCGGCATGTCAATCGCATCCGCAGCAAATATAATGTGCTGATCTCGGCTGCAGGCGGTGTGGATCTCAAAGAAGCTCGCAGCGCTATCTTTAACGGCGCCAGTATCGTAGTGGTTAACCTGGTGCGTCCAGGGGATGCCTGGCAGGGGATTTCAACGAGTGAAGACGTTGGGGCTATTGCCCAAAAATTCCTCGAAACCATCTCTTAGCCTGGCTGTTTGCTAATGGGTACAACATAGCCATGTCAGCTGCACACCGACCCATAAATAATTTGGAGCGCCTGCAAACACAGCGGGCGCTTCACCCTGCTATTTCGACCTATATATCCCCACAGCCTATCTATTCTGGATTGCCTGATCTGGATTATGCTCTCGGAGGTGGACTGGCTCGAGGGCAAATCTATGAGGTATTTGGGCACGTGAGCAGTGGTAAGACGACCCTGGGGCTTTATCTGGCTGGGCGCGTACAGGCACAAGGGGGGATGTGTGCCTGGATTGATGCGGATCACAGCCTGGATGTAGATTATGCCATGCTGTGTGGCGTGCAGCCAGAGAGTTTTCTGGTTAGTGAAACACAAAATCTGGAGCAAGGATTCTATACCCTGGAAAGATTGGCGAGCAGTGGCGCAGTCGACTGGATGGTGCTCGATTCGTTGACCGCCTTGCCATTGGAAGGCGAACTGGCAGGTGATTTCAGGGAAGATTACCTCCATCAACGCGATGATTTTCTTCGCCAGGCATTACACAATCTGGTACAGACCCTACAATGGAGCCAGGCTACGGTGTTGTTCATAAGCCAGACACGTCATCGAACCGGACATATATACCAATCGGATCAGGCATCGACAGCCAGCCTGGCTTTATAGCTGCGCTCTGGAGCTCGTTTTGAGCTGGTTGGTACTGAGGTAATCTCTGATCCAGGCAGGATCGTAGGGCAAGCGATGCAAATTAGGATTGTAAAACATCTGTATGCGCAAATTTTCCCAACAATTAATGTCGATATCATGTATAATCGAGGTATTAATAAGAACAGTGAATTTAGGGTTGCTGGATAAACTAACCGCGTGAACTGGAAATTTATCTCTGGCAATCATTAAATTGATCTGCTGCGCACTTTTATTTGGCTTATAACGGTTTATTGGCGCGGCTACGGTTTGAAAAATAACTTCTCTGACAAGAGATCTCAGCGGACAGATTGTTTATGGTGTAGTGTGCCCGCTATGTATGAAGGCACCGGTCGAAAGAGTCGCATATTGGAGACCGATTGACATAATCGCCATCACCAATCAATTTATCAGGCGATCGGAACTGAACTGAATCGATCGTTAAGGCAAAAAGAACTCTATGTTTCTGATTGCTTGGCGACGCTCGAATCAGGTTTTCGCTGAAGAACGAGAGTGTCTATTTTAGCAGCCGTGGTCTGTACAGGTTGGCCCGCGTCTGCTTTTTTGTTGTTAAAAACGCTTGCGCGCCTATTGGCAAAGAGAACCATGAATCATAAGGTCACTGCCATTCAGATACAGAAGCGAAATCGCCAGCGTGTAAGTATATTTTTAGATGGAGATTATGCGTTTGGCTTAAGTCGCATTGTGGCAGCCTGGCTAGACGTAGGGCAAGAAATCTCGGATGAGAAAATAGCCCGCTTGCGCGCCGAAGACGAACGAGAGGTTGTGTACCTTAAGACTTTGAACTTTATCCAATACCGGCCACGCAGCAGCCAGGAACTCCGGCGCTATCTGGTAAAACAGCAAGCGTCAGATGATATGGTGGAGCAAACTCTGGAACGCTTACAGAGGGCTGGCCTGGTAGATGACGCACGCTTCGCACAAAGCTGGGTCGAGAATCGCACCGATTTGCGCCCCCGCAGTCGTCAGGCGCTGGCATACGAATTGCGCCAGCGGGGAATTGACTCCCAGATTATCAGCGAAGCGTTGGAAGAGGTCGATGATGGCCCCTTGGCTATTGAAGCTGCACGCAAGCAGTCTCGCCGTTACCAGGATTTAGAATGGCAAGATTTTCGCCAGAAAACGTGCGCATATCTTGCTCGGCGTGGCTTCAACTACTCCGTTAGTGTTGAAGCCGCACAACGGGTGTGGTCTGAACTACACGATGGACGGACCCCCGACCATGACGATATAGAATGAGTGTTAATCGAATGATAGAAAGAATTTTCCGAGAAGGGGTTTTAACATGAATGGTGGTAATTGGATTTGGATATTGCTCTTGCTGCTTCCTGTAGGCATCCTGATCGGCATAGCCATTGGGAGGGCCTTGCGGGAGAATGAGTATAAAAAAGCCCTGAAATTACAAGCTGATGAAGCTGCTCGTATTCTTGAAGAAGCGAATGAGAAGGCCCGCCAGCTCGAGCTACAAGCACGTGATCAAGCCTTAGAAATTCGACAGAAAGCGGATGCTGAAATCAGCCGCCGGCGGACTGAATTTAGCCGAGAGGAAGACCGGCTTCAGAAACGGCGTGATGAACTGGATATGCGGATCGATCGCCTGGAAAAACGCGAGCAAACCCTCAATAAGCGCCAGAGCGCTCTGGATAAAAGGGCAAATGAGATTGAGGATTTGCATGCTGAGGAAATGGCCGAGCTGCAGCGTATTTCACAGTTGACTGTGGACGGAGCGCGTGAGCTGTTGCTGGCAGAAGTGGAGAAAGAAGCCCGCTCTGATATGGCGCGCATCATCCGCCAGATTGAAACCGAGGCTAAGGAAGAAGGGGAAAATCGGGCTCGCAAGCTCATTACTGCTGCAATTCAACGTGTGGCTTCGGAGCATGTGGCTGAAGTAACTACTTCGGTGGTTGCGCTGCCTTCAGATGACATGAAGGGGCGTATCATCGGTCGTAATGGACGCAATATTCATGCTTTTGAACAGGCTGCCGGGGTGGATGTGATTGTGGACGATACCCCCGAAGCAGTCACCATCTCTTGCTTCGACTCGGTGCGGCGCGAGGTCGCTCGTCGGGCGCTTGGCAAGCTTATTCTGGATGGGCGGATTCACCCGGCGCATATTGAAAAAACTCTCAAGAATGAGCAGAAGGAAGTCGAACGCGATATGCAGGAAGCAGGTGAAGAGGCAGTGTACGAAGCTGGTGTCTCTGCCTTACATCCTGAAATTATTAAAATGTTGGGCAGGCTGAAATATCGCACATCCTATGGCCAAAACCAGCTTTTCCATGCTGTAGAAACTGCCAAGCTGTCGACGGTTTTGGCAGCCGAGCTGGGCGCGGATGTGGAAGTTGCCAGGCTGGGTGGATTGCTGCATGATCTGGGTAAGGCGATGGATCACAACATGGAAGGTACGCATGCCAGCCTGGGAGCAGAATTTGCCAAGCGCTATGGCGTGCCAGCCAAGGTGATCAATACGATTGCTTCGCATCATCATGAGGTCGAGCAAGAAACCCTTGAGGCGGCTATCGTGGAAGCTGCGGATGCGATCTCTGGCGCCCGCCCTGGCGCTCGTCGCGAGAGCCTGGAACAATACATCAAGCGTGTGAAAGCCTTGGAAGAGATTGCTGATTCGCACAAGGGTGTCACGCAGAGCTATGCGCTGCAGGCTGGACGTGAGGTGCGCATCTTTGTCCGCCCAGAAGATATCGATGATCTGGCATGCATCCGCCTGGCGCGTGATGTTGCCCACAAGATTGAAGAGACTATGCAGTATCCTGGTCAAATCAAGGTAACGGTGATCCGCGAGAATCGCGCCGTGGATTGGGCTAAATAGGATTTTTTCGAACTACCTGTAATCCAGGTTGCCAGGACTGAATGCTCCTCAGGGTAAACAAGATTGAGAAAATAGACGATTTGCTTTCTCAAAGGAGCAGCTTTTGTGTATGGGATAGAGAGCAGAGCTGGATAGAATGGAAAAAATCCGGGGGCGACTAATCTTGCAACCCTGGTTGGTAGAGATGTTTACCCTCCTGGGGGCAATCCTGTACATCGTCCAGACATGGAGATATTCATTCACACAGGATACCATCCTGGACGAAGGCGCATATCTGCTTAAAGGCTATCTATTTGCCACTGGCCAATATACAATTTTTCAAGATAACGGCGTGTGGAGCAACCACATGCCGTTGGCTTTTCTGATCCCGGGTGTAATCCAAGTGATCTTTGGGCCAGGTTTGAGAACGGCGCGTTATTTTGCCGTATTCATAAGTATCTTGATTCTGTTGGGATTGTGGCTTGTAACGCGCCGGGAAAGGGGGCGATGGTGGGCCGCTGGAGCAGTGTGGGCTTTAGCCTGGAATCCGGCGCTCGTGAAGATGTATAGCGTTGGGGTATCCCAGGGCTTGATTGCGTGCATGTTTGTCTGGTCTTTGTATTTTGTGCTTGGGGAGAAACGCACTCTCTGGCAAATCAGCCTGGGAGCTGCACTTGCGGCAGCAATGTTCATGACCCGGATAAATATGGCGCCTATACTACCGCTGTTGGTAATTTATGTTTTGTGGCAGCATGGAGTCAAAGCTGCAGGCGCCGCTGCTTTGAGCGGTGGATTGGTCGTAGGGATTGGTCATGCGATCTACTGGCCGAATATTCTGCGGTTGTGGGCATACTGGTTGCCCGAGTCGATAACACCCTTCTTGAACACATGGCGACTGACTGAAGAAGCCGGGGTCCGATTTTGGGATCCCGATCTTTCCCTGGCTAGGCGCGTGGCAAGTTTTTTCCATAGTTTTCGTTTTCAGTTTATTCCTTTGATAGGCGCCCTGGGAGCCTGGCTGCTCTGGCCGAATCGGAACGCCTGGAAACATGCCAGTGAGTTTCGGGGTGCAGTGTACCTATCGGGTCTGTTTGCTGCTCTATGGTTGGCCCACCTTTGGGCTACGATGGGCAATGAGTATTGCGTCTACTGCCTGGCAGGATATATCGCCTTTTTTAACTCGGCTTCCTTGTTGGTAGTCAGCCTTTCATTTTCAATTTGGCTTAAGGAGATGGGCTGGTTCCGACAGCTTGGGATTGGGTTGATCTTGCTTATCATCTCAACCGGCATCGGTTTTAGCGCATTCGAAGATATCGGGAATACATTGGCAAACCTACGCATTTCCAGGTTCTTCCTGGGAGCGCCGGCCCAGTGGCGTCAAACATCAGCATTGGGTGAGATTGTAATAAATATATTCCACATCAACCAGCAACAACTGATCCGTTATCTGCCGGCTACCTTTGGGTTTGGCGCAGGTCTGATATTACTGGTCGCTGCCGGGATTATCAGCATTCTCTCTCCTTACCTTGCTGGACAGCGCAAATATTCTTTCGGATATTGGGCTGTATTGATCTTTTTGAGTGTTGGGGCTATTTTTACACCGACGACTCTATTCAGTGGTGGGTACCAGACTTATTATTGTGGAGGAAATGTAATCCGCTCACAGGAGATTATCGGAGAGCATCTGGCCAATGTGATCCCGACTGGCTCGCGTGTATACTGGAGGGGTCGTCTCTCAGCTGTCCCATTGTTGTATATTTCAGACGTGCGGATATTTCCAGCCCAAATCAATGGAGACTATACCATCTATCAAGGGGGCGATTCTGAGCGATTAGAGAAATTTGGATTCTGGAACGAGGACCTGGCGCAGCAATGGGCAAATGAAGCGGATTTTATCCTGATCGCTCGCCACTATTATGATGGTTGGTTAAAAGATTTTGTCAACGCCGGGCAATTCGACGAACTGGAGTCTACTCCTCAGACAGCGCACTGTGAGGCTGATGCCCAGATCAGGATATTCCGGAGGAAGCAATAGTTCAATCGTTGGAATGAGATGTGTTTAGGTGAGGAAAGGATTTTCCAGACGTTCTTCTCCCACAGTAGTTTCGGGGCCATGACCTGAAAGCAAGCGCGTAGCATCCGGCAAGGTTAGGATGAAGCTGTCTATACTGTGCATTAAGCTCTCGTAGCTCCCCCCGGGCAGATCTGTGCGCCCTATACTGCCTCCAAAGATCACATCCCCGCAAAAAACGACCCCGACTGTGGCGCAGTAAAAAATGACATGACCAGGTGTGTGTCCTGGGGTATGGCGCACTTCGAAGTCATATGCACCCAGGTGCAGGATTTGACCGTGTTTCAAGTCGATGGTTGGCTCTGGGCCGGGATCGATGCGCATGCCAAATAGAGGCGCTCCGCCCTGGGCGCGCCATAACGGATAGTCATCTGGATGCAGGGCAACCGGTGGAGGAGGGCTGCTGAGGTCGGCGACCTGGGCTGCACCGGCCAGGTGATCAAAATGGGCATGAGTCAGCCAGATGCTGCCAATGCGCCAGCCACGTCGCTCGGCTTCCTTGACGATGATATCGCCATCCCAGGCGGGATCGATCACAACCGCCGCACCTGTATCCGAATCGGCGATGAGGTAAGCGTTGGTTTGTACGGGTCCGAGCACAAAGGGGATAATTTCCAACATCAGGTATTCATCCTGTTTGGGAAGGGGTTTTTCGGCGCTGGCGTTTAAATAGGCCAACAGCCAGTTCAAAGAGTTTATCCAGGCTGAGGATCGATCCCAAGGCGGCTCCAAGCCAACCGCTAACCCTGGCGGCGCCTCCACCCAGACCAAGAAAATTGACTGCCTCAATTTCGACCAGTTGCGCAGAAAGCGCCAGGCGTGCTTCCTGGCCATCCGGTGCTTTGGGCAAATAGTGTAGATGCAGCCAGATTGTGCCTCGGTATCTACCGACTTCCTGCGGTTTTACACTCCAAAAGAATTTGACGCTTTGCCCTGGCAGTAACGATTCGATCACTTCG
>Ga0105106_10003018_pt1 | contig 12047 bp, 9 predicted proteins | sample PPLLaktember2015_5_FD_79109 | JGI IMG/M metagenome (GOLD analysis project Ga0105106, IMG submission 79109) | Freshwater sediment microbial communities from Prairie Pothole Lake near Jamestown, North Dakota, USA - PPLs Lake P8 Core (1) Depth... | ecosystem: Environmental > Aquatic > Freshwater >...
CCGTCCTGCAAGCCCTGGCTAAGGCTTTAAAGGCGAAGCTCGTCCGAACGGGCGGGCACAGGGTCATCAGGAACGATTCCCTGTTCGTGCCGGTGACGGCTATCGAACTCGCTCCCGTCGGCAAGGCGGATCGTTTCCTCGATCCATGGGGGAAGGATTGGTTCTACGAGGACTTCTGCCGGGGGCCGGGTCACGTTTTCTACGTTTTGCCCGACGGAAGCGTCAAGCCCTGTTGCGGATACGCGACGGACTCGGAACGCTTGACCATCGGCAATATCCATAAGAATACGGCGGCGAAGATACTCGAGAACGCCGCCCGAAACCCGTTCGTGTCGGCGGTCTATCGGGACGGACTGACCGGCATCCGGAAGCGCCTGACGAAGCGCGGCGTCGTCTTCCCCGGGGCCACGAGGAACCAATGCTATTTCTGCCATCACTTACTGATTGAGGTTCCGAGGAAAGCCCTCGACGAGTGCCTGCGCTAGCCGGACCTCCCATCGATATTCGCGCTCCGCTTCTTTTCGGAATCTTGACGGGATGTCGCTTAACCTTGCGTCCGAGATTTCAATTCATCCCAGGAAGCGCCGGCACCGCCTTGCCGGGGGCCGGGGTTTCCGGTATAACATTAGCCTGACCGACACCCCGCGCGCCCGTAGCTCAGCTGGATAGAGCGTCGGACTTCGAATCCGCAGGTCGTCCGTTCGAATCGGACCGGGCGCGCTTCCCTTAATTTAACAAAAAGCAGCATGTGCATATTGGGGACGCCTTCACCTTGCGCTGACGCGTCTTTCTTGGTTGTTGACATCGCCGACGAGCCGACGATATTATTTCCGCATAGCCAGTAGGGAAGATCCATGCCAAGGAGAGGAATTCGCCGTACCGTAAAAAAATTAGATTTTTATCTTTGAGGAGAGAAACATGACCGTTCCGCTTGATGCCATTCGGGCGATTCATAACGCGTTCCGCAAAGACATGGCCGCGATCGATGCCTCCGCTTACGAAGCCGCTCGCGGACGCGCGGGCCTAGGCTTGGTCGCGGGCCGCTATTTCTTCTTCAACGAGGTCCTTGTCTGGCATGCTAATGGAGAGGAGGAATTCGTATTCCCAGCACTTGAAAGCGTTGCCCCGCTCATGTCCGAAGCCTACGAGCGGGACCATCGCGGTCTCGACTCATTGTTCGAGTCGCTCCATGAGGCCGTCACCAAGTCCGATCCCTTAGCATCGGCGCGTGCGACGGCCGCATTTAACTTCCACTTGGGCATTCACCTGGATAAGGAAGAGGCGCATCTTTACCGGATATTCAATGAAAGGGTGTCGCTTCCGAGCCAAGGGGCCATCATGGGGAAAATGGCCCAAAAGGTCCCTCAAAAGCGCTTCCCCGAAGTCGTCGGCTGGCTTTATCCGCTCATAGGGCATGACGATCGGGAGAACATGACTAGGATCTGGCGGCAGGCTTTGCCCGAGCCTGCCTTTGCAGGAGCCATCAAGCTTATTCAGGCGGCTATTGGAAACGACTGGGCGGAGCTGATCCATCGGATCCCGGAGCTTAAGTAACCGGCGCCTGGGTACGGACCTAAACCAACCATTGTGGGGAATGATAAGTCGTGGTGTCTTCGAAGGTCAAATTTGGCTGAAACCAAGCGGAAAGAGGGAACCCGGGGAGCAAAAGATCTAGATATCTGAACTCTTTGCGATACCTGTTTTTCTTGATATACAATATATAAATACCTCAATATAAGGCAAGGAGGAGAAAATATGGCGACTATCGTAAAAAAGAGTCTAAACCAGCCAGAAGAAACTCAGACACCTGAGAAAATGAAGGTTGAGGTTGTTACGATTGATGGCATTAAAATTCAGCGAGTCACGGCAGAGCCTGGATGGCGGTGGTCAAAGCACTTAAAGCCGGTTGTTGGAGGTGAGAGCTGTCCGAAACACCACCTCGTTTATGTGCTTTCGGGCAAGATGCATGCCAAGATGAATGATGGAAAAGAAGAAGAATTTGGTCCAGGCGAGGTAGGAGTTATACCTCCCGGACATGACGGTTGGAATGCCGGAGACGAACCTGTAGTATGGCTTGAGCTTCCGCACTAAAAAGGCAATGCGTTTGCTGAGGTAACAAATAGGCTGTAACTACTGGGAGAAGTTACTAGTCGGCTAAAGATTTAGATAAGCGTGACCTGCACCCGCTGAATGCACCACCTCTGAATTGAGATTTCCGAGAAGAACCCCATTATGCCTGGGCCATTTTTAAGGGATGAGGTCCAATTCCCTATACTTTATCCCAAAGGAAATTTTTTATGAGTAGGCACGAAGCTTTTAATCAATCGGGTTTCTCGAAGTTTCTCAACAGTCCGGCGGGCCGCATCTTTCGTTTGGTCGTCGGCACAGGATTCCTCGTGGTCGGCTATGTATATCGCGACCATGCGCTCGGCGTGCTATCTATGGCGTGGAGTGCTCTCCCGTTGAGCGCCGGAGCGCTTGACATCTGCTACATCAGCGCTATGCTTGGTGGTCCGTTATCCGGCGTAAAGATCCGCAGTACGTACAAGTACGTACAAGATTGGCCAACATCCAAATGGAGCCGACGCGCCAGAAAGACTTTTTTAACCGGCCCCCCCATTGATCCAAATGCAATGAAGAAAAAGGCATGGATAAGTTAGCAGGGCAAACCACTCCGCCGTGTCACAACCGTGTCGCAAAAAATGCGTAAACCCGCCTAATCCTGACTAATGGTGCGTAAAAGAAAACAAGGCATTTCCCCATGGAAATTGGGTTTTCCCCATATGTCCAGGAGGGTAGATGAGGGGACTTCGAATCCGCAGGTCGTCCGTTCGAATCGGACCGGGCGCGCCACTCGCGTCGGCGCGTCTGTTACGGACTTACTTTAAAACCCCCGCCTTCTCGGGGGTCAGATCCGGAATGTACAGGCCGGCGATCCAATGGACGATATCTCCCGGGTCCGCCCCGGCCAGGTTGGCCAGGGCAATGACCGTCAGCCGGTCGTTCACATAGCGGGAAATGTGCGTGTTGAATCCCTGCCATGAGCCGCCGTGCTCAATGATCCTGTGCCCGCGGAGCTCATCGGGGCGCCAGCCGAAACCGTATTTCTCCGTCTTGCCGTTGTTGAGCCTGATCGGCGTCCACATCTCGTCCAAGCTGACCTTCTTGAGCAGTTTTTCGGTGTACAGGGCGGCGTCCCATTTGGCCATGTCGAGGACGGTCAAGTACAGACTGCCGTCCGCGGTGGTGTTGATCATCGGCGCGACCCACTCCTGGTTCTTGAGCTCGCCTTTGACCAACCGGTACCCGGCGGCGCGGTTCAAGACGATGTCGGCCTCGCTGATGATGCGGGCGGTGGCCATCCCGAGCGGGTCGAAGATCCGCTTTTTAAGGAGGTCTCCGTAAAACTCGCCCGTCACCTTCCTGACGAGGATGCCCAACAGCAGATAACCGGGATTGCTGTAGTTCCACTTCTCTCCCGGAGCGAAGTCGAGCGGAAGGGAGATGATCTTTCGATAGAGCTCGTCCTCGGTGTAATCCTGCCTCATGTTGATCAGGCCGTAGAGCTTGTCGGAGATGCCCGCGGTGTGACTGAGCAGGCGGCGGACCGTGACGTCCTTCCAGGCCGCCGGAGCATCCGGAAAATAGCTGGAGATCGGGACGTCCAGCTTGATCTTTCCTTCCTCGATGAGCATCATCACCAGGGTCGCCGTGAACTGCTTGCCGACCGAACCCGACTGGTAGATGGTTTCCGCCGTTGCCGGGGAATTGAGTTCGACGTTGGCCAATCCGTAGCCTCCGGTTTTGATGACCTCCCCGTTCCTGACCACCGCCAGAGAAAGCCCGGGGATCTTCCGCCGGGCCATCTCGGACCGGACGTATTCGTCGACCTTGTCGCTTTGGGCAAGGATCGGAACGGAGCCCAGGAATAGAAGAACGGCGGCGACGATCGTGGATCTCCTTTTCATGGATGCCTCCTCCGCGACTTTCTGGCGCTCAATGTATCACCTCCGAAGCGCGATTTTCAAGCGCCGGGCCTGCCGGATTCGAACAAGCTTTTTTCGTGGAGATAAGCGGCCATCTCCTCGACGCCCCGGCGAAACGTGCGTTTGGGCTCATAGCCAAGGTCGCGGGCTGCGTCTTGATATGTATAAAATAAGGGCTGAGACCCGGCCCTGACGGCCGCTCGGCTCAGAAAGCAGGGCCGGTGACGGAGGGCTGCGATCTTCTCCGATAAGAATGCCGCTGTGTTCGCGGCCCAGGTGGGGACGACGAATGAAGGGGTCCGGATCTTTTTGTCCGGGAAGCGTTCCCTTAGAACCTCGGCCATGATCTTCATCGCGTCCTTGAAAAGGAGATTGTCCTCGGCCCTTCCCGTGATGATGTAACGGGAACCGGGAGCCCCCGATTCCATGGCCAGGACATGCCCTTCGACCACATCCATCACGTGGGCCGTCGAGATCCCTCCCTCGAGCACGCCCGGCATCCGGCCATGATAGATGCTGTGCAGGTAGAGGCCGTTACCGATGAGTAAATCATGAGGACCGAAGGCTGTCCCCGGCAATACGGAAACGACGTTGATCCCGTGCCGGCCCGCATAATCCTGCACGAGTTCCTGGGCGGCCAACTTGGAATCGAAGTAGCCGAGTCCGATCCTCTTTTCCCAGCGGGGGAGGCGGCCCTTGCGGACGGTCTCAGCGAAGGCCAGGATCTCATCCGATGAGCGAAAAGCATGGAGCCTGGGAGCTCCCTTATAGGGGTCGGAGCTTTCAAAATCCCCGATGCTTCCCGGTGGGTTCGGGACACCCAGCGTGTTGACCGTGCTCGTGTAGCACAATTTGCGGATCGATGGGGATCGGCGAACTGCCTCGAGGACGTTGCGGGTCCCTTCGACGTTGACCAGCCATTGCCGCCGCTTGCGGCCCGGGTCGAATGAGATAGACGCCGCCATGTGGAAGACGAACTCGACGCCTTCGGAGGCCCGGCGGACGTCCCCCGCGTCGAGGATATCGCCCGGGAAAAGCTCTAAGCCGGGGAGGTCAAGGAGGGAGCCCGCCGGAGTGCCCGCCAGATAAAAGACGCGAATCAACGACGGGGCGAATCGCAGGTCATCGATCAGGTGATGGGCGAGGGCGCTTCCCAGAAACCCGGTTCCGCCCAGGATCAGGATCTTCTTTCCGGAAAGCGAAGTCATGCGTCCCTAATGCTTGTCCAAGCCCACGATAAGTTCTTCCTTGCGTTGTCGGCTCAGGGACTTGACGGCGCACTCCCGTGCCAGGGCCAGGGACCGGCTGCCGCACTCCTCCCGGTATGCAAGGACGACGGGACGTCGGGTCCGGGTGTAGCGGGAAGCCTTGCCTTCCTGGTGCTCCCGGAGTCGGCGGTCGATATCGGTGGTCACTCCGGTGTAGAAGGACCCGTCGCCGCATTCCAGGACATAGAGGGACCAGACGGCTCCCGCGGCCTCGGCCGGCGTCACTGGTCCCTCCTGGGCCATCATCCCCCGGAGCATTCGGCGGTACTGAGGTTTCATGAAACTGAGATTAGAGTATCGTATATTCCCGTTTTAATATAGGGGCGATTTGCCATCTATTTTTTACCCCTTTCGGTCCACCTCGTCATTCCCTCAAAGCCCCTTGGATTCTGCCCGAATTATAGGGGAGGTATTGAGACCCGTCACTTTGCAGAGGGGACTTCGGATATAATACGCGGTATGAACCCTCGACGCCACAGGGGATCGTGGTACGTGCCGGGGCGGCTCTATGACCTAGCTCTAGGGGGGATGCTTTGGGGAGTATGGAGGCGGGTCGCGAAGGCGGTTGAGCGGGAGAGGATCTACCCGTGGCTCGATGTCTGCTGTGGGACGGGTAGCCAGCTCAGGGGGGTCGAGCCCGGGAGAGCCGTTTGCGGGCTCGACAAAAGCTTCGGCATGGTCAGATACGCGACGGCCCGGGCCCCGGAGCTGTCCTTCGTGTGCGGCGACGCGGCGAGCCTGCCGTTTAGGAGAGGAGCGTTCCGAGCGGTCACCGTATCTTTCGGGCTCCACGACAAGAGCGCGGAGCTGAGGCGCGCGATGATGATCGAGGCACGGAGGGTCCTGACCCCAGGCGGCCGGCTCGTTACCGTCGATTTCGAGAATCCGTGGAGCGCCGAATCCAGGGTGGGGGCGCTGTTCGTGCGAGCTATCGAGCGGCTGGCCGGCGGAGAGCACTACCGGAATGGAAGGGAATTTCTGCGCCAAGGCGGGCTCCGGGCCTTTCTCCAGGAAAGCGGTTTTGCGGAGGTCTCGCGTTACGATGTCGCCGCCGGCTCCCTCAGCGTCGTCGTCAGCGTTGCTGAAGTGCCCCTTGTCGGAGCGCCCGGAGTCCCCGCCCATAAGGCTTAAAACCGGTGCTTCCCATCTCGAAATGATATTATTTTCGTTCGCAGACCGCTGCCGATAAACTCAAACCGGGGGGCTCTACCGACGTATCATCGGTCCGGACGACCGAGAAGCCACCGGCCGTTCCGGAACAGATCATCGGCACGTTGGGGGTTCGGCTTCACAGATTCCTAAGTTATGTGCCTCTGGCGATGACGCTACGGAAGGCCTTCACTGACAATATCAACGGAACCGCCTGAAGGGCGATGGCCTTTTAGCGAAAATCCTGATATACATACCTTCGGCAACTATCTGCAGACGGGGGAAAGAAGGCTTTTTCATGGTCTTCGACCTGCCTGAGAAAAAGGGCTGAACGGGAGAGGAGGAAGGACCGGGATAAAGGAGGAAGCAGATGCTGCTTCTGAAATATGAGGGAGGAGCCATTTTATGAATACTGTCGATAAGACTTATGGAACGCGGCCAAGCCAAATGAGCGAACAGGTAAACCACATCTGGGGCGCGCCTGGCAGATATCATGCGCTATGGCTTTTGATATGGGCCTTGGTCTTGGGATCGCTGATGGGGCCTGCTTCTTTCGCCCAGGAAGAGAATCAAAAAGAATTGCTTCGCAGGCAACTCGAGTATACCCGGGCCAATTATACGAAGCATGACTTCCGTATTCCCATGCGGGACGGCGTCAAGCTCTTCACTTCGGTCTATGTGCCCAAGGGAGCCGGCCGGACCTTTCCAATCCTCATGCAGAGGACGCCCTATTCGATCGCGCCCTACGGCATCGACAACTACCGGGCCGTGCTCGGCCCCTCCGAGGGATTCGAAAAGGAGGGCTTCATTTTCGTCTACCAGGATGTGCGCGGGCGATATTTGTCCGAGGGGGATTTCATCGACCTTCCCTATCATAAGATCCGGCTTGAGGGCCCCAAGGACACGGCTGAGAGCACGGATACCTATGACACTATCGACTGGCTCGTCAAACACGTCCCTAACAATAACGGGAAGGTCGGCACTTGGGGGATCTCGTATCCGGGCTTTTTCGCCGCTCACGGAATGATCGATGCCCACCCGGCTCTCAAGGCCGCCTCGCCCCAGGCCCCGGTGGGGGATTCCGCGGATGGCGATGATGTCTTCCACAACGGCGCCTTTTTCCTGGCAGCCAACTTCGGCTTCTACACAGCTTTCAAGCCTCGCCCGGCGGGGCCTTTCCGCCCGGAGAGGGGCCCCCGTTTCAATTACGGCACGCCGGACGCATACGACTTCTATTTGCGCATGGGGCCGCTCTCGAACAGCAACGAGAAGTACCTTAAGAACGAGAACGCGTATTGGAACGAAATTCTCGAACATGCCAACTATGATGAGTTCTGGCGGTGCCGGGCTCTCGCCCCCCACATGAAGAACATCAAGCCGGCCGTCCTGTTCGTGGGCGGCTGGTTCGATGCGGAGGACCTCGCCGGTCCGCTGATGCTCTTCCGCGCCCTGGAAAAGAACGGGTCGCCCGCGCCCAACACACTGGTCATGGGTCCGTGGCTTCACGGCGGATGGGCCGATATGGATGGCGATAAGCTCGGAAATCTGGACTTCGGCTCCAAGACCGGGGAGTTCTTCCGCGACAACATCGAACTGCCCTTCTTCGTTCACCACTTGAAGGACAGAGGCGACGGCTTGAAGACGTCGAAGGACGCGACGACTCCGAAAGCCTGGCTCTTCGAGACGGGAACGAACGAATGGCGCCGCTTTGACGCCTGGCCTCCGAAGGAGGCTCGCGAAAGGACCCTGTATCTCTGTCCGGGAGGCAAGCTTTCTTTCGATCCGGCCCCGGAGACGGACGGAGAATTCGACGAATACCTCAGCGACCCCAACAAGCCCGTGCCGGTCCTGGGACATATAGGGGAGGGCATGCCGGGCGATTATATGACCGAGGACCAGAGGTTCGCTTCCCGTCGCCCCGATGTCCTGGTTTATGAGACCGACCCGCTGGATGACGACGTCACGATCGCGGGGCCGATCACGGTCCGGCTCAAGGTTTCCACCTCGGGCACGGACTCGGATTTCGACGTCAAGCTGATCGATGTCTTTCCGAACGATTATCCCGATCCGGATCCGAACCCGGCGGGGATCTGTCGGGCGGGCTATCAGCAGCTCGTCCGCGGGGAGCCTTTCAGGGGCAAGTTCCGCAAGAGCCTGGAAAAGCCGGAGCCGTTCATACCTGACAGGCCGGAGACAATCGAATTCGTGATGCCGGACGCCTGCCACACATTCCGCCCGGGCCATAGGATCATGGTCCAGATCCAGAGCTCCTGGTTTCCGCTGACGGACCGGAACCCGCAGAAATTCATGGACATTCCGAAGGCCAAGGCCGCGGATTTCGTGAAAGCGGTCGAGCGCGTTTACCGCGGCGGAACGGACGGGTCGAGGATCCGCGTTCTAACGCTCGAATGATCTGATCGGAACTCCCTTAATAGGTGATCCTCAGGGAAAGCTGTACCCGTCTCGGCGCGGCGATGGCGTCGGGCTTCATGAAGCTCTCCGACGTCCCGATGATGACCGCCTGGGTCATGGTGTGCGCGTTGAAGAGATTGAAGACGTCCGCCGAGATATGGGCGCTCATCCGCGAGCCGAAGCGGATCCCCTTCTCCAGCCGCAGGTCGAACGCATACATCGGGTCCAGCCTGTATCGGGCGCCCCGCGGCTCCGCCATAACCGAGAAGGCCCCCTGGTTCATCCCGTCGACGGGGATCATCCGGGCGATGGGCTTTCCCGTCTGGGCGACGAAATTGGCGCTGACGCTGAGATCGTAGGGGAGGAAATAAGTTCCCTGGAGCTTGAACATGTAGGTCCGGTCGCCCTGGAGAAGGCTCTCCCAATTATTGTTGATGAGGTCGTTGGGAGTCTGGATCCCGTTCCGGGTGCCCTGGGCGATGGACCCAAGCGTGGACACGCCGTTGGCCTTGGACCAGACGAACGACGAGCTCATCTGCCAGTTGTGGGACAGCCGCTTCTGGAGGGTGAGGATCATGGCCCGGTATTTCTGTTTGTAGTCGGGCAGGTTCATCATCGTCAGGAAGTTGTCCTCGACGGGAGTCGTCTGGTTGTAGACCGTGATCGGCTTTCCGCCGACCTCGTCGACGATCTCGACCGGCTCGAATTGCGCCGACGTGTTCCACCAGCTGTAGAAGTTATTGGTGTATTTATAGATATAGGTCAGCTCCACGGCCAGGTTGGCGGACAATTGTCGGCTTACGCCGAAGGACAGCTGACGACAGAGGCTGTTCTTGACGTTGGGATCCACGGCCGCCCCCTTGGTGGCGTCCCAGGTCCAGAAGGGGATATCGTAGAGTCCCGTATCCCAGTTGTATTGGAAGGCGTAGACTATCGGGACGCTCGGTGTCAGACGGCTGAAGGCCATAAGGGTCATGCCGTCGTAATAATGGCCGTAGTTGGCCTTGAGGATGGTCTTTTTGTCACCCGTCAATTGGTAGATGAGCCCGAGGCGGGGCGACCAGGTGTTCCAGGCCACTACGTTGTCAATGCCCTTGATCTTTTCGCCGGTCTTCTGGCGCTGGGCGTCGATGGCGTCCACATCCAGGAGATTTCCGTCCTGATGGTCGAAACGGAGGCCCAGGTTCAAGGTCAGCCGGTCGGTGATGGCCCAGGAATCGTCGACGAAAACGCCCAGCTTGTTGATGGAGGACGCGTAATTGTAAGGATTCTGGAAATAGGCCGCATAGGGATAGCCGCCCCAGTCGTAGTAGACGACCCCGCCCGAATAGGAGCTGAGCCCGGAAGAGCTGCCCCGGGTGTATTGAACGCCGACCTTGAATTCGTGATTGCCTTTGATGAAGTCATCCGCGAAATGGGATAGCGTGGCGTTCGCCTGGAGCTTCGTATAGGTGGTCCGGCTCCAGGCCCAGATGCCGTTGGTGGCCATGCCGGTCAGCCCGTCGTAGTGCTGGGGCTCGTCCAGGTTCCCGTCCATCGGAACCCAGTTGTCCTTGGCCACCCAGCCTCCGAGCTTCAGGTCGAGGACCGTGTTCGGGCTCAGGATGGACGTCAGGTTGAGATTGGCGACGCCGTACTTGCCCGGCTCCTCGGCGCAGGCTTCGAACGGCTGGGAGGGGGTGATGACGTCCGGCAGCTTGGACCACTCGTGCTGATAGGACATGACCAGCTTGTGGTTCCTGGCCAGTTGGAACGTCGTCTTGGCGAAGATCCGCTTATAGCTGGAGACCGTCGGAAAATCGGAGGGGGTTCCCAGCTGGGAATAATCATAACGTTTGAACTGGAGGTTGGTGTAGAACCAGATCTTATCCTTCATGAACGGACCGGAGAGATCGAATCCCAGGTCCCAGTTCTTTTTGATCGTGAACGGGAATTCGGCCCCCGGAACGTTGTTCCCCACGAAGGAAGAGGGAATGGAGTAAGCGTTCACTCCGGCGTGGAAAGTGTTCCCGCCGGACTTGGTGACGACGTTGACCACGGCCCCCTGAAAGTCCCCGTACTCGGCCGGGGCTCCGATGGAGACGACCTCGCCCTCCTCGTAGATGTCGGGATTGTTCCAGACCCATGTCGTCCCGTTCCAGTCGAACGAAGTGTCGACGCCGTCGACCAGGTAATTGTCGGACCAGCCGGCCGAGCCCAGGGACGTATGCCATTCCTCGGTGCCCGTTTCATTCTGGGAGACGCCGGGAGCCCAGTACATGATATCGATATAGGTGAATCTGGCCTTGGGGAGATTCTCCATGAGTACTCTGTCGTAGGTCGTGGACGTCCCGGACTTGGTCACGTCGATCATGGGCGATTGCCCGACCACGAGGATCGATTCGCTGATGGGGGAGGGGCTCATGGCCGTGTCGAGAGTTGTCGTCCTGCCGATGGACACGATGGCCTTCTCCCGTTCCTGGACCCGGAATCCGGTGATCGAGAACCGGACCTTGTAGGAACCGGGGGGCAAGGCCGGGAAGTGGAAGGACCCGGACGTCGAGGTGACCATCGACTTGATCCCGCCGATGAGCGACGGACTGCTGATCTCGACGGTCACGCCCGGGAGCGGTTCGCCGGTCTCGTCCTTGACCGTCCCCTGGATGCTTCCCGTCAATCGCTGGGGGAACGCCGGGGAAACGATGAGAAACAAGGCCATCCCGAACAGAAGACAAGAAAATAGCTTTCGGAACATGCTTAGACCTCTCTCGAAGACAATCTCCTGAATAACCCTTACCCGAGGAATATAATACCGGCCTTCGAATGTCAAGAGATTGATGATGCCCGGCCTGCGAGCCCTGGTTGACACCCCCGAGGGTCGTGATTTACTATTGCCTCCATCAAGGGAGGGATAAAATGCCGCACAAACCCGTAACCTTAAGGACTTTTTCCGCTTTGTTCCTCGTCATCATGTTCTTCGGCGCCGTCTCGCCGGGCCCGGCAGGAACGCGTCCCGAGCAGAAACCCGCGGGTCCTCTCAAGGAGATTTCGGTCCCGGTCATCCATGTCAAGGGAAGTCACTACGAGGTCGGATGCCAGATCGGGACCCAGCTCAAGGACAATCTCGTCCGCGAGGTCGCGGAGATGAAGAAGGGCAAGGACTGGGAAAAGACCAAGGCGGAGGCGGGGCTCTTCCTCCAGTATTCCAGGAAATACGTGCCCGAGTATGTGGAGGAGGTCAAGGGCGCCGCCG
>Ga0105106_10003021_pt1 | contig 12043 bp, 5 predicted proteins | sample PPLLaktember2015_5_FD_79109 | JGI IMG/M metagenome (GOLD analysis project Ga0105106, IMG submission 79109) | Freshwater sediment microbial communities from Prairie Pothole Lake near Jamestown, North Dakota, USA - PPLs Lake P8 Core (1) Depth... | ecosystem: Environmental > Aquatic > Freshwater >...
ACGAACAGTAAATGATGCGGCAGAAGCTGGCTTTAAAAATACCAGTCTTGATTTGATATTTAACTTGCCAGGTCAAACAAAAAAGAAATGGATTAAAAATTTAGAGCAGGCAATTAAACTTCCCATCAAACACATTTCTGCTTACAGCTTGATTCTTGAAAGAGGAACTATTCTTAACAAGATGGTTCTCGATGGCAAAGTAAAAATCGCAGATGAAGATTACGATGCCGAACTCTATCAGGCTACAATTGAATTTTTAACCTCAAATGGATTTTATCAGTATGAAGTTTCAAACTTTGCCAGGCCTGGTTTTGAGTGTGTTCACAATAATGCTTACTGGCATTACACGGATTATTTCGGTTTTGGTACTTCAGCCCACTCCTTTAGTAATGGAAAAAGATGGTGGAATTTATCAAGCCTTAAAATGTATAACCACAAAGTTGAGAAATCCGGCAATGCTGTTGCAGGCTCGGAAACCATTGATGCCAAAAAAGCAATAAATGAGTATATAATGCTTGAATTAAGGAGTTCGGGATTAAATCTTAAAAAATTTGAAAATAGATTTGGAAGCGAAATAGAGGAGTGGTTAAAAAATAAATATCCTTATTTTGAACTGTTGAAGAATCAGAATTTTGTTACGATGGACGAGAGCGTTATAAAGCTTACCGCAAAAGGTTATGCAATTTGTGATGAAATACTGGCTGAAATTATTTAATTATTTCTTTTACTCATGCTGAAATTGAAACTTCACTGGCAAATAGTTATCGCATTAGTCCTTGGGATTCTTTACGGATTATTTTTTCCAAACGCGACTCAATATGTAACCTGGATGGGTGTCATTTTTCTCCGAGCATTAAAAATGATTATTGTTCCACTCGTCTTCAGCTCAATTGTATCCGGTGTTACCAGTATTGGTTCCGGTCAAAATCTGGGTCGGCTTGGACTCAAAACTGTAACTTACTATGTTCTTACAAGTTTGTTCGCAATTATCACTGGTTTAGTGTTGGTCAATTTTACAAAGCCAGGTGTTGATGCAGATCTGGGGTTTACTGAAAAAGTTGAAGGTCTCAGTTCAGTGCCCGGAGGTTTAAGTGATATCATCTTCAGAATAATTCCGGAAAATGTATTTCAAGCTTTTATCACGGCAGATATGCTGGCAATTATTTTCTTCTCGCTTGTATTTGGATTTTTTATAACGCGAGTTCAAAATAATTATAAAGATCAGCTCACGGATTTTTTCAACGCTTTTTTTGAAGTGATGATGAAGATGACGATGTTTATAATCAAATTTGCGCCTCTTGGAATTCTTGGAATTGTTGCCGGAGTTGTAGCTCAGCAGGCTGGTGACAGGGAAGCTTTATTTGGTATGATGCACCGAATGGGTCTCTATATGCTGACAGTGATCCTCGGACTTGCCTTTCATACTTTTATTACGCTTCCTTTGATATTGAAATTACTTGGCGGAGTAAGTCCAAGACTGCATTTCCGTGCAATGTCAACGCCCTTACTCACAGCATTTTCAACTGCATCATCGTCTGCTACACTTCCTTTAACAATGGAGGCCGTAGAAAACAAAGCCGGCGTTTCAAATAAGATTTCTAGTTTTGTTCTACCGCTTGGTGCGACAGTAAATATGGATGGAACGGCGCTGTATGAATGTGTTGCTGCAATGTTCATAGCTCAGGCGTATGGAATTGAATTGAGTTTTGCTCAGCAAATGATTGTCGTAATAACTGCTTTGCTAGCTTCAATTGGTGCAGCGGGAATTCCTATGGCTGGATTAGTGATGATGTCTATTGTTCTCACTGCTGTTGGTTTACCGCTCGAAGGTGTTGGTTTAATTCTTGCTGTGGATAGAATTCTTGATATGTGTCGTACAACTGTAAACGTCTTTAGCGATACTTGTGGAGCTGTGGTTATCGCAAAAACTGAAGGAGAAACTCTTAAAGTTTAATCTAATTTTAATTCTAATTATTTCTATGGTGATTATATGAAACAACTACTTTTAATTTTAATTGCATTCACAATTTCTGTTTTCCCACAAAACGTAAAGCAGATTAAGTTATTCATTAATAATAATTCTGATATGCAAAAAGCTTACTCACTTTCAATTGATTTTGAGCATTCCATTTCTGATAAAAATGGAGGGCTTACTCTTTTTGTTGATGAAAATGAGTTTCAGGCGATTTCCAGTTCTGGATTAAATTATGAAATATTAATCAATGACTGGAAAGCTTACTATCACTCACTTCCCAAATTATCCGAAACTGAAAAAGAATTCATCAAATTGAAAAGCGAGAAAGATTTTGGAGTAACCGGATTTGGCTATGGATCAATGGGCGGTTACTATACTCTTGCTGAAATAGAGGCTGACCTTGATGAAATGTATCAACTGTTTCCGAATCTTGTTACACAAAAATTTTCAATTGGAACAAGCATTGAAGGACGACCAATCTGGGCAGTAAAAATCTCAGACAATCCCAGCATAAATGAAAATGAACCTGCGGTTGGCTTTGATGCACTTGTTCATGCACGCGAACCTCAATCAATGGCTACACAAATGTATTTTATGTGGTATTTACTGGAAAACTATGGTATTGATCCAGAAGCAACATATCTTGTTAATAACAGGGAAATGTATTTTGTCCCTTGCTTCAATCCTGATGGTTATGAATACAACCGACAGACAGATCCTAACGGAGGGGGATTCTGGAGAAAGAATAGAAGGAATAATGGCAGCGGATGTTACGGAATAGATCTCAATAGAAATTTTGGTTATCAATGGGGGTATGACAATATTGGATCAAGTCCCGATCCCTGTGATGAAACATACAGGGGTTCATCAGCATTTTCCGAACCGGAAGCACAAGCGATTAGAGATTTAGCTAATATAAAAAATTACGGCACTCATTTTAATATGCATTCGTATGGCGGTTATATTTTATATCCCTGGGGATATATTGATTCAGAAACTCCCGATTCACTTACGTATAGAGAATTTGCAGCACTGCTAACATCCCGCTGCGGATATGCATATGGTTCCGGTTCTCAGCTTCTTGGTTATCCATCTAATGGAAGCATAAGAGACTGGATGTACGGTGAGCAGACTACTAAAAACAAAGCATATGGTTACACAATTGAAATTGGAAACTCATCAGATGGCTTCTGGCCGCAGCAGAGCAGGATATATCCTCTGGCTCAGCAGAATCTTAGGACGATGATTTATCAATCATTTCTTGCTGGAGAATATGTTCAGTTAGTCAATTCAAATTTCAATAAAGAACATTTTCTTCCTTCAGATGAAGTTGAACTTTCACCTGAATTTAAAAATAAAGGTCTGGCTGCTGCTTATAATTTAGAATTTACATTTACATCACCAAGTCAGTATATTACAATAAATAACGGCACTGCTTCACTAAGTGTGCTTGATGCAAGAAGCAGTTTTACTTTAACAACACCCTTTTCATTTTCGATATCTGCTGCTGCACCTGTTGATGAAGAGATCCCCATGATACTTACAACCACAACTAATGGTGATATAATATCATCAGATACTACTATCATTATTATAGGTTTTCCAGTTTTTATTTTTGAAGACAATTCAAATAACCCTGCAACTCACTGGACGATAACCAAAAGCCCGGCGTCAAGCCCGCAATGGGATTCAACTTATAAATCATTTTATTCTGAACCCGTTTCTTATACGGATAGCAAGAATGGAAACTATGTTAATAATGCTACTGTTACTATGACACTTACTAATCCACTCGATCTTACCATATATGCAAGTCCACGGTTACAATTCCAGACTAAGTTCGATATTGAAAGTGACTTTGATTATGGACAAGTAAAAGTTTCTACAAACAATGGGTCAACCTGGATTTCGCTTACTGGCAATTACACTCAGCCGGGTGTCTCTCCTCAACCTGTCGGGCAGCCTGTTTATGATGGCGTTATATCCAGTTGGGTAAAAGAAGAAATAAAACTTGAGAGTTATGTCAGTTCGCAATTAAAAATTCAGTTCCAGCTTAAGACTGATGACGGAACCAGAAAAGATGGCTGGTACCTGGATGACATTGGAATTTTCATCTATACAATTCCAACTGATATATTAAGTGATGCAGAACCTGTTTATGAGTTTGCTTTGGAGCAGAATTATCCCAACCCATTCAACCCTTCGACAAAAATTAAATACACAATTCCGAATGTAGAGACACGTCGCGATGCGTCTCTACAAATGGTAACTTTGAAAGTTTTTGATGTACTTGGAAATGTAGTAGCAACATTAGTTAATGAAGAAAAACCAGCAGGAAGTTATGAATTAGATTTCAATGCTTCTCAATTATCGTCAGGAATTTATTTCTACAAACTTCAAGCTGGTTCTTTTGTTGAGACGATGAAGATGATTCTGTTGAAGTAAATTGTCTAGGAAATAATTTCAATTTAACCCTGTTAAGGAAATATTAACAGGGTTTTTATTTGATTCTATCAAATTATAACCTTTTGCTTTTTATAAAATAATAGTCGATGTTTCGTACGAAAGTTAATTAGAAATCCTAAGGAAGGCCTTTAGCTCTAACTACGCTATCCCACCTCTATTCTTATTATTCATTTCTCTTTAAGCTTGGATGCGGTTCATCAAAATGAAATGCAGATTCATTTTTTTAAAGTTATTTATCTCTACTCATTGCAATAAAGATCTTATTTTTAACCGACTATTCATATTGGAGGCAAAATGAAAAGAACTGTAAATACAATAATTCTTATTGTTTTTATTTTTCTAACAATAACATCTGCACAGGAATATACTATTGAAGTTATTCAAGAGGGTGGAGGAATTGAAGCCATAAATGCCACAGGGATTAATAACAATGGGGTGGTCGTCGGAACAGGTTGGAAGCCTAGTTATGGTGCAAGGGGATTTGTTTATGAAAACGGAGTAATGACGGTAATCTATTTTTCCGGCAGCTCTTACTACCACCCTTTAGCAATTAGTGATAATGATAATTTTGTAGGAACCGTTAACCTTCCCAATTTCGTTCAAAAAGGATACTTCAACTATGAATTTTTACCAGGTTTAGGTTCTGATGATTCTTGGGCTATGGATATTAATAACTCCGATCAAGTTTTGGGTTTTACTTCAGATTCACAAATGAATTATATCGTTATTTATGAAAACGGTCAGATAATACATTCTTATCCACTTCTCGAAGGAGATACTAAAGCAATTAATGATTCGGGTTTTGTTACAGGTACTGATTATCCTGGGGGCACATATGGTCGTGCTTACATTTACAATTATGAAGAAAACCAATTTAACTATCTCCCAGTAATCGGTGTGGAAGAAGTAGGAGCTAATGATATTAACAATTTAAACCAGATTGTTGGTTACTTCTTTCAGACAGCTGACACCGTGGCCGGATTTATCTGGGAGGAAAATGACTATACGTTCTTGCCTACAACTAGTGTTGCGACTGCTATTAATGATTCTGGTGTTGTTGTAGGTAGATACCGTCCTATTAACTTTCCACCTCAGCATGCTTTTGTTTATGATCATATAAATGGTTTCAGAGATTTGAATGATCTCATTGCTGTTGGAACGGGGTGGGAGTTGCAGGATGCTTCAGATATAAATGAACTTGGTCAGATTGTGGGTTCTGGTACCCTAAATGGATTTAGCAAATCCTATATCCTCACACCAAATACATTAATTGTTACCAGACCTTCTTCCCGAGAGCTTTTTATTGCAGGGGAAATCGACACCATAAAATGGATTGGCGGAGGCAACATTGATTCAGTTAAAATTACAGCGATTTTAAATTGGAATACTCCAGTGCAATCTGAAATTGTTTTAGCTGAAAGTATTCCGGGTAATGCAGAAAGTTTTATTTGGAATATTCCAGATACCGTTCTGTCATACAAAACGAAAATAAGAATTGAAGATAAGATAAATCCATCCTTTTTTGGGGAGAGTCGTTCATTCAGACTTAAAGGATATGTGCTGACAAGAGTAAAATTAGATTCGACATATGAAAAATTTGGCAGAACAATCCATGCCTGGCAATTTGGAAATACACAAAGTAATATGTGGCCTTCAACCTGGTGGTCACAGTTTACGTATAGAACTGCGATTGATCCATATACAAGCAATTATTATTATGAAGAGTTTCATAATATAAATGCAAGTAAGTTCCCTGATTGGTTAGCATTTGTAAGAGCGTTTGGTGTTAATCAATGCTACTGGTCTGATCCAATTCTTGGTTTGTATTACCGTGATACGGCGATAGATTTTTGGAAATCAAAAGTTGATTCTTGGGCTGGATCTTGTTTTGGGTTCTCTACATCATGCTTACTTGCATTTAAGGATGTGAATTCATTTATCACGGCTTACCCTGAGATGCCCCCATTTAATAATCTTTATCAATTTCCAAACACTCTGACCGGAGTACAAGGAGATTCAATTAGAGCAATTATTAATTCTCTCCAAATTCACCAGTTTGGTAAGCAGCATAGAACATATTTAAATTCAATTCTATCTGATACACCAATCCAAACACTTAATAAAATCAAAAATGTATTATTAAAAGACAACACAGATGGCGGTCTCCTCAGAATTAAAAAGCAAACTGGAAAAGGGGCACACGCAATTGTAGTATATAAATTAATAAAGAGCACTCTTTTTTCGAACAGCTATGATTTATCTGTTTATGATAACAGTTACCCTGCGAATTTATCCGCCCAAATAACTATAGATACGGTTACTAATAGCTGGAATGCACCACTATGGGGTTGGGGAGGGAATTTAGGAATACAGCTTCGTGAAGAAATCAGTTCTTATTTTAATATTCCTATTCTGCCCAAGGGACCACTAGATACTGATAGCCCATCTGGCAATTTGCAAATTGAAACTTATGTTGCAAGAACTTCTGACATCATTATAACAGATTCTTTTGGGAACTCAATTGGTTCTTTGGATAGCGTTTTTTTTAACACCATTCCCAACGCATTTCCTATAATATTCGATGAACCAAGTTATGCCCCTCCGCAGGGTTACAACCTGCCGACAGGGGATTACGGGATAAGGATGTCATCTTTCAGTGATTCTGCTGCGTTTCTCTATTTATATAACGAGGATGGGATTTATTCATACTATAGGAATGATGCTCAAGAAAACCAGGCAGATTATCTGAATATCGGTACAGGTTTTTCAATTACTAATCACGATCAGGCAATTAAAAATATTGAGTTGAAAACCACGATGCCGCAAATTGAAGAGGAAAAAGTATTTCAATTTAAAAATGTCTCTTTTGCAGAAGGAGATTCAGTATTTGTCAAGGAAGAAGACAGGGAATATTTCACATTTAAAAATTTTGGTTCTCAGAAATCTTATGACCTAAAAATTAAATTTAATTCTGAAAGCCTCAGATATTTATTTAAACACTTTGATGTTCCGCTCAACCAAAACTCAACTCACTTACTTTATCCTCAATGGGACTCACTTAGCACAGCTCCTGTTAAAATTCTGATTGATTCAGGAAACGATGGAATAATAGATGATTCTATTTTCGTATTCAACGAAGCAACAGATGTAGAAGATCAAGGTTATTTGGGAATACCAAAGGAATACAATCTTTCACAAAATTATCCAAATCCATTTAACCCATCAACAACAATTAAATATTCAATCCCAACATCAGAATTTGTAACACTTAAAATTTATGATGTTTTGGGAAATGAAGTTGCAACTTTGGTAAACGAAGAAAAACCAGTAGGAAGTTATGAAGTAAACTTTAATGCTTCACAATTATCATCGGGAATCTATTTCTACAAGCTTCAGGCAGGTTCTTTTGTTGAAACTAAGAAAATGATTTTACTTAGATAAGCAGTCTTTTGAAAATTAACTAACAATTACAAAAACTCATTAAGGTGAAATTAAATGAAAACTTTTTTAACTCTGTCTGTTCTTCTTATGCTCAATTCTTTTAACTTAATTGCCCAGTGGCAGCCAGATGTTCGGTTGACCAATAACTCTGCAGGATCTTATACATCAAATAATAATGCCTGGAACATAGCTGCAAACGGGAATGCTGTGCATGTTGTTTGGATGGACGATCGTGACGGGAATTATGAGATTTACCATAAAAGCTCAACAGATGAAGGATTAAACTGGGGAACTGATACTAGGTTGACAAATAACTCTGCTACTTCATGGGCACCTTCAGTTGCCTTGTTTGATCAAACAGTTCACGTAGTGTGGTACGAGGAGCGCGATGGGAACCAGGAGATATACTTTAAAAACTCTTTTGATGGAGGTACCAATTGGGGCGCCGATATAAGGCTGACTAATAATTCCGCTTCTTCAATATACCCCTCTCTGGCAGTATCAGATCAGTTTGTACACGTTGTATGGTACGACACCCGTAATTTTTATAATGAGATATTTTATAAACAATCTACAGACGGAGGCATGAGTTGGGGAGAAGATACCCAGCTCACTTCTGCCACAGCCGGTGCATATGTACCTTCAATAGCTGTATCTGATTCCGTTGTGCATGTTGTATGGCGAGACGACACTAGTCTTTCAAACCAGGAGATATATTACAAACGCTCAACAGATGGAGGTACAAACTGGGGAGAAATTCAAATAATGCCTAATACATCAGGGGATTCACACAATCCTTCTGTTGCAGTATCAGATTCAAATGCTCATATTATATGGCGGGACGACCGGGACGGGAACTTTGAGATATACTACAAACACTCCACAGACGCAGGTATAAACTGGGGAGAAGATACACGCCTGACAAATGACCCTGCTGTTTCAGAGAATCCTTCCATATCAGTATCTGGTCATTTTTTGCATATAGTATGGTATGAGACTCGTGACGGAAATACTGAGATATATTACAAACGCTCAACAGATGGAGGTTTGAGCTGGGAAGAAGATTTACGTCTGACGAATAACTTTGCCGGTTCAGGACGTCCTTCTGTATCGGTATCCGGCTCAAAAGTTCATGTTGTATGGTATGATTATCGGGATGGAAGCGAACCTGAGATATACTACAAACGCAATCCAACTGGTAATGTTACCGGGATAGAAAATATTGGCCTGGATTTCCCAGAGGAATTTATGCTTGAGCAAAACTATCCTAATCCATTTAATCCATCAACAACAATTCAGTATGCAATTCCTGATGGTGGTTTTGTTACATTAAAAGTTTATGATGTTCTCGGAAATGAATTAGCAACACTTGTAAACGAAGAGAAATACATAGGAAGTTATGAAGTGGATTTCACTGCAGCAGGATTATCCAGCGGAATATATTTCTATAAGCTTCAAGCGGGTTCTTTTGTTGAAACGAAGAAGATGATATTAATTCGATAGTCTCTTAATTAGCGAAAGAAATTGAAACGTAAATAAAAGTTTATAAGAATAAACAAAAAAAAGGAAGTAAAATTATGAAATTACGAAAACAAAAAAGCACGAATAACACATTATCAATATTAATACTGATGGTGATGACATTACTTTATTACAATGGATATGCACAACAACCAACTCTCACTTGGCTCGGTACGCTTGGTGGTAATAGCAGTGATGCTACTGGAGTTTCATCTGATGGCTCAGTTGTAGTTGGAATATCCAAAAAAGGAAATGGCGACACTCATGCCTGTATGTGGACGGCTGCCAACGGATTGCAAGATATGGGTACTTTAGGTGGAGATTGGAGTGAAGCTACAGGTGTTTCTACTAACGGATCAGTCATTGTCGGCTGGTCATACGATACTGGCGGAGTTTACAGGGTCTTTAAATGGACCGCTGCAACAGGTATGCAGGATTTAGGTGTGGGTGATTTTAGCAAAACTACCGGAGTTTCTGCCGATGGCTTAGTAGTTATAATTAATATTTATCCAAACGCTTACCGATGGACACTCTCCGGAGGATTAGAAAACCTTGGTAATCTTGGTACAAATAATTCGGGAGCCAACGCAGTATCATCGGATGGTTCTGTTATAGTTGGCTATTCTTACAATGTATCTAACGATCCTTATGCATTTCGTTGGGTTGATGGTATCGGGATGGAACAGATTGGAACTTATTACAGTTTTGCCAAGGGTGTATCCGGTGATGGATCAACAGTCACAGGATTTGAAACTGGTAGTGCGGGGCTCTATCGTGCTTTTAAGTGGACACAAAGCGGCGGTTTTGAGTTTAATATTGCCGGGAATTTCAGTACAGGAAGTGCTGTCTCAGGTGATGGAAGTATAATCGTAGGAGATAATGGCGGTGGTGCTTTCAGGTTATCGGCTGCTGGAGGATTAGAAGAACTCGACCAGGTTTATTCAAGTCTTCTTACTCAGGGCTCAGAATTATTAACGGCTTCAGGTATTTCATCGGATGGACAATATATAGTGGGTCAAGGTCTCAATGGCACGACAGGCCAGTATGAGGGATATTTATTAGCTGTAAGTGGTGCAAGTCCTGTTGAAGAAACACAAATTAATCCCGATAATTTTACCTTAGAGCAAAACTATCCAAATCCATTCAATCCGAATACGAATATCAAATATCGGATTCCGGATCGTGGATTTGTATCGTTAAAAGTTTATGATGTACTCGGCAACGAAGTTGCAACACTCGTCAATGAAGAAAAACCAGCAGGTAGTTATGAGGTTAATTTCAATGCCGCTGGCCTATCAAGCGGGATTTATCTCTATGAACTTCAGGCAGGTTCTTTCGTTGAAACGAAGAAAATGATTTTGCTTAGATAATCAATCTTTTGAAAATTAACTAACAATTACAAAAACTAATTAAAGTGAAATTAAATGAAAACTTTTTTAACTCTATCTATTCTTCTTACACTCAATTCTTTTAACTTATTTGCCCAGTGGGAGTCAGGAGTACGCCTGAGCGATTTCCCATTTAGTTCTCGAACGAGTCTTCATAATGCCCGGAACATTGCATCCGTGGGTAATGCGGTGCATGTTGTATGGGAAGACTATCGTTTTGGAGCCAGTGGTGAAATATATTATAAACGCTCAACAGATGAAGGCGTAAGCTGGGGTTCAGATATGCGCCTAACTGATAACTTCGGTAGTTCCATACAGGTTAATGTAGCAGCAACGGGTCAGGTTTTGCATGTTGTCTGGAGAGACAGCTACGACGGGAACCCTGAAGTCTACTACAAACGCTCAACAGATGGAGGCATAAGCTGGAGTGCTGATACAAGATTAACGAATAACTCTAATAGTACACGATATCCTATTATTGCTGTATCGGGTCAGTTTGTTCATGTTGCGTTTGACGATGATCGCGAGGGTAACTTTGAGATATACTACAAACGCTCAACAGATGAAGGCGTAAGCTGGGAAGCAGAAACAAGAATGTCGATTGACAATAGTCATTCGTCTTTTCCTTCTATAGCCGCATCGGGTCAACATGTACATATTGTTTGGGAAGACAGCCGTAATGGATCAAACAGAGAATTATATTACAGACGTTCATCAGATGGAGGCATAAACTGGGGTGCAGAAACACGGTTAACGAATGACCCCGGCAAATCGAATTTTGCATCCTTAGCGTCATCAGAAAATAATGTACACGTTGTATGGAATGATGATCGTGACGGGAATATGGAAATATACTACAAACACTCAATTGATGGAGGTTTAAACTGGAGTGCAGATAGCAGGCTTACAAATAATCCAGTGGTTTCAGAGCTGGCATGTGTTACGGCATTAGATCAAAATGTTCACGTTGTATGGAACGATGCACCCGGGCAGGTTGAAGTACTATACACACACTCCGCGGATGGAGGGGTAAGCTGGGAGCCTCAAACACAACTTTCGGAATCGAGTTTTCTTTCAGAACATTCGTCTGTTTCTGTATCTGACACTGTTGTACATGCTGTTTGGGCAGACTTTCGTGATGGTTCAAGCTATGAGATATATTATAATCGAAACCCAACCGGTAATGTTACAGGAATAGAAAATATTGGCCTGGATTTCCCAGAGGAATTTATGCTTGAGCAAAACTTCCCCA
>Ga0105106_10003024_pt1 | contig 12034 bp, 9 predicted proteins | sample PPLLaktember2015_5_FD_79109 | JGI IMG/M metagenome (GOLD analysis project Ga0105106, IMG submission 79109) | Freshwater sediment microbial communities from Prairie Pothole Lake near Jamestown, North Dakota, USA - PPLs Lake P8 Core (1) Depth... | ecosystem: Environmental > Aquatic > Freshwater >...
CCGTGCGAATGGCGCTGGCCACCTTCTCGCGGACGTCGTTGACGGCATCGTTCAGGTCGCGCTCGAGCACGAAGCGAACGATGATGCGCGCCTGCCCTTCCGATATGCGGGCCTGGATCTCGTCGATGCCCGACACGCCGCTGATGGCCTGTTCCATCGGCTCGACGACCGACGTGGACATCTCGTCGGGGCTTGCGCCCGGCAGCGACAGCGAGACGCTGACCGTCGCCGGGTCGGCCCTCGGAAACAAGTCCACTCCAAGCCCGAGAAACGAGAACGTCCCCAGCACGACGAGCGACATCACGAGCATCGTCGCCGATACGGGACGCCGGACGCAGAATTCAGACAACATGCCGGCCTCCGATTTATTCGTCCACCGCGACGAGCTCGCCGCCGTTCAACGTCTCGACGTCGGTGACAGTCACCTGCTCGCCGGGTTTGACACCGCCGGTTACTTCGATCCGGTCGCCCAGGCGCTCGCCCACCTGCAACTCGCGCATCTCCAGCCGATCGCCTTTGACCACGAACACGCGATTCACACCGTATCGATACTGCAGCGCGGCAAACGGCAGGGTCAGCACTTCGTCAACCTTGCCGCTTTCGACGTGGACGCGGGCGAACGTGCCGGGTTTGAGCACGCCGTCAGCATTGGGCACGATGGCTTCGAACGGAAATGCGCGAGTGCCGGTGTTGACCGCCGGACTGATGCGCGTCACCTTTCCAGTGAAGGTGCGGTTGGGGTAGGCGTCGACGTGAAGGTCAACCGGACGGCCGTTGTCGATCCACGGCGTCATCCGCTCGGGAATCTCGGCGGTCACCTTCAGCGGATCGAGCCGCACGATGGCCATTACCGGCATCTGCGACTTCACCAGCTCGCCCAGATTGATCAGGCGCCGTTCGACGTATCCGTCGAACGGCGCACGAATCTCGGTGTCGCGAAGCTGACGTTCCGACAGCTTCGTCTGCGCTTCCGAGGCCCGGATGCTGGCGCTCAGGTTCCTGGCATTCTGCAGCGCCACTTCGTAGCCCGCCTGCTTGGTCTGCAGCTCGGCCTGGGCGTCGTCGAAGGCTTGTTGCGCGACGAGCTCGCGCTTGAGAAGCTCCCTGGCGCGTTCGAACGCACTGCGTGCCTGCACAAGCTCGGCGCTCGCTCTCCGCACGTCGGGAGTGTTTTCCGGCTCGGGCAGATGCTGTGGGTCCGTGGCGCCGTATTGGGCGAGCGTACGCGCAAGCACCGCCTGCTGCTGTTGGTAGGCGTACTGCTGTCTCTCGTTGTCGAGTCGAACGAGCACCTGGCCAGCCTGCACGCGGTCGCCCAGATCGGCCAGGATTGCGCGCACCGTGCCGTCTGCTTCGGACGATACCGTCACCTGATCGACTGCGGTCAACGTGCCGACGACGTCAACGGCCCTGCGGACTGAATCGCGCTGAACCGGCACGACGGTGACCGATTTCGCCTGGCGATCGGATGCTCCCGCCTGGGCCGTGTCCGATTTCGAGCAGCCGGAAACCGCCGCGCAAAGAATGACGACGAGCGCCGAATTGAGAATCGGGCGCAGAACGAGTGAACGAAGCAGGCACACAGTTATTGCAGGCATGGGGGTTCAACCGAGTATACGATCCCCTGCGGGCCAAACGGAACCCCGTGCCACGTCAGATTAGATCGATGCGGAACACATAGCAGCCCGACGGACTGTTAATGGGCGGGTAGCCGGGATGCTGATATTCCGGAACGTCGATCGACCAGCCGGGATGCTCGCCGGCATCCACTCCGTAAAGCTGACCTTTATTCACCGTCACGTCGTGGATGTCGCACGACCCCGGCACAAACTCCACGATCTCGACCACCTGGCTCGTCTTGATGTCGTACCGGACGAGGCCGGGCGTGTAGCCGTCGTACCCGGTGGTGCCTTCCTTCTGATGTCCAATCACCTGCCAGATAGAGCCGTTGTCGTAAGCGATCCCGTGCAGCCGTTGATAGAGGCGCGTGACCGGGATCATGTAATCGACCTCCCAGGTTTTGGGATCGATGCGCATGATCGCGTGGAGCCGGTTGGAATCGATCCAGATCTTGCCGGCGTCCTCCTGCCATGACATTCCATGGGTGGCGCCGCCATCTTCTTTGGGACCGAAGGGAATCTGGCGATGGCTGATCTGCTTGCCGTTCATGTCGGTCTGGAAGACACCGTTGATCGGCGGCGTGGGATGATTGATCACCGATGCCCCGTTGGCGCCGCTCCAGACATAGCCGTTGCCAAAGCACATCCCGCTCGTGTCCTTGCAGTTGGTCATGACGGTGTGGAGCAGCTTGCCGTTCCAGTCGACGAGCCAGGCGGCCTCCTGCTTGTTATCGTGCCGCTGCTCCTGAACCCAGAAGCCCCTCTTCTGGTCGTGATCGATGTCGATCGCATTCGGCCACCCGGGCGGCGTCAGGAACAACTTGGTGGTCTTCGCCATGCGCTTCGGAATGTTGCGGGCGGGCGCGGGGCTGCCGACGCGACGGCCGAGCGCGTCCGTTCCTGCCTCGCGTTGCGACGTCTGCCCCGTCTGTGCGAGCGCCGCCCCCTTGCCCAGGCTCGCGAACACGCCGACGCCGGCAGCAAGCAACTCTCTCCTGCGGATGAGGTTCGTCATCGTTCTCCTTCCTCTCAGGGCGACGTAACAATACACCTGCGTGGGCTCAGTCGTATGCGATGCCCAGCTCCTTTGCCACCGTTGCGATGTGATTCTATCGGTGAGCCGTCCTTTGCCAGCCGTAGGCGTCCATCATGACGCCGAACAAATAGGTATTCGGGAAGAATCCGTGCACCTTCTCCGATCCGGGCCCTTGAGCCGCAACCAGGACCTCCTCGCCGGAATGGTTCCCTTCGACGACCATCGATTGAACGATGCTCCGGCCCTTGGTTGCGCTGCCCGACAACCTCATGTCGTAGGAGTGATCGGCCGTAAAGAGAATCAGCGTATCGGTTCCCTCCATCCGCTTTGCGACCTGCTCGACGAGACGGTCCATGCTCACGACTCGATCGAGCGTCTGCTGCACGTTGCGTGAGTGGTTGTTCGATTCGACCATGAGGAAGAATCCCGATGCGCCACGCTCGAGAATGTCGAGGGCTGCGTTGGTGGCGAGCGACAGGTCGAACCGGTCTTCAGACGAGAAAAGCGCGACGAGACGATTGCTCTCTGCAGCGGCCCTGCGTACGGCTTCGCCATCATCCTGCAGATAGACATAGCCCTTCTTCCGCAGCTCCCCTGGCAAATCGATGCCCAGTGCCTGCGTTTCCGAGACGATTCGCTCACGGCCAGGGCCGATGGCGACATCCACCCCGTCGCCATAACACGGCTGGATCACGTAGCGGAAGATCTCGCCGAACTTCGCCCGATCGTTTGAGTGAGCGTAGTTGGCCGCCGGCGTCGCGTCGGCGAGAGGACTGTTGGTGACGACGCCGGTCGAAAGCCCCTTCTCCTCGGCGTATTCGAGTACGGACTTCAAGGGACGACCGTCGCTCTTTCCGCGGACCGAATCAGGCCCTTGCGACACCACGCCGTTGTGCGTCTTCTCTCCTGTGACAATCGCCGTCATCCCGGCGGCCGAGTCGGTTACCCAACTGCTGGCCGAGGAGGTCTCGGAAAAGCCCAGATGCGGCATGTGCTGAACGTAGAGCTTCTGCGCGTCGCCGTGGCCGTGGACGCTCGCGGCGTGCACCGTCGAGATGCCGGTTCCATCGGCCAGGAACAGGATGACATTCCTGGCCCGCCTCTGCGCGACCGGCTCTATAGAAGGACGGACGCAGGCGGCGAGCGCCGTCACGAGCGAGAGACAGACGATCGAACTCCACTTACCCACTATGCCTCCTCGTACCGACAGGGTTCACCCTTCAACGCGCCGAGGGCAGCACACCGCCGACGGTCGTCCGGCCGGTACCGCTGCAGCCGTCCGGGCCGTAGCGGATGAACTTCTGTATGCGCTTCCCGGTGTCGACTTCGGCGGTATAGATGTTGCCCCTCGAATCGAGACTCACCTGGTGCAGCCAGTGGAACTCGCCCGTTGCGCGGCCGCTCCGCCCGAGCCGGCCGAGCTCTTCAAGCGTGTCGCGCTTCAGCATATATATCGTCATGTTCGAGTTGTCGCCCACATAGAGGCACGTCTGCTTGGCGTCGGTCGAGAAGTTCATCGACACGGCCGAGCCCGGCAGGCCGTTGGTCTTCACCGCCACGAACTGCTCTTTGACGAAGCCGCACTTGCCCGTCTCGCCCGCTGCGTTCACGCACTCCTTGCCGAGATTGGGATCGCGGCCGTTGAAAACCTGCACGCGGTTGTTGCCGCGGTCGCAGACATAAAGCAGGCCTTCCTTGCTGATCTTCACGCAGTGCACGGGGTTGCGAAAGAACGCCGGCTTCATATTGCCCTTGGTGAAGTCGTTCATCCACGGCCCTGCGGCTTGGGCGGCTTTGTCGTCCACCGGGTTGTTGCCGTACGCGCCGAAGTGGCCGATGTACTTCCCGGTGGCCGCATCGAGGATGACCACGCGCCGGTTGCCGTAGCCGTCGGAGACATACATACGATTGGTCGTCGGATCGATCGTGAGGTCGGCCGGCAAAAAGAAGAGCGGCGTGCCGTTATCTCCGCCGTCCTTGTTGTTGCTGTCGGCGCCCTTGGTGGGACCGCCGATCATCATCACGAACTTCCCTTCCTTGGTGAACTTCAGGATCATGCCGTCGGCGCCGGCGGTCGATGCCCACGCAGACGTGTTCGGTTTTCCTCGCCCGCCGTTCCCGCCGACGTAGACGAAGCCGTTGTGATCGACGTAGATGCCATGCTCGCTGGCCGGCCAGACGCAGCCTTGATCCACCCGGCACTTGTCGGGGTCGGCGGGGCCGCCCCAGGCCTGCAGGAGTTTTCCGCTGGAATCGAATTCCAGGACCGAGGGCGCCGGCAGGCAGCAGTCACCAAGCACACCGTAGGGACGGGGATTGCCGAGCACGTCAACGGGTCTGCCGTCGGGCGCCTTGTGGGTGGCTGGCGTGAGCGCCGCCTCGTCGTTGGTCAGGCTGCGCGGCCGCTGGTAAACCCAGATGTGATCGTCGGGCGCGACATAGAGGCCGGCGACCTGGCCAATGATCCAGTTGTTGGGCAGCTTCTGCGGCCAGCCGGCGTCGGCGATGAAGCCCGGTACCTTCGCGGTTGGTGGCACGCCGTACACGCCGCTGCGCTCGGCGAGCCGCTCGAGGATGCCGGTCTTCGCAAGCGCGGCCGGATCGGGCTTTGGTGCCTGGGCATGGCCGGGCTCGATGACAAGCGCGCCGACGAACACGCCGAACATGGCGAACAGTCTCAATTTCATCTTCCGCTCCTCTTTCAAGGAAAGCCGATCGTGGGTGTGTCTGGCTGACGCGATTCTGGCCATCGCGACGTGCCGAGTCAAGCTGGCGGCAGTGGATGCCGATCGGGATGCACGAACTCTCGTTTCGCCTCGTGTGACTGAAGCGTCTCCTCCGTGTAGTGCCGCGCCAGAATCGACGGGCTGCGCGCAAGCAGATCGCTGTTGCGCTCGGCGAAGTCCTGCCATGCCAGTTCCGGCGCATCTTTCAATCGGTCGGCAATGAGACACATGTATGCGACCGTGATGGTCTCGTGATACTTGGCAGTGGCGCCGTGTGCCGCCGCGAAGCGCTGAAGCGCCGCTTTGAATCGTGCGAGGGCGTCATCAAAGGGATGGCGCCTCAAGTACCACCACGCCACGCGCACATGCTGCACGTGCGTGAACTCCTCGCCGGATAGTTTCACCGCTTCGAATGCGGCGACCAGACTCTCATCCTCCATCGAACCTCCTCCCGGTTCGTCCTCACCGGTGTTCAGCGGCCGGCCGTGCGATTCCTGCACGAGGAAATGACGCTGCTTGACGGCCAGCGCATCGTTAGGTCAGTATCGCGCCGCTCCATCCACATACGCGTGTCAGCGCCGAAGGGACGCCCCATGAACAAGTCGATGCTCTTCATTACGAGTTGCGTGTCGTTGGTCACGACCGCCATGGTGTTCGCGGTTCGCGGCGATATCGAACCCGCCATGCGGGACGCGTTCCAGCTTACGGCCGGCCAGATGGGGCTGATTTGGAGCCCGGCGTTCTGGGCGTTCACAGTGGCGATATTCATCAGTGGTGCACTTGTGGATCTGGTGGGCATGCGAACGCTGCACATACTGTCCGGGCTCGGCTATCTGGTCGGCGTGGCGCTGGTCCTGCTGGCACCGCACTCGACGGCGCCAGTGGCATCGATCTTCGACACGACCGGGACCACGCTGCTTTACGCGGGATTCTTCATCATGGGCCTGTCGCAGGGACTGGTCGAAGGCGTGATCAATCCGTTGATCGCCACAATCTACAGCCACGAGAAGACCAGGCGATTGAATCGGCTGCACGCCTGGTGGCCGGGCGGGATGATCATTGGTGGACTCCTCGCGTACGCGCTGACCAGCTTCGGCGCCCCCTGGCAGGTCAAGCTGTCGCTGATTCTGCTCCCTGCGATCGCGTACGTGCTGATGGCATTCTCACTCGAGTACCCACGGACGGAGCGGGTCGCCTCGAACATTACGACGACAGATATGTGGAAGGAAGCCGGCAAGCCGCTGTTCCTCCTGCTGTTTGTCTGCATGTGGATGACGGCCGCAGTCGAGCTTGGTCCCGATCAATGGTTCCCGTCAGTGATGAGCAGTCTGACGGGGCTCGAGGGCATCCTCTTTCTGGTCTACACGGCCGGTCTGATGTTCGTGATCCGCACCTACTTTGCCGAAGTGGCGCACACCTCACCAATCGGGACACTCCTGGTCTGCTCGATACTCGTGGCCATCGGTCTCTTCTGGCTTGGCAGCCTGCAGCCCGGCTCGAGCGCGGTCACGGCATTTGCGGCGGCGACAATCTTTGGCGTCGGCAAGACCTACTTGTGGCCGACGATGCTGGGAGTCACCACTGAACAGTTCCCGAAGGGCGGCGCGCTGCTGCTCGGCCTGATGGGCGGCGCCGGCATGTTGTCGGTCGCCGCGGCACTTCCCATCATGGGTGCCAGGATCGATCAGTACGGCCCGGGCGCCGCGCTGAGGCTGATCGCGGGACTAGGCGTCATTCTCACCGTGATCTTCGGCGGTCTATATCTTTTCTTCAAGGGACGCGGCGGCTATCGCGCTGTCGAAATCACCTCCAATCTCTCCAAAGCGGGCGGCGCCCTGGGCGCGCTCAAATGATTTCTTGAAGGAGCGAAGCGAAATGAACGTACCTGCGAGTCTGAGCTGGAGCATTGCGCTCAACATTCTCAAGGGCATGAGTTTGATCGTGATGTTGTGCGGACAGGCGGCGGCGCAGCCGCACCTAGCCAAGTCGAACACGCAACTGATACTGGATGGCTCGATGTTCGACGCCGGGGCGGGAGACAATGTGGCATTGTTCGGGCTCATTCACGTGCAGACGCGGTTCGACCTTCCAACCGGGGCAGTCGCCGTCCATGCAAATATCAGAGAGGAGGCGTTTCTCGCATACGTGTTGAACGATCAAACTCCGAACAGCCCGCTTCTCGAACGGCTCAAGTCGCTGCAACAAACGGTTCAAGACCTGAAGGGACAAATTGTCGACTTGCAAGGGTATCTCTTGGCGTTACAGGCGGAATTACAGCAGGTGTTGGAAACGGATATTTACCCGTTGATCCCCGGTCACCAAATCGATGAAGGGAAGGCTGCTGCGTTGCAAGCGCAGCTTGCCGAAGCCAGCGCCGACCTTCAACGATTGCGACAGCAACTCATCGAAGCCCTCGATGAGATCAAATCGCTGATAGATGAGATTCAGGACCAGGCGGACGAGGGGCTCAGTCTCTACGCCGCCGCCGGCGCTTATACAGCATACGCACCTAATTGCTCGTCTGTCGACCAGCTCTGCGAAAGCATCGTAACGTTTAATTTGGAACGACCATATGGCGACAGTATTCGCTTCCACGTGCTCCTGAGCCTTCAATTTTCGCAGCAGGGCGAGCTGGTGTCGGTGGAGGCTGACCTCGGGTGCGAGACGATATCGTGCAGCGTAGACCAAGACGTCTGCACGTGTTCGTGAGGAGACCGATCATGTGCCGAATCGTCGGCCCGACCCTCGTGGCATGGATGGCACTGGCCTGCACCGTGTGGGCCCAGAACCCGCCCGGCAAAGAGGTCTTCGAGGACCGCTGCGGCACCTGTCACGGCGCAGACGGCAATGGCGGAGAACATGCGCCCACCATCACCAGGGCCACACCGAACCTGCAGGATTCGCAGCTGACAACGCTGATTCGGGAAGGTCTGCCGGCTCGCGGGATGCCGGCCGTCGACGTGAGTGAAGTGGAGCTGCCACAGTTGCTTGCCTTCGTCCGAACGCTCCGGCCGCGGGGCGGATTCCAGCCCTACCGCAAGAGCTTCGCGATGACGACCGGCCGGTCACTCGACGGGCTCGTGGTCAATGAAGGATTGGTAGATGCGCAAGTCCGTTCTGACGACAACCGCATCCACCTGCTGCGGATGACGGGCTCGGGCACATACCGCGAAGTCACTTCCGAAATGGATTGGGCTTCCTATAACGGAGACCTCGGCGGCAATCGCTATACGACGCTTCGTCAGATCGACAAGTCGAACGTGAAGCGGGTCGCGCCGAAATGGATGTTTAGGATTCCCGACGCGGGCCAGCTGCAAGGCACTCCCGTCGTCGCCGACGGCGTGATGTACGTCACGCAGGCCAATCAGTGCTATGCGCTCGACGCGGGCACCGGCCGCCAGATCTGGCGCTACCAGCGTCCGCGATCCACAGGCCTGGCCGGCGACGCGGCGCGCGGTATCAATCGCGGGGTTGCGCTCGGCGGCGACAAGCTCTTCATGGTGACCGACAACGCCCACCTGATCGCTCTGAATCGTGCGACGGGCGAACTGGTCTGGGATGTGGAGATGGCTGACTGGCGCGACAATCACGGCGCCACTTCCGCTCCGCTCGCCGTGGGCAACCTGGTAATTTCCGGCACGGGCGGTGGAGACAATGGGGCGAGAGGTTTTGTCGCCGCGTTCGATCAGGCAACCGGGAAGGAAGCATGGCGATTCTCGACACTGCCCAAGCCTGGAGAGCCGGCGTGGGAGACGTGGAAAGGCAAGAGCATCGAGCGTGGCGGCGCCAACACGTGGTTCACCGGCACCTACGATCGAGAGACCGACACGTTGTTCTGGCCGACGGGTAATCCCGGACCGGACTACAACGGCGACGAGCGGCGCGGTGACAATCTCTATTCCGACAGCCTCCTCGCGCTCGATCCGGCCAGCGGCAAGCTGAAGTGGTACTACCAGTTCACTCCGCACGACCTCTGGGACTGGGACGCTACCGAGACTCCGATGGTCATCAACGCCGATTGGAAGGGCCAGCGCCGCATGCTGTTGGTGCAGGCCAACCGCAACGGGTTCTTCTACGTCTTCGATCGCGCGAACGGGGCGCTCCTCTTGGCCACGCAGTTCATCAAGAACCTGACATGGGCCAGTGGAATCGGTCCCGATGGAAAACCGATCAAGTTGCCGAATCAGGAACCGACCGCGGAAGGCACGCGCGTCTGTCCTTCGCAGGATGGTGCCACCAACTGGTTCTCTCCCTCCTACAATCCCGCGACCGGGCTGTACTACGTTCAGGTGTTCGAGAAGTGCTCGATCTATACCAAGCGGCCAGTCGAGTGGGAGCAGGGCAAAGCGTACGGCGGCGGATCGCAGCGCGTCGACACCAATCCGAAACCGCAGCGCCTGCTGTATGCGTTGGACTTGCAGACGGGCAACCGGAAGTGGGAACTACCGCAAGCCGGTATTGGCTCGTCATGGGGTGGGACGCTCGCGACCTCCACTGGCCTGGTCTTCTTCGGCGACGACAGTGGATCGTTCGCCGCCGCCGACGCGGTGACCGGCAAGCGATTGTGGTCGTTCCAGGCCAACACGAACTGGCACGCCTCGCCGATGGCGTACCAGTTCGATGGTCAGCAATACATCGCGATCGCCGCCGGAGGCGACATACTCGCGTTCGGCCTCATCGAGTAGTCCTCGTCCGATCTGACACTGTCTGAGCAGCCGGGGGCGTAGAAATCATCTTGCGGTGCCGCCACAGCTCGACTTCTTGCGCCGCCAGCGACTCGAGACATCGTCGGGGGTTCGCGTCGTCGAAGCACCAACTGGGTGACAGAATCGAATCGCCGGTCACCTGCCTGAGGAAATGCCTTCCAATCAGGCGCTGAAAACACTCGATGCGTTCGGTGGCGTCCACCTTTCGATTCCAGCATCGGTCGGCGCCTCGGGGATGGCTCGCGGTAACCAGTTCAATCAGTCCCTTGGCGTCCGCCTGCCAGGCGCGACGCACGGTGCTCGAAAGACTGTGTCGATTCGGGTCAACATCCGGGTTTCCCCAGCTCTGACCGAAGCACGGGGAAACCGACAGCGCGACGAAGGTGCACGCAGCAGCGAGTCTCGGCATCATGGCTCTTTCCCCCTCGCGGAGGCGTGATAGCACAAATTATGCCCTGCGCTTGATTCGCGGCGCTTTGCTCGATTGTCTTTGCGCAGGCGAATTCTTCGACACGTCGTCCGATCTCAACAACACCGCACGACTGTAAAATTTTCCGTTCGAGAACACTTTACAGACGAGGCAATCGACGAACGTGAGATTCACGCGCAACGCAATCAATCGAAAGTCATCTATTAGGCAGACTTCAACGCCGCTCTCAGTCGCGTTTGCTCCTCGACGAGGCTGTGCGCTAGAGTGCCCACGGATAACACATGACCGTCACCGAAGCACGCGAATTTCTCGAAACGGCCTACGCCGTTGTCTTCAGGCGTGTCGCCGACCAGGGTGGCCTCGAGTCATACACGAAGGCCATGCAGGCCGGCACGTCGGCTACCGACATCCTGCGATCATTTCTCGCGAGCGCCGAGTTTCGCGACGCGTTGAACGGACGCCTCGACGACTACGATGCTCAGCTGGATCCGCTCCTGGAGCCGTTTCGACCCTTGGCGAATGAAGCGCTTGCCGAAGAGTTGTCCTCGCGACGCTGTCTCGACATGAACGTGTTCGAACAGCTGCATGGGGAGGCGTGCGCCCGCGCGTACGAACCCGGCAAGGAATACCCGCAGGATCACCTCGTCTTCCACAAGCGTCGCTTCGCTGAATTGCTGAACGCCTGCTGCTACTTCTGCAGAGGCCGGCAGCGCCCGCGTGTGCTGGATGTCGGCAATACGCAAAACCTCGCCTGGTACAAGGCCTTTCTTCCGGGAATCGAGCTGGTCGCGGCGGACCGGCCGGGCGGGCCTGAGTACGCAGATGCCAACCATCGCATTCGTCTCGATCTGAACACAGGCGACTTCGACCCGTTGAAGGCGAGGGCGCCGTACGATCTCATCGTGTTCACGGAAGTGCTCGAGCACTTGTCGGTCAGCCCGCTGGTTCTCCTTCGGCAACTGGTGGCTTTGCTCGCGGTCGACGGCGTGCTGTATCTGACGACGCCGAACTTCTTCAGGCTCGAAAATCTGGCCAAAATCAGGCGGCGGCAGAACCCGGTACCCATGTACCCTGCGGACAACACCGATCGGCACCATCACACCCACGAATACGCGATGGCCGAGCTGCTCGCGGTCATCACCGAAGCGGGTGGCCGGATCAGGTGCTGGTACTTCTCCGATTGTTGGGATGCTGTGCCGCTACCGCTCGACCAGCGCGGGAACCTTGTTGTCGTCGTTGGGAAGTGAGGGCAAGCCCTCCCCTTCCGCCTCTCCCGTTCATGCCTGCCGACTTTGCCGTTCCGGATGTTGGCGCGGCCTTCTGGATTCCGTGGGATATTCGCGAGGCATATCGTGGCGCACGCTTTCCCGACGGGCCACCGCGGGATTTCCGATTCTTGCGCGTTGTCGGTCGTGTGAAACCCGGCCTGTCGCGTGAAGCAGCGACGGACAGAATGGGAATCCTCGCGGCCCGCCTCGCCGCAGATCATCCGCGTACTACTTCCGACTGGAGCATTC
>Ga0105106_10003025_pt1 | contig 12034 bp, 7 predicted proteins | sample PPLLaktember2015_5_FD_79109 | JGI IMG/M metagenome (GOLD analysis project Ga0105106, IMG submission 79109) | Freshwater sediment microbial communities from Prairie Pothole Lake near Jamestown, North Dakota, USA - PPLs Lake P8 Core (1) Depth... | ecosystem: Environmental > Aquatic > Freshwater >...
AGCTTGCTTACATTTATCTTGAAAAGCTGTTCAGATCGCGTCTGAGTTACCGGAAGATCCTTGCAGTCACGTTTACCCACAAGGCTACCGCCGAAATGAAGAGCCGCATCCTGGATGAACTGAACAAGCTGGCAACCGGCGAGGATTCGAAGTACCTCGATGACCTGGTAAAATCCACCGGCAAATCATCCGTGACCATAAGGAAAGAAGCCGGGGAAATACTCTGTTCAATTCTCCATGATTTTTCGCGATTCTCAGTAAGCACAATCGACAGCTTCTATCAGAAGATCGTCAGGGCATTCGCTCGTGATATCGGCCTTCATTCCGGATTCGACATCGAGATTGACCATGCAAATATTCTTGCCACAGCGGTCGGCAATATGATTTCTTCAGCTGCAACCGACATTACAATAAAAAACTGGCTGCTGATGTATGCCAGGGCGAATATTGAGGAAGGAAAAACATGGGACCTCAGGAAGAGTATCGCCGGACTGGCAGCCGAGCTGTTTAACGAAAAATTCAAACTTCTCCCTCCGGAGGAAAAGCAAAAGCTCCAGGATAAGGAATTTCTGAAATCGTACATTAGTGAAATGAGGTCAATCACCACGTCCTTCAGTGCGAATTTTAAGGAGCTTGGTCAGAAATGCCTCGGAATAATTGACATGTATAATCTCTCCGATGAATTGTTCTATCAGAAGGGGAAGGGGCTTCCCTCATTTGTCCGGGCAGCAGCCAGGGGGGAGATCAGGGTGCCCAATTCCTACGTCAGGGCTGCATTGGGAGAGCCTCCCCGATGGTCATCCGGACCCCCTTCAACTCAGCTCACAGAAGCCCTTGGAGCCGGACTCGAAGAATCAGTGCGAGAGCTGGCCGCCTTCCATGATCAAAATATAATCTTCTATAAAACCGCGAATGTGATACTGTCGTATATCTACATTCTTGGAATATTGTCTGATGTTCTCAGCCAGGTTTATCTCATAACCAGGGATGAAAACAAATTCCTCCTTTCGGATGCCGGTGAACTTATCTACATGATAACCGAAAAGGACCAGACTCCCTTTATCTATGAAAAGGTAGGCAGTACATTCGAAAATTTTATGATAGATGAGTTCCAGGACACTTCGATAATTCAATGGAAAAACTTCAGACAGCTTATTGACAACAGCATGGCGCAGGGATTTGATAATCTTGTTGTGGGAGATATAAAGCAGTCGATTTACAGATGGCGGAACAGTGACTGGCGTACACTGCGCGATCTTAAGAAAGAGGTTGATGGCAGGCGCTATATTTCGAAACCTCTTCATACGAATTACAGAAGTTGTTCAAATATAATCAGGTTCAATAATGCCCTTTTTTCAATTATTCCTGAACAGATAGATGTGGAACTTTCTGATAACATTCAGGTTACAACATTCCGGGAGCTCTTTTCAGAAGCTATCCAGATAGATCCGGGAAGAAAGGAAAATGGTTATGTCAGGCTTGAATTCATCGAAGGTACTGATGAGTCTTCATGGCAGGAAGAGGTTCTGAAACGTCTCCCCATAGTCGTTGAGTCAGTTCAGGATAAGGGCTTCAGTGCATCCGATATCGGGATACTGGTAAGGGATAATAAAGAGGGAGCTGTTGTTCTCAGGGAAATGATCAACTATTCTGTTACCTGCCCCGCCGGGAACAGACAAAAGTATAATTACAATATCGTCTCAGGCGAATCGCTTCTGCTTGCGAACTCCCCTGCAGTGAATTTCATCATTGCCGTCCTTTTGGTTCTCGACAATCCTGAAAACATGATCGCCAGGGCCCTCATGCTGAGAAATTATCTTCTGGCAACTGGCAACGAGGAAGTCGGGCAGATCCCCCTTCCGGGCGATGATCTTATTGAATACTCGGCAGCCTTCTTTCCTGAGGGATATTATGATTTCCTGAACGGAATCAGGTACCGGACACTCTGGAATATCACAGAACAAACGATCGGCTTTTTCGGATTGGGTAATTACTCCTTCAATGTTGCATTTCTGAACAGCTTCCAGGATGTCGTAATTGGTTACGCTTCGGCCAGGAATCCGGGGATCTCTTCATTTCTTGAATGGTGGGACACCGAAGGAATTAAGAAATCAATTTCAGTCCCTGAACAACAGGATTCAATGACGGTTCTGACAATTCACAAATCAAAGGGTCTTGAGTTCAGAATTGTAATTCTTCCTTTTCTTTCGTGGAACCTCGATCATAAGGCATTTCATTCGAACATTCTATGGGCCTCACCGGTCTCACCGCCTTTCAATAAACTGGGAATTGTCCCGGTCAGGTATAAAAGCGACCTTGCTGAAACGATTTTTGCTGACCAGTATTGTGAGGAAAAATACTCGGCCTACCTCGATAACATCAATCTGCTATATGTCGCTTTCACAAGGGCGGCAGATGCCATAATCGGATTTGCCCCGGTTAAACCGCGCACTGAAAACCGTATCGCATCAGTAGTCAGGGATGCCATTTCCTTCAGGGGTAATCATCCCGACGGATCAGAAACCTTTCTTCATGATCATTTTGACCCGGAGTCAGGGGTATTCGAATTTGGACTTCTGCCTGAAATCTACCAGGAAAGAGTCATCCCGGGAGGTATCATGATCACCAGTTATCCGGTAAATGACAATACCGGATCGCTTAAGCTGAAGCTTCACTGGGAAGATTATTTAAATGCCGGCAGGGATTTGATCCGTGAAAGGATTAGATATGGCATAACTATGCATGAGATCTTTGGCGGGATAAGAACATCTGCTGATATTGAGTCCGCTGTGAGGAATAAGATAACCGAAGGGCAAGTGGATAAAAAGGATGAAAGCCTGATGGTACAGAAAATAAAGGATCTTATCAGCCAGCCTGTTGTAAGTAAATGGTTTGAGAATGGGAACATTATCCTGAATGAAGCATCTGTTCTTATGCCAGATGCATCTTCAAGAAGGCCCGACAGGGTAATAATCAGGGAGGGGAGGGCCACAATCGTTGATTTCAAATTTGGAGAGGAGAGTCAGATCCATCTGAACCAGGTAAGACAATACATGAAGGTCCTTGCCGGAATGGGCTATGAGGTTGCAGACGGATTCATCTGGTATGTGGATAACGGTAAAATAATTTCTGCCTGAATGGAAGGATCAATTAAAACATCAGCCGGTTACCCATGGGGACATGAACGCAGGTTCAATGCCTTTACCGATAATTTCAGGAAGATCCACGGTGCGAGGATGCAGAAGGTATCAATTGATGCCGGTTTTACATGTCCCAACCGCGATGGCTCAAAAGGAACCGGAGGATGCACCTACTGTAATAACAAGGCATTCAATCCCTCTTACTGCCTACCTTCAAAATCAGTTACCCGGCAGATAGAGGAGGGTATTGAATTTCACAAAAAAAGGTACAGGAAAACCGGATCGTATCTTGCTTACTTCCAGGCGTATTCAAATACTTATGCTTCGATTGACAAGCTGGCTGATCTTTATAATGAAGCTCTCAGTCACAATGAAATCAAAGGATTGGTGATCGGGACGAGGCCGGATTGCGTTAATGATGAGATACTTGACTTCCTGAAGGATCTTTCGGAAAGATGCATTCTGCTTCTGGATTACGGCATCGAATCGTGCTACGATAAGACCCTTGCCAGGATCAACCGCGGACACTCCTTCAGAGATGCGGTTATCGCCCTCGAAGCTTCAGCGTCGAGAGGCCTTGATACGGGAGCACATTTCATTTTCGGACTTCCCGGCGAGACCCGCAAAGAAATGCTTAATGAAGCCGGAATTATTTCAGGATTGCCCCTTAAAAGAGTGAAGTTCCATCAGCTGCAGATTATAAGGGGAACGAAAATGGAGGAGGAGTTTAATATTATTCCAGCTGATTTTGAAATTTTTGCATGGGATGATTACCTCAATTTCATTATTAAATTCATTGAAAGGCTTAGTCCTGCCATAATTATCGAAAGATTTACAGGAGAGGCTCCTCCACGCTATCTTTCAAGGGAGGTCTGGGGTAAGAAAAGAACTGACCAGATAGCAGGGCTCATCGAAAAACGGCTGGAGGAGCTCGATACCTGGCAGGGACGGCTATATAACGGTGTAACGGCATGACGGCTTAAATGATCAAAGCTTATAGCACAGAGCACAGAGCACAGAGCACAGAGCACAGAGCACAGAGCGCAGAGCGCAGAGCGCAGAGCAGAACACCCTGAGCCCTGAGCTCTGAGCCCTGTGCTTATGGAGACTGCAAAACTACAAAACTGCAAAACTAGTATGGTATATTTTCTGGAGCGTATAGCAAAGCATCTTTATGAGCAGAATGGCGGTGACATAAGCAACCATTGCCTTGTGTTTCCAAGCAGGAGGGCAGGGATATACTTCCTTAAATACTATGCGGCCCGGCTCGAAAAGCCGGTGTGGGCCCCTGCGATCCTGACAATAAATGAATTCTTCGGTACCTATTCGGACCTTGTTATTCCTGACAATGAAATACTTCTCTTCGAGCTCTACAAAGTGTACAGACGACTTAAAAAAAATGCGGAGAGTTTTGATGAGTTTTATTTCTGGGGTGATATGCTTGTCAACGATTTTGACGATATCGACAAATATATGGCCGATGCTCAGGCCTTGCTCCGTAATGTGCATGATTTCAAAAACATAGATTACCAGTTTGGAGATATAGACCAGGAGCAGGCAGAGGTAATCAAAAGATTCTGGAAGAACTTTGAACCTGAAAAACAATCGCCCGAGAAAGAAGGATTTATATCGGTCTGGTCGATACTGAATGAACTCTACAATGGCTTCAGGAATGCCCTCCGATCACGCGACCTTGCTTATGAAGGGATGATTTTGAGGGATGTCGCTGAAAAGTTCGTTGAGGCGAAAAATCCTGAATCAAATTGGGTGAAGGTGCACTTCATCGGCTTCAATGCCCTGAACAAGTGCGAACTTACCATAATGAAAAAACTCCAGGAAGAGGACCGTGCCTGCTTTTACTGGGATTACGACGACTCTTATATTAAAGATGGTAAGCTCAATTCTGCAGGAATGTTTATGACGAGGAACCTGAAAATTTTCAGGAACGACATGCCTGACGACTGGAGTTACAAAACTCGTCTTACCGTCAGCGATCCGAAAGTCACCAGGAATATTATCGAGACAACATCGGATATTGCCCAGGTTAAGATGATCCCTTACCTGATTGACAGGATACCCGGATTGTTGCCTGAAGATGCCCATCACACGGCAGTAATCCTTGCTGATGAAAATCTCATTGTCCCCATGCTGACAAGCCTGCCTGGAAATACAGGCGATATCAACATCACAATGGGATATCCGTTGAAAATGACCGGAGTATACAGCCTGGTGAGGAATCTTCTCAGCCTTCAGCGCACCCTTGCTACCGGAAATGACTGCATGTATTTCGGATATAGAGAAGTCCTGGAGATTCTCAGGCATGAGCTTATTGTTAGTATTACAGGCGATGACGAAAGGGAAATCATTGATGAAATAACCGAAAAAAACCTTTTCAGGATACCAGGGGATTTCCTGTGCCGGACGGGCATACTTAAAACAATCTTCAGAAAAACAAGTCTTCCGCAGGAACTTTCGGAATATTTAAAGGAAGTCCTGACAATGGTTTCGTCAGGATATGCAAATGATAATGAGGATTCCCCTGATAAGGTTTTGCAAAGGAAGCTGCAAAACGAATTTATTTATTCTGTAATTAAGTCTGTTACCAGGCTGGAGACGATTACCGGATCCCAGGACGTGACTTTCAGGAATGAGACTTACATAAATATCCTTGACAAGATCCTCAGAAACCAGTCGGTCCCGTTTACCGGCGAGCCCTTATCCGGTATACAGATCATGGGATTTCTTGAAACAAGGGCTCTCGATTTCAGGAACATCATAATGCTTTCGGTCAATGAGGGAATTCTTCCCTCTGAAAGTCCGGGATCTTCATTCATTCCTTACAGTATCAGGGAGGCTTTCGGCCTTCCTGTGATAAATCACCAGGAATCACTTTATGCATATCATTTTTTCAGGCTTCTGCACAGGGCGGAAAATGTGACTTTCATTTACAATTCCGATTCGACCGGAATGAGAACCGGTGAGATGAGCAGGTTCCTCACTCAGATGAAATACGAGAAGATAATCAGGCCATCCGTGCTGAATGTGAACTTCGATATAAAAACACCCTCGACGATTGCTCCCATTGTTCAAAAGAACGGAATGCACCTGAAAAGGCTCCTGACGATGTATGGGGATGATTCCGGGAAAGCTGTCCTGTCGCCGACTGCGATCAACACCTGGCTGAATTGCAGGATGAGGTTCTATTACAGATATGTCAGCGGTCTTAAGGAACCAGCGGTTTTATCACCTGAAATTGACCATGCTGTGTTTGGACAGATCCTGCACGGGATAATGAGGACCATTTACAGCGATTCCCAGAACATGACAATATCAGGGGAATTTATTGGCAATCTGGAAAAGGACGAAAGTTATCTCATGGATATCACAGATAAGGCTATTGATGTGAATTACGGTCATGACCTGCTGCGGCCACTGAGCGGCAACGACATTATTGTAAGGGACATCCTTTACAATTACCTTCGGAGAATACTGAATGCAGACAGGGCAGTTGCTCCGTTTACGATACTTGAACTTGAAAAGCAGTTCCAATTCATACTTCCGTTCCGGTCCGGCGAAGAAGCAATACAGGTTAGGATGGGAGGCAATATTGACCGTGTCGACCGGCTGGCGGGTAAAACAAGAATTGTTGATTACAAGACAGGGGAGACAGCTCAGAAGATTTCAACATTGAGTGATCTGTTCGCCGATGACAGGAAAAAGGACCTGGACGGGTGGTTGCAGACCTTGCTTTACTGCGAGGCCTATCTGGCTCATAATCAGAGTGCTGTTGTGCGTCCGTCGATATACAGGGTAAAGGAACTTTCTTCAGGAGAATTTTCCGATACGCTAAGGATCAGGGAAGAAAGGAACAGCGAAATAGTCGTGGAGGATTACCAGACAATAAGAGAAGACTTTATGGAAGGACTGAAGGGAGTGGTCACAGCAATATTCAGTCTTGAAGAGCCGTTCAGGATGACAGTCAGTACTGTCAAGTGCGAGTATTGCCCCTATCGTGGTTTATGCCTGAGGTAGATTATTCGGTCTTTATTCAATTTCGCGCTGAAGCGCTGCCATTTTTATGGCTGTAACAGCTGCCTCATCACCCTTATTCCCATACTTGCCTCCCGCCCGGTCGTGTGCCTGCTCACTATTAAGGGTAGTGAGTACGCCAAAAATGAAGGGAATATTGTATTCGAGATTAAGCTTGGTTATACCGTAAGTAACGCTCTGGCATATATAACTGAAGTGAGGGGTTTCTCCCTGGATCACGCAGCCAAGGCATATAATTGCATCAAGGTCATCATTTTCAGCGAGAAACTGACCACCAAGGGTAAGCTCAAAACTACCGGGCACATGCTTTACAACAATGTTATTATCAGCTGCACCATACTTCTTAAGGGTATTTAAGGCACCATCGAGTAAAGCTTGAGTGATTTCCCGGTTCCAGTCGGATACCACTATCCCGAATCTCATTTTGCCGGCATCGGGGACCAGTGCCGGATCGTAACCCGAAAGGTCAGTCGTGCTCATCTATTTCGAAAGGAGTTTTGCCCGGGCAATATACTTGTCGATTGATGAACCCTCGGTGCTGGTCGGATATTCTTCCCTGATCCTCTCGTAAAGCTTCAGGGCATCTGTATACTTGCCATTTATTTCATAAAGTTCGGCAGCTTTCATGAGGAACAGCGGCGTGTTAAATGAATTGTCTGCAAATCCGGCAGCTTCAAGATATTTTGAAATGCCCTTTTCGGTGTCGCCCAGCTCAACCCATGCATCGCCCGTCGCACCGATAGCTATGGATCCGATCACTTTATCCTTCTTTGAGTATTTGTCGAGGTATTCTATTGCTTCCTCGTAGTTCCCGAGGTGCAGATTGCATATGCCGGCGCTGTAACGTGCGAGATTTCCTGCCTTCGTAAATTTATACTCCTTTGCTATGTCAAGAAATCCCAGGTAATTACCGTCGCCATTCAATGCAAGGTTTATTGAGTCGAGCTCAAGATATTTCTGAGCCTGGTACATTTGTGACTGGGCCTCTTCATTTTTTTTCGTAAGATACATTTTTCCGAGCCAGAATAAACCCACAAGAACAACCACGACAGCCAGTCCAATTAATAATGGTTTGTAGTTCTCTTCCAGAAATTGTTCTGTTTTGGTCAGTGTTTCCTCCACATTCTTAATTCCCTGGGGATTATCATCTTTCTTATTCTTTGCCATAACAGTTTATGCTTAAAACACTTAAAAAATTAACTCCGCAAAAGTAGTGCTTTTAAAGTAATTTTGAAACAATTGATTAAAAAAATGGAAATAAAGCATTGTATATATAATATATTGATATCCAGATATGTAAAGGAATTCTTTCTTCAAAAGGTTCTTTTTAGTAACTTTGCATGAATTGATAATCTCAAACTTCACACCCCGAATCCAGAACCCTGAAATGTATCTCAAAAAACTCTCCCTGACCAATTTCAAAAACTACAGCCAGGCCAGCCTGGAGTTCTCTCCGAAGATCAACTGCATTGTCGGCAATAACGGGGTTGGCAAGACTAATATCCTCGATGCCATTCATTATCTGTCTCTGACAAAAAGCTTCTTCAATAATATCGACAGTGTCAGCATCATGCATGACGAGGAGTTTTTCATAATCCAGGGATTATTCGTAAAGGACGGGGAGGAAGATAATATTTTCTGCTCTTTTCACAGGCAGAAGCAAAAGTTGCTCAAATGCAACGGGAAGGAATATGAGCGGCTTTCGGATCATGTGGGGAGATATCCTGTTGTGATGATCTCTCCTGCCGATAGTGCCCTGATAAGCGAAGGCAGTGAGGAAAGAAGGAAATTCATGAATAAGATTGTCATCCAATACAATGCGGAATACCTTGATTCAGCGCTGAATTATAACAAAGCTCTGCAACAAAGGAACAGACTGCTGAGGGACTTCAGCTATTCGGGTAATTTTGATGATGAGATGCTTTCAGTGTGGGATGCTCAGCTTATAAGGTATGGAAGTGTTGTATATTCCGAGAGGAATCTCCTTATTAACGAACTGGTTCCGGTTTTCAGGGAATACTATTCATTGGTTTCGAACCAGAAGGAAGAGGTAAAGCTCAGATACAGGTCTCATTTGTGTGAGGGAGATTTTTCCGGGATCCTGAAAAATGCATTGGACAAGGACCGGTCGCTTGAGTATACTACCGTAGGTATCCATAAGGATGACCTACTGTTTGAAATGGATGGCTATTCAGTTAGGTCGCTGGGTTCCCAGGGCCAGCAGAAATCATATCTTGTCGCCCTTAAGCTTGCGAAATTCGATTATATCAAAAGGAAGGCAGGATTTACGCCAATACTATTACTTGATGATATTTTCGACAAGTTTGATGCCGAAAGGGTTGCACAGATAATCAGACTTGTTGGCAATCATCGGTTCGGACAGATATTTATCACTGACACCCATCAGGACAGGCTTCAGAACATACTGAATACGATTGAAACCGATTACAAACTTTTCAGGATAGGAAAGGCGGGTATAGATGAAGTATTTCAAAATAGCATAAGTGAGGAATGAGGAGGAGCAGGACCATATCGCTGGCCGAGGCAATGAAGGATTACATCAGGGAGATGAACCTTGAAGGGAAGCTTCATGAGGTAAATCTTATCAGTTCATGGGAAGAGGTTGTCGGCAAGGCTATATCTTCAAGAACATCAAGGGTCTATATAAAGGATCATGTCCTTTTTGTTCACCTCAGTTCATCGGTTGCACGGAATGAACTTATGATGCTTAAGGAAGCCCTCAGGGAAAAGCTTAACGAAAAGTCGGGCCGTGAAGTTATAAAGGATATTGTATTAAGGTAGGTCAATGACTGAGTAAGCGGTGCCCGAGATCGTCACCGATTTCCTGAATGATTTTGAAGATGAAAATAAGTACTCTTCATTATCATATTTCAAGTTAACTGTCTCATTAACAATATCAATAACCAGCGATGCTCCTTGGTTCTTCCCTATAATTAAATCGGCAAGCAGAAAAGCTTTTTCGACACCATCTCCCCGTCTGAAATTCCAAACCTCATCAGGAAGGGCAAGCCTGTTTCCGTCATAAATCGATTCCCCAGTCATATCCTGAAGGATTCTGTAAACCTCATCCCGGGACCTGCCATTAAGGTCAGTAAAGCAGACCGGATTTCTTTCAATAGCCGCCTTTATGAACGGAATCCATTCAATCCGGTCCATCTGCCTGTAAACATACATGGTAAGCAAGGCACTTTCTGATTTGTCAGCAAGGTCCGTTATGGTTTTTATGATATTTTCACGGGTCTCCTCAGGTGATATTACAGGAAACCGGGATTTGAGGAATTCTTTATTAATTCCCGGTATCTTCGGATCGGTGAAGATAAAATCATGCAGATCATGAAACATTTCACCAACAAGAGTGTCGTTGATTTCTCCCGAATACTTCCTGAATTCTTCCCTGAACACATCAAGGTCCTTTACTTTCCCTTGCTTGAAGATGCTTTCGATGTCGTTCAGCATGATTTTACCAAGTATCGGACTCAGATGAAATTCATCCCCTTCGATCTCATTAACAAGCTGAGCCCTTTTCTCCATTGATACATTGAACTTGCTTGTATGCTCATATTCGAACATCTTCTCTAGTGTTATGTACCTCTTTTTGCCTGAGCATTCGCACATGTACTGGAAAAGAGTTTTGTACTTTGATTTGAAGCGAAGGAAATTTATGAAAACAAGATCCGTAAGGCCGGTGCTGAGGAAATCCCTGAGCCTTGATGAAAACAGGTCATAGGCATCCCTGTTTATTGTTGCCTCCTCATAAAGGGTATGTATATATCCTGAAATATGGGAGACGATTGTGACCTTCTCATTTTCCAGGGCACGCCTTGCTTTTTCGGAAAGTGATGTCCCGTTATACCACATATTCCTGGTCACTATCCGCCGGTTATTTGTAATAAGACCCTCTTTTTCTATGATGAAATTCTGCGAATGGAGCGGAGTTGCAATAAGAAAGATTTTTTCAAGGGGGATCCTTCCGATTATGAACATTACAGCCGCATAAAGTGCTGAAAGGGATACGCATTCACCGGCCCCTGTTGAAAAATTCTCCCTGAACCTGAAAGCTGTCATAGCCTCTACCGTTTCAGTCTTCCAGTATGGTATCACATCAGTCGTATATTTATCGAGGCCGAAGTGCTTTCTGATATCGATATCAAAATAGTGTTTATCACCCTCGTAACCGAAAAGCGCATTTGACTGCCTCAGCATTTCCATGTCAAAGAAATCGCTGAATCGCTCTATCTCCCTGCTCTTTGTCGTGAGACCCCATGTTGAAAGATCAAGGTTAAAGACATAGTTCTGGATGATGAATTGCTTGATCCTGTTGACCTTATAAGTAAAGCTTTTCTTCTCTATATCCCTGAACCACTGATCATCGCGCCATGTCCAAATGACTGGCGACATGATATTTGCAAGAACAAGCGGATAAAAAAGCTCCGGGAAGATAAAAACCTCCATGTCGGAAAGGGTAAAAGCTGAAGAGTTCCTTTCAAGTCTCTTCATTGAGGCGAGGTCGCCGACAGCTTCGTATCCCATGGAGCGATCAGAATCTTTCAATATCCGAAAAAAAGAAGTATGCTTCACGCACGGCGTTTTCATCGCTGTCAGAACCATGAATGGCGTTCATCTTTACCGACACTGCGAATGTTTTTCTTATTGTACCGGGTTCCGCTTTACCGGGATCGGTGGGACCTATTAACCTGCGGAATTCCTCAACGGCATTCTCGCGCCTGAGGATCATCACCACCACGGGGCCACTTGTCATGAACTCTACAAGGTCATTATAAAATGACTTTCCCCTGTGGACCTCATAAAATGATTCAGCCTGC
>Ga0105106_10003027_pt1 | contig 12031 bp, 8 predicted proteins | sample PPLLaktember2015_5_FD_79109 | JGI IMG/M metagenome (GOLD analysis project Ga0105106, IMG submission 79109) | Freshwater sediment microbial communities from Prairie Pothole Lake near Jamestown, North Dakota, USA - PPLs Lake P8 Core (1) Depth... | ecosystem: Environmental > Aquatic > Freshwater >...
CATGGTTAATTCGGCGGCGATCTGGCGTTCGGTCATTCCGATGCGCACAGTAGGCAGGACAACCTGAAGGGCAGCTTGAGCGATCTGAACTGCTTTGCGCATAGCCGTGATCTCACCGGGGTCTTTGATCATCCGCAGGCTGGCGATCAATGGATCGGCTGGAAGGAAATCCGCCTCAGGTGCAGCCCGCTGCAATAATCGAAATTCCAGCAAGCGTAAGCCGCGCGGCTCCACACCAACCTGGCCGGCTTCTAAATTAGCCGATCGAAGCGCAGCTCTGAAGGATTCACCCCATTTTTCCGGATCTTCGCCATACGGAAAAGCCTGGACAGGATAGGAGAGATCCTGCAGTTTTGCCTGTTCGAGCTCGGGCAGAACCAGCCGAATGGGTTCGCCAGGGATGAAAAGGGCAACGACGGGGCGTTCGGAGAGGTGAAAATGCAAACCGGTGAGGTAAACCAGGCTGGCACCGGGATTCAACGCCAGCGCGGGAAGATCGGCAGATTGGAGTGCTTCGGTCAGGCGCTGCTGCCGGGTGGTGAATGGGGATGGACCATATGCAGGTTGGCTGGGCAAGGGTATACCTCCGGGAAGTTTGGACTGATTATATATCGGAACGTGCAATCCGGAAAAGGTGTCTGATCGACCAATGCAAACCAACCAGTCTCGTAAGCATTTGTCTTGACATGTGGTATCGGCTCAGGTACAATTCCTCCCCGCAAGGGCCTGTAGCACAGTTGGGAGCGCGCTTCAATCGCACTGAAGAGGTCGAGGGTTCGAATCCCTCCAGGTCCACTGAATACCCCCAGGGATGGGGGTTTTATTTTTAAGACGGTCGCGGGTACCTATCCCCACTCCCTAGGTGCCCAGGCGGTGACCTACAGGGTCACCGATACTTGGGGAAAGTATTCAATTGTTGATACCCTCATGTTCACTTATGGGTTTCTTACCTCCCCTATATAACTAGCTTTCAAACGAGCAGGGGAGAAAGAGTTGAAAACCTATTCCCTGAATCGTCCCAAATACAAGAAGAACTCCTGATTTATATGTAAACAAATTTGAGAAGAGGGCATCACGGAAAGTCCAGCAGAATATCCAGACGGTTACTCAGATCACTGCCTACACCTTAGATAACTTGATCAATGGCAATGCCCGAAATTGTCTAAACATCTGGAAAGGATGCTTGCTTTAATCATCTTTTAATGTTATATTGATAGCACAATTCAATATTCAGTACAAGGGGTATCTTAGAATATTTTTCTTTTTGACTAACTGAATCAAGGTAAGTTGAGGAACCTACGAACCAAAGGTACTATTTGGTCGTTTAACCCTGACACACAGCATACATTGACACACGGGGGAATTCTTTGGGGAGCTAATAGCGAAACCGGCCACATTGTGTAAAGTTAATATTTTTTTCCAAGGGCTGTTACCTATCGTTCGTATTTGATAGAAAAGGAGGTGGTAGTAATAATTTCAATGAATAAAGCAAGACTAATCATATCAACCTTAAAAAGGCTTCATATTCATTTACTTAAAAAGGGAAAACTAAGAACATGAAAAAGCTTGTAATAATAACCATCCTTGCACTAGCTCTGATATTAAGTGTACAGGTAGTGAGCGCTGATCCGGGTACCCTGTATGTAGATTCAGCAGGTGCATGTGGTGGTATCTTACCCTGCTATCTTCACCCACAGGACGCAGTCAATGCGGCAAACCCAGGGGACACTATTATGGTGTATCCGGGAACGTATGATAGCCGCTACATTGTTTGCGATCCAGTCCACCCAACCTGGTGTGCACCCAATGATAATTGGGCGCCTGCCTTGATTGTTTACAAAGATGGTCTCACGATACGGTCTGTGGACGGACCCGCAACTACAATCATCCAATCTACACATAACTACTGGTCGAATGCCATCGCGGTGCAGAATTCAACCGCTGGAGCGATTGTCGGAGTTAGCAGTTGGTCGCCTAATGCGATCACCATTGTTGCTAACAACGTAACCATTGATGGTTTCACCCTCCACCGACCCTTTGATGGTACCAATGCCACTTATAACACCGCGGGCGTGTTCATTGGCAGTAAGGCTTCTGGCTATCCAGATTACTTGGGTAATGCCAATGGTGCTATAGTGCAGAATAACATCTTCAGCGACGTGTGGCATGCGGTTTACATCTGGCACTCCAGCGACAATCAGATTGTGAACAATACCGTAGCCGCGCTGACTACGAATCATTGGGCCGCCATCTCGACTTACGATGGTTGGAGCGATGTGGAAATCGGTTTTGGGTCCCTGAGCACAAATAACCTGATCGCCCACAATATACTGACTGATAAGGGCATCGCTTTGGGTGCCTGGGCGCCGACAACCTGGACCAGTAATGCGGGATCCCAGGTTTGCTCCAACATTACCACCCAAGTTGGCGTTACGTACGCCCACGGGCCGGTGCTCATCGGCTGCAACACCGGTGGCTTTTGGCAGTCCAACACCGATAACGTGCTACGCATTACAGGCATTTCCTACACTGGCGATACGGGAGTATTCCCTGTTGGAACCCCAATCACCCTCAGCGCACAGCTTGCCTATGATGGAAGTGCTGACGGAAGCGATGTTGAAGTCGTTTTTACCATAACCGGAGAGGACTACGTTTCCACCGCTACCGCCATAACTGCTGCTGGAGGCTTGGCTAGCACGACCGCTGACTTACCCGTGGGGGTCTATGAAGTCAAGGCTACAGTTACGATATGTGGCGACTGCGTGTTCACTTCGGGCACCCAGTTTGTAGTAGTCTACGACCCATCGGCTGGCTTCGTCACCGGCGGTGGCTGGTTCATGTCACCTGCTGGTGCATATTCGCCTGACCCAACCCTAGAAGGAAAAGCTACCTTTGGTTTCGTCTCCAAGTACAAAAAGGGCGCTTCACTTCCAGACGGTAATACAGAGTTCCAATTCAGGGCGGGTGATTTGAACTTCCACAGCACCAGCTATGAATGGCTGATCGTGAACCAGAACAATACCAATGCCCAATTCAAAGGTTCTGGGACCATCAACGGTGCAGGCAACTACGGCTTCATGATCTGGGCGGGTGATGGTACTCCAGATACCTTCCGTATCAAGATCTGGGACGCAGCCACCGAAGTTGTCGTATATGACAATGGTGTTCAACAGCCGATCGAAGGCGGCAACATCGTCATCCACAAGTAATCAGAATCGAACAACTCACTTCAATTAGACGGGGCTTTCCTGCCCCGTCTTTTATTTATCCCTCGCCAGTGATTTCACTTCCTGGATGATTAAGAACTGGATGACTCATGTTTAATGATAAGAGGTCATGGTATAAAGCTTCCATTCGCGTCTTTGTTGGGAAGAATGTCATCCAAATCATCCAGCATATGATCTATATTATGGTTACGGTTATTGCGTGGAAGATAGCCGAGTTGCCTCATAAACTCATACAACAATATCATTATCCCGACGTTCTCGCAGGCGAGAAACGCAGATCCCCATTCTGCTTTTATATGAAACCTTACAGGTGTAAGACTGATTATTGCTAATTGAGCAGCTTTAGTGTTCTCTTCCATGCAAGAGGGGGTACAAACCTCACTTAACTTGATGTCAACGCACATAAATTGAAGATAGGGCTATGATCCTTGGGGGTATTTCGTATCATCGGATGATATTGGACATGATTTTGCACAATGAAAGTATACGGATAGGATATAACATAATTAAACACTCGCAAATATACACCTGGTACAATCCCTCTCTGGACAGGGCTGCCCATTACATTTCCTTCTTCATACCGTTTGCAATCGTGTGCAACCACAGAACCACGGCATGGAAATAGTAGACATGATTGAGGTTAGTACCCCCACAAATGGTGATAAGGTGGATTTCATTCTCTCTATATACGTAGTAACAACAGTAGACACTCCCTCAATATCAATCGCACGGATGAGGTCGAGGGTTCGAATCCCTCCAGGTCCACAAAATTTCATGCATTTTTACCTGAGTAGTCGCGGATGTCCCGCATGGATAGGGACAAATGTCCCGAACATCCATAGATTTTAATCCAGTATCTTCATAAGGACATATCCTCTCAGAAGGAAAATGAGGTAAAGAGCCTAAGTATGAGTGATTGTGGAAAGGGAGGCAGGGCCATCCTTTTTTGTGGCTAGATTTGAATTTTTATTTGATAATTAGAAATTATTTGGAAAGTAGAGTAACAGAATTTAGCGGAAATTGCAAGCAGGATTGTAGTTTTTTTAAAAGTTCGTACCGACATTGGTTGGTATGCCTAATAATTTATGGGGCGGGTCCTGGACGAAATCAAAAGGCTGCTCGCTGAGCTGCCCCCGGAAGGCAGTCGGCGTCTGTTTGAATTGTGGAAGCAGGTTCCAGAAAAGCGAACTGGACAAAGTGGAGAGCATTCTCCCTTGAAGAAGCTGCGCTACATTCTCATCCGCATGAGTGAGCACTGGGTCAGTTATCGGGTGTTTGAATGGTAGAAGGGGGTGCCTTGGACCAATAATGCGACCGAACAAGCCATTGGCAGGATGAAGATGCGTGCTCGGACGGGGAGAGGCTACAAATCCTGGAATGGAATGGAAGCTGCATTGCTGCTCATATACAGCCCGGTGCATGGGAGTCTCTATAGAGGGCTTGTGCGTGCCCGCCAGCCCGTTGGCCAGCATAGCCTTACCCAGGGCTTGAAGTTGTGTGTGCGCTTCTTCGGCTGTTAACATGGTTGTCTCGACCAAGCTCATATCCATTCATCCAGTTGGACTTTTTACAACGAAAGGCTTGTCTGCTCAAACCCGCGGCCCAATCGTGTTAATCGCGAACTCACGGTGGTTCTCTTTTTCAGCCCGGGTGAGCTGCCCGCCAGCCAATTCGATGAGCCTTTGGAAGATCTGCCTGCCCGCGGTCTGGATGGTTTCTTTGCCGGTGAGGATGGCCCCGGCATTGTAATCCAGGTTGTAGCGCATGGATAAGTAGAGGGCGGAATTCGAGGCGACTTTAAACACCGGAGCAGTGGGATGTCCGGTGGGTGAGCCTCGCCCGGTGGTAAACAGGATGGCATGTGCCCCGCCGGCTACCATCCCGGTCATGGATTCAACGTCATCGCCGGGCGTGTCCATAATGACCAGGCCTTTTCTGGTTGGATGCACGGCGTAGTCAACGAACTCCTGGATGGTCGTCGTCCCACCCTTCAGCACCGCTCCCAGGGATTTCTCTTCCGGGGTGGTCAACCCGCCCTCCCAGTTGCCGGGCTGGATCTGAGCGCCCATCAGGTCAATACCGTTTCTGCGGGTGTGTTCTACCCAGGCCTCAATAGCACTGAGCAGCCGAGCCCGGGTCTCCTCATCGCGCACCCGTTGCGCCAACAGCGTCTCTGCGCCGATCATCTCCGGCACTTCCGATAGAATGACTGTCCCGCCTGCCTCCACCAGCAGGTCAGCAGCCGCGCCTACCGCCGGGTTGGCCGTGATCCCAGAATACCCGTCCGAACCACCGCACTCCACACCAACGACCAGCTCCGAAAGCTCAACGGGCTGGCGGGTTGTTTTTGCGGCCTGCTCTACCAGGCTGCGGGTAATCTTCAAGCCCTTCTGATAAGCCTTGCGGGTACCACCCTCTGATTGGATCCGGATTAGCTCGACGGGTTTGCCGGTTATGGCAATCTCCTCGGCCAGCTCTTCCGGATCCAGTGTTTCACACCCCAGGCTCACTAACAATACACCAGCTACGTTCGGGTGCGCGGCTGTGCCCAGTAGCGTCCGGCGGGTTTGTTCCAAGTCCTGCCCGCCCTGACCGCAGCCATAGACATGCGGCAGAGCTACCACCTGCCTGCGCAGAGTCCAGCCGATCTGTTCGACGACCGAGTTGGCGCAGGTGACGTTGGACAGCACCAGGACATGGTTACGGATACCGATCTGCCCATTTTCCCGGCGGTACCCCGGAAAGTTGTTCATCGCTGCTCCCTTCGGAGACTGCGCAGGTTGTGAAGATGGACGTGTTCCCCGCGTTGTACCGGTCGGGTCGTCTCACCGATGACCTGCCCATATTTGATGACCAAGGCCTTCTCGGGCAGATCTACCAGGGCGAGCTTATGACCAGCAGGAATCTCCTGGCAGGGCAGTAAACTGCCATCATCCAAACGCAGGGTGGCGCCGGTCGGAATGCGGACCAGCGCCATAGCGACATTATCTTCCGGTAGTAGGCGTATGAATTTTTTCAAGGCGTTGGCACTACCAGGTCGCTTGACCCGGCTGGGGAGGGCTTGAGCTGGCTGTTCTGCCGATAGTAAGTTCCCCTGTGGGTCGAAGGCAAGATTAAATGGACGGCTGGTCAATATGATATTTTCGCAGTGCTCAATCTCGGGGATCAAACTCTCGGAGACCCAAAAACTAGCCAGGTGCTTCGTGTCTTGAATCACCATGACTCGCAATTTCTTGGAGTTGTAGCCCCGTCCGAGGCACATGGCTACTTCAATGGCTTCCCGCTCACTGTTGAGAGCCAGTGGGATTTTTCCACCTTCCAGGTGGGCGCTGGCGAGCTGGTTGAGGTAAAACGAACGGTAGTCAATCTTGGAGACAAGGCGCTTTGTAGTGATGTCCGCCAGGTAGAGGCCGGTGGCGTTCCCGTGGGAGGCCTCCGTCAGGTCCAAAGCCACGATGCGCGAGATGATGGGGCGCAGCGGCTCAGGGACGCCGGGGATCCGGATCCGCCCCACCGTTTTCGTGTCCATCCCCGTACCACTAATATCCTTACCGATCTGTCGAACGACCAGAACGTCCAGGTGATCCACGGGCAGTCGTGGAGTTGCTTTTACTGCCAGGGTGAGCAGCTCTTTATCCAAGTTTTCAAATTGATCGGGTCTTGCAGTGCGGATCGTGGCGATCTCGCCATTTCCATTCTCAACCACGCCGATCCCCAAGGCGATTGGAGCGGATTGGATGATCTGCCGTGCAACCTCAGGAATGTGGACATGCAGCTCACCCGCACCACGTCCATGAATCGCCGTCGCTCCATACGCCTTCCCCAAGCCGATTGCCAGCATTTTCATTAAACCGCTTTGAATGGGTCCTTCAAAATCGGTGTGTTCACGGACGCGGTTGATCACAATGATCCCATCCGCGCCAAATGCCTGTTCATCGATATAGATAGGAACCTGGTGGGCGGTTTTCCCGAGATGCTTGACGTTCATCGACGAACGGATCGGCGCGAGGACCGATTCCGACGTGACCTCCAGCGAGCGGAGGACTTCTTCCTGGCCTTCACCCGTCGATTGACCGTGACTCCCCATGGCTGGAACGATAAATGGATTTCCGCCGGCAGCGCGGATTTTTTCGACCAAGATTCTGACCATCACAGCCAATCCAGCGATTCCCCGGCTGCCAACTGCGATTGCGATATCACTGCCCGGACAAATGCTGTTTAGATAGCCAGATTGTGCTACCACATTCGCAGTTTCTTTTTCGAGATCGTGAATCTCCGATGCCGGGAAGCTGGCCCTGGCCTCCAGAAATCGGGGCATTACACGCTTTCCGTTCCAAAAGGTATCCAGAAAACTTTCCGATTGCGAGAGGTCCGCCAGACCCATTGGACACCGTCCTTCTTGAAATGTCAAGTTCCGGGCTAAACACCTCTTATTGGTGTATATACTTACATAATGAAAACTATTTTCATTGTGTAAGTATTAGCCTTATTTTACCAGCATTTTCAGCACGGCGACACATAAAATCCATCAGGCAAAATCTTCGGAAGATAAAGTAGCCAACCGCAAGAAAGTTAAGGAAATCTGGGCATAGCCGATGCCTGGTTTACCTCCCTGGCGGAAATCCTCAACCAGAGCCAGTCTCTCCTCCTGGAAATCAGCTCGCTCCAGGCTGTCTAGGTCGGTGTCGGCAATGATCTCTTCTAATAAGCTATTGGGGGTTTGCGGCAGCCGGGTAACCATGATCAGGCGCACGATTGACGCCACCTGGGTCCGGCTGTAGTCGAAGGCCGGCAGGAATTCCGCTGCCAGATCGACGCTGACTGCCTCGTGGTCCATGCGCTGTAATACAAAGCCGATATCGAGTTTTCAACCACATCTGGGATGGATTTTAGCCTCAGGACAGGGTTGGATCTGCATTTCCTTCTTCATGCCATTTGCAACCAGAGCATCTGGCATGGCCACAACTAGTATTTTATATGTTTTACTCCCACATAGAGGAATTGATGCTAAAATTAAATGAGTTCAGCCACAACCATTAACCTTCCAGGGTGAAAATGTTGACAAAATATACCAATCGTGGAATTTCGGTCATATTTTGTCTTAATTTGCGAGTGGTTCGTGTATTTCGTGGTTTTCAACCAATGCCTGAGCAGTTACCAAACATTTATAAAACAGAGGGTTTTTAGACATCATGAGCCAAAAACCAACTTTAAAGCAGAAGTGGCAGTATTTTTTCGACAATATCATGGCGAACGGGGCGCTTGCCATGATTGGCATGTTGGCGCTGGTATCCGTGGGAATCATTCTCATTGCCGCCGGAATTGTGGCGCTTGGCGGCCAACTTCTGGCCCCGGAAGGATCGGAGGGGGTTCCTTTTATTGAAGCGGTTTGGTTGAGCTTGGTGCGTACCTTGGACCCCGGCACGATGGGCGGCGATGCAGGCTGGGGCTTCCGCCTAGTGATGTTTGTGCTGCCCACCCTGGGGGGTGTGTTCATCATCAGTTCGTTGATAGGTGTGCTGAGCAGCGCGGTGGAAGAAAGGCTGGAAGATCTGCGCAAAGGCCGTTCCCTGGTTTTGGAGGATAACCATACCGTTATCTTAGGCTGGTCGTCCCAAATTTTTACCATTATTTCCGAGATCATCGAATCCAACACCAACCAAAAAAAGCCCGCCATTGTGGTTTTGGCTGACAAAGATAAAGTGGAAATGGAAGACGAGCTGCACGCCCGCATTCCAGAGCTGAAAAACACCCGCCTTATCTGCCGTTCCGGTTCGCCGATTGATCCGGTCGACCTGGAGCTGGTCAGTCCTCACACGGCGCGCTCGATTCTGGTGATTCCGCCCGAGGAAGGTAACCCGGATGCATTTGTGATCAAGACCGTGCTGGCCATCACCAATAACCCCAGCCGCCACGAGCAGCCCTATGCCATTGCTACCCAAATCAGCGAGCCGAAAAATTTGCGAGTTATCAACATGCTGGGGACCCGGGATAAGCTAAGCGTAATCTTGACCGGCGACTTGATTGCCCGAATAACTGCCCAGACTTCGCGCCAGTCTGGACTTTCGAAGGTCTACACCGAATTGCTCAATTTTGGCGGGGACGAGATTTACTTCAAAGCAGAACCAACCCTGGTGGGACGCACGTATGCTGAGGCTCTGCCGGCCTATGAAGATTCGGCTGTCCTCGGGTTGATGCATAGTGGTAGCCAGGCCCAGCTCAATCCGCCAATGGACACACTCATCGCCCCCGACGACCGCTTGATCGCCCTCTCTGCTGACGATGACAGCATCCGTCTTTCGGGGTTGGCCTCCATTCCCATACAGGCGCAGGTCGTGCACACCAGCGAGCCCGTGGCAGTGGCTCACTCCGAGCGGGCGGCTCTCATTTTAGGCTGGAACCGCTGCGCCTCCATTATCCTGCGCGAACTGGATCATTACGTGGCGGCAGGTTCTTCGGTGATGGTGGTGGCTGATGAAGCCTTTGAAAAGGAATTAAAAACCTGTTCAGAGTGCAAAATCCAGAAGATCAGTTTCCAGGCAGGGGATACAACCGACCGCACCCTGCTAGACGGGCTGAGGATCGTGGATTATGACCACGTCATTGTGCTGGCTGACACCCGCCTGCCCGTCCAGGAAGCGGACGCTCGCACCCTAGTGACCCTGCTGCATTTACGGGATATCTCGTCGCGCGACGAAACGCCCTTCTCGATCGTCAGTGAAATGCTCGATTTACGTAATCGCGAGCTGGCCGGAGTGACGAAAGTGGACGACTTTATTGTCAGCAACCACCTAATTTCATTGGTGATGGCGCAGCTTTCTGAAAACAGCGCTTTAATGCCCGTCTTTAGCGATATATTTGACCCGGAAGGTTCGGAGATTTATCTTAAACCCGCCGAGCAGTATGTTGCTTTCGATGAAGCGATCAATTTTTACACCGTCATCGAAGCCGCCCGCCAGCGGGGTGAAACGGCATTTGGCTATAAGATTCATTCCGAACACGATGATCCGGCGCGCTCATTCGGTGTGCATACCAACCCAAAGAAAATGGATTTGATCACATTTAAGGCTGGCGATAAGATTATAGTGATGGCCGAACAATAAGAACAACCACTAATTTCACTAATATAAACGAATGGTAGATTTGCGGTTTAGATGTTGATTTTTTCCTGTACTTAAACAGAGGAGATGGTTATTTTTCCTTGATCTTAATGTAGAATCGAATTTGAAGGTTTAGGATTTGAATCGAAGCAATCCATCAATAAATTTCGCGGTGGACGCCTAAGGACAGGGTTGGGTCCGCATTTCCTTCCTCATGCCATTTGCAACGGTTTGCAACCAGAGCATCTGGCATGGTAAAAATCAGTTTTTTGTGTGTTTTACTCCCACTTCACCGAACTGAAGAGGGTGAATTCACATCATGTAGGCATCGGAACTAGTGGACAGCCTATCCCCACCAATCGCACTGAAGAGGCCGCGGGTTCGAATCCCGCAAGGTCCACTTGATTACTTCACAGGTGGGATAACACGGACGCAAGATCTCACTTTGAAGCTCGATGGAAAAAAAAGCCTATCCGCAGGCAGACCCAGGGTTCATTGTTGGGCGTGATAGGAGCCCTTACAACTTCCCGAACGCCACCCCTTTGTAACTCCACCCGCTGGAGGCGCAAATATCCTGGATCGGTTTTTTAAGTTCATTGGTATTAAATTTGTATTTATAGACCTGGCCGGGAGCCAGAGTCTCAGTGAAGGCAAAAGCGGTGCCGAATTGTACCGAGGTCTTTTGACCTTTGAATGAACTGGCTGCCAGCGACAGGTGCGGGATGCCTGCAGACCAGCTAACGGTATATTCGTGGTCCTGGGCACGCAGCTCACTTTTATCGGCATCGAGTTTCAGATAAATACGGAAGACTTTTTCCAGTTTGGCCTTGGCGAAGATCTCATACCAACTGGCATCGACTATCTTCCATTCGGCCACCAGATCTACACCTTCGGTCTGACCGTCCACAATACTAAAGGGGGCACTGAGACGGTTAAGTCCCAATAGGCGGGCTTTCATTTCACCAGCGGTAATTGCCGGAATATTCGTGGCTGGTTTTCTCCCAAATAGTGGCATGATAAACCTCCTTAAATAGAAATGGATACCTCATATTATACTAACTTATACTATTAAACGGTGTGGATTTAGTTCATTCACAGGTTGGTATTTCAGCGCCTGCTCATCTAGGCGATCGCAAACGTCTCATACAGACAGAAGCGACAGGGATGCACCATGTCGATGCTGATATCGCGCTCGGCCTCACGCTCGTTTGGCAGTCAGATCCTTGTCTTCCATTTCCCAGGTGTGATCGAGCGTGTGATAGGCGGTGTGCCGGATCAGGTACCGGAGCGGCCAGGTGCGGGCCATTTTGCTCTGGGAATGCAACGCCCGAATTGCGTTGCAACAGGCGTCACGATGCGCGTTCAAGCCCTCATCGGTCAGCATCGCGCCCGGAGGCGTGACCACCCCGAGCTTCTTCGTCCAGTCTTGCTCCGCGGCGAACGTATGACGGACGATGTGGTCCCGATCTCGCCCTCCGCCGCGTGGACCGCGTTGCATCTCAGCCGACACGCGCGAACGCACATCGTCGAAAAACGCCCAGCACGCCCGCATCAGCGTCAGTTCACGCTCCAATGCTTCGCCCGACATGGCTTGCTGGTCGATGCTCGAAAACGCGAACGAGATACCCCAGAAGTCGGTTGAGCCCGTGCCCGGATAATGCTCAACCACATCGACGTCGGTGATGTTCGCAAACGCGGCCTCCA
>Ga0105106_10003028_pt1 | contig 12028 bp, 14 predicted proteins | sample PPLLaktember2015_5_FD_79109 | JGI IMG/M metagenome (GOLD analysis project Ga0105106, IMG submission 79109) | Freshwater sediment microbial communities from Prairie Pothole Lake near Jamestown, North Dakota, USA - PPLs Lake P8 Core (1) Depth... | ecosystem: Environmental > Aquatic > Freshwater >...
AGGTGCCGGGTCTGCGGTCCACCTCGTCACCGGTCGCGCGCTCGGTGTGGCGCATCCAGCGGTGGTGGCTTTGCCTGATGGGGGCGCTCTCGCCGCCTACGACGTCGCCGCTGACGGGAAGCGGCGGATCAGCCTTGCGCGCGTGGTGCCAGGCGGACGGGTTGGCGGCCGGCTCGTGGTGGACGACTCCGAGGATGGCAGATATCCGCAGCTCGCCGTCCTGAACGATAGTGTCGCCGTAGTTGCCTGGACGGGCTCGTACGGCGAAAGATCCAGATTGAGGCTGGCCCGAGTGAATGTGAGGGCGGCAAGGCGGTAGGAGAAGCGGCGGACGGTGAAGAGGCGGAAGGGTCAGAAGCAGCGCGCAGCAGTTCATGACTGCGCATTAGGGGTACCAATTCGGAGTTGGGTCGGGGAGAAGTCATCTACCGCCTCTTCACCGTCCGCCTCTTCCGTCATTCCGTCGCTCCCGCTAGCTTCCCGCCCCGATGCCCTCCCGCACGCCCCTCCTGGACGACCGCGCTTTCGGCCGCACGCTGGCGCGCATGGCGAGCGAGATCGTTGAGCGAAGCCGGGGCACCGAAGAGCTCGTCCTCGTAGGGATCCAGCGCCGAGGGGTCGAGCTGGCTGACCGACTGAAGCGCCTCGTCGATGCCTCCGAAGGCTCGAACCTCCCCTGTGGCAAGCTCGACATCACCCTCTATAGAGACGATCTCCAGACTATCGGTCCCCGGCCGGTAGTGGGCGAGACCAGCCTCCCCGATCTCGACGGCAAGACGGTCGTCATCGTGGACGACGTGCTCTACACCGGCCGCACGGTCCGGGCGGCGCTCGATGAGTTCGCCGACTTCGGTCGCCCGCGACGGGTTCTGCTCTGTGTCCTGATCGACCGGGGCGGCCGCGAGCTCCCGATTCAGGCCGACATCGTCGGCACCAGCGTCAGCACCGGCCCCAAGGATCGAGTGGACGTCTTTGTCTCTGAGCTCGACGGCCGGGACGCGGTCGAACTTGTGCGGGGGAAGTAGCCAGATGAGCAAGGCCTTGGCATGACTCCCACCCTCGGCAAGGACCTGGTGGGCCTCGAGCCGCTGAGCGCGGAGCAGATCCTGCTCATCCTCGATACGGCGGAGCCGTTCAAGGAGGTCAGCGAGCGGGCCATCAAGAAGGTGCCCGCGCTGCGGGGCAAGACGATCGTCAACCTCTTCTTCGAGGCCTCCACCCGCACCCGCATCTCGTTCGAGTTCGCCGAAAAGCGGCTCTCGGCGGACACGGTGAACGTTGCGGCCGTCGGCTCCTCCGTGAGCAAGGGGGAGACCCTGGTGGACACCGCCAAGAATCTCGAAGCCATGCGGATCGACATGGTGGTGAGCCGGCATGGGGCCTCGGGCGCGGCCCAGTTCCTCGGGCAGCGGATTCGATCCAACGTGATCAATGCGGGAGACGGCAAGCACGAGCACCCCACCCAGGGACTGCTCGACATGCTCACGCTGCGCGACCGCTTCAAGCGCATCAAGGGACTGAAGGTGGCGATCTGCGGTGACATCCTCCACAGCCGGGTGGCCCGCAGCAATATCTGGGGACTGACCAAGCTGGGAGCGGAGGTGGGAGTCTGCGGGCCTGCCTCGCTGTTGCCACGCAACGTCCGGGAGCTGGGCGTTACCATCCTGCCCCGGATCGAAGACGCGATCCAGTGGGCCGACGCCCTGAACGTGCTCCGGCTCCAGCTCGAGCGCATGGAGGGAGGGTTCTTCCCCTCGCTGCGGGAATACAACCGGGTCTTCGGTGTCACCACTGAGCGGCTCGCCCGGGCGCCGAAGGACCTGCTCATTCTCCACCCCGGGCCGATGAACCGTGGGGTCGAGATCGACAGCGACGTGGCCGATGGTCCGCACAGCGTCATCCTGCCGCAGGTAACAAACGGTGTCGCGGTTCGCATGGCGGTGTTGTATCTGCTGGCGGGCGGGTCTCCCGATTGGGCTCAGGGCGGAGCGGACGACCGATGAAGCCGATCCTGATACGGGGTGGGCGGGTCATCGATCCTTCGCGCGGTGCCGACGGCGTCGCCGATGTCTACCTCGAGGGGGGGAAGGTCGCCGCCGTGGGGCGCGATATCGGCTCGCCCGACGGCGCGCTGGTGCTCGACGCTTCCGGCAAGATCGTCACTCCCGGGCTGATCGACCTCCACGTGCACCTGCGCGAGCCGGGCCAGGAGGAGCTCGAGACCGTGGCAACCGGCGCCATGGCCGCCGCGGCAGGGGGATTCACCGCGGTCTGCGCCATGCCCAACACCGATCCGGTTACCGACAATCAGGCGGCTATCGGTTTCATCGTGAGCCAGGCCCAGCGCGCCGGCAAGGCGCGGGTCTATCCGATCGGGGCCATCTCGCTGGGTCAGAAAGGGCAGCAGCTCGCCGAGTTTGGAGAGCTGGTCGGAGCGGGGGCGGTGGCTGTCAGTGACGACGGCAAGCCGGTGGTCTCCAGCCACCTGATGCGCACGGCCTTGGAGTATGCCCGCACCTTCGGGATCCCGGTGGCCGACCACTGCGAGGATCCCACGCTCGCGGCCGGCGGCGCCATGCACGAGGGGACCGTGTCGACCCGGCTCGGCCTGAAGGGCATACCGAGCGCGGCCGAAGAGATCATGGTCGCCCGCAACATCCTGCTGGCGGAACTGACCGGCGGACACGTACATCTGTGTCATATGTCGACCCGGGGATCGGTGGAGATGATTCGCCGCGGCAAGGAAAAGGGAATCCGGGTTACCGCCGAGGCTTGCCCCCATCATTTCACCCTGACCCACGAGCGTTGCGAAGGTTACGACACTAACGCGAAGATGAACCCACCGCTGCGGGAGCCGGAGGACCGGGAAGCCATCCGCCAGGGGCTCCGAGATGGAACCATCGACGCGATCTGCACCGACCACGCTCCACATCACTACGACGCCAAGGAGCGGGAGTTCGACAACGCTCCCAACGGGATCATCGGCCTGGAGACGGCGCTCGGTCTGGCCATCAGCGAGCTGGTGGAGCCCGGCCTCCTGACTCTGCCTGACCTGGTGAACCGGATGAGCACCGTGCCGGCGCGCATTTTCAACCTCCCAGGCGGAACCCTCGCGGCCGGCGCTCCCGCCGACGTGCTCATTGCCGATCCCACAGCGGACTGGGTCGTCAACCCGGCCGAGTTTTTCTCCAAGAGCCGGAACACGCCTTTCACCGGACGCCGGCTCACCGGCCGGGCCGACGTGACGATCGTCAGGGGGCAGGTCGTGTTCCAGCGAGCGCGCTGAGAGTGGCCCTCCGGGCGCGGGAGGCCGCGCGGGACGTGGTTCGTTGTTGCCGGAGTCTCTGGGAGGCCGGGCTCATTGCGGGGACGGATGGAAACGTTTCGGTCAGGCTTGGTCCGGGGCGGGTCCTGGTCACCCCTCAGGGCATGATCAAGTCCGAGCTCCGCCCTGACGACCTGGTGGAAGTTGACCTGGACGGGAGCCGCACCAGAGGCTGTCGGGAGCCGACGACCGAATTAGATTTACACCTAAGGGTGTATAGACGGCGGGAGGACTGCGGCGCGGTGGTACATGCCCATCCTCCCACGGCCACCGGGTTCGCGGTGGCCGGGCAGGGGCTCCCTGGTGATGTACTTCCCGAGATTGCGCTGCTGATGGGCGATGTGCCATGCGTCCCCTATGCCACATCAGGGACGCCGGCGCTGGGCGATGCTGCCGAGCCTTACCTGGACCGGCACGTCGCGCTCCTCCTGGCAAACCACGGCGCGCTGACTTGGGGCCGGGACCTGGCTCAAGCCCGAATCCGAATGGAAACTCTGGAGCATGGCGCCCGGATCCTGCTGGCCGCCCGTGCTCTCGGCGGGGTGAATCAGCTCACCCGGGAGCAGATTGACGTCTTAGAGCGGATGAGAGGAAACCCTTCCCATGGCCAAAACGACCACGGATACTGAAGTGACGATCGAAGCGCTGCTGGAGCAGCGCTCCCAGTACGAAGAGTGGATCCTCCGCCTCGACACGACTGGCGACAAGGCCTCACCCGCGGTGCGCCAGCGGGTACGGGGTGACTACGAGGCCCGGCTCGAGTCCGTGATGGAGCAGCTGCGAGGGCGGGGCGCGGCCATCGCCGAGGAGCTGGAGCGGCAGCACGCTTCCCAGGCCGAGCTCGATCGTGAACGGCGGTCCGCGGAAGAGGCGCTTGCCGAGGCGGAAGTGCGGCACTCCGTTGGAGAGTACAGCGAGGAGGAGTGGCGGCGGCATAGCGAGCAGAGCAAGAAAGGTATCGAACAGCTCCGCGCCCGGCTCCGTGCGATTGGAGGCGAGATCACCCGGCTGACGGGAATCCAGGCGCTCATCGCGGGCCCGCGCGCGGCCGCCACCCCGGCACCCCCGCCGCCCCCCGCACCGGCCCCCCGCGCCGCGCCGCGCCCGGAGGTTGTCGAGCAGGCGCTCCTGGTGACTCACGTTGCCCACGAACCGGAGTCGCCCTCTCCGCCGCCTGCAACGCCGCGCCAGCCCGAGCCTGCCGCAGTCCCGGTGGACGAGATGGCCTTTCTCAAGTCGGTGTCGGACGACGAACCATCCCGGATGGCGGGCCGGCGTACCAGCAATCCAGGGATGCCGGCCATTACCACGACGGCCGCGCCGCGTGAATCTTCTGCGCCCAGCGCGGGGGCAGCGGCCGGCGGTGGGGCTAAGGCCGCGTCAGGTGTCGCCAAGACGCTGAAATGCGGGGAGTGCGGCACGCTCAATCGTCCGACGGAATGGTATTGCGAACGCTGCGGGGCGGAGCTGGCCGGAGTGTAACTGTTTCTCACTGCCTCGATTCTAAGATCAAAGGGCGCCCGACCGCCAGGCGCCCCGCTGACTTCTCACCGCCTACCGCTCACTTCTTACCCGCAATCAGCTTGGCCAGTCGGCTCTTCTGGCGGGCTGCGGCATTCTTATGGACGATGCTCTTCTGGGCGGCGCGGTCGAGAAGCTTCACCGCTTCGGCGTAGGCAGTGGCGGCCTCGGCGCCGGTGGCCGCACGGACCTTCCGGAGCGCTGTCCGTAGTTCGCTTCGGTGGGTGCGGTTGTGAATGGCGCGGGCACGACCCTGACGCATACGCTTGGCAGCGGACTTGATACGGGGCACGGCAACCTCGGTAACGGAGAAGTTCGTTCCGGAATGGCTCCAGAAGCTGAGCCCGAAAAAATAGGCCACCTGAGCCGCAAGGTCAAGCGGGATGCGGTTTTGACTTTGTCGTCGTCGCCCGTTTAACCTTCGGCGCCCCCAGATCGAGGCGGTCTCCTGGATCGACAACTTGGCGATTTTGTACTGGCCTTCCCCATGCTGGTTTTCGCTATGTGCGCCCATGAATATGCCCACGCGGCAGTCGCGCTCCGGCAGGGTGACGACACGGCATATCGCCTGGGCCGGGTCACCCTCAATCCACTGCCGCATATCGATCCCTGGATGAGCATTCTCCTGCCCGCGCTGATCTGGTTTGGCTCCCATGGCCAATACACCTTTGGCGGCGCCAAGCCGGTGCCGGTAGACCCGCGCAAGTTCAAGGACTATGTGAAAGGAGACCTGCTGGTCTCGGTGGCTGGCGTCGCCACCAATCTCATGCTGGCCCTGATTTGCTCGGTCGGGTTCGTCCTGCTCGGCCTCGTCGCACCGTCGGTGCCTTCGGCAATTCCGGTGCTCGACACGGCCCAGCGCATGATGATCTACGGAATCTGGCTCAACCTGATCCTCTGCTTCTTCAACCTGATCCCGGTTCCGCCTCTCGATGGCTCACACCTTGTCTATCATGCACTGCCGCCTCGCGCGGGCACCTGGTACCGCGGGTTGGACCGATTGGGCTATCTGCCCCTGTTCATCCTTCTGTTCCTGTTCCCTCCGGTGGTCTCGATTCTCCTGACCCCTGCATACGCGATTCGGAATGCGCTGCTGCGGGTGATCTTGCCGTTCCATGTGGGGAACGGATGGAACATCTTTCAGTCATGACCGCAACCGAGGCCGCCACCTTTCCCGAGGTATCCACAGCCTTCGGCTCGGGGTCGGGCTTTGTGGTCGAGCTCGAGGCATTCTCCGGACCCCTCGACCTCCTGCTGCACCTCCTGCGGGAGGAGGAGCTCGAGATCGCCGACATCCCCATCGCGCGGATCGCCGATCAATTTCTTCAGGCGGTCCATGAGCTCGGCCTCAACCAGGCGGCGGACTACCTCGACATGGCGAGCCGTCTGGTGCGGCTCAAGGCGCAGATGCTGCTGCCCCGCGGGGCCGAGGAGGATGGCTGGGAGGATCCGCGGGCGGAGCTGGTGCGGCGGCTATTGGAGTACCAGCAGATCCGGGAGGTGGCGGTCTGGCTGGGCCGGGCTGCCGAGAGGCGGGCTGAGGAGTTTGCCCGGGGCTACCTGCCGCCGCCACCGGCCGTCCCGCCACCGCCGCTCACGCTCGAATTGTTCGACCTGCTCGGCGCGATCGATCGGGTCATTGCCGGGATCCCCTCGCCGGTCCTGCATCGGGTCATCGCCCGGCCGCTGGATGTGGAATCGGCGACCCGTCGAATCGAAGACCTTCTGGTCGACCAGGAAGAGATCCGCTGGCTCGACGCGCTCGGTTCGGGGGGCACGATCGTCGACGTGCTCTCTACCCTGTTGGCTCTACTGGAGCTGGCCAAGCGGGGAAATCTGCGCCTCCTCCAGCCCACTCCCTTCTGCCCGATGGTGATCGCTCGTGAGTCCCCTCGTCCAGCTGCTTGAAGCGGCGCTCTTCTCCGCCTGCCGGCCCCTGACGGCCGAGGAGCTGGCAACCCTCGACCCGGATGCCAGCGCTGCCGACGTGCGGGTGGCGCTGGAGCAGCTGCGCGAGCATTACGACTTCAACCAGCACGGAGTGGAGCTGGTGGACCTGGCCGGTGGATATCAGATCCTGACCCGGCCGGTGCACGCCGCGGCCATCGAGCGGGCCCAGATCTCGGTACGCACCCCGAAGCTCACGGCTGCGACACTGGAGACGCTTGCGGTCATTGCGTATCGGCAACCGGTGGGGCGGGTGGAGATCGAGGAGATTCGCGGGGTCTCGGCAGGCGGCGTGTTGCGCTCGCTTCAGGAGCGAGGCCTGATCGAAGTCGTCGGCCGCAGCGAGGCGCTGGGGCGGCCACTCCTGTACGGGACGACGGCCCTGTTTCTGGAGCTCCTGGGGATGCGAGATCTGGCCGATCTTCCCCAGGCCGAGGAGCTCACCATCGCTCTGCGGCCGCATCGCGCCACCTCGGAAGGCGCCGATGACGCCGCGGCGTATGTCGAGGCCGAGTCATGACTGAGATGCGGCTCCAGCGTGCGCTGGCTCGGGCCGGGGTCGCATCCAGGCGAGCCGCCGAGAAGCTGATCGAGGATGGCCAGGTGAAGGTCGACGGGAAGCCGGCAACTCTCGGGATGAAGGTGGATCCCCAGCGCCAACGCATTACGGTTGGCAGGAAGCCAATCAAGACCCAGGATCGCAGGTGGCTCGCGTTCCACAAGCCGCTCGGCGTCGTCACGACGGCCAACGACGAAGAGGGACGTCGCACCGTGCTCGACTTCATTCCCCATCCAGCTGCCCTCACCTACGTGGGCCGGCTCGATGTCATGACCACCGGACTGCTGATCCTGACCACCGACGGGGAAGCGGTGCACCGCCTGACCCATCCGAAGTACCGGATCCCTCGCCGCTACACGGCCCTCGTGCACGGCCGACCCACCGCCGAGATCGCCGCATTGGCGCGGAAGCGGACCGTGATCGACGGTCGCGCCGTGGTGCCGACCGATGTCCGGGTCAGACCAGGCAAGGAGGGTCGAAGTATCCTGGACCTCACCCTCGAGGAGGGGCGCAACCGGATCGTTCGCCGCTGGTGCGAGGCCATGGGCCTCAAGGTCGAGCGCCTGGCTCGTCTTTCGTACGGGCCTGTCAGGCTAGGTGACCTCGCGCCGGGCCGGTACCGGCCGCTTACACCGCGGGAGGAGGGCGCGCTCTACAAGGCGGTGCACCTCACCCCCGAAGGCACTGAAACCGGTCCCGCAGAGCGGGCGTCGCGTAAGCGGTCCCGTCACACCGCGAGGAGCACGAAGTGAGCGCCACCAAGCTCAGCCCCAAGCCCGCGGAGCTGCTACCGGTACAGCGGATCCTGAAGGAAGTGTCTCGACGCATCGTGGGGCAGGATGCCATGGTGGAGCGGCTCCTGGTCGGGCTGCTGACCGGCGGCCACATCCTGCTCGAGGGTGTGCCCGGCCTGGCCAAGACCCTCGCGGTGCGGACCCTCTCGGAGATCATCCACGCTTCGTTCTCTCGGATTCAGTTCACTCCCGATCTCCTGCCGGCAGACGTGATCGGCACGATGGTCTTCAACCAGAAGAGCCAGGAGTTTCACGTCAAGAAGGGACCGCTCTTCGCCCAGATCATCCTGGCGGACGAGATCAACCGGGCACCGGCCAAGGTTCAGGCGGCGTTGCTGGAGGCAATGCAGGAACACCAGGTGACCATCGGGGGCACGACCTACCCGCTGCAGGAGCCGTTCATGGTATTGGCCACCCAGAACCCGATCGAGAGTGAGGGGACCTATCCTCTACCCGAGGCGCAGCTCGACCGGTTCATGCTGAAGGTGCGGGTCGGCTATCCCACCCGCGACGAGGAGAAAGAGATCCTCCTGCGGATGAGCGGTGGCCAGGAGATTGCCGTCGAGCGGCTGCTCGACCCCGACGCCATTCTTGCTGCGCGCATCGCCATTGCCGGACTTTACATGGACCAGAAGGTGGTGGACTACATCGTCGACCTGATCCGGGCCACCCGCGACCCCGGCCTGGTGGGTCTCAACGATCTGAAGCCACTGGTTGCCTTCGGTGGCTCGCCGCGGGCGTCCATAGCCCTGGCTCAGGCAGCGCGGGCGCACGCGTTTCTGCGCGAGCGGGCCTACGTGGTTCCCGAAGATGTGCGGGCGCTGGCCCCCGACGTGCTCCGTCATCGGATCGTGCTCACGTTCGAAGCCGAAGCCGAGGACATGTCGACCGATGATGTGGTGACCCGGGTACTGGGCGCGCTGAGGGTTCCATGAGAACCGTGAACGGTAAACGGTGAACAGTAAACAGGCCCCGCCGCCTGCCTACTCCCGTTCACTGTTCACTGTTCACCGTTCACGCCACTGACCATGCCAGCCGTCTCCCCCGAGATCCTCAAGCAGGTAAAGGCTATCGAGCTCCGAACCCGGGGGCTGGTGGGCTCGCTGTTCGCGGGTGAGTACCGGTCCGTGTTTCGGGGACAGGGAATGGAATTCGCCGAGGTGCGCGCATACGAGCACGGCGACGACTTCCGCTCCATCGACTGGAACGTGTCCGCCCGCCTGGCCAGTCCGTATGTGAAGACCTTCACCGAGGAACGAGAGCTCACCGTCATGCTGGTGGTGGATCAGTCCGGATCGACGCGTTTCGGTGAGCCGGTCACCAAGGCTGCGCTCTCGGTGGAGATCGCCGCCGTGCTGGCGCTCGCCGCCGCGCACCATAACGACCGGGTCGGAGCGTTGCTCTTTTCCGACACGGTCGAGCGGGTGATCCCGCCGCGGAAAGGCCGCCGCCATGCCCTTCGGGTGATCCGCGACCTGGTTGCATTTCAGCCCGCCGGCCGGCGCACCAATCTGGGGGCCAGTCTCTCCTACGCCAGCCGGGTCCTGCGGCATCGCAGCATTGTGGTGGTGCTCTCCGATTTCATCGCCGAAGGATGGGAGCGGCCGCTGCGCCGGCTGGGCGCGCGTCACGACGTGGTAGCGATCACGGTGGACGATCCGCGGGAGCATCACCTGCCGGACTCCGGTTGGATCGAGATCGTGGATGCCGAATCCGAGCGTCGAGTCCTGGTTGACACCGGGAGCCGGGATGTGCGAGCGCGGGTCGCGCTGCTGGCGGAGCGCCGCCGTGAGGATCGGGCCCGGGCACTCGCCGCTTCGGGGGCCGATCACGTCCGGCTGGAGACCGGCAGGGATTACTCCATCCCGCTGCGTCGCGCGTTCGCCCGCCGCGCCCGCCGGATCAATCGGGCGTGACCCCCCTGGTGGGATCGTTGGCCGCGCCCTTCCTGCTCCCGGCCTGGCTCGGGGCGACCCTCCTGCTTCAGGGCACCGCACCGAGTGTGGGCGACACGGTGTGGCTCGACCGAACGGTTCGGGTCCCGACCGGGTATGCGGTCCGGGCGACCGACTGGGAGCCCGCCGACCCGATCGAGCTGCTGGGGCGCGGCCGGGTGGTCATGACCGGAGACTCGGCCAAGATCTCGTATCCGGTCGTGCTCTGGCGGGCGGGACAGCACACCATCGAGCTCCCTGGGCCGCTACTCCTCGGGCCCGACGGAACGGTCGATTCCTTGGCCGCGATGCGGGTCAGCGTCGAGGTGAGCAGCGTCCTGCCTCCGGTATCGCCGGACTCGGCGCTGGCGCCACAGCCGCGGGCCAGCCTGGTCTCCCGGAGCGTGGTCAGCCTGGCTCCCCTCGCTGCTCTCTGGCTCGCGGCTGTCGTCCTGCTCCTGCCTCTGCATCTCTGGTGGCGCCGGCGCGGCAAACCGGCACGCCCGGCACCTCCCACGCTTCGGCCCGATGCGTTCGAGCCACCGCTGGCGCGCTGGGCCGACGCTGGGGAATACCGGGCGGTCGCCAACCTCGCTGCGGCACGGCTCCGGGCTGCGGTAGAGCAGCGAGTGGCTTCCGCGCATCCCGGGCTGGACACCGAGCGAGTCCTGGCCGAGATCGCTGCCGTGCGGCCGGAATGGCCGCTGCAGGAGCTGAGTGAGCTCCTGCGGGCGCTCGACGACGTGCGCTTTGGCCTGGTGCCATCTTCGGAGGCGCTGAAACTCTCCCGCTCGACCAGCGAGATGCGCGCTCGCCTGCTGCGCGACGCCGCATGAGCTTCGCCCGTTCCTGGCTGCTGGTGTTGCTGCTGCTCGCCCTCGCCTTCTGGTGGTGGCGCCGCCGGAAGGGTGAGAACCCTGCGGCAAAGTACAGCGACGTCACCTTACCGGCGGAGGCAGTCAGGCGGCGGTGGTGGGTAATGCTTCCACCCGCGCTGCGCGCGCTGGCGTTGGCGGCCCTGGTCTCCGCCGCCGCAGGCCCCCGGATCGGCGGCGAGAAAGTGGAGGTGAAGCAGGAGGGAATTGCGATCGTCATCACCATCGACATCTCCAGCAGCATGCTCGCGGAGGACTTCGCCCCCTCCAATCGCCTGGAGGTGGCCAAGCAGCAGGCTGTGGGCTTCATCCGCGGGCGGAGCGCGGACCGGATCGGATTGGTGGCGTTTGCCGGCGAGGCGCTCACCCAAGTGCCGGTGACCCTGGACTACCCGGTCATCGAGCAGGCCGTCATGGACCTCAAGATCGGCAGCCTGGAGGACGGCACGGCGATCGGGAGCGGCCTCGCTACCGCCGTGAACCGGCTGCGGCGGGCGCCGGACAAGTCCAAGGTGATCTTGCTGCTGACCGACGGCGAAAACAACAAGGGGCTGATCGATCCCCGGACTGCGGCTGCCACGGCCGCGGCATTCGGCATCAAGGTGTACACCATAGGCGTCGGCACGATCGGTGAGGCGCCCATTCCAACCGGCCGCGGCCTGGGCGGCTTTCGGTACGAGCTTCTCCCCGTACGCATCGACGAGCCGCTGCTCCAGGAGATCGCGCAGAAGACCGGCGGACGCTACTTCAGGGCCAAGGACAGCGAGGCTCTGAGCCGGATCTTCCGCCAGATCGATGCGCTGGAAAAGACACCGATCCAGGTGACCCGCTATACCCGGTACGATGAGACAACCCGGCCACTGATCCTGCTGGGACTCGGCGCCCTCGCGCTCGAGCTCCTCATCGCAACGACCCTCGTGGTGCGAGTTCCATGACGTTCGATTCGCCACTGGTTCTCTTTCTTGCCCCAGTACTCGCGGTGGCGTTCGGGTGCGCGGCCTGGCTCGCCCGACGTCGCCGCATCCAGTTGGCGCGGCGGTGGTCTCCTTCCCTGGGCCGGATTGCGCGCGCCC
>Ga0105106_10003029_pt1 | contig 12028 bp, 9 predicted proteins | sample PPLLaktember2015_5_FD_79109 | JGI IMG/M metagenome (GOLD analysis project Ga0105106, IMG submission 79109) | Freshwater sediment microbial communities from Prairie Pothole Lake near Jamestown, North Dakota, USA - PPLs Lake P8 Core (1) Depth... | ecosystem: Environmental > Aquatic > Freshwater >...
GCTGGTGCGCGATCTGGGCCTTGCGCACGAGCGCCTCGACGCGAGCGCCATCGCGGCTCAGCGCTACGTGGTACGCGGCGGCAAGCTCGCGGCTTTGCCGGCTACGCCGGCGGCTTTTTTCACGTCACCGGTGTTCTCGCTGCGCTCCAAGCTGAGGCTGCTGCGCGAGCCTTTCGTCGCGCGTGCGGAGGGCACGCGTGAAGAATCGGTCTCGGATTTCGTGCAGCGGCGACTCGGCCCCGAGTTCCTCGATTACGCGGTCGAGCCTTTCGTCGCCGGCATCTATGCAGGCAACCCCGACGAGCTCTCGCTGCGCGCAGCCTTCCCGCGGCTGCACGCGCTCGAGCAACGCTACGGCAGTCTCATCAAGGGACAGGTGCTGGGCGCGCGGGAGCGGGCGCGGCAGGCCGAGCGCGGCAAGAACACGGCGCGGAGCTTCACCTTTCGCGACGGCATGCAGACGCTGCCCGGTGCGCTCGCGGGCGCATTGGGCGGGGTCAGAACCGGCGCACGCGCTACGACCCTCCGGCGCGGGAACGACGGCCGACTGATCGCCGCGGTCGAAAGCGCGGACGGCGCGTTCGAAGCGAGTGCCCGCTCGGTCGTGCTCGCAGTGCCCGCACACGCCGCAGCCGCGCTCGTCCGCGATTGCGCGGCCGATGCGGCGCAGGCGCTCGAGGCGATTCCCTACGCGGCGATCGCCTCGGTCGCGCTCGCCTACGCGCGAGCCGACGTCGCGCACCCGCTCGACGGTTTCGGCTTTCTCGCCCCGCGCGTGGAGAAGCGCCGCATCCTGGGCAGCCTCTTTTCGTCGAGCATGTTCGAAGGCCGTGCGCCTGCCGATGCGGTGCTTCTGACGAGCTTCGTGGGCGGGCGCCGCAACCCCGAATTCGCGGCGCAATCGGACGATGAGATCGCGCGCGCGGTGCGGGAGGAGCTGGCGGAGCTGATCGGTGCGACGGGCACGCCACGCCTGTGCGTCGTGACGCGATGGCGCGAGGCGATCCCCCAGTACACGCTGGGTCATCTCGAGCGGGTGGAACGCGCAGCGGCCGCGGAGCGCGCGCTGCCGGGCCTTTACCTTTGCAGCTCGTATCGGGGCGGGGTCTCGGTCGGCGACTGCATCAAATCGGCCTGCGAGACGGCAGACCGCGTCGAAAAACGCATGCACGCCCGGATGCAGGCCGGGAAAAAAGTGTAGCGCGGCACCGTCGGCCTTGCCGCTCTGGAGGCGCAATGGCGGGTTCATTTGATTTCGATCAATCATCCCTTTCGCTCATGCGCGCAATATGGCCCTGTCCGCCCCAGCGGGGAAACGCTGCGGGCAGCGGGAGCGTGCCTCGATCGCACCGGCACCGCTCCCGCCAGGGCATGCGGAGCAGGAGAACCATGAAACACGCAGAGATCTATTCGGTGCAGATCCGCGGAACTGACCGGTTCGAGTGGAGATGGCGCGCGGACGATGGGCGGCGAGAGTCTTCCCGCTGCTTTGCGTTCTATTTCGATTGCCTCGAAGACGCGCGGCGGAGCGGCTACCAGGTTCCGCTCGAGCATGCGAGCGGCCTGACTGCTCCCGGCGCGACCGCCGGTCGCAACATGAAGTGAATCGCAGCTCGGCTCGTGGGCGCCCGACTGTTCCGGACTCGCAAGCCGCGCAAATTGCGCGAGGCGCTCGCGTGGCTGCTGCTGGGCGCTTTGGGCCCGCTCCTGCTCGCGTCCACGGTATTTCTGGGACGGCAGTGGGATCTCCAGCGTGAGGCGAGTATCAACCGCCTGCGCGACCTGGCGGTCGCGCTCCAGTTGTCGGTGGACCGCGAGCTCGCGCTCGACCAGACGGCGCTGCAAGTCCTCGCCACATCGGGCGCCATCGACGCTCGCGACTGGGCCGCCTTCTACGCCGCTGCACAGGAAGCGGCCAAGTTGCGCCCGGGAACCTGGGTGCTGCTGGGGGACCGGTCCGAGAGAACGATCATCAACACGTTCGTACCGCTGGGCACCGCGCTGCCGGAATTTTCCGAGCGCCATTCCACACCCGGCGCGCGCGTGGAGTGGGAAAAGCGCAGCCTGCCATGGTTCGATACCCGGGTTTTGTCCGAGCCGCTGCGCTCCGGGCGCCCTCGCATCAGCAATCTCTTCTATGGTCCGGTGCGCAAAGGCCCGGTAGTCGCCCTCTCGGTGCCGGTCACGAGACATGGCGAAGTGCCCTATTCATTGGCTTTTGCTTACGCGCCGGAGCGGTTCGTCGCGTTTCTGCAGCAGCAGCCGGCCAGCGCCACGACCCTCCTGTGCGTAGTCGATGGCAACGGCAACATCATTGCGCGCAATCGGGATCCGGCCAAGGTCGTGGCGCAAGTGGCACAGCCGCCGTTCGACGCGGGCAGCGGCCTGCCCCGTGAGGGCGTCGTGGAAACCGTCACCTTCGACGGGGTGCCTGTGTTCCTCGCGCACCGCCGCTCCGACCTCACCGACTGGACGATCACCGTCGGCCTGCCCAGCGACGAGATTCTGGCGCCGGCGCGCCGCTCGCTGCTGCTGTGGCTCGCGCTGCTGTCGGGCATGCTGGGCGCCGCAATCGTCCTCGCGCACCGGTTCTGGCGCCGCGTCGCGCTTCCGCTCATCGATCTCGCGCGCCAGGCTCGCGAGATCGGCGAGCACGACATCGACGTGCTCCCGACGGACATCGAAGAGGTGGAAACCCTGCGCACGGCCCTCAAGGAAGCGACGCATGCCGAGCGCGCGCGTCGCGAGGAAGCCGCACAGCGGCTTGCGGTGGAGCAACGGGAACGCCTGCTCGCTTCGCAGCACGCGGATGCGCTGCGCGCGGCCGACCGGCGCAAGGACGAGTTCCTCGCCATGCTGGGTCACGAGCTCAGGAATCCGCTGGCACCGATCGTCAACGCGCTCGCGGTGATGCGCAAGCTCGGCCCCCCCGACGCAACCCTGCTGCGCCTGGAGGACATGATGGAGCGGCAAACGCGGCAGCTCACGCGCCTGGTGGACGATCTTCTCGACGTGGCGCGCATCAATACCGGCAGGATCGTGTTGCGCAAGGAGCGCCTCGACCTGCGACAGATCGTCGAACAGGCGGCGCGCGCTGCGCAGGCGGCGATGGACCGGCGCGGGCACGTCCTCTCCGTAGCGCTGCCGCAGGAGGCGCTCTGGATGGACGGCGACGAAGCGCGTCTTGCGCAGATCCTCGGCAACCTCCTCGACAACGCTGCGAAATACACCGAACCGGGCGGCGCAGTCGCCGTATCCCTGTCGCGGGACGGGCGCCGCGCCGTGCTGCGCGTGTCGGACACCGGCAAAGGCATTCCACCGGACCTGCTGCCGCACGTGTTCGACCTTTTCAAGCAGGGCGACCTCGGCGGCGTTCGCGCGGTCGGCGGACTCGGCATCGGCCTGTATATCGTGAAGCGGCTGGTGGAAACGCACGGCGGTGAGGTGAGCGTTCACAGCGCCAGCGGCCAGCGCGGCAGCGTCTTCGAGGTGAAACTGCCCCTGGCCGACGGTCCGGAACTGCAGCGAGCGCACGAGGCGACGATCGCACCTGCCCGCGCGCTCCGTCTCCTGGTCGTCGACGACAACGAGGATGCCGCCGAGAGCCTCGCCCTCCTGCTCCGACTCGACGGCCATGCCGTGCGGGTCGTGCACGGCGGCGAAGCGGCGATCGAGGCGGCCCTCCAGGATCCGCCGGACGCGGTGCTGCTGGACCTCAACATGCCGGGTGTCGACGGGTACGAAGTCGCGCGCCGCCTGAAAGCCGACCCGTCGTCCCGCGACATCGTGCTTATTGCAGTGACCGGATACAGCCGGCGGGCGGAGCAAGGGAAGGTTCAGCAAGCCGGAATCCAGTATCACCTGACGAAGCCCGTGAATCATCAGCACTTGCGGGCGGTGCTCGCAGAGGCGGAACGATCGTCAGAGATCACAAGTGCCCATCCAGAGAGGTGCCAGCCATGAAGTACGAAGATCCAGCCTGTGCCTACTGTCCGCCGACGGTGCGGGCGTGCCGGCAAGGCGAAAGCGAGGAACGCGGCCCCGGCTTCTGCCCGACCAAAGTCGATCCCGAGGTGCAGGCGCACGCGCGCAAATGCTACGACGAGCCGCAGACGCGCAAAGTGTCTCAGGAGTCCGCAGTCGTCGAATCGCAGGGCTACTGCAAGTGGACGCGCGTCGAAGAGATCGTGCAGTTCGCGAAGCGCATGGGATTTCGCAGGATCGGCATCGCGAACTGCATCAGCTTCGTCGATCACGCGCACGTGCTCTCGGGCATACTCGAAAGCCACGGCTTCGAGGTCGTGTCGGTCGCGTGCAAGACCGGCAGCATACCCAAGGAAGAGCTCGGAATCGCGGACCACGATAAAGTCCGGCCCGGCGCGTTCGAATCGCTGTGCAACCCGGTCTGTCAGGCCGAGGTGCTCGCCGCGCACGGCTGCGAGCTCAACGTCGTCATGGGTCTGTGCGTCGGCCACGACAGCCTGTTCTTCAAGCACGCGCAGGGCCTGACCACGGTGCTGGTGGCTAAAGACCGCGTGCTCGGCCACAATCCCGTCGCGGCATTGCACCTCGCCGATACGTATTACAGTCGCGTCTGGGGCCCCGATAAACCGGCGCTGCCGCGCAAGCTGCCGGTGGCCGGAAGGCGGAAAGCCTAGCGCGGACGCGCCGTTCAGGCTGGCTCCTCGCAGGCGCACGGCTTGCGTAGCTGCGCATGCTTTCGTCACGTGAGAGGTTCCAGCCATGCACATAGAGCGCGAAACGAAGCTCGACTTCGCGGACGTGCTGATCCGCCCCAAGCGCTCGGCGCTGCCCTCGCGGGCGGAAGTCGACATCTTCCGCGAGTTCAGGTTCAAGCACTCGAAGCACAAGTACCGCGGCATACCCATCGTCGCCGCGAACATGGACACGGTCGGCACCTTCGACATGGCGCGCGCCCTCGAGCCCTTCGGCCTGTCGGTGGCGCTGCACAAGCACTACGACGAGAACGACCTGGTGGCGTTCTTCAAATCGCTGAAGGTCACGTCCGCCGCGTTCTACTCGATGGGCATCACGAAAAGCGACCAGGAGAAATTCGACCGGGTGCTCGAGCAGGTCGGCGAGGCCATCGGCTACGTATGCATCGACGTCGCCAACGGCTACACCGAGGCCTTCGTCCGGTTCGTCGAGAAATTCCGCGAAGCGCACCCGAGGCTCACCATCATGGCCGGCAACGTCGTCACCGGCGAGATGACGGAGGAGCTGATCCTGTCGGGCGCGGACATCGTCAAGGTCGGCATCGGGCCGGGGTCGGTGTGCACCACCCGCAGCATGACCGGCGTCGGCTATCCGCAGCTCTCCGCGGTCATCGAATGCGCGGATGCAGCGCACGGCCTGGACGGGCGCATCTGCGCCGACGGCGGCTGCGTCGCGCCGGGCGACATCGCCAAGGCGTTCGGCGGGGGCGCGGACTTCGTCATGCTGGGCGGCATGCTCGCGGGGCACGACGAGTGCGCCGGAGACGTCGTCGAGCAGGAGGGCGTGCGCTACAAGCGCTTCTACGGCATGAGCTCCCGCGCGGCGATGGAGAAGCACGCGGGCGGCGTCGCCGACTACCGCGCCGCCGAAGGCCGGGAAGTCCTCGTGGCGCTGCGCGGCCCGGTCGCCGCCACGGTGCAGGAGATCCTCGGCGGCGTGCGCTCCGCCTGCACTTACGTCGGCGCGCACACCCTGAAGGAGCTCACGAAAAGAACGACTTTCGTGCGGGTGGCGGCAGGCGCTAACGAGCTCTTCGGATAGCGCCCGCCCCGCTCACATCCCCCGCAGCGACCCCACGAACCCGATCACGACCAGCACGAGCAGCGTCAGGCCGAACCCGATCAGCGCAAGGCCCAGGATGCGCGATCCCACGGTCATCGGGCGCGACGGCGCGTCGACGAGATACTTCTGAAGCTCGCCGGTGTCGAGCATGCGCTGGTACTCGAGCGTGTGCTCGTGCTTGAATTCCTCGAGCGGCACCGAGCCCGTGAACATCACCACGTCGGGCGGCGGATACTTGTCGGGCCTGAAGTGGTTGTTGAAGAAGTGCACCGTGAAGAGGAACACGGCCGCGAGGAAAGCTTCTTCGCCGTGGATCAGGGTGGCGACGTTGAACACCCACCCCGGCAGCACCGTGGCGACGACGCTCGGGAACCACAGCATGAATCCGCTGCCGCCGATGATCATCATGCCCCAGAAGACCGCCCAGTAATCGAACTTCTCCCAGTACGTCCAGCGGTCGAACACCGGCCGCGGGCCTTTGCCGAAGAACCATTTGAACATCGCGGTCGCGTCCGCGAGATCCTTCCAGCGCGGCACGAACGAGGTCGGACCGAACCACGTGAACGACTTGCCCGCTCGCAAGACGCGAACGAGCACCACCACGAGGTGCAGGAAGAATATCCCCAGCATGGTGACCGCGGCGACGCGATGGATGAGCCCCGCGGCGCGAGGTCCGCCGAGCGCGGCCATGATGGCTTTCGCCCAGTCGGTGTCGGAGTAGAACACCGCCATGCCGGTGAGGACGAGCGTCATCACGCTCACTGCGAAGAAGAGGTGGGCGATCCGCCATCCCCACTGGAAGCGCCTGACGTGCTTGCCCTGGAGCCCCGGCGGCAGCTCGGCGGTCGCGACGTGCGGCCGGCTCTTGCCTTCGGCTCGGTCCTTGTACTCGCGATAGAACCACAGCGCCGAGTGGGTCCAGAAGAAGAGGAACACACCCACCAGGAGCGCGATCATGAACTTGGAAGTGATCCACATCGCGGGGTAGCGGCCGAAATCGTGCGTGTTCGCGTGCGGCTGGAACGTGAGAAATCCGGCGGTCGCGGTCGCGTGACATTCCTGGCACGTCGCGAGCCGGTTGGTCGGATGCACCTTGGAGTTGGGGTCGCTCACGCGCTGGATGGTGTGGTTCGCATGGCAGTCGAAGCATTTCGCGGTGTAGCCGTAGCCCAGCGTGGTGACCTGGCCGTGGTAGGTGTCGGTATAGCTGCGGTAGTTCTCCTTGTGACAGGCGCCGCATTTCTCGATGATTCCGAGCTGCGTCGTGGTGTTTTGCGTGGACTGTATGTCGTGCCCGGTGTGACAGTCCGAGCATACCGCCGCCTTCGGATTGCGCTTCCAGACCGCTTCGTCCGCGTGCACCGATTGCAGGTATTCGTGCAGCGCCTGCGTGTGGCACTTGCCGCAGGTGTTGGGCAGGTTGAGCCGCCATTCGGCGCGGCCGGGGGTCCCGCGCGGATAGACGTAGTGCGGGTCGTGGCAGTCGTAACACGTCGCGTTGGTATAGGACTGGTCCTCGCGGTTGGGCTGCGCGTGGACCGACTTCAGATGGCGTGCGATCTGGTCTACGACCATGCCGAGCCGGGCGTTCTCCGCCGTCTTGCCTTCGCGCTGCGCGGCCTCCCATAACTGCTCGTGGCAGCTGACGCAGCTCACCTTGCGAACCGCTTTCTGGTGGGGAACCGCGGTGATGTCCTTGTGGCATTCGACGCATTCGCGCTTGCCGTGGACGCTGTGCTCGAACTTCTCCTTCTGCACGTGCAGCGCGCGCGGCTTGCCTGAGGCGTCCGGCATCGCGAAGCCCTCGTTGCCGTGGCAGCCGAGGCACATCGCCTTGTCGAGCCCCGGCGGGGCGGCCGGCTGGGCCGCCGCTTCAGGTTTTTTCTCTTGCGCCGGAACTGCGAACGGAGAAAGGAGCGCGAGCGCCACAATGGCCGACGTTAACCACTTTGGGACGCGCATTTTTATTCCTTGTTCGAAGGCGCTGCACTTCCTGCCGTTGGACCCCGTGACCGGCACGCCTGCGGCCGGCTCTGCACAAACTACCATATGCTGCTGTTCTGCGGTTGCGTCAGGCACGGCGACGGGATATCGCTCAGCGCGCCGGCTGGTTCGCGTACAGCGCAGCGACACCCTCGATGACTGCGTCGCTGAATGGCATGCTCATGCGGTGCATGGTCGAGCTTTCGCGCCTGTCGTCGCGGTAGGCCCTCAGCGCCATCACCAGATAGTCCTTGTCCTGCCCGCCGAGCTTGGGAACCGCCATGGCGGGATTGTCGACGGCTGCACCGTGGCAGCGGTTGCATTTGTCGGCGAGCTGGTTCACCAGGCCTTCGCCTTGCGCCGCCGCGCTCGGCTTCTGCACGGCGTAGTAAGCGGCGATGTTCAGTATGTCGCTCTGCGAGAGCTTGCCGACCTGCGCTTCCATGATCTGGTGCCGGCGCGTCTTTCCATAGGCCCTGGTCGCAGCGGCGAGGTACTGCGCATCCTGCCCCGCGAGCGTGGGCGTCGCGGAATCCATGCTGATTCCGCGGATGCCGTGGCATCCCGCGCACAGGCCGGTGAGCGGCTCTCCGGCAGCGGGATCGCCCACGGCGGGTGCCGCGCGCGGCGTGCGTGTCTGCGAAGCGAAGTACAGCGCGAGGCTTTCCAGCTCGAGCTTGCCGGCGCCGCGCAGGAACGGCCTCATCTCCGGTATCAGGCGATCCCCCTGGTGATACTCCTGAATGGCGGAGATGAAGTACTGCGGCTGCTGCCCCGCGAGGCTGGGCGTGCCCGGCGTGGTGCTGTTGCCGTCCGCGCCGTGACATTTCGCGCAGGGCGCCGCGAGCGCTTTGCCTCGCTCGTACGGAAACAGGAGCGGGACATTCCCTGCGGCGGTGGCGAGCGGCGGCAGGCTCGCGTAATAGGCGACGACGTTGCGCACGTCGGCGTCGCTCAGGCGCGCCGTCATGTCCTTGAGCGCGGCGTGCGTGCGCTTGCCGCCTTTGTATTCGGCGATCGATTCAGCGAGGTAGCGCTCGACCTGCGCGGCGAGATTCGGAATCGCGGGCGCGGTGCCGCGGCCGTCGAGGCCATGACAGCCTTTGCAGAATTTCTCGGCCACCGCCTTGCCGGCGACGATGTCCCCGGCGGGTTGCGCGCTTTTCGCCTTGACCGCCGTCTCCTCCTGAGGTGTGCAACCGATCAGCCCGATCGCCACCGCGATGCCCAGCACGAAACGTTTCATCTCGAATCCCGAATGTTTAGCCGACGCTGCGTCTGTCCACGTCGCCTCGCTGTGCCACCACCTCGGGCGCCGCGGAGAACCAGAGCTGATACATGGAGACGGCCCACATGTAGCCGAACGACAGCGCCATCAGCCCGCCGGAGATGATCACCACCCACGCAAAGGGGTGATAGAGCTTGGTGAAATACCACGAGCCGATGTCCGTCGTGAGACAGACGAACGGCAGGACGATCACCGTGCATTTGAACCACACCGGCCGCACGTACGCGTGGCTGAAGATGATGCCCACGATGAAGAACACCATGGTGAGGCCGAAGAGATGGATGTGCGATACGCGCACGAGCGTGAATATGCCGGTGCCGGTGTCGCGCTCGGTCACCTTCTTCAGGTTGTCGTGGCCGGAGAGGTTCACGAGATGCGGGTTGGTCCCGTCGTGGCAGGACAGGCACCGCTTCTCGAGCACCGGCCTGATGTGGCTCTCGTAGCGGGCGCGGTCCGCGCCGTCCGCGACCCATTTGATGATCGGATCGATCTCGTCCGCCGGCAGCATCGTCCGCATCGGCCCGCGCAGCGCCGTCTCCAGCCGCGAGCCTTTCCCGCTGCCGCTGTAGGCGACGACGATGTCCCGATAGGTCATCATCATCGGATCGCCGCCGGCCCGTCCGGCATAGCTGTGGAAGAGGTAAATCCCGGCAAACAGATATGCGACGCCCAGCACCAGCAGCACCGCCGTGAACAGCACGCGCAGGCTGTACGGCAGCTCGGAGAAGTGCAGATAGAACCGGTGCAGCGGCACATCACTCATGACTGGCGTTACTTGTTCTTGAGCGACGCATAGTGCGCAGCGAGGTTGGCGATGTCCTTGTCGTCGAGCGGCGCCGCGAAGTTCTTCATTACGGCATTCGCCCGCTTGCCTGATTTGTAGTCTTTCATCGCCTGGACGAACTTCGCCTGGGGCATGCCGGCGAGCGGGGGATTCGGCGCCACGCCTTCGCCGTTCGCGCCATGGCAGCCAGCGCACGCCGCAGCCTTCGCTTTGCCGGCCGCCGCGTCCGCCGCGTGCGCCGTGCCCAGCGCGCTCGTGAGCGTCACCAATGCCGCCACCCAGATTCCGTTCTTCATGATGAGCCTCCTTGTCGGTGTTTCGTTCATTTCGCGGGAACCGCGACGTATGCGAAAGCCCGCGCTTTCTGCCGCGTATAGAACGCGGCGAGGTCGTCGACATCGCCGTCGCTCAGTGCGCTCGACATCGGCCCCATGGCCGAGCTTTTGCGCTGTCCGCCCTGATAGGCGCGCAACGCTTTCTGCAGGTAGTCCGCCCGCTGTGCCGCGATGGCGGGCGTGCGCGGATCGGTGCTGTTGCCGTTGACGCCGTGGCAGCGGTCGCATCGCTGCACCCATTCGGCGAGCGTCAGCGGCTTCTCCACTTTGGGCGCCCGCGGTTCCTGCGCCGCATAGAAGGCCGCCATGTCCGCCATCGCCGCGTCGGTGAGCGACGAGACGGCAAGCTTCATCGTCTCCTCCTTGCGCGACCCGTCCTTGTAGGCTTTCAGCGCCGCCACGAAATACTGCGCGTCCTGGCCCGCGAGGCTCGGGTTGGCCGGATTGCTGCTGACGCCGGTCTCACCATGGCAGCCCGCACAGGCTGCGGCCGCGGTCTTGCCCGCCGCGACATCGCCTTTGGCCGGCGTCTGCGCACGAGCGGGTTTTTGCAGCGCATAAAAGAGCGCGATGCCTTTAAGCTCCGCGTCGCCCAGGGGCGTGGCGAGCGCTTTCATCGTGTCGTGCGCGCGCTGGCCGGTTTTATAGGCGTGCATCGCCGAGATGAAATACTTCGGATCCAGCCCGGCGAGACTCGGCATCCCCGGCACCTTCGTCACGCCGGTTTCGCCATGACAGCCCCCGCACGCGGCGGCGGCGGCCTTGCCGGCAGCGAGCGGATCCGCACTCGCCGGCGGCGTCTTTGCGCCATCCGCTTGAGCGGGCTGAGCGGGCTCGAGGCTGCCGTAATAGGCGGAGACTTTCACCAGCGCATCGTCGTTCAGGAATTTGACCGCGCTTTCCATGCCGTGATCGCCGCGGGTGCCCGCCTGGTAGGCCTTGAGCTTGGCGTAGAGGTACGCCGGGCGCTGTCCGGCCACATGCGGCACGCCTTTCGTCGCGCTGATGCCGTCGGCGCCGTGGCAGCGCGAGCACGAGCCGTCGGTGACACGCTTGCCTTCGGCAACGTCCGCCGCAGTGGCGAACACCGCACGCAGATCGTCGGCGGGAGCCGCCGGCTTCGGTGTGCCCGGCGGAGCGTCGCCCCCCGGCGTGAGCACGATCACAGTCGCCGCCATGACTGCGACGAGCACGCCGATGACAACCATGCTGCGTTTGGATAGCTTCATCCGGGGCGACTGGAAATATTGCGCATGCTCATGCTTGCTCCGGCCCGACCGCGATGCCAAAAGGCAACGGGTACGCGCGCGCCTGGTCGAGCGCGCGCGCGTGCCTCTCGCGGGACTACTTCAACTTCGTCGCTTCGATCGCCGCTTTCGCGCCGAACCCCACCGTGACGGGGAACGAGACGTGGTGCCCGCGGCTGGTGACGTTGTCGTCGTGCACGGCAAAAGCGAAGTTGTAGGCCTTGCCTTCCGAGAGCGCCTTGTCGTCGGGGTTCTTGAGATTGAGCGGACGCGCCCACACGACCGTCCACGTGCCGTCCTTCCACTCGCCCTTGACCTGCTTGTTGTCGGCGGCGGAGCCTTTCGCCAAGTCCTTGCTGACGACGTATTGCGGCAGCAGGTCGCCCTCTTTCCATCCGGCCTTCGGATCGAAGGGCACCGCCTGTTCCCGCAGCAGCACGCTGCCGGTCTTGTTGATGTCTGCGACCGCGAACGCTTTCTTCCCGGCTTTCTTCTGGTCGTACATGAAGCGCGGCTGTTTCGCCTTCTGGTCCATGTTCGACGTGAACATGTTGGCGCCGGCGTCGAAGTTGCGGTACCCGAGCACGTAACC
>Ga0105106_10003031_pt1 | contig 12028 bp, 13 predicted proteins | sample PPLLaktember2015_5_FD_79109 | JGI IMG/M metagenome (GOLD analysis project Ga0105106, IMG submission 79109) | Freshwater sediment microbial communities from Prairie Pothole Lake near Jamestown, North Dakota, USA - PPLs Lake P8 Core (1) Depth... | ecosystem: Environmental > Aquatic > Freshwater >...
TATGAAGTGTATCTCTGGAAAAAGATGAAGTCATAGCGGGATTTAGAATCCATCTCATTTTGGCATCGCTTCTAAGGGGTACATATTTTTTATAACAGGGTCTGGGGAACGGGAAAGTCTTCCAATACATCATAAAACGTCATTTTGACCTTTCACTGGTTACTGTCATGCCAAAATATCCCCAAACCACGCCTTTATGGCGAAAATAACCAGAATTATTCGTCAGTTTTCGATCCCTGTTTAACAGGCCGCTCATGGTCGTTGCGTGGCTGATCCCGATCTTCATAGGCTAAAGCAGGCTCAGGATCAAAACTCACGCAGCTTTGGGGGTCGGAGTTGGGGTGCAAATTATTGATATTTTGCCAAATTAGTCTCAAATGTCCGATTTCCTGATCGTGGTTCAATCGGAGCGTTTTGCGGGGTTTTCCGGAGAGGGAAATGGGGAATCGGAGCCCGAAAAGGGGTTATTTTACTACAAGGAAAGCATGACTATTGATCGGATCCGAGTCTGGTGTCAGACAATATCGTGAACAGGAGACGGAAGACCTGAATCCAGAAACCATAAAATTTGTGCAATGCATCGACGCCTTGCCAGACTTAATAATCAGATAGACGGAGGTAATGCTATACGTTTCAAGGATTGTACCATCCATGCGGAAACTGAATAGAGTACTTGCAAAATGCGAGAACTGCGGGATTATTTTCAGCATCGATAAGTCTGAATATATCATTTGGACGCAGAACCGCGAACAACCAAGTGCGTTCCATAGCCGGGAGTGCATGATCGAATATAGGGAAGCTCACAAAGTAGCACATGCAATGAAAAAGCGAATAATGGATCTAAACAAACAGGGGAAATAATAATCATGGTAAGAAGACTTTGGCTGATACCTTTAAAAAAAGTCAATTTTTGAGATGAGAAAAGATCCTATACGATGATTTGTGGCGACGTTAGACCCTGTTCATATCTGGTTAATTTTACAGGTTACCCGGTAATTTTATGCTGGCTGCCCTGTAAAAGTTTTGGATTACAGGAGAAAAACGGGAAATACCAGCAGGAACCCACTCTAAAAATACCCACTGCATCAAGTGGTTTTTTTAAAATAACATATAGTCAACCGACAAAAATATCAAAAATGAGAGGAGTGACGCTTCGCTACAGGTAGATCACAGGGCGATGTTCATGGTCCCGGTCTGGAGCCCGTGCTCCCATTAGGGAAGGCTATCCTGCCTCGCTCCCTCTCCCCCTCGGGGGATGGTGAGCGAAAGGGGGGGCTCATTGTCCCTCTACGATGCCTCTGGAAGGCTCATGAAAGCGGTCTGGAACTCGATCGCCATGTTCCGCAGGTAAAATTTTACTGCTGGACAGGCGGCGCGAAGCGCCGCCCCTTATACTTGACATCTATGTCGCAAACGCGTCCAAAAATGTATACATAACACTTGGGCGGGTTCCCTAGTCGGGTACAAAAACACACAGTCCACCGTATATTATTTAAAAAAGAAGTGATACATCTATCATCGCTTTTTCATCAGGACTACGGAGAGTAAACCCACAAAAGAGAGAGCCGCCACAATCGGCACGAAGGAAAGAGGGGCCTGCGTGGTTGTAGGCAGGGGTGTGGGAACCGTTGTCGGGGGGATTGAGGTAACGGGAGTGGTTGTGCGGACTGTTGTCGGGGCCGTTGTTGCAGGAGCGGTAACGGTGAATGTCTTCACCCCGATATATCCATCCACATCCTTAAAGTATACATCATACTCCCCGGATTTTGTCACGAAAACTTTTTTTGTGAATTCTCCTGCTCCGGATTGTATCAGTTCTGTTGTACCAATCCACTCCGGCCCGAAGACGGTGCCGTCCGATCCCCTGACTTCAATCTGGACACCTTCATTTCCGATGTCCTTGATAGATCCCTCAATGCGGAGTGCTTCAACAAGGGGTTGTGTCAGGGGGGAGGTGATCGTAATTTCACTTGAACGATCGATAAGTTTGGGGAGTTGCAAAGTTACCGAATCGGATGACAGTCGCCCCTCATCAGGACCGATGAATTGTATCTCTACCTTATATTGCCCACCGGGTAATCCCTTGGTATTCAATATCGAGTACTGGGTGGCGTGATTCTCCTGGATAGTAACAGACTGGCCTTTAACAGGTGTAGCGGTATATCCGGACTGGTACATAACGACATCAAATGTTGTCCCGGCCGGGAAGTTGCTGTCAACCGAACATTTTAACGGGATACCAACCTGCACCGATTCCGGACAGCTGAGGTAGAGCTGGTATGCCGAGGCAGTCCCTACAATACACCTCATGCAGAGTGCGAGGAGTATGATCTTTTTCATATCTACAGCATCGAATGGCCGTAATTAAAAGGTTTCCCGTTATTCCCGTTGAACGGGTGTTGAAACAAGGAGGTGGTTGCGATACGGTTATATCATACCAATGAAATTGTTCAGCAGACGAAGACCGGTCGCGCCGCTCTTTTCCGGGTGGAACTGGACCCCATAGGTATTATCTTTCCCGACTGATGACGCGAAAGGACAGATATACCTGGTGGTGGTGAGAGAATATTCAGGAGTGGTATCCACATAAAAGGAGTGGACAAAGTAGACATATTCTTCCGGGCCGAATCCGGCAAAAAGCGGGTTATCGGCATGTGACAGCACCAGAGAATTCCAGCCCATATGGGGAACTTTATACCCGTATTTCCGGGGAAATCGCTTCACTGTTCCCGGGATAAGTCCGAGTCCCTGATGAACTCCATGTTCCTCACTGGTATCCATCAGCATCTGCATGCCAAGACAGATCCCCAGCAGGGGAACATCACGGGTTGCCTCTATGACCGTATCTTTTAAGGAGCCCAGCTGGTCCATTCCCTCGCGAAAAGCTCCGACACCCGGAAGCACGAGACCATCTGCGGTTGCGATCTCTTCTTCCTGTGAGGTGATGACCGCGTTCGCCCCGGCTTTTTCAAGTCCCCGTATAACACTCCGCAGGTTCCCGAGCCCGTAATCAATAATGGCTATCTTCATGATCGATACAACCTTCCCTTAGCCGCCATTTCCCATCAGTGACCCATTCAGCCGAAAGCCCCTGCATCAGTTGCCATTGTTCGAGACGGGTGCGCCAGCTCTCCCAGAGGACCGGATACTCTGCCTCGATTCTATGGATCAATGCCATATCGCTTGACGGGCACATGAAACATCCGATCCGGTCCAGGTGGCGCTCGTACAGGATGTTGTATGGCGCATGCTCGCGCATAAGGTAAAGCCAGACATGCAGCGCCGTCCAGTTGTGAATCGGGGCGGCCGAGAGCTGGGCGCGGACGCTGGAGTTGCGCCAGACACGACTGCTCTGCGCCCGCGTAGCTGACTCATATCTCCTCTGGCCGATAAACGAAAGACATTCGCCCCACTGTTTGTGGATAAGGTTCGCCACCGGGGTCAGTTTGCACACCTTACAGCACCAGCGGGCGTTCACTGCAGGAGGCCCCTGTCGCCCGAAATTTTCCCAGAATTGTGTTTTCCCATCTGTCCGGATCAGGTCAAGCCCGTAATACCGTGATGCTTCCTCCACATTGGCATAGGTTTCGGGAAACTCCATGCCGGTATCAGCAAAGAGCATCGGGACCTTACCGATGGCTTTTGTCACCACCAGCAGCGTAGCGAGGCTGTCCTTTCCCCCGGAATAGGAGATGTTTGCCACAAGATGCGGGTTTTTTTGAGCAACCTCCTGCACAAACCGGAGGGCTGATGATTCTGCATATTCAAGCACATCAGCATTTGCAGTCACTGCTGCTTCCCAGCTTGCCGTGCCAGGTACAATCAGTGATGGTATATTCCTGCGTGTCCTGACTATCGATCCCTTCTTCATATTTCGTGCGGTGCCAGCGTCAACTTTTGCCCGCCCGACACCCACCGGGGAGCCATCTTGTGCAAGTATGAAGACTTCATCTCCCGCACACACTGCATCATCAATAAAAACCAGCCCGGGCGCAAGAACACTCATACCCTTATCCTTAATGAAGGGGATTGCACCATCATCGACCACCACAAAACGTTTTTTGGGAGCCAGCAGACTGCTGGCTTCGGCGCGGGGGATGGGTTCCCAGCGCCGCTGGTGGGGGAGATACCGGATGATCCCGGCGATTCCTCCCCCAACCACAATCTCTTCCATCCGGTCATGGTCTGGCACTTTATTCAGAAGTGCAAGGTGACCCTCAGGGATCAGGGGTGCGCCGAAATGATCTTCATAGATTTGGTTGATGAGTGCAATGTCTGCCGGAAATGCCGGCCGGGCATCGCCGGGAGGTGTCACGGGAACCTCCCGGGTCTTTTCTCCGCAGGCACAGCATTGTGCAAGAACCGGTGTATGGCACTGATCACACCAGCGTACAAGGATCTTTCCCAGGTAGGACGGACGCATCTCTTCTATTCATTCGCTCTTCGGGAATAAAAATGGAAGGGAATAAGAACAAAACCGATAAGAATGAGGGTATATTTTTTTCTTTGGTTCGTTCATATAAGTGCTTTCAAAGCTGACCCGGGAACAACCTGGCGGGAGGATTGATAAATACCAATCCTCCAACACATTACTATAGTACATGATAGACTCCTGGCTTTTTGCAGCACTCTGCCTTATCTTCCTGTCAATCTGCGCTATCCTGCGGATTCTTCCCGGACCAACACGCGATGATCAGCTCATTGCAGTGATCACAGCAATTACCTTAGCTGCCGGAGCAGCAGCTGCGCTCAGTATATCGTGGGGAAACCTCCTCATTCTTGATGTTTCAATCCTGCTTGTAGCACTTTGTTACGCAGGATCAATCGCCATTGCACGGTCCAGGAAAGGTGATGAAGTATGAGCAACCCCCTTATCGATGCAGTAATTTTTATTCTTCTCGTTATCAGCGTCGGATTTGGAGCGATTGGGGTTTTAGGCCTGTTACTCTTTCCCGATATTCGAAGCAGAATGTATACTGCATTCAGGGCGACGGTAATCAGTGTCAGCGCAATTATTCTATCGGTGATATTCTACGCAGTTTCCCTATTCAACTCGGGTGGTGGAGATCAGTATATTACACTGGTCCTTCATTCCCTGTTTCTCCTGTTCCTCGCCGGGGTGGCAAATGGTCTGGTATACAAAACGATTCTTGACCGGATAAAACCGGTAAGTAACTGCCAGGTACCCGCAGAACAGAATAAAGATAACAATACCGTGAAATAATTTAAAAAATTCTTTTGAACTAATATTGCCAAAACCAGCGCATCCGTCCTGCTGGTTTTGGAACTCACCGCCGAAAGAATTTTTTATCCTTAATATTATCGGTATTTTCAAGATCGGAGAGAAATTTAAAGGATTGCGCATTTTGAGTGATATAACTTTTAAAAACCGCTCTTGTTCTGTTACTGCCATTTTACTGTGATATAAGTGGTAGTTATTAGTGATTCTATGCACCAAAACGACGTTGCGACCAAAATATTTATTAATTTGTAGATTAAAGAAATTTATAACCCTTTCCGGTAGGAGGTGGAATACACATGGCAGCAGCAAAGAAAGCAGCGGCAAAGAAGCCGGAAGCGAAAAAGCCAGCCAAGAAGGCGGCAGGAAAGAAGAAATAATCTTCATATTACACTAACACTTTTTTTGATGAATTTTTTTTGCGGGAATTTTCTTCGCTTATAACCTGAATGCGACAATCCAGACTGATCTTCGTTCGTCGAAAAAAAATGCCCATCCTTGCATAATCCAGGTGGTTTTTACGCAGAATCTTATTTGAATGACCGATCTGAATGGGATTTTCCAGATTACTGATTAATTGCTCAGGATCCAAAGAAGCACGTCTGATCCTATATCAGATTGTGAAAAAAGGGGTAAAAGAGGAGAAGAAATGGATTTTAACGTGCCCCTGACAGAGAAACCTGATCAGATAGCAAGGTATCTTTGCCCCCCGAAAAAAAGGTAATTTGTTTCATCGAGAATCATTACCGAACTACTTCTTGATTCGCTATCCAGATAATTCAGGCGATTTCTTTTTGGTGCCCTGATCAGGTTTTCTTTGAGGAATATCTGAAAAGATGTCATAAGATCTATTTCATATAGACTGGCGGAGCAAGCTGGAGCATCCGTGAAGCATTTTTCATACGATGAATATGTTTTATCGCCGAATCCATCTGGTCCGAGGTCAAACCTGTGCACTTCTGGACAATCTCTGGGGGTAGATGGTGTTCTTCAGCGTACAGGAGCTGGTCGAGAATATCATAGGGCATCCTCAGGTAAAAATCTTCATCCGAGGTGAAATGGCTCCACGTATCCGGGCTCGGTGCCCGGGACAAAATCTTTTTATCAATCTTTAATAATTCTGAAAGTTTGTAGACCTGCAGTTTATACATATTCGCTATGGGTTCAATGTCAACGCCCCCATCTCCGTACTTTACAAAATATCCACAGAGTAATTCTGATTTATTGGTGGTTCCACTTACAACATAATTCATTTTTTCCGCTTGCATATAGAGAGCTATCATCCGAGTTCTCTGCTTTACGTTCTGGAGACTGATGAGTTTAAGGTATTGCTGCGCGGACAGGCGTTTTATACTGATTGACTCTTTCTCAGTCGAGAGACGGATGGCGGGTAAGGCAAGCAGGCTGACGGAAGTAATACCGGGGGGAAGAAACAGGTTTGTTGCGTGTATTGCGGGATCATAGTGGGGGAAAAGCTCTTTTAAAAGAGCTTCTTTCTGGTCATAGATACCGAATGCCTGCAGCATGGGAGTAATGGGGACCTCATGATAGGGAATTTTCAGCTTCCTGCACAGCTGCATGGCCAGTTCCCTGCTGGAAGGTGTCGATTCCTTCTCAGGAAGGATCAGGCCATAGACACGGTCGGCACTCAATGCTTCAACGGCAAGAGTCGCAATAAGTGCGGAATCTACACCGCCAGAAACCCCGATTACGATACCATCTTTCCTGAACTGATCCAGTACGGTTTCTTTCATAAAACCGGGCAGTTTTTCTTTCAGATCATCAACATTGCTCAGCATTTCCTTTTTTATGTTAAACTTCTCATCAAAGATTCTGCTCATAGTTCACCAAATGTTAATATATATCAACTTAGAAAAAGTATACTATACACATTATTTAAACATTTGCTAATTAAATTTTCAATCAAGACAAGGTGAGTTCCCATGAATGAAATAAACAAGGATATCCTGCAATTTTTGAAATCACGGGGATTTCTTGACGGTAAGAATTCCGTTGAGGAACATGTATCTTTAACGGAAACCGGTGTGATCGATTCCATCGGATTGCTCCAGCTCGTGGATTATCTTGAGAGTAAGTATGCAATCGAAATTCCTATGGAAATAATAACCCCGGAAAATTTCGATACATTGGCCGGTATTAGCCAGACGGTAATGGATCTGAAAAATGATTGACTTTATTTTCATGATGGAGAAAAATTGTAATTTCCAGAATCTTCAAAGAATTCAGATATTTCAGTACATGAAAAATTGGTTGAAGAGTTGTTGAAAGCAGCGATATCCTCAGGTCATTTTCAGGCTTCATTCAAAATTAGCAATCTGCGACCCGCATATCAGTCTCCAAATCCGGGTAAGTCTCCAGGTTCACTTTCTTCAAGTTGGGGAATATTTCGGCCTGATATTTTTAGATCGATCAATTCTGGCTTCTTTTTTGGTACGACATTCTCCTGTCAGGTTAAAAACTCCCGGAGTTACAATTATAGTGTTTCAGACAAAGCCTGGAAATACTCCGCGTATTCACGGGGCGATCCCGGTAAATGTCAGGTAATGTTGCCCATTTTAAAAAAGTGCTTCTTACCCACACGTACGTTCAGATATATCCGTAACCATAGCAAATGATCCTGAAAATCCGTCATTTTTAAAACAAGTATCACCAGGACAAGGATCCAGCCATTTCTCCTCGTTTTGTTGAAAGACGGCCGCTTATCCCTTGAGACGCACTGAAGTCTGGTGCTCATGGTCGGGGAAATCACCCACATGAATGAAATCCGTTATCAACCGGCCACAAATCTCATGAGGATGATATCCCAGCACCTCTGCCATCCGATCATTTACCTGTATTATCCGGAAATGGCGGTCAAGTATCCAGATGCCCTCCTGTGCCGCTTCTACGATGCGGTGACAATTTTCTTCACTTGACCGCAGTTTCTGCTCTTTTTTGTTCAGCTCATCGTAATTTTGCCGGAACTCTTCTTCGGTTGCAGCGATCTGTTCATATGCTGCCTGGAGTTCGCTGTTGATTATGCGCATTTTTTCTTCAGAACGTTTTGTTTCCGTGATATCGCGACCTACGGACTGGTATTCGATAAGTGCTCCCTGATTATTAAAAATTGCCCGATCGCTCCAGCGCTGCCAGCGTATCTCACCATCAGTCATGATGATGCGATGGTCGATGGAGGCAATCGGTTTTTCCTTTGTCAGGGAGAGAAAGTGTTCTCTGACAAGGTTCTGATCCTCCTGGGGGATATCAGGCTTGAACTTTTTCCCAAGAATCTCCTCCTTTATTTTATTGAAATACCGACAGTACGCCTCATTCGCAAATACGTGAGTACAATCGGGAAGAAACCGTGAGATAAATTCTGTCTGGTCTTCGACAACATTGCGATAATGTGTTTCACTCTCCTGCAATGCTTTCTCTGCCTGTCTTCGACGGACGGCAGCAGTAATTTTATGTCCAAGTTCCAAAAACTGGGGGATTGGTTTCCCTCCTTTCTGGAGGTAAAAATCAGCTCCGTTATCAAATGCTTCTATCACTACCTCTTCACGGCCCTTACCGGTAAATATGATGAAAGGGAGATCAGGAAATTCAGCACGGATCGCTTTTAAGAAGGCAATTCCATCCATATCCGGCATCTGGTAATCGGAAACAATCGCTTCAAAAGATGTTGATTTCAGTAACCGGAAAGCATCATGAGGCGATGTCACCGTCTCAACCCGGAACTGGCCGGATTTTTCTAAAAAAAGTTTACCGAGTTCGAGCAGCCCTTCTTCATCATCTACATAAAGTACGGATATCATAGGCAGTTTTCCTGTACGTCAATGGGAGAAATTATATGGAAAGATTAAAATTCATCTGAAACTATTCTTGACAAAGGATCTGACTCAGACAATCTCCATAATCTTCTTTCATGAGTTTCATATCCCTGAATGAAATTGTAGAGCTCGTCATTTATTTATCACGGGGATTCAGATTAACCGCTGCGATTAACATTCGCCGGCAAAATGAATGTTTCTTTTGTCCCTGAATTGATCTCATGGATTCTTTCAGCAGCTTTAGCTTAAACAACCGCCGGCATTTTGTATCAGATATCAGGGATACGTTCGTTTCGAGGATTCGTGACTATGGAGAATTCCTGCTTTACAGTTCACTCTTCCTGGGTTCAGCTGCAGTTGGCATGGCCTATACTTCCTGTTTTATCCAGGGTATAGCCTGGTCAGGCCACATTGCTGCCGTAATGTTCCTGATCGTGTTCTCTGTGTATAATTTAAACCGGAAAACGGACGAGGTAGAAGACGCTCTCAACCATGAACGTCGTTTCCGTATCACCAAAAAGTTCGAACGCCATTTCTTTATCGCTGCACTCGGTGCATACATCATTGCACTTACCCTGGCTGCATTTCACGGTATTGCCGCGGTTTGTGTAGTTACGATACCGCTCGTGAGTGGAATATTTTACAGCGTTCCTATACTCCCAAAGCAGTGCGGGTACCGTCGTTTAAAAGAGATTCCGGTGATGAAAAACCTCGTGGTCTCTACCTCCTGGGCACTTGCGTTTTCGCTGGTGCCGGTGTATTTGGGTGCTTCAGTACCCGGTGCAGCATCTTTGGTGGTATTCCTGTTCATCTTCTGCTGGACTTTCGTTGCTTCTGTTCTTCCCGACATACGGGACCGGAGTGGAGATTCTGCAACCGGTGTTGCAACTATTCCGGTTCTTGTGGGAGTTGCACGAAGCCGGGGGATACTCACGATAATAAATTTTTCAGCAGGAGCCATTATCCTCCTGCTGGGAACTACCGTTATTCCGTTGCAGGCAATTGCCGTTATCCTTACTTCCCTTGTGTATTCCCAGGTTTGCATCATTTCCATCGATCGAACGACAATGAATGATCTTCTCTGTGATGTTATCTCTGACGGACAATTCCTGACAATTGGGGGATTATGTTTCCTGATAACATCATTGACTTACCTGCAACCCTAAATCAAAGTCATGTATCTGCGTTCATGAGATTCCGGAGGAAGATGTGAGGGCGTCATAAACGAACAAAATATGTACGTCTCAGAGATAATGTATACCAGTATGGATTCCATTAAAATTTATGAACATCATAAACAACCAATCCATTCCATTTACAGTTCCCGGCTGAAGATTCAGATTCTGCTCACCTTACTCCACAAAAAAGCATCCCTCAGCCAGCTGCGTGAGGTCACCGGGAGCACGTCCCAGGCATTAATTCCCAAGATCCGTAACCTGGAAAAACAGGGACTTATTGAAGCGGTGAATTATGAGTACTGCCTTACCCCGTTTGGCGGGGTGGTTGCAAGGAATGTCGAAGGATATGTCCAGCTCATTGGAGGGATCAGCCAGCATCATGCATTTTTTAAAGATCATGATCTTACCGATTTTCCGGTGGCCTTTCTTTCCCGGATCGGCGACCTGTATAATTCAGAACCTAAACAGGATACCACGACCGATATGTTTTATGTATATTCCCATTATCTCGAGATCCTGAAAGATGCCGCATTTATCCACGGGATTTCCTCGGTCGCAAGTCCGGGTCTTGCCCGGTTCATTGCAGAAAAAGTGGTCACCGGCATTCCGGTCGAACTTGTGGTTAATAACGAAGTAATAGAACTTTTAGCTAAAGAGCCCTATGCATCGAATATCCAGGGGCTTTCAGGGTATCCGAATTTTTCGGTATGGGTAACCAACGAGAAACTGCGTGTCGGACTGACCGTCACTGATAAGTACCTTTCACTAGGCCTTTTCAAGAAGGATTCTCACCTCTATGACAGTTCTTCAGATCTTTTCAGCAGCGATCTCCGTGCAGTGGAATGGGGAGAGGACCTTTTCAGGTACTATAAAGAACGGTCAACAAAGCTTGATATTGCGACACTATTCAAATGACAACAGGTCAAACCTGTTTTCCTAAAATTTTTTAACCGGGACTTTTTTAAAATAAAAAAAACAGGGAGTAAGTATCATTTTTTTACATAATTAGTATATAGAGAGGAAAAAAGTTAGTTTATTTCTGCTCAGCCATTTAAACACGGTGTCTGTTAACCGGGTGTATCCTGACACCCTCCACAAAAAAGGAATCCTTCTTTTTTAAAAAAGTCCAGGTACGCTGACCGAGAATTATAATTCTAGGTGATTGTGTAAGAACCACCCCTAACCTTTAGTTAGGAAGGGGGAATGGATCATATGGATTTTCGGGAAATCGGCAAGCTCATTTCAGAAGACCGTTTATCCCTTGAGTATCTTTGGAAGAGACGTGGCAACATAGTCTGTCCTACCTGTTCATTCTCAGAATTCTATTTTCATCAGAGATGGAGAGTCCGGTGCAAAGGATGTAAGAGAGATTACTGGCCTCTTCAGGGGACCAGATTCTCACTCCTTCGGATCTCTCCGTCGCAATGGCTTGCACTGATCAAGCTGTTCGAGCTCTCCACATCAGCAAGAAAAGCTTCGCAAGAAGTTCATCTGAACTATAAGACAACTCTGAGAGCTTACGATATTCTTCGAAGAATTGTTGTAGAAGATCTGGCGCGGAATGATGAAGTTCTGATGGGTGAACTGGAAGCAGATGAAGCGTATTTCGGAGGAAAGAGAAAAGGAAACCGAGGGAGAGGAGCAGGTGGCAAGACCATCGTTTATGGGATCCTGGAACGAGGAGGAAAAGTATCAGTAAATATTGTTCAGGATGTATCTGCGGAGAGTCTTATGACCGAGACAGTAAAGAGAGTAAGGAGAGGTTCTATCGTATATACAGA
>Ga0105106_10003035_pt1 | contig 12026 bp, 10 predicted proteins | sample PPLLaktember2015_5_FD_79109 | JGI IMG/M metagenome (GOLD analysis project Ga0105106, IMG submission 79109) | Freshwater sediment microbial communities from Prairie Pothole Lake near Jamestown, North Dakota, USA - PPLs Lake P8 Core (1) Depth... | ecosystem: Environmental > Aquatic > Freshwater >...
CGCGCCGATGAGGGTAGACGCCTGCCCCTGCTGCCGCATCGCCCACGTGAACTTGAAGAACGCGTAAGTGAAAATGGCGACGAGGAGCAGCACCTTGATCTCGAGCAGCCGCTCCGAGCCCTTCATCGTGAAAGGCAGGCCCGACACGACGTCGAGCGCCTGCTGCACGTAGCCCATGAGGGCGATGAGCGCGCCCAGCACCAGCATCGTGGTGGAGGCGAAGAACTGGGAGCTCCGCGCGAGCGTGCGCAGGATGTTCACGTCGACCATGCGGTTGTCGCGCTCGATCATGCGCAGCATCCACTCGCGCCGGATGTCGTCCATGCGGTTGTGCAGGCTGTGCACCGTGCGGCCGTGGCGCTCGGCGAAAACGGCATACGCGACCCAGCCGGCGACGAAGATCACCAGCGCGGCCAGGTCGAGCCAGGTGATGCTGAGCTCGTTGAAAAATCTCATCAGGCGAGTCCTGTCATTGCGAGGAACAGAGTGACGAAGCAATCCCGGGGATCCCCGAGATCGCCACGTCGCCGCACTCCTCGCGACGACACATCTTCGGAGCCGCGTTACATGAAAAGCGTCAGCACCCCGGTGTAGCCGTACAACCGGTTGTGCGAGATCTCGCCGTTGCAGAAGAACCCGACCAGCGGAAATTCGCCCAGCGCCGAGCTGATCATCTTCAGCTCTTCCGAATTGGACCCGAAGAGGCTCGCCCCGCGGCCCAGGCACGAGTAATACACTGCGCCGCGCGGCGGGCCGTAAAGCCCCTGCTTGATGCTGTCGAGCATGCGCGTCATGTCTTCCTGCGCGGACTCGGCGTCCCGGCGGCAGAACATCACGCTCGCGCCGGGCTCGAGTATCTCGCCGATCGCCACGAGCTTGTTCGTGGGATCGATGCCCACGAGGTTGCGCACGATGTAATCGCCGGTGTCGCTTCCCGGAATCGCGATGCCGACGAATACGTTGCCGCCGATGCGCTCGACGTTGCCTTCAACGGTGTCGCCGACATCCTCCAGGAACACTTCGAGCGCGGGCCTGCCGTCGAGCGTGACCATGATGTTGCGCTGGGCGCCGGTCACCTGGTGCTTGGGGCCGATCGGGGTGCAGCCCTGCGTAAGACGCGTGGCGATCGTCACCGTGTCGGCGAACGCGACGCCAGAGACGCCGCCGTCGATCACCCGGTCGGCGATCTGCAGGTTCTGCTCGCGAGAGCTGGTGAGGCCGCCCAGCAGGAAACCGCTTTCCACCTTGTCGGCGAGCTTGGGAATGATCTCGGAAATCTGCGCGCTCGTCGGGTCGGCGTGCACGATCGCGAAAGCCGCCTGCGAGCCGCCGCACTTCAGCTCCAGGCGCCGCACGTCGTCTTCGCTCGCGATGCCGGAGAAGACCTTGAACGAATCGGGCTCGAAATCGCCGACCATGGCGGCGACGGCGGGCTCGTCGAGGTACTCCTGCCCTGTCGCACAGACGCCGAGCCCGACCGTGCCGACCCAGTGCGGAATGCCGGTCGCTTTCCGGCACATCGAAAGAACGTCCGGCAGGTGCGCGGCCACAACGTCGGTCGTATAGAGAAATCCGAGCGTGCCGCTGGCGCCTTCGAGCTGCGAGACGCACAACTGAGCGGCTTCGCGCCAGTCGCGGCCGCCGGCGTGGGCGTGTTTGAATGAGGGCATGGGCGATGCGGTGGGTTAAGAATGCTCTGCAGAAGCTTTCTGGCTGTCATTGCGAGAAGCAACGCGACGAAGCAATCCCGGGGATCCCCGAGATCGCCACGGCACATTGTGCCTCGCGATGACAATGTTGCAGAGCATCCTTGGCTTCAATCTGAGGTGCGGCCAGAAACGCCGGAATGACGACATTGGTTATTACACGCGCTTGACCCAGCCCGGCAGCGCTTCGACGCGTTTCAGCCACGCCTGAACCGCGGGATAGTTCTCGAGCTTGAAGCCGCCTTCAGGCGACACCACGGTGTAGGGGTAGCACGCGAGGTCGGCGATCGTCGGGCGCCCGCACGCGAGCCAGTCATTGCCTTTCAACCGCCCTTCGAGCACTTCGAGCCCCTTGTTGCCGTAGCCCTGGTATTCCTCGAGATTGCCCTGCTTGATCTTGTTGACGACGCCGCGGCCCCACTGCAGCCCGTAGTGGAGCTCATTGTTCGCGAGCGCGAGCCACTGCATGACTTCGGCCATGCCGGCGGGGTCGGTGGGGAGCCAGCGCTCGCCGCCGTGCTTGCGCGCGACGTACACGAGGCAGGCGGTGGAATCCCAGAAGACGCGGCCTTCGTCCTCGAGCGCGGGAACCTGGCCGCGCGGATTGATCGCGAGAAACGGCGGCTGCTTGTGCTCCTTACCGGGAAAGTCGAGCTGCGCTTTCTCGTAGGGGACCCCGAGCATTTCGAGCAGCAGCCGGACTTTGTACGCATTCCCCGAGGAAGGGGACATGTAGAGCTTCATGAGGGGCCTCCCGGATGTGAGCCGCCGCGTTTCAGAGGCTCCCCGGAAATGCTAGCACGATTGCGGCAGGGGGTTGAGCAACTATCCCGTGATGACGAAGAAGAGCGCGAGCGCCGCCGCGATGCCCGCCGGGATGCCGACCAGATCGATCTTCGATACCGCATCGCCGACCACGACTTCCACCGGCACCTGCGCACCTTTCAGCACGCTGCTCGTGACCGAATCTTCGAGAAGCCGCGTGAGCGAGTTCTTGCGCGCCGTGCCGATGACGATTTTCGCGACGCCGAGCTCCTGCGCCATGCGGTTGATGGTCTCGGCCTTGCTGCCGAGCTCGACGTGATCGGTGTGCGGAACGCCGGACTGCGCCAGCAGCGCCCGCGCCGGCGCGAGCGCCCTTTCCGCAGCTTCCCAGTGATACGACTCCCGGTTGCCGCGGCTGGTAAAGCGTGCCACGAGCTCGGAGAACGGCTGGCGCACGTGGAGGAGATGAACGTCGACGTCGTGCGCCGCGCGATAGCGCTCGATCGCGTGCCGCACCGCGTGCAGCGAATTGGCGGTCTCGTCCACCGGCACCAGGATCTTTACGGCGCCCTCCACTGTAAGCCTCGCAGTCGGCTGCTCGAGATGCGCAGCGACGTGCTGGCGCACCGCGCGATGGTTGGCCAGGAAGCCTGCGACCAGCACACCGAGGACTGTCACGAAGTAGGCGACCGTAACGAGCCCCGGATAGGCTTCGACGTAGCCCTTCAGCAGCGGCTCGCTCGTCACCATTTTGACCGCGGTCCACGCGAGGACGCCGGAACCGAGATAGACGATGCCGGGATAGCGCTCGACGATCTTCAGCACGAGCTGGCTCCCCCAGATGACGATCGGGATGCTGATCAGCAATCCGATGACCACCAGGAGAAAGCTGCCGTGCGCGGCGCCCGCCACCGCGAGCACGTTGTCGAGGCCCATCAGCGCATCGGCGACGACGATCGTTTTCATCGCCCCCCAGAAGCTCGACGCGCCCACCCCTTCGTGCGCGCCTTCGTCCTCGCTGTCGATGACGAGCTTGTAGGCGATCCACACGAGCAGCACCCCGCCCACGGCGAGAAGGCCGGGGATCTTGAGCAGCCACACCACGACGAGCGTCATCGCGGTGCGCACCGCGATCGCGCCGAACGTGCCCCACAGGATCGCGCGCTTGCGAAGATCGGGCGGCAGACCGCGGGCGGCGAGCGCGATCACGATCGCGTTGTCCCCGGCGAGCACGAGGTCGATCACCACGATCGCCGCGAGCGCGGAGAAGAACTCGGCGGAAAAAAGCTCCATGTCACCTCCGGATGGTCGTGGCGGATTCTCGGCGCGGCGGGCCTGCGGAGTGAAATGAAGAAAGGCGATGGTGACGATTACGTTTTGCGCGGGTTACAATCGCGAGAACCTGCAAAGGGGAGTAGCTAGGGCGGCGCTGGAGAGGCCCGCCCCGGCGGGGTCGTCAATACGGGACAGGCGCGGGCCATCCGCGCGGCAGGCGTCTCCGGCCCCACCGGCAATCAGCGTTGTAAGCGAGACCTTTGCCCACCAGACGGGCAATGGAGATCGCTATGCACAACGCGAGAATCAGGCGTTACTTTCGTCACGGGACCCTCACCCAGATGCGGGTCTTCGACGCCGTGGCGCGCCACGGCAACTTCACGCGGGCCGGCGAGGAGCTGCACATGGCCCAGCCGACCGTATCGGTCCACATCAGAAAGCTCACGGAAACGATAGGCGCGCCGCTCGTCGAGCAGGTCGGCAAGCGCGCGCGGCTGACCGCGGCCGGCGAAGAGGTACACGCCGCCTGCCGGCACATCTTCGACTCGATCTCCGCGCTCGACGACGCGCTCGCGGATCTGTGCGGCCCCGGGGCCGGCAAGCTGCGGATCGCCGCCACCACGGCGGGCGAGTACCTGATGCCTCAGCTGCTCGCGCATTTCGTGAAGCGCCATCCCGCGATCGAAGTGGCGCTGCACGTCGGTTCGCGGCAGACGATCGTGGAGCGGATGGCCCGGAAAGCGGACGACATTTACCTTCTCACGAATCTGCCGGATTCGATTCCCGTCGCCGCGCACCCGATCCTGCCCAACCCGCTCGTCGCGCTCGCCGCCGCCGACCACCCGCTCGCCGCGCAGAAGAGCATCGCTTTCGAGCGCTTCGCGCGGGAGCCGCTCCTCGTGCGCGAGCCGGGATCAGGCACGCGCCTCGCGGTGGAGAAAGCTTACGCGGAGCGAGGCATCGCGCCGCGCGTGCGCATGGAGCTCGGCAGCAATGAGACGATCAAGGAAGCGGTGATCGCAGGGCTCGGCGTCGCCCTCGTCTACCGTTCGGCGCTCGGCTTCGGCTTCGATGCGCGGCGGCTTGCGATCCTGGACGTGGATGGCCTGCCGTGCGGCGAACACTGGCATTTCGTGCATCCGCACGCGCGGGCGCTTCCGGCCATCGCGCAGACTTTCATCGCGTTCGCGCGCGAAGAGGCGGTGCGGATATTCGACGAGCGCGCGGCGCCGGGGGCCAAGGCGGCGAGGCGGAGCGCTCGCAGGATTCCTGCACCAAGCCCCGCTGCGGCCTGACGCCAGCGGCGTGACCGTGGTGTTGGAACGAGCGTTCCGAAACAGTTACTATCCGAGTTAGCGATGCAAGCGGTCGAGCCGCTGCTTCACGTCATTAACGAGGAAGAAACAGGAGCCAAGCATGAAGACAAAGCCAAATTCTGCACTCCTGGGGCTGGTCCTGGTGCTGGTTACCGTCCTTACGTCGGCCCACGCGGCGGATGGGCTGGTGAGCACGAAGAGCCGCCACGGCGCCAAGGAAACGCTCGATCGCTTCGAGAAGGCTGTCCGGGCGAAGGGTCTGAACGTCTTCGCCCGCATCGATCACGCGGCTGGAGCGCAGAAAATAGGGCGCTCTCTGCGACCGACCGAGCTGCTGATCTTCGGCAGCCCACAGTCGGGAACGCCGCTGCTCGAGTGCGCGCAGACCATGGGCATCGACCTGCCGCTCAAAGTCCTGGCCTTTCAGGACGGGGCCGGCCAGGTCTGGCTGGCCTACAACGACCTTCGCTATCTTGAAAAGCGGCACGGGATCGGTGAGTGCGGCACCGCTGCACAGAACATCGGTAAGACACTCGAGGGCCTCGTCCGCGACGCCACGCAGTAAAAGCCCGCGGGACTTACGACCGGTACACCCATGCCACGTCCCCGCGAATACGACGAAGCCGAACTGATATCACTGGCGATGAACGCCTTTTGGTCGCGCGGATACCGCGGGACGTCGATAGACGAGCTCGTTACGGAGACCGGTGTCAGCCGCGCAAGCCTGTACGCCGCGTATCCGGACAAACGCAGCCTGTTCATCGTAAGCATCAAGCGCTACCTGGATGATGTCGTCGACGGCAACGTGCGCCGCCTGAATGAGATCGAGCCTCCCGCCGAGGCTGTACGGCAGTTTTTTCTTCGGCTCGTGGACGCGCCCGCAGCGCGCCTGCGCCGGGGATGCCTGCTTACGAACAGTGCGGCGGAGCTGGGCCTCAAGGACAAGCAGGCGGCGGCATTGATCCGCGATGCGCTACAGCGCGTCGAAGACGCGCTGCACAAGCGGCTGATCGAGGCGCACAGGGCCGGCGCTCTGGCGGCGGGAGTCGATCCGCGCGGCTATGCCCGGCAGTTGATCACCCTCCTTCAGGGTATCCGTGTGATGGCTCGCGTCGGCGTGAGCCGGGACATGCTGAAGGACGCCGTGACAGCCGCCCTGTCTCCAATCAAGACCCCACGACAAGGCCGCCGCACCCCGGATGCCCGCGCCTCCAAGAGAAGCCGGATTCGCTGACCGAAAAATTGACGGGCTGATTCCGCGCTTCACATGCGGCCTGCATCATCACCGAAACGTCGAGCGGCTCGCCGATGACGCACGTACCGTTCGATTTCGCGACCGGCCTCTATTTCTGGGGTTTCCTGGTCGTGTACGGCGCGACCATGTACGTCCTGTCGCCGCAGGCGCGGTCGATATCGAGCTTCTTCGGCGGCACCAGCGAAGCCGGCCGGCCGGCCTCCGAATGGGCGCTGATGTGCAGCATTTTCATCAGCTGGATATTCGCGAAGTCGGTGACGAATGCGGCGAACCTCGGCGCGGCTTACGGCGTGGTCGGGGGCCTCGCCTACGCCGCCTACTGGCGCTCGATCCCGGTCGCGGGCGTCGTAATCTACCGGCTGCGCACAAGACACGGCGCGACCGGTCTCGTGCCGTTCCTCATTTCGCGCTACGGCCGGCTTGCGGCAATCGCGTTCACGCTGGCCATTCTGATCCGCCTTTACAACGAAGTGTGGAGCAATACCGCGGTGGTCGGCGCCTACTACGGCAGGCCGGGCGAATGGACGTTCATTGCCGCCGCCCTCCTTTTCACCGCGGCCACGCTTCTCTACAGCCTCAAAGGCGGCCTGCGCTCCTCGATCGTGACCGATGTCATCCAGGCGGTGCTTTTTGTCGGCGCCCTCGCTGTCGCATTGTTCGTCGTGCTTCCAAAGCACGGATTGCCGCAGCTTCTATCGGTCGGCGAATTCCGCATGGCGGGCGGAGTCGACCTGCTGCTCGTTGCGCTGCTGCAGGTCCTCTCGTATCCGTTCCACGACCCGGTGCTCACCGACCGCGGTTTCATCACGCGCGAAAAAGCCATGCTTCGCGCGATGATCGTGGCGGGCACGCTGGGATTCGTGTGCATCTTCGCCTTCAGCCTCGTCGGCGTTCACGCGAAGCTCGAGGGGCTGCCCGCCGGCGACAACATGCCCGGCGCAGTCGCGCTGGCGTTCGGCACGCTGCCCTACCTGCTGATGACCGTCGTCATGATCATGGCGGCCGGATCGACGCTCGATTCCACCTTCGCTTCAGTGTCGAAGTCGATCGGGCAGGAAGTGCCGCTGCTCGCGGGCCGCACGCCGGGCAAGCGCGCAGTCATCATCGGCATGTGGACGATGGCAGCGTTCGCGCTGCTGGGCAACATTCCAATGATCGCCGGCACCGACATTCTTAAGGCGACGACGGTGAGCGGCACGATGGTGATGGGGCTCGCCCCGATTTTCCTGCTGGCGCCGCTCGTCAGGTATTCACCCTGGAGCTTTCACTTGGCGTTGTGGCCCGGCGTGATTCTGGGCGTTCTGGTCGCAGCCAATGCGATCCCGGAGTCATGGGCGATCGGCGACGGCAAGTACGCCTTGCTGCTCGGCGCAAACGCCTACGGTCTCGCCATTTGCGTTGCGGGATTCCTGCTGCCTGTCGTATGGCAGCGCGCTCGCGGAGGTCTCGTGCACGCACGCGAGGCGCGATGACGATGTATGCGCCGAGCGGACCGGCCCTGCGGCCCTCTCTCGACAGGCCGGGGCGAGCCTGCCCGATCTCCTATCGCTACGCGCCGTCGACGCTCGCGCGCTCCGCCGATGTCGAGGCCGATACGCTATACGTCGCCGGCGGGGTCTACGGCAATCCGTATGCGATCGAGCGCATCCTCGAGCTCGTGCACGCCGAGCGGAATGGCGCCGTGCTCGTGTTCAACGGCGATTTCAACTGGTTCAACGTCGACTGCGGCAGCTTCGCCTCCATCAACCATGCCGTGTTGCGGCACCTTGCGCTCCGCGGCAACGTAGAGACGGAGATTGCGCACGATGACCCGCACGCCGGCTGCGGCTGCGCATATCCCGATGGCGTGGGCGATGACGAGGTGGATCGGTCGAATGCGATCATCGTTCGCCTGCGTGAAACGGCACGTGGCTTACCGCTGGTGCGTGAGCAGCTCGGCGCGCTCCCGATGTCCCTCGTCGCCGAGGTCGCCGGCGTGCGCGTGGGCATCGTTCACGGGGACGCGCAGTCGCTCGCGGGCTGGGGATATTCGGAGCATGCGCTCGCACAACCGGAGGGCGTGGAGCGATTGCGGGACCATGTCGCCGCCGCACGGGTGCGCGTGATCGCGTCCAGCCACACCTGTCTTCCCGTCGCGTTGAGCCTCGATACGCCTGACGGTCGTTGCGCGCTGTTCAATAACGGCGCAGCCGGCATGCCGAATTTCCGCGGCACCCGGTATGGCCTGATTACGCGAATCGGGAGCCTATCGTCGCCACGAGCGCTTTACGGCACGCGCGTCGGCAACGCTCACGTCGAGGCGCTCGCGGTCCCTTACGACCACGCCCGCTGGATCGACGCGTTCCTTGCGAGCTGGCCCCCGGGAAGCGCCGCGCACGCTTCGTATTTCGAGCGCTTGACTGAAGGACCGTGCTACGAGTTATCCGCAGCGGTGCGCGGGCACGTAAGCTGGGGCGCGTGTCCGACGCCGAAGGCGATGTCTACGAGGACATTGCGAGGATGAGCTGGTTCAGGCGCTTCACGAAGCCTGCCGGATCCTCGAGCTGCCCGCCCTCGGCGAGGAGCGCCTGGTCGAAGAGGACCTGGCTCCAGTCGCTGAAGCGCGCCTCGTCTGATTCGCTTTTCAGGCGCTCGACGAGCGCGTGGTGCGGGTTCACTTCGAGTATCGGCTTGGAGCCGGGCACGCTCTGCCCCGCGGCCTTGAGCAGCCGCTCGAGGTGCATGCCCATGTCGTGCTCGTCGGCGACGAGGCACACCGGCGATTCGGTGAGGCGCTGCGTGACGCGCACGTCTTTCACTTTTTCGCCGAGGGCTTTCTTGATGCGCTCGATGAGGTCCTTGTATTCGCCCGCTTCCTTCTCCTGCTCTTTCTTCTCTTCCTCGTCCGCGAGCTTGCCTAGATCGAGCCCGCCTTTGGCGACGCTCTGCAAGGGCTTGCCTTCGAACTCGGTCAGGAACGAGACCGCCCACTCGTCGACGCGATCGGAGAGCAGCAGCACTTCGATCCCTTTCTTGCGGAAGATCTCGAGGTGGGGGCTGTTCTTCGCCGCGGCGAAGCTCTCGGCGGCGACGAAATAGATCTTGTCCTGCCCCTCTTTCATGCGGCCGACGTAATCGGCGAGCGACACGTCCTGGTCTTCGCTGTCTTTGTGGGTGGAAGCGAAGCGCGCAAGCTTCGCGATGCGCTCGCGGTTGGTGTGGTCCTCTCCCAGACCTTCCTTGAAGGCGCGGCCGAACTCTTTCCAGAAAGTCGCGTATTTCTCCTTCTGGTTCTCCGCGAGATCCTCGAGCATCGAAAGGACCCGCCGCACCGAACCCGCCCGGATCATTTCGACGTCGCGCGACTCCTGCAGAATCTCGCGCGAGACGTTGAGCGGCAGGTCGTTGGAATCGATGACGCCTTTGACGAAGCGCAGGTAGGCCGGCATCAGATGCTCGGCGTCTTCCATGATGAAAACGCGGCGCACGTAAAGCTTGATGCCGCGGCGATGCTCGCGGTCCCATAGATCGAAAGGCGCGCGCGCGGGGATGTACAGGAGCTGCGTGTACTCCTTGGTGCCTTCGACCTTGTTGTGGGTAAAGCTAAGCGGCGGCTCGAACTCGTGCGCGACGTGCTTGTAGAACTCGTGGTACTGCTCTTCGGTGATCTCGGATTTGGGGCGTGCCCACAGCGCGCCCGCCTGGTTCACCGTCTCGTCTTCGTCCGTGACCTTGTTCTCGTTCTTTTCCTTGTCCCATTCCTCCTTCTTCATCAGGATGGGGAGCGTGATGTGGTCGGAGTACTTGCGGATGATCGAGCGGAGCCGGAAGCTCGAGAGCAGCTCGTCCTCGCCTTCGCGCAGGTGCAGCGTCACTTCGGTGCCGCGCTGCGGCCGGTCGACCATCTCGATCGTGTATTCGCCGCTGCCGTCGGATTCCCATTTCACGCCGTGCTCGGGCGTGAGACCGGCGCGACGGGTTACGACCGTCACTTTGTCCGCGACGATGAAGCTCGAGTAGAAACCGACGCCGAACTGACCGATGAGGTGCGCATCTTTCGCTTCGTCGCCGGTCAGCTTGTCGAAGAATTCGCGCGTCCCGGACTTGGCTATCGTGCCGATGTTCTCGATCACTTCCTGCCGCGACATGCCGATGCCGTTGTCGGTGACGGTGATCGTGCGTGCTTTCGGGTCGAAGGCGACGCGGATCTTCAGCTCGGTGTCGCTTTCGTAAAGCGCCTTGTCGGTGAGCGCTTCGAAGCGCAGCTTGTCCGAAGCGTCCGAAGCGTTCGAAATGAGCTCGCGCAGAAAAATCTCCTTGTTGCTGTACAAGGAGTGGATCATCAGCTTCAGCAGCTGTTTGACTTCCGCCTGGAAGCCGAGCGTCTCGCGCGTGGGACTGGTGGGGGTCTCTGACATATGGGTCTCCTGAAACTCTGGTCTGGTATTGGGGCTGCGGCGCCGATTTCAAGAGCGCCGGGTGCTCTTCTGGCTTTAGCGGGGGACGGAATTGTAATATCGATCCAAGTCCGTGCGGTTGCGTATCGACGCATCCGCACTAGAACCTCCCCTCGCCCTCCGGGAGAGGGAGGTTCTTCGACCTCCCGTGAGGGCGGATTTAACGAACCCCTCTCGTGTTTCGGTCGCGGGGCGGCGGCAGAGCCGATCCCCCGCGCCTTCGGCGACCTTGCGGTCGCTCCGCTACACTAAGCCGCAGATAAGAAGTCAGAGGAAAGCCCCATGGCGGATGAAGAGGTGGTGTGGACCGGGTCGCCCTCGCAATGGGTGAATGCACCGGTTTACTTCCTTTGTGCGCTCCTTTTCTGGCTCGTCGTTCCGGTTTTCGTCGCGGTGTGGAAGTGGCTCGTGCTGCGTAACGTGCGCTACGAGCTCACCACCGAGCGCCTGCGCGTCCGGCAGGGCGTGCTCAACAAGGAGCTCGACGAGCTCGAGCTCTACCGCGTGCGCGACTACAAGCTCGATCAGCCTTTCTTCCTCAGGATCTTCTCGCTCGGCAATATCACTCTGAGGAGCTCCGACACTTCGCACCCCGTCGTCGCGCTGCGCGCGATCCGCGACGGCGAAGCCGTGCGCGAGCGGATCCGCAGGCACGTCGAGGAATGCCGCGTGAAAAAGCGCGTGCTGCCCCTCGACCTGGAATCGTCGTGAGCGAAACGCCGGCGGACGCCTCGCGGCATCCGGGACTCAGCCGGGTTTCGGGCGCGCTCATCGTCGCGACGCTCGCGCTCGGGCTGGCGGTCGACATGCACCTCGACCTCCCGGGGCAGGTCGCGTTGAGCGTCGTGGTGTGGCTGCTGCTCTTCCACGTACTGAGCGCGGTCGACCCGGCGCAGCGCCGCGCGCTCGTCGCGTGCCTCGTGATCGCGACTGCGGGCGAGCTTTTTCTGTCGCTCGTCTGGGGGCTCTACACCTACAGGCTGAACAACGTCCCGCTGTTCGTGCCTCCGGGCCACGTGCTGCTCCTCATGCTTGGGCTCGAGCTCGCGAGCCGCATGACGAAGCGCGCAGCCGACGCGATACTTGCGGGCGCCGCGCTGTACGCGCTCGGCGCGGCGGCGGCCGGCATCGACACGCTGGCCCTGCCGCTCGTCGCGCTCCTCATGACCGTCGCGCTGGTGATGCCGGCACATCGGCCGCTCTACGCGAGCACGTTCGTGCTCGCGCTCGCGCTCGAGCTTTACGGGACGTGGCTCGGCAACTGGACGTGGGC
>Ga0105106_10003036_pt1 | contig 12020 bp, 10 predicted proteins | sample PPLLaktember2015_5_FD_79109 | JGI IMG/M metagenome (GOLD analysis project Ga0105106, IMG submission 79109) | Freshwater sediment microbial communities from Prairie Pothole Lake near Jamestown, North Dakota, USA - PPLs Lake P8 Core (1) Depth... | ecosystem: Environmental > Aquatic > Freshwater >...
AACTGAAAGGCAGCAAGACCGAAGAGAACCTGAAGTACGCGTTCGCCGGTGAATCGCAGGCGAACCGCCGTTACCTGTACTTCGCCAACAAGGCCGACGTCGAAGGCTACAACGACGTGTCGGTGGTGTTCCGCTCAACCGCCGAAGGCGAGACTGGCCATGCGCACGGCCACCTCGAGTACCTGGAGCAGTGCGGCGATCCTGCCACCGGCCTGCCGATCGGCGCGACCTCGGACAACCTGAAGGCCTCGATCGCCGGCGAGACCCACGAGTACACCGACATGTACCCGGGCATGGCCAAGTCCGCGCGCGACGAAGGCTTCGCGGAGATCGCCGACTGGTTCGAAACCCTGGCCAAGGCCGAGCGCTCGCATGCCAATCGCTTCCAGAAGGCGCTGGACACGCTGGGGAAGTAACAGTGCTGTTTTGCAGTAACCCCTCTCCCTTCGGGAGAGGGTGGGGTGAGGGGAAATTATCCCCTCATCCTTTCCTTCTCCCGGAGGGAGAAGGGACCCGAATTCTGGCGTGGTGCCCGAGTGCACCACTATTCAACGAACGAGGAACGAACCATGCAACACCTGAACCGTGACAATCTGATGGGCCTCGAACAGTACGCCGCCATACGGCCGACGTTCCGCGCCGAGGTGATGGCGCACAAGCGCGACCGCCAGGTGGCGATCGGGCCGCACGCCACGCTGTACTTCGAGGACCGCCTGACCATGCAGTACCAGGTGCAGGAAATGCTGCGCATCGAGCGCGTCTTCGAGCCCGAGGGTATCGAGGACGAACTCGCGGCCTACAACCCGCTGATTCCGGATGGCAACAACTGGAAGGCGACCTTCATGGTCGAGATCGGCGACATCGAGGAACGGCGCGTGGCGCTGATGCAGATGGTCGGCATTGAAAACCAAGTCTGGGTGCAGGTAGCGGGCAGCGAGCGCGTGTACGCGATCGCCGACGAGGATCTGGAACGCACCACCGAGGACAAGACCTCGTCGGTGCACTTCCTGCGCTTCGACCTGACGCCGGCCATGGTCGCGGCCGTGAAGCAAGGTGCGGCGATCGCAATGGGCATCGAGCACGAGGTCTATAGCCACAGCGTCGACGCCGTGCCGGAAAACGTGCGCCGCTCGCTAGCCGCCGACTTGGCCTGAGCGCGGGGATGGAGACGTCCATGAACCGCCCGCCCGGTACGCTGGTTTTACTGCGCCACGCGCAAAGCCTGTGGAACCTTGAGAACCGGTTTTCCGGGTGGGCGGACATGGACCTGAGCCCGGGCGGGATTGCCGACTTGCTCACGCAGCGTATGCAGGTGCACGAAAAAAATGCCTGGATGCTGCGCAGCCTGCTCGAGCGCTAGCCCTCGCCGAGTCAGTAGGTCCAGACCCAGGCCACGCCCAGGCCCTTGTACAGCAGGGAAAGTTGCGGAACCCATTCCGGCACCTGGTTGCCAAACAAGCGCCAGGCATCCAGTGCGGCCGGTATGGCCAACGCCAGGGCGATCTGGTTATTCGAATAACCGGTCGCATCCGCCATGGCGACGACATCGCCTTTTTTATGGTCTTTGAGGTAGATCAGATAAGCCAGGGTAATGCCCAGATGGGCGCAGACCACGCCCGCCCCGAAGTTGCCCGGCGGTTCTTTGCTCTCCTTTCCACTTCGGTCACGGAGAACCAGCTCGGTGAGCAGCCACTGTGTCTGAAATCCGGCGGAGGCGACCTGTAATTGTTCCGCATCGGTGAATGTCGCGCCGGGATAAACGATGGAAAGCCCGTCGTGATCGACCTTGTATCCCTTGGACGTGGCGACGACGTAATGGCCGAGTTCGTGGGCAAGGATGCCGCTGGCGATGCCAAGCGTGACCCTTCCCCAGTCAGCGCGCGCATGGTCAAGAGTCCAGCCTTCGCCGTGCGCATCCATGCTCAGCAAGGTGGCTGCCAGTAGAGCGATAAACCGGAAATGTCTGTTCACGGCACGCCCCTGAATCCGGAGCGGACCGTCAACATCGCGTTAACACGGACGACATGCAGCCGGGCAGCCTGGTGCAAGAAATTTCTTTATCTAGGAAGAACTCGGCAGACTTTTCGGGCTGTCGAGCCAGTCGAGCAATGGCCGCCAGCGCACGAAATCCCAAGCCGAACGGGATTCGCCCAGTTCGCAGATGCCCAGCCCGCGCGCATCGGCCAGGGCATAGCTCGGCGAGTCGGGCAATGTGGCGACCAGCGGAATCCTGAGCCTCGTCAGAAAATGTTCCAAAGGCCGGTAAATCTGGCTCGGCACGCTCTGGTAGGCGAAATCAACGCCGTTCAGCAGGATCTCGGCGGCGCGCGCCATGGCCGGCGCCTCGGGCACGCGGTTGGCGATGGTGGCCAAGCGGGTTTCCTTGCGCGATACCTTGCCGACCAGCAGCAGGTCACTCACGAATCGCGCCGTGGCGCGCATGTCCGTGGCCGAAGGCAGCACCGGAATCAAAATGGTTTGCGCGCGCCGCACCAGCGCAGTGAGTTGCGTGCCGTGTATTCCCGCCGGTGCGTCCAGAATCGCATAGTCGGCATGACGTGGCAGCCGAACGCCCGTGCCGAGCCCTGACATGCCTTCGATGCGCGGACGTTCCCGGGAACGCGTCTCCAGCCACTGCAGGCTGGAGCCCTGCGGATCGAAATCGGCCAGTACCACCGACTTGTTCTCGCGCGCGTAGTAAGCCGCCAGATTGGTGGCGATGGTGCTTTTTCCGCAGCCACCCTTGCTGTTCACGATCAGTATTGTGCGCATACCCCTGTTGTGCCCCCTGGTTTCATGCCCCGGCGATTGTAGCGGTTTTACCAGGTTCATGGCACATGGGGCGCGCGACGCCCGGCAGCCGAGGACGTTGCGCAACTCCCTGAATATTCAGGCCCGATTACAGTCGGGCATGGGCCAGACCGTCAGGACCAGTTGGATAATATTGATCTCCGTCAAGGCACCGTCACGTTAGCGCCCGCATAGTGGCACGGTCGTTTCGGGGCGTCGCGTTGGCGAATCGGGAAGCAGAACGCATGGGTCGATGTTCATAGAACCCAGCGTAAACAGTCCAATGCGCGCGCATTTCCATAACCATAATGGTTGCATCGTATTTCTTTCGAGAAGAGGAGAAATTCCATGTCATTTGCAATGCGACGAATCAGCTTTTTGTTGGTGGCCGGTGTCGTGGCGGCACCGGGTCTGGCAACCGCTGCGGATGTCAGTCCGGCAACGGCCGCCAACATGGCCCGGAACTGCTTCGGCTGTCATGGACCGAATGGCCGCAGTCCCGGCGCCATCCCCGCCCTCAACGGCAAGAACGCCGAATTTATCGTGAAGTCGTTCAAGGATTTCCGCAGCGGCGAGCGGCCGTCGACCGTGATGGGGCGCCATGCCAAGGGCTATACCGATGCCGAAGTGGCGGCGTTGGCCAAGTACATCAGCGGTTTGAAATAGGGGGCGCACATGAGCCAGATCACACGCAGAAACTTTATCAAGACCGCGGTCGCGGCCGGTGCGGCGTCGGCACTCGGGCCACTGCTGTCCGGCGGTGCACGCGCTGCCGGCAAGGGCAAGCAGGTTGTGGTGGTCGGGGGCGGCTTCGGCGGCGCTACCTGTGCACGCCATATCCGCCGTGCCGATTCCAGCATTGCGGTCACCCTGATCGAGACGAACAAGGAATTCGTCACCTGCCCGTTCAGCAACACCGTGCTCGGCGGCCTGCACAAAATGGCCGATATCACCCACAACTACGACAAACTGCGCACGCAGCACGGCGTGAATGTGGTGCACGATACGGTCACCGCGATCGATGCGGCCAGCAACACGGTCAAACTCAAGAGCGGCAAGTCACTCAAGTATGACCGTCTGGTGGTCTCGCCCGGCATCGACTTCAAGTGGGATGCAATCGCCGGTTACAGCGAGAAGGCCAGCCAGGTCATGCCGCACTCGTGGAAGGCCGGACCGCAGACCGTGTTGTTGCGCAAGCAGCTCGAGACGATGAAAAACGGTGGCGTGGTGGTCATGGCGTCGCCGCCGAATCCGTTCCGCTGCCCGCCCGGGCCATACGAGCGCGCCGGCATGATCGCGCACTACCTCAAGCAGCATAAACCCAAGTCCAAGATCCTGATCCTGGATGCCAAGGATAAATTCTCCAAACAGGGACTGTTCCTGGCGGGTTGGGAAAAGTTATACCCGGGGATGATCGAGTGGGTGCCCGCCGGCAAGGGTGGCACGGTGGTATCCGTGGATACCAGGAAGATGGTGGTGCAGGCTCTGGACAGGCACAAGGCCGCTGTCGCCAACATCATCCCGCCGCAAACGGCCGGTGCGATTGCCGCACAGGCCGGGCTTACCGATGCCAGCGGCTGGTGTCCGGTGGACCCGAAGACCTTCGAGTCCAAGATCCACCCGAATATCCATGTGGTCGGGGATGCGAGCATCGCCGGGGCTTTGCCGAAGTCCGGTTACGCTGCCTATAGCGAGGCGTTGATGTGTGCCACGGCGGTGGTGGCCCTGTTCCGGGGCGAATCGCCGGGCGACGCTTCGTTCGTCAATACCTGCTACAGCCTGGTCGGCCCGAAGTACGGGATCTCGGTGGCGGGGGTATACAAGCTCACCGATGCGGGTATTACCGAAATCAAAGATGCCGGCGGCGTCAGCCCGAAAGACGCGGATGACGCCTTTCGCGAGGCGGAGGCGCGTTATGCGCAGGGTTGGTATGACAGCCTGACGGCGGACGTCTGGGGTTAATTCCCGCGGCGCCAAACAGTCCGGTTCATTCACAGCCCGCTAGCGCGGGCTGTTTTTTTTGTTGTGCAGGGGATCTTTGATCTTTTCCGGACTACCGATCGCGAAATCGCTTCAACCGCAGCAGCGCCTAAGTCGATGGCAATGACTTGTGAAACAGCTTCTCGATCGCCTCGACAGGCTGTGGCCTGCTGAACAAGTAGCCTTGCACGGCGCCGCAACCGAGCTCGCGCAACATATTGCCGGGCAACTGTTGCGCGAACCTGGGAGCGTGTTGGCCGCGATCAACGCAGGTAGGCTTCGGTGACGTAGCGCCGCATCATCCGGTGGCTGTTGAAAAACGAGGCGTTCTTGGCGATCGCGCCCTTCATCACCGCGATCCACTTGGCGCGATCCGCGTAGTAGTAGAGCGGCAGCACCACCTGCTCGAGCTTGTCGTAGAGCGCGCCGGCATCGTGATCGTTCGCCCCGTCGGAGGACCGGCCGATCGCCCAGCCGGTAACGTTCTCGATGCAACCCTCGATCCACCAGCCGTCCAGCACCGACAGGTTGGGAACGCCGTTGAACGCCGCCTTCATGCCGCTTGTGCCGGACGCCTCGAATGGCCGAAGCGGGGTGTTCAGCCAGACATCGGCACCCGCGACCATGTCTAACGCGACATCCATGTCGTAGTTCGGAATGAACACGACCGCCAGCGTGCCGGCCAGCGCGCGGATGTAGCGGTGCAATTCGGCGATCGCCTGCTTGCCGGTCTCGTCGCGCGGATGGGCCTTGCCGGCGAGCACCACCTGGAACGGCCACTGACCGGCGATCGTCTTGAGTCGGGCGAGATCGGTAAACAGAAGCTCGGGGCGTTTGTACGCGGTCATGCGCCGCGCGAAACCGAGGATCGGAATTTTCGGGTGCAGCGTGACGCCGCACTGTCGCTGGACGCGCTCGATCAGCGTCTGTTTGGCCTCGCTGTGCGCCTGCCAGATCTCGGCATCGGCGATGCAGCAATCGGCGCGCACCAGCAGTTCCGGCTCGTGACACCAGCCGGGCAGGTGCTTGTCGTACAGTCGTGCAAAACCGGGCGCGGTCCAGTTCGACGGGTGTACACCGTTGGTGATCGCTCGTACCGAGTAACCCGGAAACAGGCCGCGTGACACCTCGGCATGGCGCTTGGCGACGCCGTTGACGAAATCGCTGAGATTGAGTGCGAGCCGCGTCATGTTGAGCCGCTGGTCACCGGCGAACCGTCGCATCAGTTCCGGCTCGATGAAGTCACCGAGCGTCGCCTCCGCCAGCTGGTAGGAAAACTGATCGTGACCGGCTTCGACCGGGGTGTGCGTGGTGAAGTTGCAGAGTTCACGTACCCGCGGGATGTCGTAACGCGCCTCGCCCGGTCGCACGCCCTCGGGTGAGTAGGCCTTCTCATGCAGCAGCTGCAGCGTGAGCAGCGCCGAGTGGCCTTCATTCATGTGGTATTGCTGGATGTGAAAACCGATGGCGCGCAGGATGCGCGTCCCGCCGATCCCGAGGACAATTTCCTGCTTGAGCCGATAGGCCTCGTCGCCGCCGTACAACACGTCGGTAATGCCGCGGTCTTCGGGATGGTTCTCGGGGAAGTTGGTGTCGAGCAGGATCACCGGCTGCTGGCCGCCGCGCGGTGCTTGCAGGATATACAGCCAGCCGCCGACCCACACGTCGTGTCCGGAAACCGGCACCGTGACCTTGGCGCGCAACGGCTTGCAGTACTGTGCCGGATCCCAGGGGTCCGGCGCTTCGTGCTGGCGGCCGTCGGCGTCGATCTCCTGGCGGAAGTAACCATGATGGCTGACCAGGCTCACCGCCACCAGCGGCAGGGTCAGATCGGCGGCGGTTCGCACGGTGTCGCCGGCCAGTACACCGAGACCGCCGCTGTAAGTCGGTATATCGGCGCGCAGCGCTATCTCCATCGTGAAGTACGCGATGCGCGGGATATGAATAAAATCGTCGAGACTGGGCATGGTTATCGTTGCTGCGTCGCCTGTTCAGAATTCAAATCTGACCGCATTCACGGATTTTTCGCCGACTGCTGATTACTCGCAACGGTTGCGCAGGCGTTGGCCCGGAATTTCCCTTGCTGCGGCCTGCACGCATTGATCATACCTTGCTGGATGTATACCCAGTTACGCAGATTCCGCCCCGGATGCCCCAGAACGCAGTATGCGCCTGCCGCAAGCCTTTGTGGGAATTTTAGGCGAGACCGAACTGAAGAGGCCGGTTCGGGTTGCGCGCTGCGGTGGCAGGCGCGCAAGGCTGTGTCGGGAAGGTTTGGTGTGGTGCTATTTGAATTCGGATATCAGCGACGTTTGCGGACCCGCCGCTTTGGCGGCGCAGCGTATTTTGGCACCGGTTCCCGCGGTTCATCCTTGTCCATGAGAATGCGGTGCGCCGGGCCTTCGAGGTCGTCGAACTGGCCGGATTTCGAGGCCCAGATAAAACCGGCAACCATGGCCGCCACCAGCAGGATGGCGATGGGGATGAGCAGGTAAAGGATTTCCATATATTAATTACGTCCGCACCGTGCGTTCGCTCAGGCGCAGGGCATTCGCCACCACGATGAGCGAACTGGCCGACATGCCGAGTGCCGCCATCCACGGGGCGACCAGACCGATGGCGGCGAATGGCAGGGCGATGAGATTGTAGCCGACCGCCCAGGCCATGTTCTGACGGATGATGCGCAGGGTCTTGCCGGCCACCCGCACGGCCTCGGCCAGATGCGGCAGGTGCTCGGATAGCAGGATCATGTCGGCCGAGGCGGCGGCAATCTGCGTGCCGCCGCCCATGGCCACGGACACATGCGCCGCGGCGAGCGCCGCGGCGTCGTTCACGCCGTCACCGACCATGGCCACGATGGCGCCCTGATCGGCCAGCGCGTGCACACGCGCGAGCTTGTCGTGCGGACGCAGATCGGCCTCGACTTCGCTAATGCCGGTCTCGCGGGCCACGCGCCGGGCCGCGCCGGGATGGTCACCGGTGAGCAGCAGCACGCGTTTGCCCTGGCGCTGAAGCTCGGCAACGAGTGTCCTGGCACCGTCACGCACTTCGTCGCCGATCACGAAGGCCGCGAGCAACTGCTCGGCGTCGCTCAACAAAACCAGGGTATTGCCGTCGGCGCGCAAAGTCGCGAGATCCTCGTCGCGCACCTGAATGCCGGGGGTTTCACGCAGAAACGCCGCTGTGCCGAGAAAGTAACGCTGGCCGTTGATCGCGCCGCTCAACCCTGCGCCCGGTGTGCTGGAGACATCCGTAGCGGTATGGCGCATTTCTTCCACTGTGGTACGCAAGGCGCGCGCGATCGGGTGTTCGGAATGCTGCTCCAGCGCCGCGGCCAGCGCCAGACACTCGCTGGCGCCCAATGGCGAGTAGGTGTGCGTGTCGAGCAGATTCAGGCGGCCGTAAGTGAGCGTGCCGGTTTTGTCGAACACGAAAGTGTTGGCGCGCGCCAGTGTTTCGAGTGCGTGCCCGCGTGTCGTGACCAGACCGCGGCGCATCAGGCTGCCGGTGGCGGCGGTGATCGCCGTGGGGGTCGCGAGGGACAGGGCGCACGGGCAGGTCACGACCAGCACGGCGATCGTGATGGGCAGCCAGCGCGCCGGGTCGTAGAGAATCCAGAACAGCGCGACACCGGCGGCCAGCAGCAGCACGCGCGCCACAAACCAGGCGGCGGCGCGGTCGGCGGCCGCGGCGATGGCCGGTTTCTCGGTCTGCGCACGATGCAGCAGGCGCAGGATAGCGGACAGCACCGTGTCCTCGCCGGTTTTGTCCACGCGCATGGTGAGCGGGCTTTCGATATTGATGCTGCCGCCGATCAGTGTCGCGCCCGGCATTTTTGCCAGCGGCAGGCTCTCGCCGGTGAGCAGCGATTCATCCACGCTCGAGCGGCCGCTTTGCACATGCCCGTCCGCCGGCACGCTCTCGCCCGGACGCACCAGTACCAGATCGCCGCCGTTCAACTCGATCACTGGCACCGCTATTTGTTCGCCGTTCACCAGGCGCGTGGCGGTAACGGGCAACATGTGCACCAGTGCCTCGGAGACCTCGGCGGCGCGCTTGCGGCCGGCCAGCTCGAAGTAACGGCCGGTGAGCAGGAAGAACACGAACATCGCCACCGAGTCGTAATACACCTCACCCTGTCCGGTGAGTGTTGCCCAGACACTGCCGGCAAAGGCGATCACCAGGCCGAGCGATACCGGCACGTCCATGCCGACACGCTTGCGTTGCAGGTCGCGCCAGGCGCTTTGAAAGAACGGTTGCGCCGAGTAGCCAAGCACCGGCAGGGTGAGAGCCAGGCTGAGCCAGTGAAACAGGTTTTTGTATTCGGTCTCGATACCGGTGAAGGCGCCGGCGTACAGCGCCACCGCCAGGATCATAACCTGCATGCCGAAGGCCGCCGCCACCGCCAGCCGCCGCAACTGCAGGTGGCGTTCGCGTTCGAGGATTTCCTGGGCGCGGCCCGGATCGTACGGGTGGGCGAGGTAGCCGATCTCGCTCACCGCCTGCAGGATGCGGCTCAGGTGAACCCGTGACTCGTCCCAGCGCACGCGTGCGCGGTGCGTGGCGTAATTGATGGATACCACCAGCACACCCGGCAGCCGGGCAAGATGCTGTTCGTTGAGCCAGACACAGGCGGCGCACACGATACCTTCGAGAATCAGTGACGCCTCGCGCTCTTCGCCGCCGGTTTGCCTGACAAAGGACTTCTGTACCGCCGGGTTGTCGTAGACCGTACTCTGGCGCAGGAACTCCGGAACCGTTTCGCGCGCCGTGGGCGCGGATTCCGTCCGGAAGCGGTAATAATCGGTCAGGCCGCCGGCGACAATGGCCTCGGCCACTGCCTGGCAGCCACGGCAACACATGGGTTGCGCGCAGCCGTCGACGACAACCTTGAGATCAATGCCGCGTGGCAGTGGCTGGCCGCAATGGTAGCAGGCGGTCTCGCCGGTTCCGGTGTGTGACGACATGGAGAGCGACTCAGTATTCATTTTCTGGGCAGTTTGCCCCGGCCACACGGCGCGTGATTCGTTGTCGGTTTGCAATAACGGTGGCTGGATGCGTCATCTTAGTCCAGTTCCGCGCTCATATCCTGCATGCCTGTGTGTGGCTCGGGGCCCGTATTACCCTGTTCTTTTCGTCAGGAATTTATGTACTGTCCGGATATCTACGCACTGAGCCGAATGGCACTTAACTTAAGCGCCATTGCCCTGAGAATACGGCACTTGGACCATAAAAGATGCAACACGTAGCCCGCATGGAGCGCAGCGGAATGCGGGGAAAATGCTCAACCGCGACGCCGATTCCCGGATTGCGCTGCGCTTCATCCGGGCTACATGTCGTGGTTGTTGTGGAATCAGGGTTTAAGTAAGCGCCATTCCGCACTGAGCCTGAAATTGACGCTCGGATTTATTTGCTGGACACTCATTTTTAGCAAGAGCAGTATTTGACCGTTCAATAAACTTGTAGCGAGGAGAGTGACATGGTTTTGAATCACGTTTGGGGGTTGTTCTTCCAACCGAAAAAAGAATGGAAGTCCATCAAGGGTGAGCGCTGCTCGATCGGCAAGTGTTATTGCTCGCATGTGCTGATCCTGGCAGCCATCCCCGCGATCGCCGGCTATATCGGAACCACCCAGGTCGGCTGGTCGTTTGGCGGGTTTGAGGTGCATAAACTCACCACTCAGAGCGCCTTGCAGATCGCGATACTCACTTATCTCACCATGCTGGTGGCGGTGTTCTCGCTCGGCAAGGCGATTCACTGGATGGGCCAGACCTACGGCTCCAAGCAGACCCTGCCGCAGGCCATTGCCTTGGCCGCCTATGCCGCTACACCGCTGTGGTTAATGGGCTTCTTTTTTCTGTATCCCGTTTTGTGGATCAATATGCTGATCGGCCTGCCGGCGCTTGCCTACACCGTCTACCTTCTTTATACCGGTGTGCCGGTCATGATGAGCGTCACTCAGGAGCGCGGCTTTCTGTTTGCCAGCGCGGTGCTGGCCGTTGGGCTGGTCATGTTGGTGGCAGTGCTGGGCGCCATGGCGATGCTGTGGAGCATGGGGATTGGCCCGGAAGTCACATCAGGCTGACCGGAAAAATTCATGTCTGTCATAATTATTGATTTATTCTGTCAACTATTATGATCGTGAATACTTGATCCAAGTCACGGCCCGATTACGGCTGCCTCGTTATCCTCCGCATCTAATGGTAGACGTTGTCTCTTAACTGGCTTCAGAACGCATCAATATATTATAATTTGCTAATATTAAGTATGTTCATATAGCCGAATCGGAGAGCCTGCATGGCCGCTCAAGAAGTAACGTACAACTATAAGGTCGTCCGGCAGTTCGCGATCGTGACCATTATCTGGGGCATCGTCGGCATGCTCGTGGGCGTGGTCATCGCCGCGCAGCTGGCCTGGCCGGCGCTGAACTTTGACATTCCGTGGCTGACCTTCAGCCGTCTGCGCCCGCTGCACACCAACGCGGTGATCTTCGCCTTCGGCGGTTCGGCACTGTTCGCGTCTTCCTACTATATTGTGCAGCGCACCTGTGCGACACGCCTGTTCAGTGACGGACTCGCGGCATTCACTTTCTGGGGTTGGCAGCTGGTCATCGTGCTGGCGGCAATCTCATTCCCGCTCGGCATCACCCAGAGCAAGGAGTATGCCGAGCTCGAGTGGCCGATCGACATCCTGATCGCCGTGGTGTGGGTAGCGTACGCGATCGTATTTTTCGGCACGCTCGCCAAGCGCAAGACCCCGCACATTTATGTCGCCAACTGGTTTTTTGCGGCATACATCATCACCATCGCCGTGCTGCACATTGGCAACGCCATGGCGCTGCCGGTGAGCCTCACCAAGTCGTACTCGATGTATTCCGGGGTGCAGGACGCCATGGTGCAGTGGTGGTACGGCCACAACGCGGTCGGTTTCTTCCTGACGGCGGCCTTCCTCGGCATGATGTATTACTTCGTGCCCAAGCAGGCCGAGCGACCGGTGTATTCCTACCGTCTTTCGGTGGTGCACTTCTGGGCGCTGATCTTTACCTACGTATGGGCCGGCCCGCATCATCTGCACTACACCGCGCTGCCGGACTGGACCCAGTCGGTCGGCATGGTGATGTCGCTCATCCTGCTGGCACCGAGCTGGGGCGGCATGATCAACGGCATCATGACCCTGTCCGGCGCCTGGCATAAGCTGCGCACCGATCCGATCCTCAAGTTCCTGATTGTGTCGCTGTCGTTCTACGGCAT
>Ga0105106_10003039_pt1 | contig 12019 bp, 17 predicted proteins | sample PPLLaktember2015_5_FD_79109 | JGI IMG/M metagenome (GOLD analysis project Ga0105106, IMG submission 79109) | Freshwater sediment microbial communities from Prairie Pothole Lake near Jamestown, North Dakota, USA - PPLs Lake P8 Core (1) Depth... | ecosystem: Environmental > Aquatic > Freshwater >...
AAACTGCTGTCACGCGGGCTCTATCCGCAAGGATTTTACCGCGCATTCCTCAAGCAGGCGTCGCGCACTTGAGTGCGATTATTGCCCTGCGGGCCGTTTTTGTAGCATGATTTTGCAAAAATGCCCGTGACTACCCATCAGGAGGAGATCAGCATGTCGAGAGCCATCATTCGTTTGTTTGCTGTCCTGCCGTTTGTCACGTTGTTGGCGCTGCCGGCACACGCCGCCAGAACTGCCCCAATCTATTCACCTGAGCCGATTCAGGTGCCGGCCGGAAAGAGCGCGGAGGCGGTGAAAAAGGCGGTGCGCAAGGCGCTTTTTGACAAGGGCTGGGAGACGCGCGAGATCGGTCCCGGACATTTCCAGGCCAGGCACACCAAGAGTGGCGGCAAGGGCAGGATGCATGTCGCCGTATTGGATGTGCGTTTCGACTCGAAGAGCGTGCGCATCGGCTATAAGGACAGCCAGGAACTGAATTACGACAAGGCCGCCGGTGTCATCCACAAGACCTACAACAACTGGGTGCGCAATCTGGAGAGGAATATCCGCGCCAATCTCGGCGCGTACTGATACTTCCGGCCAGTCTGTTATTTCCTGAAGCCCCGTTGCTCCGGCAACGGGGCTTTTGTATTTCAGAGCCAGTAGGCGGTCGTGGTCATGGCCTTCGAGGACAGCGCCATGAGTTGCCGGACCGGTTCGGGCAGGGTCGCGCCACCGGCGGCGAGCGCGGTGGTGGCGTGCCGGGATTCGTCATCGCGCATGAGTTCGAGAATCGCACGGCTTTTTACGTCCTGCTCCGGCAGGCGCGCGAGATGCGCGTCGAGATGCCGGATCACCTGGTGTTCGGTCTCGGCCACGAATCCGAGGCTCCACTTGTCGCCGGCGATGCCGGCGAGCGCGCCAATCGCGAACGATCCGGCATACCAGAACGGCGCGAGCATGCTCGGGTGCGTGCCGAGTTCGCGGATGCGTTCCGCGGTCCAGGCCAGGTGATCGTTCTCCTCGACCGCCGCCTGTTCCATCTTGCCGCGCACCGTCGGCAAGCGCGCGGTCAGCGCCTGGCCCTGATAAAGCGCCTGCGCCGAGATTTCGCCGGCATGATTGACGCGCATCAACCGGCCGGCCAGTTCGCGTTCGGCGGCCGTCAGTTCGACCTCGGTGTGCGCGGTGGCCGGGTTCGGACGCGACGGTTCCGGCGCCGGCCCAAGTGTGGTGCGCAACGCCTGGTCGAGACCATGAATGAACCGGTCGATCGGCGAATAAGGGCGGGAGTTCATGGCTTCACCTTACCGGAAGATTCGTGGCGCTGACAAGCGCCATGGTTGCACGCTGACGATCGACCGTGGCACACACCGTCAGGGGTGCGCAGGACGCACCCTGCAAAATTGAGGTAGGGTGCGTCCTGCGCACCGAACCACTGAATCGTCACGTCGGTTTCAGCCGTAACTGCCGTTCGAACAGCACCAGCGGATGCACGACCTCGATTTGCAATCCCTGCGCGCGCAGGCCGGCACTCAGGTGCAAGGCGCAGCCGAGGTTTGCGGTGGCCAACACCGCCGGTTGGAGTTGTTGCAAGTGCGCGAGTTTATCCGCGCGCAGCAGCCCGGCCATCGCCGGTTGCCGCAACGGGTAGGCGCCGGCGCCGCCGCAACACAGGTGGTTTTCCGCCAATGGCACAATGCGCGCAGCCGGGATGCGACCGAGCAGCGCATATACCGTCTGCTCCGCGCGCAATGCATTGCGCAGGCTGCACGGATCCTGCACGGCGATGGTCACCGGCAGCGGCGCGAGCGTCATGGACTCGGGCAACGCGATATCCGCCAGAAACTGGTGGATGTCCAATATCCTGACGCGACGCCCTGCATTCGCGTGTTCGGCCGCCGGTTCCCGGTGCGGCCCACCCATGGACTCGTCACCCCTGCCGGCGTCGGCCAGCACCGCGCCACAGCCGCTCGCGACCGTGATGACCGCATCGACACTGGCCGCGCGAAATGCATCGAGGTTGAGGCGCGCGAGAGCATGCGCCTGTTCAGGTCTTCCCGCCTCGCGATGCAACGCGCCGCAACAGGTTTGAGCGTTCGGGATCACGACATCGAAGCCGAGACGCGTGAGCAGGCGGATCGCGGCCGCGAGTGTTTCCGCATCCAGCACGCGCGCGACGCAGCCAAGAAACAGTGCCACGCACCCGCGACGCGCTCCCTCGGCAGGATGAAATGCATCCCGGGGCAGGGCCGCGGGCAGTGCCGGCAGCAGCGATTCCAGACGTTGCACGCGCAACAAGCGCAACAGGCCACTGGCGCGAACCAGACGTTGCAACCCGCTGCGCTGGTAAACGCGCAGCGCGGCACCGATTCCTTCCAGCAGGCGCGGACGCGCGCTGAAACCGAGACCCAAACGTGTCGGCCATGCCGCCGGTTGTTGGGTGTGAAGAAGCGTGCGTCCGGCCTCGATCAGTTGGCCGTAGCGCACGCCGGACGGACAGACGTGCTCGCAGGCGCGGCAGCCCAGACATTGGGACAGATGCGCGGCGAGCCGCTCGCTGGCCGGCAAGGCGCCGCTCGCCAGCGCGCGCATCAGCACCACGCGCCCGCGTGGCGATTCGTTCTCGTCTCCGGTCTTGCGGTAGGTCGGGCAATGCGGCAGGCACAGGCCGCACAACACGCAGCGGTCTGCCGCTTGCATGGTCCATTGCGCCAATCCAGGCATCGTTATTGGCGCGATGGACGGCAGCGGCGCCTGGACGGGAATGTGTTCGGCGCGCGTGGCGGAGCGATTATCGGGCTGGGCGCTATCGGGCATGGGCAGCTACGTGCAAAAGAGATAGTCTATCTCCATTCACTTTACTTTCACGCCGTGGTGACTCAAACCATGTCCGAAGCTTATTACCGCCACCATGTATTTTTCTGCATCAACCAGCGCGAAGGCGGCAAGCCGTGCTGTGCCGACAAGGGTGCGGTCGCCATGCGCGACTACGCCAAGGAACGGGTCAAGACGCTTGGCCTCGCCGGTCCGGGACAGGTGCGCATCAATCAGGCCGGGTGCCTGGATCGCTGCGCGCAGGGCCCGACCATCGTGGTTTACCCGGAGGGAGTCTGGTACCGCTACGCGGGCAAAGAGGATATCGACACCATCATCGAGGAACACCTGGTACTTGGCCGGCCGGTGGAGCGGCTGAAAATCTGAAACGTCGACCCCACACGCAGCTATTGCGAGGTGACTGGCAGATCGTGACTCACCACCTTCACGAGGCAGGTTCTGGACAGCCAAACCGGGAGATAAGGAATTTTACGAGGACGTCCGCCGCAATCCGTCAGGTCTTGCGGCGTTTTTTTGTCGCTCGCCCACCGAAGCGCCAACTATGCTTGATGAGGATCGTGCCGAGACGCCTGGCCGGAGAGCTGCTTCTGCTGATTCTCCCGTCATCGAGAGAACGGCCAGTATTTTAAAATATGTTTGTTATTAATAGTTTATGAGTAAGTGACTACCCACCATAACTAGTGACGACAAAAGATTCATGTTGACGCCAATATGAATATTAGTGTTTAATTATATTTAGATGAAGTAGCAGGTAGCGGCAAGTTTCAGGCTGGCGTGAAATTTGTTCATATCTACCTATCCAAGGTTCTGGTAGCCAGCGCCGACAAGCTGGATGCCGCAAGGCTCCTCCATCCTCCTAGTGGTGGTTCGGGCGTGGTTCATACCGCGCCCTTTTTTTTGCCTTTGAAAATCAGAGGAAAGGGAAAAGGGAAAAGGAGAAAGACCGATTTATTCTCCGGTACTCGCTGTCCGGCAGACTGCACAGGCGGCGACTGGCCCAATTTCTTTTTTCTTTTCTCTTGTCTCTTTCCCCTGCTTTTAGGTAATATGCCCGGCTCTTTTGAGGCATGTTTGCAAGGAATTCCGTCATGACAGCCATTATGGGCAAGACCACCGTTTCGGCCAGACCCGAAACCGTGAAGCGCGACTGGTATGTGGTCGATGCCACTGACAAGGTTCTTGGCCGCCTGGCCACGGAACTCGCGCGCCGTCTGCGCGGCAAGCACAAGCCCGATTTCACCCCGCACGTGGACAACGGCGACTACATCGTCGTGATCAACGCCGGCAAGGTGGCGGTCACACGCGCCAAGGCCGACAAGAAGGTTTACCACAGCTACTCTGGCTACCAGAGCGGTCTCAAGACCGTCAGCTTCAAGGACCTTCTCGCACGTCATCCGGAGCGCATCATCGAGACCGCGGTGCGCGGCATGTTGCCCAAGGGCCCGCTTGGGCGCGCCATGATCACCAAACTCAAGGTGTTCGCCGGTGCCGAGCACGAGCACCAGGCGCAGCAGCCCAAGGTTCTGAAAATTTAATTATTTATTCAATGCAGGGTGGGTTAGGCGCCAAGCGCCGTAACCCACCGATCCACTTCGACAGGTAGAAAAAGCATGGCCAAGGCAAGCGCAGCAGCAACCCCCCCGAACTACGGCACCGGCCGTCGCAAGTGCGCGACCGCGCGCGTGTACCTCAAGAAGGGCAAGGGCGCCATTGTCGTCAACGGCCGCCCGGTCGACGAATACTTCGGCCGCGAGACCGCGCGCATGATGGTGCGTTCGCCGTTCGTGCTGCTCGAGATGACGGACCGGTTCGACGTGAGCGTGAACGTCGCCGGCGGCGGCCCCAGCGGCCAGGCCGGCGCCATCCGCCACGGCATTACCCGCGCCCTCATGGAGTACGACGAAACCCTGCGCCCGGCGCTGCGCAAGGCCGGTTTCGTCACGCGCGACGCACGCGAGGTCGAGCGCAAGAAGGTCGGCCTGCACGGCGCGCGCAAGCGTCCGCAATATTCAAAACGATAGTAGCAAGGGACAAGTACCAAGTATCAAGGTCAAGGCATGGATGCCCTGGAAAGCCTGGATGTTTGGAAGCGCAGTTGCCGCTTGAGCGTGGAACTTTACAGGTGCCTCGGCGATTGCCGGGATTACGGTTACCGCGATCAAGTGACCCGTTCCGCGCTGTCGGTTCCGTCGAATATCGCCGAGGGTTATGAACGGGACTCGCCCCGGGAGTTTTCACGATTTCTATGGATCGCGAAAGGTTCCTGTGGCGAACTCCGAACCCAGCTTTATATCGGTGCCGAAGCCGGGTTCATGGAACAAGAAAAGACGATGACGTATATCCATGAAGCCATAGAAATCTCAAAAATGCTCCATGGTCTGATCCGCCGCTATAACCCGGATACCTGAATAACTCGGTCCTTGTTACTTGATACCTTGCTGCTGATTTTTTGGGGGATCGTCTAACGGTAGGACAACAGACTCTGACTCTGTTTATCTAGGTTCGAATCCTAGTCCCCCAGCCACAAATTAAAACGGCCCGCCTCGTGCGGGCCGTTCCGGTTTTCGGGAGAGGATGAGTGTCGCTGTTTTGCCCGGCGGCGGGCCGCGCGGGAACAGGGACAAACAGGGCTGATCACACCCCGGTTATTAAAAAATCGAGCGCGGCGATGATATCGGTGCGCCGTTTAGCGAGCGAGGCCACTTTTTTGCCCAGTGTGCGCACCGGAATGCCGGCCAGCTCCGGCGTGGACATGATTACCTCGTGCCCTTCGATGGTGAAGACTGGATTCAACCGGTCAGCCGGTTTGCCTGCCAGGGCCGCAAGTGCCAGAGGAACGACCACGCGCGTGGAGAGCACGTCGAGAAGGCCGGTTTGTACGTCCAACAGGTAAGGAAAGGTATTCCGGGACCGCGCATCGAGATTGCGATGAACGTCGAACTGGGCCATAAATGAAGCCCTAGGCTGTACAGGGACGTACTAATGCCACGAGCGCAGGCTGCGGCGGAAAAACTGCTCCTGCGTTTCCCGCACTTCCGCCATCCATGGCGGTCGCAGGAGCGGCCCGGGTTCGCCCCTTCACGTTAGAACCGGCGCAGTCCGTCGCTGAATACACCTGTCTGCTCGATGCGCTGATTGTAATCCTCAAGCGCCTCACGATTTTTCTTGAGCCACTGCTCGCGCCCGGCATCCCGCGTCAGTTCCGCCAGCCGCTCTTCGAGCGTTCTCGACAGGTTGAGGCGCATGGCCCGGGCTTCCCGCAGAAGCGCGCGGTTGATGCTGACGTTGACGGACTGTTTACGTGGCAATGTGGGCATGAGCGATACTCCATCTTCAGAGATGACAGGACGAACGAAGCAGGGCTTCAATGCGCATAGCTTATGCGCATAATCCGTGTTCGGCAAGCTGATCCAAGAATTGCCCGTTCTCTCGGCCTCCGTGTTAAACACTGGCATCCCCGATACCGTGGGGTAGGGTCGCTGGTCAAATACAGGTGGTGCGTGGACCACACCCTGCCAGGCTGCAAAATATCCCCGTAGGAGCGACCTTAATGGCCGCGATGGTTTGATTCGCGACCAAATGCCGCTCCACAAAAATACCAGAAATTTTCCTGTTGCACATTCGCAACAGATTTAATCAGTCGTTGCTAATATGCAAATCTGTTGTTGCAATCCCGCCAATGCGGTAGTTAAATGCCACGCAGTGTGGGGCTCCAAACCGATGTCCGGGTGCAGGAGGGCCTGCACCGTTTCCACACAACAATCTCATTCAGGAGGAAGTACATGAACAAGAAGCTTCTAGCAGTAGCGGTTGGCGCCGCGCTCGCCGCTTCCGCGGGCATCTCCCAGGCCGACGTCAAGGTCTACGGCGTGGCGCACGTGTCGGTGGACTACGCCGATGTAGACATGACCCCACCCGCCGAGGTCACCAATCCCTTGAACGTGGCGAACAACAGCTCGCGCTTCGGCATCAAGGCGAAAGAGGATTTGGGCGGCGGCTGGGCTGGCCTGGCGCAGTTCGAAATTTTCGTGGACAACACGGAAGCGGCACTCACCGTCAATTCCAACCGTAACAACTTCGCCGGTATCGAGCAAAAGTCGATTGGCCAGTTGCTGCTCGGCCGCATGGACTCCGCGCAGAAGGACGTGGGCGGCATTGCCGACCTGTTTTACCGCGAGCAGTTGGGTGAGTCGCGCGCCATCATCAACTACGCCGGAGCCGACAGCCGCAACAACGAGTCGGTCACCTACAACTCGCCGAAGCTCGGTCCGGTCACCTTCAAGGTGCAGTGGTTCGGGAATGACTCTCTGACCAACACCAACAACGGCTTCGATGCCAACGTCAAGATCGCCTTGAAGCCGGTGACCATCGGCGTGGGCTATTGGAACACCGATACCGCGACTGAAGACACCGACGGCTACCGTCTGGCCGTCAAGGCCCCGATTGGGCCGGTGACCCTGGCCGCCCTGTACCAGCAGGCGAACAGCATCGGCGGTGTGGTCGGCGCGGATCGCGCCGCTTATGGTGTCGGTGCGGCCTTCAAGTTCCTGGGCAAGAACACCGTCAAGGCCCAGTACTACGTGGCCGATGCGGCGGACAATGCCGCAACCGACAACGGCGCCAACCAGCTCTCGGTCGGCTATGACTTCGCGTTCAGCAAGACCACGATTGTCTATGTAACCTATGCCAAGGTCTCGAATGATACCGCCGGCACCTTCAGTATCGGCGGCAACGGCCACGGCGAAACCTATACCCCGATCGCCGGCGGTGAGGCCAGCGCGTTCTCGTTCGGCACGCGCGTAGCGTTCTAAGTTACAACAACACACGGCGGTTACGGCCGCCGTGTCACGCAGTAACCCTGACGGGGCCCATACGGGCCCCGTTTTTTATTCCGGCAGGGAAAAGAGCAAAGCTGAAATTCCGGTGGGGTGGGCACGTTGGCCGTGCCCACGCGGGCTCCGAATCAAACCTCGTGGGCAAAGTACCGTTTGACCACCCTACAGGACAGTTTCCCTTACTACTCGTCACTTGCTACCCGGAAACATGATCAAAGTCGGCATCGTCGGCGGTACCGGTTACACCGGCGTGGAGTTGCCGCGGCTGCCGGCCCGGCATCCGCAGGTGGAGCTCAAAATCATTACCTCGCGCGGAAATGATCAGCCACATATGCCGGGGTCGACGGTGAATGGCATTGACCCGGCTCCGTGAAGTGTGTACTCTGAAATGAGTACTTCATAAGTGCGTGCTTTGAGAAAGAGCCCATGAAAACGTCCGCGAAGGAACTCCGCACCCAGACCAAACGCCTGCTGGAAGCCGTGGAGCGCGGTGAGGAAATTACCATTACCCACCGCGGTCGGTCTTGCGCCAGATTGGTCCCGGTTGGCAGGGCGCCGAAAGCGGTGAAGAAAGCGCAGGAGTTACCGTTGTTCGGTATCTGGAAGGACAACAAGGAAACGCGTGATGTCGCCATCTATCTCGATCGCCTGCGTAGCGGGCGGCACTGATGCTGGTCGACACGGATGTCCTCATCTGGTACATGCGCGGTAACCTGCGTGCCGCCCTGGCACTTGACCGGGTTGAGGAGCCAGCGCTGTCGGTGGTGACTTACATGGAGTTGGTGCAGGGCCTGCGCAGCAAGCGCGAGTTGCAGCTTCTGCGTGCCGCGTTGCGAACCCTGAGTGCGCCGGTCTTGCCGATCAATGAGGTCATCTCGAACAAGGCCATGTTCTACCTGGAGCAGCACTTTCACAGCCATGCCCTGCGTCTTGCCGATGCCTTGATTGGCGCCACGGCGGTGACCCATGGCATGCCCCTGCTCACCGCCAATACCAAGCATTACAAGGTTATCGCAGACCTGTCACTGGAACGCTTTCGTCCGGAATGAGTCGGTTCCCGCCGTCAGTATTCAGCGTTCGCCATTGGCATTTTCATACTTTAAAGTAGTGTTACTCGTGAAAGGACGCGAACGTGAAGGCAACAGTGGCGGAACGCGGACAGGTAACCATTCCCAAGGCCTTGCGGAAAAAGCTGGGTATCCAGCCCGGTGCGGTGCTGGATTTCCACGACGAGCAGGGCCGCCTTGTGGCCGTGAAGGCCAGCGTTGACGACCCGGTTGCGCAGGTTTACGGCATGCTGAAATTGGGCAGGGGCACCGATGCGCTGATGCGTGAGTTGCGCTGCAAGTCGTGATTACGGCAATCGACACCAATGTCCCGCTGAATATTCTCGGTGGAGACCAAAAATTCGGGCCGCTGTCGGCCGCCGCGCTGAGACGCTGTATTGCCGATGGCGCCGTGGTAGCGTGCGAGTGGTGTGGGCGGAAACGGCGACCTTCTTCGAGAAGGAAGGTCAATACCTCAAGACCATGGAGACCCTCGGAATCGCTTTTGACCCGATCAACCAGGGCGCAGCGATCAAGACGGGCAGTGCCTGGCGGCATTACCGTAAAAACGGCGGTAAACGTTCGCGCGTCGCGGCGGATTTTTTCATCGGTGCTCATGCCGCCAGCGAGTGCAACCGGCTGCTGACGCGCGACCGCGGTTTCTACCGCAGCTACTTCAAGGGGCTCAAGTTGCTCGACCCGGGCGAGCGCAGAGACAATTTATGATCAAGGTCGGCATCATCGGCGGTACCGGTTACACCGGCGTGGAGCTGCTGCGGCTATTGGCCCAGCACCCGCAGGTGGAGCTCAACGCCATCACCTCGCGCGGCGAGGCGGGAAAAAAGGTTTCCGACCTGTTCCCGAGCCTGCGCGGATACGTGGATCTTGCGTTCGGTGAGCCGGACGCCAAGGCGCTGGCGGCTTGCGACGTGGTGTTCACGGCCACGCCCAACGGTGTCGCCATGACTCATGCGCGCGCGCTGCTCGCGGCCGGGGTGAAGCTCATCGACCTGGCCGCCGATTTCCGTCTCAAGGATCCTGCGCTCTGGGAGCAGTGGTACGGCATGCCGCATGCCTGCCCGGAGCTGCTCGCCGAGGCGGTCTACGGCTTGCCGGAAGTGAACCGTGCGCAGATCAAAAAGGCGCGGCTCATTGCCAACCCCGGTTGCTACCCGACGGCGGTGCAGCTTGGATTCCTGCCGCTCGTCGAGCAGGGGCTGGTGGATATTCAGCATCTGATCGCCGATGCCAAGTCCGGCGTGTCCGGCGCCGGGCGCAAGGCCGAGGTGCACACGCTGTTCGCCGAGGCGGCGGACAACTTCAAGGCCTATGGCGTGGCCGGGCACCGCCATTTGCCGGAGATTCGCCAAGGCCTGGAAAGTGCGGCCGGCAAACCGGTCGGTCTGACCTTCGTGCCGCACCTCGCGCCCATGATCCGCGGCATTCACGCCACCCTGTATGCGCGCGTCAATGACAAGGGCGTGGACCTGCAGGGACTCTATGCGCAGCGCTATGCGCACGAACCGTTCGTGGATGTACTGCCGCCGGGCAGTCATCCGGATACGCGCTCGGTGCGCGCCGCCAACACCTGCCGCATCGCGGTGCACCGGCCGCAGGGCGGTGACACGGTGGTGATTCTGTCGGTCATCGACAATCTGGTGAAAGGCGCCGCCGGTCAGGCGGTTCAGAACATGAACCTGATATCCGGTCTGCCGGAAGCGACCGGGCTCGCGCAGGTGCCGGTGCAGCCCTGAGTGCGCGCTGGTTCGTGTCGTCCCCAGTCGTTATACTCTGTCCGCAGCGCAGTATTCGAAACGCAGATTTTTGCTGCACGAACGACGCAGGGCTTCAGAGTAATATGACAGGACGAACGAAGTAGGGCTTCATTCGATGAAGCTCAAGCGACTCTTCAATAAACACCGGACCAGCGAGCTCGTCATCAAGCGCCGCTATTCGTCGCGCGTGAAACTGTTCATCGCCGGTATTGCCGTGGTGCTGCTTATTGTCGCGAGCGGTGCGCTCTATAATTACGGCCTCACCGCGGCCGGGGCCGATAAGTTTTCGGCCTTCCGGACGCAGTCGGCGCTGCGCGAGGAGATCAAGCGTCTTAAAGACGAGATCCTCGATCTGCGCGAAACCCTGGCGCGCGCCCAGCGCACCTTGCAGATGGATCAGGTCGCCTATCTGGAGCTCGATCGTTCGCTCAAGGACTCGGCGAAAGAGATCAACCGGTTGCGCGAGGAGGTGTCGTTCTACCGCAACATCATCTCGCCCGACAACAAGGTAGCCGGTCTCAAGGTCGATCGCCTGACCATCGACCGGGCCGCCAGCGCCCCTGACAACCACTACCGGTACAAGCTCGTGCTTATTCAGGCGCTGAAACACGACCACACGATCCATGGACGCGTGCGTCTCGAGGTGAATGGCGCGCAGGATGGGCGGGATGTGGTGCTGGCGCTGCCTGCACCCAACGAGAAGCAGCACAACATTAACTTTAAATACTTTCAGGAGTTTGAAGGCGTAATGAAACTGCCGCGCAATTTTGAGCCGTCCGCGGTCAAAGTAAGAATTACCACGACTTCGCCCGCGGCCCAGACCCTGGAGCAGAATCACGCCTGGCCAAAGCTGTGACAGCCGGGAAATCGTTCTATACTCAAGTTACCTTCTGTCCGGATTCTGCCGGCACGGAACAGCACAACGGAGAATCACATGCTGGACAAACTTTCCCGTAAACCGACTGAAAAACCCTGTAATACCATCGACACCCTGATCGGTGTCTCGACCGAAATGAAGGGCGATATCACATTCACCGGCGGACTGCGTATCGACGGCAAGGTGAAGGGCAATATTATCGCCAAGTCGGACGACAACAGTACCCTGGTGTTGAGCGAAAATGCCGTGGTCACGGGCGACGTGAGCGTTCCGCACATGATCGTGAACGGCAAGATCAAGGGCAATGTCCGCTCCGCCGAACGTCTGGAGCTCCAGTCGCGTGCCGACATCCACGGGGAAGTGACCTACAAGATCCTGGAAATCGCCGCCGGGGCGCAGGTGAATGGCGTCATGACGCGCGTGACCGACAAGGCCGAGGTCGTTTCGTTGAAAAGTGTGGATTCCGGCCGTAACGAGCCTGTTTGAGGGCCGTCCGGTCAATAACAATTGACTAATATACTCAGGTACGGGGATAATCTGGCCAACTTGACGGTCATAGTTGAGCAAGACGAACTTATCCGGAGGACTCATGAACGCGCCTGCAACTGAAATGCCTGCCCCGCTGGTGTTCACCGACAATGCCGCCCGCAAGGTCAGGGAGCTGATCGA
>Ga0105106_10003041_pt1 | contig 12018 bp, 8 predicted proteins | sample PPLLaktember2015_5_FD_79109 | JGI IMG/M metagenome (GOLD analysis project Ga0105106, IMG submission 79109) | Freshwater sediment microbial communities from Prairie Pothole Lake near Jamestown, North Dakota, USA - PPLs Lake P8 Core (1) Depth... | ecosystem: Environmental > Aquatic > Freshwater >...
CATGCGACCCCCACCGGGGGCGGCGCCTCTTCACCGTGATGCTGCCGGAACAGCGTCCGGTACTCCTCGAGCTCGCTGCGGATGTCCGCCCAGGGACGCTGCGGGATGAGCAGGATCCCCAGCCCCGGCTTCGCCATGAGCTGGATCGACCCGGCGGAGGCGACCCCAGCGTAGAGGCGTCCCTTGAACGACTTGAAGGGCGACGGGCGGATCTCCATGCGCGCCTGCTTGAAGATCGCTCCGTCGTACTCGCAATAGCCCCTCTCGAGGCCCTGCTCGATGAGTGCGGTCGCCTCCATGAAGCGCTCCCGGGCCTGACCCATGTCGACGCCCAGTTTCTCGAGCTCGATCCGACCCGAGCCGCGCCCGAAGCCCACGGTGAGCCGGCCGTCGCAGTAGTGGTCGAGCACCGCGATCTGCTCCGCGACGCGCGCGGGGTTCTGGTGCCAGGGGATCACGACCACCATCGACCCGAGCTCGAGCGTGTCGCTGGTGCCCGCCATGTAGCTCAGGAACTGCAGCACGTCGGGGCACATCTGGTAGCCGGTCACGTGGTGCTCCGTGCTCCAGACCGAGTCGAAGCCCAGCGGCTCGGCGAGGCGCGCCAGCCGGATCTCCTCGCGGTAGACCTCGCGGTCCGTGATCTCCTGCCCGGGATTCTGGAAGGTTGCACCGTAACCGAGACGCATGGGGATTCCTCCGGGTGGGTCGATCACTCGGCCTTCAGCGCGGGCAGCACCTTTTCCGCGAACAGACGCAGATTGCGCTCCCCCTCGGCCATCGACATCGCGCCGTAGCGAGCCCCCGCCACGAATCGCCCGGCGCCGAACATCTTGCGCTGATCCAGGATCTGATCGCGAACCTGCCTGGGCGTGCCCACGGGATTCATCGGGAACATCGCGTCCTTCCAGGCCTTCTCTCCTTCCGGAGTGGAGATCAGCCTCTGCACCGCGGCGTAGGCCTTGTTGTTCTTGTCGGCCGCCATGTGGGTTCCGCGGAACTCGTAGTGGTCGATGATCGCGTCGTAGTGGAGGTCGAACTGCCGGCGCCCCTCTTCCCTCGCCCGCACCGGGTCCTCGTCCACGAAGAACATGTTCTGGAAGATCGGAGCCGGGGCCTCGGCGCCGATCCTCTCGTAGGCTTCCCGATAGGCGGTGACGTCCGCGACGTGCGCCTCGGGCGCCTTCTGCGGAATCACCAGCATGCCGACGCCGAGCTCCGCGCACATCGGCGACGTCTCGGGCGACCCTGCGCCGATGAAGATCCTCCCGCGGAACGACTGGAACGGCCCGGGGCGAAGCTGGACCTTCGGCTGCTTGACGTGCTCGCCGTCGTACTCGCAGACGCCGCTCTCGAGGGTCGACGTCAGGCAGCGGATCAGCTCGATCGCCAGCGCCTTGCTCTCGACCTGATCGACCCCGAGCCTCTCGTACTCGATCCTCCCGATCCCCCGTCCGACGCCGAGAAGCGTCCGCCCGTGGGAGAAGTGGTCGAGCAGCAGCACCTCCTCGGCGACGCGGACGGGATGGTGCCACGGCAGGACGACCACCATCGTGCCGAGCTGGATCCGGCGCGTGCGCCCGGCGAAGTAGCTGAGGACCTGGAGCGGATTCGGGCTCAGCATGTAGCTGGTGAAGTGATGCTCGAAGCACCAGAGGGAATCGAAGCCCAGGGGCTCGGCGAGGTCGCCGAGGGCCAGCTCGCCCTTCATCAGCTCGTGGTCGTCCGCGCGCGCATGGTTCATGAAGGGAATGCACATTCCGACGTGCATGGCGAGATCTCCCTGCGTGATGCGTCCGCGCACACGATACGGACGGCGGCGCGAATCCAGTAGTCATCTGTAAATGGAGCGGCTCAGCGGCGCGGGAGGGCCCTCCCCGCGGTGAGCCCGGCGTCTGCCGCGAGGTCGGCGCCCGTGATGAACGCGCTCTCGTCGGAGGCGAGAAACAGAGCCGCGCTGGCGATCTCCTCGGGCTGGGCGACTCGCTCGATCGCCTGGCCCTGGGTCAGCGCCGCGCGGTCCGTACCCGCACCCATCATCGGGGTTTCGACGGCGCCGGGGTGAAGCGCGTTGACGCGGATGTTGTCCTTCCCGACCTCGAGCGCAACGACCTTCGTCATCCCGCGCAGCGCCCACTTGGAGGCGCCATAGGCGACCAGGCCCGGAATCCCATGGAGACCGGCGACCGAGCAGACGTTCACGATCGATCCGCCGCCCGCCCGACGGAGCGCAGGAATCGCCGTCTTCATGCCGAGAAACGGTCCGATCTGGTTGACGGCGATCGTGTGTTGGTAGCTCTCCAGGGTGCAGCGCTCGACGGGACAGAACTCGCCGACGATCCCGGCGTTGTTGACGAGGATGTCGAGCTTGCCGAACTCCGCCTCGGCGAGGGCGACGGCGCGCTGCCACTGTTCTTCGTCCGCGACGTCGAGGGGCACGTAGCGCGCCGCCTCGCCCAGGGAGGCCGCGACCTTCTCGCCCAGCTCGTGGCGCACGTCTCCGAGGACGACGCGCGCGCCCTCGGCGACGAAGAGACGCGCCTCGGCCTCTCCCTGACCTCGCGCTGCCCCGCTGATCAAGGCAACCTTGCCCCGCAGCCTTTCCGCCATCGAGTCCGCTCCTCGAGCCGTCGGCGGGTCGGGCCGCGCGATGCCGACGAGGTTATACCCGGCCGCGAGCCGTGGGTTTACGATCGGCAAGGCTCCGCCAGCGCCCGGTATCTGGTTGAGTGATCCACCCGCATGGTGATAGGATCGCCCCCCGCGAGACACGCTGCGAGCGCCCGCGTGTCGAAAGGGGGGCGACGACTTGCGAAGGCTATTCCTCTTCTGCGCGGCGCTGGCGCTGCCCGCGATGCTGTGGGCGGCGTCCGGCGCGGCCGAGAGCGACGGCGCAACCGACGCGGTCGGAGCCGCGCTTCGCGAGGGCGAGACCATCTCCTTCGACCAGGTGGATCGCCTGAAGCTCTACCTGCCCCCGGAGTTCTGGGCGAACCGCGACTTCATCTTCTACGAGGGCATGCGGCTCGAGATCGGCCCCTCGTTCGCCGACTACTCGCCTCCGCCCGTCTACCAGGACGCGACGAAGGCGAACCGCGGCAAGGCGCGCATCGGTCCCGACGGAAGCCTGGAGGGCTACGTGGCGGGCCAGCCCTTCCCGATGGAAGAGATCGACTGCATGGGAGATCCCGAGGCGGGCACCAAGCTCGCCTGGAACCACGATTCGCGTTGGGACGGCGCCGGGCGCTTCGCGACGGGCCGCTACACCTACTGGGATCGCGGGGAGCAGCTTCCGCTCTACTACGAGGGGTGGGGCCGCAACGTGCTGCTCTCGCATCGCCCCGAGCCGCAGTACGCGGACAAGGGCGGCGACCTCTTTCGCGGCGAGGAGCGGAAGCTCGCCTTCGCGGTCGGGGTGGACGCACCCTTCGACGCCAAGGGCATCGCCCTCATCTCGTACCGCTACAAGTCGGCCGACGGTCCGCTGAGCACCGCGAAGAACGACGACACGTGGGTCTACGTACCGACGCTGCGGCGCGTGCGGCGCATCTCGACGGCCCAGCGCACCGATGCCGTCTCGGGCACGGACTTCACCTTCGACGATCTGAACGGGTTCAACGGCATCCCGCCGCAGTACGAGTGGCGTTGCCTGGGCGAGCAGGACGTGCTCGCGACCGTGAACTCCCAGATCAAGGCCTACCCCTATACCCGGGATCACAACTTCGGCCCCTACGGCCTCTCCTTCGCCGACGACCGCTGGGAGCTCCGCCACACCTTCAAGTTCCAGTTCACGCCGAAGAACGCGGATCACCCCTACGCGAGGAAGGTGATCTACATCGACAAGAACACGGCGGAGATCCTCTACTCGTTCGCCTACGACCAGAAGGGCGAGCTGTGGAAGGTCATCTACCACAACAAGATCTGGAGCGGAGACTTTCAGGAGTCCCACAAGCCCTGGGAAGGCGTGCCCGAGCCGCGCGACGACATGAACGTCGCCGACATCGTGATCAACGTGCAGACGGGCACGGGCAACCGAATCGAGGCCTGGGACGCCAATGGGACGCCCGTCGCCAACGTCGGGCAGGTGCGTCGATTGATCGACGTGGGCCGTCTCACGAAGGGGCGCTGAAATGCAAGCCAGGGTCCTGCTCCTGTTGGCTCTGTCGGCATGCTTCACACCCTCGATCGGCCACGCCCAGGAGCTGCAGAAGGTGTCTCCGGGCGGCGGCCGCTTCGAGATCGGGGGCTACGCCGAGCTCCAGATGCGGGGGCTCTCGGACGGCTTCGACGCCAACAACTGGTATCTGAGCCAGTGGGCGTGGATCCTGAACCTGGAGCCCGAGTGGAACATCGCCCCGGACGGCTTCGGGCCCTTCGACACGATCTCGGCCTTCGCGCGGATCGAGGTCCGCTACGAGTGCGTCTGGACCGGCTGCGGGCTCGCCAACACCTGGCGCTACTTCGGCAACCGCGCGACGCGCGCGCCGGCCCACAACTGGGGCGACGGCCTGACCGAGCGCTTCGAAGGGCCGATCGATCTGCCTGCGCTCGGCATTCCCGTGAAGCGGATCCAATCGTCGGACGAGGAGCTCCGCAACATCCTCTCGAGCCAGCACACGGCGCGCGGCCTCGAGTCCGGCGTCCCGCTGTCGACCCTCGAAGCGGCGTTCGGCCCCCGGATCGACGACCTCTTCACCTACAAGCGCATCGACGGCGCCGGGGTTGGCGGCGTCGACGACACCCTGGCGCTGCCCCTCGGGCCTTGGCGGCCGGAGTCGAAGATCCGCCCGAACGGCTCGCTGGCCGCGCTCCCGTCCCACGTCATCGGGCTGCCCTTCCGCCCCGAGTCCTCGAGTCGCTACGTCCCGTCGGCCGAGCTCCGCCGCCACCTCGACGAGTTCGATTCCTTCGACCAGAACTTCCGCCAGACCGAGCTCGAGTGGAACCACGGGGCGAGCCAGGACGAGTGGGAGCTGAAGGAGGCCTATGTCGACTTCGAGATGTTCGACTCGCGCCTCTGGATCCGGGCCGGCAAGCAGAACATCGTGTGGGGGAAGACCGAGCTCTTCCGCACCACCGATCAGTTCAATCCCGTCGATCTCGCGCTCGCGTCGCTTCCCAGCCTGGAGGAGAGCCGGATCGCGCTCTGGTCCGTGCGCGGGATCTGGTCGTTCTACGACGTGGGGCCACTCCAGGACGTGCGCCTCGAGCTGGCGATGAACTACGACGACTTCGAGCCGATCGACCTCGGCCGCTGCGGCGAGCCGTACGCGGTCTGGCTGGTCTGCGGCAAGACCACGGCGCTCTGGGGGCACGGAGTCGTAGGGATCGGCATCGCCGGCGAGGAGCGGCCGCCCGACCCCTGGGACAGCGCGCGGGGGATCGAGTTCGGCGCCCGCCTCGAGTTTCGCTGGGGTCCGCTGAGCTTCGCGCTGACGGACTTCTACGGCTACGACGACTTCCCGGCCCTCGAGCTCTTCAACTCGTACTCGAGAGGCGTCGACTCCTCGGGACGGCCCCTCGACGCGTACGGGCGACCGCTGCGCGAGGACACCGCGCTCGCGGCCTCGAGCGGCAACCGCACGCTCTTCGAGGCCGCCTGCGAAGGCTCGCTCGGCTTCCCGGGCGAGGGAATCAGGGCGTTCACCGGCGGGGAAGGCATCATCCCCGACGTCACCAACCAATGCTACACGAACCTCAGCAACCTCCAGGACCCCTTCATCATCGAGGCGAGCATCAGCGGGCTGGAGCTCGAGATCGAGGCCACGTTCGCGAACGTCGCCGGCGCCGCACTCGCGGGGCAGTTCGGCGGGAACTTGCTGGTGGACGTCGCCATCAACGGCATCGATCAGGTGCTGGCGAACCTCGGGTCCGGCACGATCCCCGCCTACCTGGTGCCTCTGAACGTCGATCCGGCGGACGGGCCGAAGGGCGGCGGCCTGTTCGGCTCCGGCTGCACGCTCGCCCTGCTGTGTGGGCTCGCCGACAGCTCGAACGTGTCCATGTATCTCACCGATCAGCAGGAAGCGCTGCTCGGCTGTGGAAGGTTCTACCGGACCGACTGCGACGTCGACGGTCTCGACCTCTTCCACGCCGAGGCGAGCGTACTCCTGCAGTCGTTCGCGGGCTTCGAAGGGAACCCCATCGCCACCCGGTTCCAGGACGGCAAGCTCTTCGTCCTGCCGGGGGCCCGCGGGCCGGGCGACCCCGGCTACGATCGCCGCATCGACGGAACGCCGCCCCGCGGCTTCCACAGCGAGATGGCCGCCGTCTCCGCCAACTTCAAGACCTATACGGCGCTGGCCGGGTTCGTCGAAGGCAGCGACGACAACTGCAACATCGAAGAGCCCGACACCTGCGCGACGGTCCGCGGGCTGGTCACGCTCACCGGGTCGCAACGCCCGGAGCTCCGGGCCGGCGGCAACGGGAAGTTCGGCCGGCGCGACTTCATCTGGCACGGCGGCGGCGAGGCGCTGCTCTTCTACCCCAAGCGGAATGTCCTCGGCCTGTCGTTCGACTTCGGCGAGGACCTGACCAAGACCAACTGGGGGGTGGAGTTCACCTGGGTCAATGACGTCCCGTTCGCCAGCAATACGTCGCGCAACCTCCTCCAGGAGACCGACGTCTACAACCTCACCGTCTCCGTCGATCGCCCGACGTTCGTGAACTTCCTGAACGCCAACCGCACGTTCTTCCTCAACGCGCAGCTCTTCGTTCGCTACCTGCCCCACTTCGACAGCAGCTACGACACGAACGGGCCGCTCACCGCCCTCGGGACCTTCGCCATCACGACGGGTTACTTCCAGGACCGCCTGCTGCCGAGCCTCGTGCTCATCCACGACCTGAAGTCGGCGTCCGGAGGCGTCATCGCGCAGTTCAGCTATCGCTTCAACGAGTCGTTCTCGCTGACGGTGGGGATGCTGAGCTTCTACGGCCGGCCGAGGGAGAACCGGATCCCCTACTACCCGATCGCGCTGACCAACGCCAACTACTCGACGGACTCCAAGACGGGCATGCGGTTCGAGGGCCTCTCGGCGATCGCCGAGCGCGACGAAGCGTTCCTGTCGCTGCGCTACACGTTCTAGACGGCGGGCTCAGACCCGGACCGGGAGGCGCTCCCAGCCGCGAACGGTGCTGGTGTGCGCCCTCTTGGCGCGCTCGTGGTCGATCTGCCAGTCGGGCCAGCGCTTCAGCACCTCGTCGAGCGCCACGCAGCCCTCGAGCCGCGCCAGATTCGCGCCGATGCAGAAGTGGAGACCCGTGCCGAAGCTCAGGTGGTGGGTGTCCTTGCGCCCCACGTCGAGGCGATCGGGGTCCGGGTACCTGCGCGCGTCGCGGTTCGCGGACCCGTTGACGAGCAGGATCGAAGAGCCCGCGGGCACGCGGATCCCGTGGTGCTCGACGTCCCGGGTGACGTAGCGGGCCTGGACGGGCGACGGAGCCTCGAAGCGCAGGACTTCCTCGATCGTGTTCTCGATCAGGCTCCGGTCGCGGGCCACTCGCGCTCGCTGGTCGGGATGCTCGCCGAGCAGATACCCGGTCCATCCGATCAGCCGGGTCGTGGTCTCGTTGCCGGCTCCGGCCAGCAGCTGGAGGTAGGCGAGCAGCTCGTCGTCTCGCAGACGACGTTCCCTCCCGTCCTCGTCCTCCAGGGACGTGTTGAGCAGCTCCGTCATCAGGTCGTCGGTCGGGTGTTTGCGGCGCCAGGCGATGTACTCGGCGAACGCATCCTGCCCGAACGTCCCCTTCAGCGACTGCGAGGGCGCCTCCCCTTCCTGCAGCTTCAAGCTCTCGTCGACCCCGTCGCGAATGGCTTCCTGGTCTTCTTCGGGAATCCCGAGCAGCATGCCGATGACGCGCATCGGCATCTGAGAACCCAGATCGGCGACGAAGTCGAAGCCTCCGCTGCCCACCAGCGGATCGAGGCTGCGGGTGCAGTAGGAGCGGATCTGGGGCTCGATCGCCGCCATCCGGCGCGGCGTGAACACCCGGCTCAGCAGCTTCCGATGGGCGTCGTGGAGCGGAGGGTCCTCGAAGATGAACATCCCGTTGGGCGGTTGCCAGCCGCTCTTGATCAGCTCCAGCAAGGTGCCCTTCGCCGAGCTGTAGGTCCGCCAGTCCTGGAGGGCCGCCTCGACGTCGGCGAACCGGCTCAACGCCCAGAAGTCGTGCTTTTCGTTCCGGTAGAGCGGCGCCTCGTCGCGCATCCGCCGCCAGACGGGATGCGGATTGGCGTCGATCTCGAAGTCGTAGGGGTCGTAGTAGATCTCGTCGGCCGTGTCGGTCATGGCTGGGCGCCCATTCTACTGGCTCGCAAGTAAGTTCCAAGGCCTCCGCAGGAGCCTATCCTTATATACCTTCGATTCTGACACCCGTAAGCTCGATTTGACAGGTGTCAGGACCCATGGCAGCGTGGCGCCGTGTCGTTTCCTGCCTCCTTGCCCGGGCGCCGCGAGCGCCAGGTCGACGCCACCCGCGCCCGCCTGTTCGAGGCCGCGATTGCCGAGTTCCGCCGCGTCGGCTTCGCCCGCGCCAACGTGGCCCGCATCGCGCGGGAAGCCGGTGTGTCGCGGCCGAGCTTCTACTTCCACTTCCCCACCAAGGAGCACGTCCTGCTCGAGCTCCAGTGGCTGGAGGAGCGCGGCGTGGTGGCGCGGCTCGAGCGCGCGAGCGACGTGCGCGAGGCGCTGCACGAGCTGGCCGAGAGCATGATCGAGATCGAGGCGCGGCTGGGCGCCTCGAATCTGATTCGCGACGTGTTCTCGATCTTCGCGCGGCGGCCCCCCGACCTGCCGATCGACGAGCAGCCGTTTCCGACCGTCGCCGCGCTCGCCCGCCATTTCAGCAAGGCCGCCGCCCGCGGCGAGCTGCGCGCCGGGCTCGAGCCCGAGGCGGCCGCGCGGGTGTGCCTGACCAGCCTGTTCGGCGTCCTGATCGGGCCGCCCACGACGCCCGCCCAGCGCCGGGCCGACCTCGCGCTGCTCTTCTCCCTGTTTCTCGCGGAGGACGCGCCGCGATCCGGAGACACGCCGTGAACGTTCTCGAACGCAACTTCTTCACCGATCCCGAGCTCATCCGAGACCCCGCCCCCTACTACGCCGCGCTGCGCGAGGCCGGTCCGGTCGTGCGCGAGCCCCACCACGGCGTCTTCCTGCTCTCCGGCATCGAGGAGATCCTCGCGGTGTACGCGGATCAGAAGGCCTTCTCGGCGGTCGTATCGCCGCTCGGCCCGTTCGCGACGCTGCCGAAGCCTGCCGAGGGAGAGACCCTGGCGGAGGTCATCGAGCGCCGCCGCGACGAAATCCCCATGAGCGACCAGCTCCCCACCTTCGATCCCCCCAAGCACACTCGCCATCGGGCGCTGCTCAACAAGCTCCTCACGCCGAACCGCCTCAAGGAGAACGAGGAGTTCATGTGGAGCCTCGCCGACGGGTTGATCGATGCGTTCGCCGATCGCGGCGAGGCGGAGTTCTGCAGCGCCTACGCGTCGCCCTTCACCCTGCTCGTGATCGCCGACCTGTTGGGCGTTCCGCACGAACACCACGAGACGTTCCTCGGCTGGCTGCGGGGCGAGACGCCCCTCGGCGGGGCGATCGAAGGCCAGGCCGCCAGCCCCCAGGTGCTCGTGAACCTCAATCCGTACTTCACTCGCTACATCGAAGAACGCCGCGCATCGCCGCGCGACGACGTGATGAGCCAGCTGGCCACCGTCCGCTTCCCCGACGGTGGGCTCCCCGAGGTGATGGACGTGGTGCGCATCGCATCCTTCCTGTTCGCCGCCGGGCAGGAGACGACGGCGCGCTTGCTCTCGGCCGGGATGCGCATCCTCGCCGAGCAGCCCGCCCTCGCCGCCGAGCTTCGGGACGACCGCGAGCGGATCCCGAACTTCATCGAGGAGTGCCTGCGCTTCGAGAGCCCCATCAAGGGCTCCTTCCGCCTGGCCCTGCGAGACACCCGCGTCGGCGGCGTCCACATCCCGACGGGATCGCTCGTGATGGCCATGAACGGCGCCGCCAACCGCGACCCGCGCGTCTTCGCGGACGCCGACCGCTTCGATGCGCGGCGTCCGAACGCCCGCCGCCACATCGCCTTCGGTCACGGCGAGCACTTCTGTCCCGGGGCCAGCCTCGCTCGCGCGGAGGCGCGCATCAGCTTCGAGCGGCTGCTCGCGCGGCTCGACGAGCTGCGGCTGGTGGATCCGAGCGCCCTCTCCTACGCGCCCATCTTCATCATCCGCGGCCTGAACGACTTGCCGCTGTGCTTTCGCCGCCGCACGGCCCGGTCTTGACACGAGTGTTAGAAACCGGGTAGCCTTTCGCCATGACGCGACACTGCGACTTCCCCGTCTTCGACGCCGACAACCACCTCTACGAGACGGAGGACGCGTTCACGCGTCACCTCCCGGCTCGCTACAAGCGCGCGATCGAGTACGTCCAGGTCCGAGGCCGCACCAAGATCGCGATCCGCGGCACGATCAGCGAGTACATCCCGAACCCGACCTTCGACGTCGTGGCGCGACCGGGTGCGCAGGAGGAGTACTTCCGCATCGGCAACCCCGAGGGCAAGTCCTACCGCGAGCTGGTCGGCGAGCCGATGAAGTGCATCCCGGCGTTCCGCGAGCCGGGGCCTCGCCTCGAGCTGATGGACGAGCTGGGCGTCGACCGCACGCTCATGTTCCCCACCCTGGCCAGCCTGCTCGAGGAGCGGATGCGCGACGACCCCGCGCTGATCCACGCCGCGATCCACTCGCTGAACGAGTGGCTGTACGAGACCTGGTCGTTCAACTACCAGGACCGGATCTTCACGACGCCGATCATCACGCTGCCGATCGTCGAGAAGGCCATCGAGGAGCTGGCCTGGTGCGTCGAGCGCGGCGCCAAGACGGTGCTGATCCGTCCGGCGCCGGTTCCGTGCTACGGCGGCTCGCGCTCGTTCGGATATCCCGAGTTCGATCCCTTCTGGCAGGCCGTCGTCGACGCCGACATCCTCGTCTCGATGCACTCCTCGGACAGCGGCTACTCCCGCTACCAGAGCGACTGGACCGGCCCGATGGAGATGCTGCCGTTCCAGCCCGACCCGTTTCGCTGGCTGACCATGGGCAAGCGTCCGATCGAGGACTCGATGGCCGCGTTCGTCTGTCACGGCGTCTTCACGCGGTTCCCCGACCTGCGCGTCGCGGTGATCGAGAGCGGAGGCGACTGGGTCGTCTCGTTCCTCGAGCACCTCGAGGACGTCCACCGGAAGATGCCGGATCAGTTCGGCGAGGATCCGGTGAAGGCGTTCAAGCGCAACGCCTACATCAGCCCGTTCCACGAGGACAAGCTCGACAAGCTGATCGACGCGATCGGCGCCGATCACGTGCTGTTCGGGTCGGACTACCCGCATCCCGAAGGTCTCGCGGAGCCGTGCAGCTACGTGGACCACCTCCCGCCCGGTCTGCCCGAGAAGAGCGTCGCCGCCATCATGGGCGGCAATCTGGCGCAGCTCATGCGTGTGCCGGTCTGAGGGCCGTGGCCGCCCTCGACAGCCTGCTTCGCTCGTTCACCCTCGAGCCCATCGGTCCCGACGCCTACCGCGCCGAGAGCCTGGACGGCGGGCACGGCGTGGTCTTCGGCGGCCAGCTCCTCGGCCAGTCGATCGTCGCGGGGCTCGCGGGGCAGCACGGCAAGGCAGTGAAGACGTTGCATACGATCTTCGCCCGCAGCGCCTCGCCCGGGGAGCCGCTCACGATCACGGTCGATCGCATGCACGCCGGCCGCGCGTTCGCGAGCAGCAGCGTGACGATCCACCAGGGCGACCGCCTGTGCACGCGCTCGCTCGCGCTGCTGAGCGCCGACGAGCCCGACTTCATCCGTCACGCCGATCCGGCGCCGCCGGTGCCGGGGCCCGACGACTGCAAGCCCGCAGCCCCGCACCTCGCTGGCTGGGAGATCCGCGTGGTCGGGGACGTCGACGTCAGCGACCCCGCGCTCGTCGGTCCGCCGGAGCTCCACGTGTGGACCCGCTTCGTCGGCTCTC
>Ga0105106_10003042_pt1 | contig 12011 bp, 8 predicted proteins | sample PPLLaktember2015_5_FD_79109 | JGI IMG/M metagenome (GOLD analysis project Ga0105106, IMG submission 79109) | Freshwater sediment microbial communities from Prairie Pothole Lake near Jamestown, North Dakota, USA - PPLs Lake P8 Core (1) Depth... | ecosystem: Environmental > Aquatic > Freshwater >...
CGCCACCCGCTCGTAAGGCACCAGCCCCCGCAACGCAGGTACCTAACGCCAAGAGCGCGAAGCGGGACGCCCCCGCGCCAAGGGCCGGCGGCGGTCCCACGGGAGGCACGGGCACCGACGCGGCGAACATCCGCACCGAGGGCGTGGTCTTTCCGTTTGATGGCTATGTCAACAACATCGCCAATCAGATCATGACGCGCTTCGATCCGGCCGATCGCCGGGCCCTGCGCGCGGAGATCGCATTCCTCATTCATCGCGACGGTTCTGTCAGCGCCATCACGTTTCGCCAGCGCTCCGGAGTGTATGGTTTCGACCTGGAGGCCCGCGGCGCGATCGAGTCCGCAGGGCGCGCCAAGGCCTTCGGACCTCTGCCCGAAGGATTCAACGATGATGTGCTCCCGGTTATTTTCACCTTCGAACCGCGATTCTACCGCTGATGCGATTTCTCCAATGCGGCACAGCCGCACTTCCACTCGCGCTCCTCGCCCTCGCCGCGCGCCCTAACGCGGCGCCGGCGCAGGACACGACATGGAAGGAGGGGGTCCGCATCACCGGGATCTATACGCCGGGCAGCAAGCCGGGATTGCTCGTGCTGCCGACGACCGGGCCCAATGCCGATTCCCTGCGCGCCATCTTCCAGCGCGACTTCCAGCACGGCGATCGCATCAATGTGATCGCGATGGACGCGGCGACCGTGCCTCCTCCAAACAGCGACGGCCGGCTCAACTACCTGCTCTACGCGCGCCTGGGGGCGAACGCGTTGTTGCAGGTCGATCCCACGTCCTACGGGATCAGGGTAGTTATCCACAGCGTGGGCCGTGGGCAGATCGAGCGCTCCCGCGAGTTTCCGCTCCCATCCGCGAGGGATACACCCGACTGGCGGCTCGCCGTTCATGCCGTAGCCGATGAGGTCGAGCAGGCCATCACCGGCGTCAAGGGAATCTCCGCCACCCGGATCCTCTACGTGAGCCAGGGGCGTGTGTGGCAGATCGACAGTGACGGCGCGAATGCGACACCGCTCACAGGCAACGTGGGGGCGATGTCACCGGCCTGGCATCCGAAGGCCTCGCACATCGCGTACACGTCGTTGACTGATGCGGGGGCGCGCGTGGTCATTCGCGAGATCGGTGGGGCCACGCGCACGCTCAACTCGACGCCGGGAGGGATGAGCTCGAGCCCCACGTTCTCTCCGGACGGCAACACCCTCGTCTACACGCACGGCAAGGAGCTCGGCACGGACCTCTACGCCGTGAACGCGTTCGGCTCAGATCCCGCGCGGCGTGTGACGGTTGGGCGGGGCAGCGACAACACTTCGCCCACCTTCAGCCCTGACGGACGGCGCATTGCGTTCACGTCGAACCGCCCTGGGCGGCCCGACGTGTATATTTCCGACGCCGATGGGACCAACGCCGAGTGGCTGATGCCCTTCAACTTTGGCGATCAGTCATATCGATCCGATCCGGATTGGTCCCCCGATGGTCGGCTGATTGCGTTCCAGTCGCAGATCGCGGGCAACTTCCAGATCATGACCGTGAGCCCACGAGACCGTGCGGTGAAGATGCTGACGAGCACCGGTGTCAACGAGAACGCATCGTGGGCGCCCGACAGTCGTCACATCGTGTTCACCTCGACGCGCGGTGGCAGCCGGCAGCTCTGGATCGTCGATACAGAATCGGGAACGTTTCGTCAATTGACGCATGCTCCCGGCGGCGCCAGACATGGCGAGTGGTCGCCGCACCTCAGCACTCGATAACCCCAGGCTTCGCCCACCCCCAGCCCCCACGAACGCAATGATCAAATCCCAGCGCATCCTCGCACTCTCGCTCATCGGTCTCGCGATGGTCGCGGCGTGCAAGAAGAAGCAAGCGGACACAGGCGTGGTACCCGTCAGTACGCCGCCCACTGAGACGTGCGACCAGCGCTGCCGCGACAGTATCGCGGCCGACGAGGCGCGACGTCTTGCCGCCGCCCGTCAGGATTCGATCAACGCGGCGAACGAGGCCCGGAATCGCGCCCTCGCGACCGTTCGCGAGGCCTTGGCAGCCAAGGTGTACTTCGACTACGACGCCTCCGATCTCTCGAGCGAGGCCCGCGCAACGCTGGATGCGAAGCTGGCGATCTTCCAGGCAAATCCGGGGCTCCGGATCCGTGTGGCGGGTCACGCAGACGAGCGCGGCTCGGACGAGTACAACCTGGCACTGGGGCAGCGCCGGGCGGTGGCGGTGAAGCGCTACCTGAGCGATCAGGGTATCGACCCATCGCGCATCGACGTGGTGAGTTACGGTGAGGAACGTCCCGAGGTAACCGACGGTACTGAGGAGGGCTACCGCATGAATCGCCGGGCCGAATTCGAGATTACGGCTGGCGGCGAGACCCTGGTCCCCCCGAGATGAACCTGCGCGGCTCTCGCTTCCTGATCGCGCCCGTCGTGTTGTTGACGACGGGCGCCTGCTTCGCGACTCGCAGCGATGTGCGGGTCCTGCAGGGCGACATCCTGGCGTTCCGTCAGGAGTCGGCGCGTGCCGATTCCGCGCGCGCCCGTCAGATCGCGGCGCTGGCCACGTCGTTAGGTATGGTCCACGACTCGTTGCGTGACACGGGTAACCGTCTGGCACGTTTTCAGGGCGATACGCGGGGCGAGCTGCGGTCCGTCGGCGAACAGCTGATCCGCCTGCAGGAGCTCGTTGGCCAGAGCCGGGCCGTGGTCGATCGTCTCCGTGCCGAGGCCGAGGAGCGGGCGATGCAGCAACAGCCCCTCGCCCCGGTCACGCCGCTGGCGCCGGGGGACAGCGCGGCACCGGCAGGCACGGTTCCATCGGCCAATCCGGGGCCGAATCAGCTCTTCGAAGACGCGTTAGGTCAGCTGCGCCGGCAAAGTTACAGCGCGGCCCAGATGGCCTTTTCCGACCTGATCCGCCTGTATCCGACCTCGGACCGTGCGCCCGACGCCCAGTACTGGCTCGCCGAAGCGTATGATGCGGATGGGCAGGTGATGCAGGCCGACAGCGCCTTTCGCGCGGTCGTGACAAACTACCCGAAGTCGGCGCGGGCACCGACCGCGCTCTACAAGATGGGGCTGTCGATGGCCAAGCGAGGGCGGCTTGCCGAAGCCAGGGTGGCGATGGAACGGGTGACCCGCGAGTATCCGAACGCTGCCGAGGCGGATCTCGCGACCGAGTGGTTGCGAACGAACCGGTAGCAGTCCCAGGCAAGGGGAGTCGATGGCCACGGTGGGCAACCAGGCGGAGATGCCATTCCTCGATCACCTCGAGGAACTCCGCTGGCGCATCATGTGGTCGCTCTTGGCGCTGGCCATCTGTGTCGTCGCGTCGTTTGTCGTCCTGCTCAAGTACGACGCGATCCGGATCCTGGCCCAGCCCATCCTGCCGTACGTTCCCGATCAGCACCTGATCACCACGCACCCCGCCGGCGCGTTCAAGATCGTGATGAGCGCGGCGCTGGCGCTGGGCGCCATCTTCGCCTCGCCGGTGATCATCTACCAGATCTGGGCGTTCCTCTCGCCGGCGCTGCACCGGCATGAGAAGAAGGTCGTGATCCCGGTGCTGATCTTCGGGGCGTTTCTCTTTCTGGCTGGCGTGGCGCTCGCCTTCTTCGGCCTCATTCCGCTGACCCTGCGCTTCCTGCTTGGCGTCCAGTCGACGGTGATCACGCCGATGATCTCGGCCAACGAGTACTTCGGATTTGCCATTGGCTTCTCGCTCGTCATGGGCGCGGTATTCGAGATGCCGATCGTCGTGCTGGCGCTCACCGCGCTTGGCCTGGTGACCCCGGCTATGCTCGCGCGCTACCGGCGACACGCCATCGTCATCTGCCTCGTGGCATCGGCGTTCATCACCCCGGGACAGGATCCCCTGACGCTGGCCGCCGTCTTTCTGCCCCTGGTCGGTCTCTACGAGGTGAGCATCTTCTGCTCGCACTTCGTGTATCGACGCCGGCAGCGACGCGAGGCCGAACTGGAAGCCGAGCGGGCAGGAGCGACGGCGTGAGGCTGGTGTGGCGAGCGCTGGTTGCGCTCGTGCTGCTGGGGATGGCGGCCCCCGTGCTCGTGGGGGCCCAGCAGCGCGACACCCTCGCCCTGTCGGACAGCGCCAAGAAGCTCCTCGCGGATTCGCTCAGGCGGCTCGCGGTCGTGGACTCCCTGATCAAGCGCACACCCGTCGGTTCCGACTCGCTGCGCGCGCTCGCAGACACGTTGCGCCGGCGTCTGGAAGGACGGGACATCATCGGCCGCCGGCTCGATGTGGTCTGGGAGCCGGCCGACTCGGCGATGACCTCGCTGCTCGGGCGGGAAGGGTATGCGGTCACGAAGTACCAGGGAAAGAGCGTGGTCTTCAACGCCGAGAACCACACCATGTACCTGATCGGAAAGCGCGCGGCCGTGCAACGCGACTCGTCCACGCTCATCGGCGACACGATCACCTTCAACGACTCGACACAGCTCATCGAAGCGAAGGGTGACACCGTCGTCCTGCGCGATCCGGCGCAGGGGCCCGACGACGTCGTGGCGCTCGGTCGTATTCGCTATGATATCCCGAGCCGCCGGGGCCGCGTGGAGAATGTCACGACGGCGGTGGAGAGCGGACAGCGTTGGATCGTGCACGGCCGGGTTGCGGCATTCCGAGGTGATACATCGGAAGCGAACCGTTCCGCCTTCTACGCGCGCGACGGATGGCTCACCAGCTGCGAGGAGGACGAGCCGCATTACCACTTCGCGGCGAAGGAGATGAAGCTCATCTCCAGGAACATCATGGTCGTGCGGCCGGCCGTGCTGTACATCGCGGACATTCCCGTCATGTGGCTGCCCTTCGTCTTCAACGACATGCGGCCTGGCCGGCGGAGCGGGCTGATCGCGCCACGCATTGGCTTCAATCAGGTGTTTCGCTCGTCGCCGTTCCTGCGGCGGACGGTCGAAGACATCGGCTACTACTTCGCGCTCAGCGACTACACCAGCCTGACGGTGACGACCGACTGGCGGAGCGATGCACGGGGAACGTCCAACGATCCCGGCTACGTGAAGTTCAACGGTATCCTCGATTATCGCTGGAGAGACCGCTTCATCAGCGGCAGCGTCGGCGTGTCGCAGAACTACCTGCGGGATGGGCTGCGGGTGCAGACGTACTCACTCACCCACGACCAGAAATTTTCCGAGCGCACGGGAGTCACCGCGAACTTCAACTACACCACCAACACGAGGGTCCAGCGCAACCTGACCTTCAATCCGGTGCAGGCGCTCCAGACCATCCGGTCGGCGGTGAACCTCCGGAGTGGCCGGGGACCATTCACGCTGCAGCTGGGCGGTACGCAGACACAATATCCGGGTCGCGACCAGCTGGACCGAACCTTTCCAACCCTCAACATCTCCTCCAAGCCGATCGAGGTGGGGGAGTGGCTGACCTGGACGCCGACGCTCTCCATCAGCAACAGCGAGAGCTTCGACATCGACCAGATCGGCGACTTTTCGTTCCGCTATTTCCAGGGGCCGGGCGGGCTTGATTCCACCAGGATCAAGCGGGATACGCGCAACAGCACGATCGCATTCAGCACGCCGCTGCAGATCAAGGGGTTCAACTGGTCGAACACGATCAACGTGTCCGATGTGGCGAACGAGTTTCCGGAGAAACGCCTCATCTACCCCAATCCCCGTGACACGACCGTCAAGCAGGAGCGCGTCTTCGCCCGCACCTTCCGCACGGGGCTGGATTGGCAGACATCGTTCAGCTTGCCGAACTTCTCGCAGGGGAAGTGGAACATCACGCCGTCGCTCCAGATCCAGAAGGTCGATGGGCGTTCGCCGCTGATCGTGCGCACCGAGCGCACGGGGGGGAAGTTCGTCACGCAATCCCTGCGGCCGTCGGCCGCGATCAGCATGTCGCCGAAGTTCTACGGCTTCTTTCCCGGGTTTGGTCCCATTGCGCAGATCCGGCACGCCATCGAGCCGTCGGTGACCTACAGCTGGACGCCGCGGGGAAACGTGTCCGACGAATTTCTCGTCGCGAACGGCGATCTTCCGGTCGGCTATCTCGGCAACAACGCGCAGAACATCGTCAGCCTGGGCTTCAACACGACCTTCGAGGCCAAGCTCAAGGCGGCTGACGAGGCGCTGGCGGCCGATACCGCCGCGCAGCGTTCGACCATTCCCGTGGAGGGTCGCAAGATCAAGCTGCTGTCCCTCAGCTTCAGCACCCTGTCGTACGATTTCATCCGGGCGCGGGAATCCAGGGGGGGCACGGGGCTGACGAACCGGAGCTTCGACTTCGGGGCTCGCTCGGATCTCCTGCCGGGCTTCGATATCGGGACGACCTACTCGCTCTTTCTCGGAGATCCGGTTTCCGACACCGCCGAGTTCAAGCCGTACCGCGAGGCGGTTCGTGCGTCGCTCTCGCTCGATGCCAACTCCCCGATCGTGAGGGGCCTGGGCCGGCTCTTTGGCTTTTCGATGGACAGTGCCCAGCAGTCACCGGGTGCAGCGGATCAGGCGGCTCGCCAGAGCGAGCGAACGGGGCGTGGTTCGACGTCCGACTTCCTGGCCGGGCGGTCCATCTCGGGAGGCTTCGGCGGATCGTCATTGCAGGTCCCGGCCGGGCAGGGGTGGCGCATCAACCTCAACTATTCCGGGTCCCGCCAGCGGCCGCCGCGTGGCGACAACGTCGTCGTCTTCGACCCGAAGAAGGAATGCGAGCGCTACAAGGACGACGCGTTCCAGGAGAGCGCGTGCCTGGCGCAGTTCCTTCAGGGTGGGCAGACGACCGCGGGCACGCCCTACAACGAGACGACACGCGGCGGCACCTTCTACCGCACCCCACCGACGTCGAACCTGAACGGCGACATCTCCTTCCACGTGACCGAAAAGTGGGCCGCGCAGTGGCGGACGTCGTACGATTTCGAGACCAACGATTTCGCGCAGCACGTGGTATCCCTCCAGCGCGCGATGCACGACTGGGACGCGATCTTCGCGTTCACCCGCTCGCCCAACGGAAACTTCTCGTTCAGCTTCTTCATCGCGCTGCGCGCGCAGCCGGAGATCAAGCTCGATTACGACAAGCCGAGTTTCCCTCGCGGCTACACGGGGCGTCGCTTCCAGTAAGACACCGCTTCGGGCTTGAATTGACCGTGAGCGGGGTCGACATTCCCCGCATGCGGACGCCCATCGTACTGGACGGAGAAACCCTGAGCATTCGTGACGTGGTCGCCGTCGCACGTGGCCGTGCACGGGTGTCGCTGGATGCACGCGCGCGCGAGCGGATGAAGCGCGTGCGAGGGTACGTCGACGAGATCGTGGCGCGGGGCGATGCGGTCTATGGTATCAACACCGGCTTCGGCAAGCTGTCGGACGTGGCGATCCCCTATCATCGCCTCTCGGAGCTGCAGACCAACCTCATTCGCAGCCATGCCGCCGGCGTGGGCGCGCCGTTATGCGAGGCCGAGGCGCGCGCGGTCATGCTGTTGCGGGCCAACGTGCTGGCGAAGGGGCGGTCCGGGATCCGCGCCGAGATCGTGGAGCTGCTGATTCGCATGCTGAACGCTGGTCTTTGGCCGATCATCCCCGAGCAGGGGAGCGTCGGCGCCAGCGGGGACCTGGCGCCTCTGGCGCACCTCGCGCTCGCGTTGTTAGGGGAGGGGGACCTGCGCCATCAGGATGGGCACGGGCAGGCGACGGCGGTGCTGCAAGCGGCCGGGCTCGCCCCCGCGCTCCTCGAGCCGAAGGAAGGGCTGGCGCTGATCAACGGGACGCAGGCGCACACGGCGCTGGCAGCCCTCGCGGTGGCGGACGCCCGGTCGCTGTGGGACACCGCGCACGTGGCCGGCGCAGCGTCCCTCGACGCCTTGTTAGGCACGCCGGTTGCCTTCGACGAGCGCATCCACCAGGCGAGGGGCCAGCACGGCCAGTCGCACTCGGCGGCCGTTTCCCGGCGGCTCACTGAAGACAGCGCCATCCGCGACTCACACCTGGCCAACGATCCGCGGGTGCAGGACGCATACGCGCTCCGCTGTATGCCACAGGTCCACGGTCCGATCCACGATGCGCTGCTATTCGCCGAGGACATCGTCTCACGGGAGCTCAACGCGGCGACGGACAACCCGCTCGTGTTCGACGATGGGGCGATGGTGAGCGGTGGCAACTTTCACGGGCATGCCGTGGGGATGGTCTGTGATTTCCTGGCGATCGCGCTCAGCACCCTCGGTGCAATGTCCGAGCGACGAATCGATCGTCTCGTGAATCCCGACCTCAACCAGGGGTTGCCGCCATTCCTGGCGAAGGACCCCGGCGTCAACTCCGGCTTCATGATGGCGCAGGTGACGGCCGCAGCGCTGGCCTCCGAGTGCAAGGGCCTCGCGCATCCGGCAACGGTCGACACCATTCCCACGGACGGCGGCAAGGAAGACGTTGTCCCGATGGCGATGGGTGCGGCGGTGAAGCTGCGACGCGTCGTCCAGAACGTGCGGCACATCCTGGCGATCGAGCTGATGTGCGCGATGCAGGGGATCGAGTTCCGCCGGCCGCTCACCACCAGCGCCCACATCGAGCGCGCCTATGCGCTGGTACGAGGCGCCGTACCGTCGCTGGAGTGTGACCGCGTGCTCTCCGGTGACATCGCCGCCATCGCCAACCAGATCGAAGCTGGCGCCTACAGCACCATCGTCGCCGACCTCCGGATGCCAGATGCAGTACGTCACTAGGCTGCCCGTGCCGCCGCCGGTATCCCCGGCTCCTCCTCCGCCGCGATGACCGCCACCAGCGATCGCCCGCTGACCCACGCCATCCGCGCCCCCCGCGGGCAGGCCCTCAGCTGCAAAGGCTGGCAGCAGGAAGCCGCGTTGCGGATGCTGATGAACAACCTCGATCCCGACGTGGCCGAGCGTCCCGGCGACCTGGTCGTGTACGGCGGAACCGGAAAGGCCGCCCGCAACTGGGAATCGTACGAGGCGATCGTCCGCACACTGCGGACCCTCGAACACGACGAGACGCTGCTGGTGCAGAGCGGCAAGCCGGTGGTGGTCCTGCGCACACACGCGTCCGCTCCACGGGTCCTCATCGCCAACAGCAATCTCGTGGGACGGTGGGCGAACTGGGACTATTTTCGCGAGCTGGAGCGGAAGGGCCTCATCATGTACGGGCAGATGACGGCGGGCTCGTGGATCTACATCGGGTCGCAGGGGATCGTGCAAGGGACGTACGAAACGTTCGGTGAAGTCGCGCGACAGCACTTTGGCGGGACCCTGGCCGGCCGCTTCGTGCTCACGGCAGGGCTCGGTGGGATGGGTGGTGCGCAGCCGCTGGCCGCGACGATGTGCGGCGCGGCGATCCTGGGCGTCGAGGTCGACGAGGCCCGCATCGACAAGCGATTGGCGACGCGCTACTGCGATCGGAAGACGCGATCGCTCGACGAGGCGCTGGCGTGGATCCGTGAGGCGGTGGTCGCGCGCCAGGCGCTGTCGGTCGGACTGGTGGGGAACGCGGCCGACGTGCTCCCCGAGCTCGTCAGGCGGGGCGTCACCCCTGATGTCCTCACGGACCAGACGAGTGCGCACGATACGCTGAACGGCTACGTCCCGAAGGGGATGTCGCTGGCCGAGGCGGCTGCGCTTCGTGGGCGCGACCCGACTGCCTACGTCTCCCACAGCGTGGCGTCGATCGTGGAGCACGTGCGCGCGATGCTGGAATTGCAGCGTCGCGGGGCGGTGACCTTCGACTACGGGAACAACATCCGGACGGTGGCTTTCGACGCCGGCGTCAGCGACGCATTCGACTTTCCCGGATTTGTCCCCGCCTATGTGCGGCCCCTCTTCTGCGCCGGCAAGGGCCCCTTCCGTTGGGTTGCGCTCAGCGGCGACCCCGCCGACATCCACCGGACGGATGACCTCGTGCTCGAGCTCTTCCCGGACGACGAGCACCTGAGGAGGTGGATCACGCTGGCGCGCGAGAAGATCGCGTTCCAGGGACTCCCCGCGCGCATTTGCTGGTTAGGGCAGGGTCAACGAGCGCGGTTCGGAGTGGCCCTGAACGACCTTGTCGCGCGGGGGGAGCTGGCAGCGCCGATCGTCATCGGACGCGATCATCTGGACACGGGAAGCGTGGCGTCTCCCTTCCGTGAGACGGAGGGAATGCGCGACGGCAGTGATGCCATCGCCGACTGGGCGATTCTCAACGCCCTCGTGAACGTCGCGAGTGGCGCGTCGTGGGTGTCGTTTCACCATGGGGGAGGGGTGGGCATAGGCAATTCGCTGCACGCGGGCCAGGTTATTGTGGCCGACGGCACGCCCGAGATGCGCCTGCGCCTCGAACGCGTGCTCACCAACGATCCGGCGATCGGCGTGGCACGCCACGCGGACGCGGGGTACGAGGACGCGCTGGCAACCGCACGTCGTGAGCATATCCAGCTTCCCATGCACCCGTGATCTCCTCCCATTTCAGGCCCTACCACATCCCGATCTTCCTCGCAAAGTATGCCTGGCTGACCGCACGGCACCGGCCTCTGCTGGTGCATTTTGAGGTCACCATGCGCTGCAACGCGCGTTGCGGCTTTTGCGATTACTGGAAGACCCCGGCTGAGGAGAAACAGCGCGAGCTGGCCAGCTTTGCCGACGCGGCCCGGCACTTTTCCCCGATGATGATCACCTTCACCGGGGGTGAGCCGCTCCTGCGAAAGGATCTCGAGGACCTGGTATCGACCGTGCGCGGGGCGACGCGGCTGACCTACGTCAATGTCATCACCCACGGCGGCATGCTCAACCGCGACCGGGCCCGCTCTCTCTGGAATGCCGGGATCGACCAGTTCAATATCTCGCTCGATTATCTCGACGGCCGCCACGACACGGCTCGCGGCATTCCCGGGCTGACACGGAAGATCCTCGCGACGGTCGAGGCGATGCGCGCGGACGGGATCGACGGCATCCGCTTCAACACCGTCATCAAGAACGACAACCTCGAGCAGCTGATGCCGATCGTCGAAACCGCGGCCCGGTTAGGCATCGGCGTCAACTTTTCGCTGTACACGGACTTCAAGAACGGCAACGGGACGCACCTGATCCGCGATGGCGTGGTCGACGCGACCGCCACCGCCATTACCGAGCTCCTGGCATACAAGAAACGGCGCCGCGGCATCATCACCAATTCCGACTACTACCTCTCGTCGATTCCGCGGTACCTCCGTGGCGAGCTCACCGAGCCCTGTCAGTCGGGGACCAAGACGATCCACATCACCCCGACCGGTCAGGTGAAACGGTGTCCCGACTTCCCGACCGACGGGCATTGGAAAGACTACAAGGGCTATGAGCCCACCAGCTGCAGCGCGTGCTACTATGCGTGCCGTGGCGAGTCCCAGGCGCCGCTCAAGCCGTCGCGGGTACTGGATGTGTTGGCGTTAGGGCGTCGCGGGTCCTGATCAGGCCACGGTGCAACGGCTCTTTCACAACGCGGGACAGGTCGTCACATGCGCGGGTCCGGCCCGCGCCCGCCGGGGTCCTGAGCTGGGCGACGCAGGGATCCGCACCCGCTGTGCCGTGCTGGTCGACGGTCCGACCATCTCGGCTGTCGGTGACGAAGCGGATCTCGAGCGCCGTTTTCCCGCTGCGGATCACGTGGATTGCGGCGGGCGCGTCCTGACCCCGGGGCTCGTCGACTCGCACACTCACGCCATTTTCGGCAAGCCGCGGCACGAGGAGCAGGAGCTGAGAGCCGCCGGAATGGACTACATGGCGATTGCAGCGCAGGGCGGCGGTATTCACGCGTCGGTTCGCGACCTTCGATCCCGTTCGGAGGATGACCTCGTCGCCCTGGCACGGCCGCGCCTCGAGCGGATCGCCTCCTATGGCGCAACGACCGTTGAGGTGAAGTCGGGATATGGCTTGACGGTGGAGGACGAGCTCAAGGCACTCCGCGCCATCCGTCGGCTGACCGAGCTCACGCCCCTTCGCCTCGTGCCGACCTTCCTCGGCGCCCACGAGATCCCCCTCGAGGCACGGGCGACGGCACGCGGCCGGATCGACTA
>Ga0105106_10003043_pt1 | contig 12010 bp, 18 predicted proteins | sample PPLLaktember2015_5_FD_79109 | JGI IMG/M metagenome (GOLD analysis project Ga0105106, IMG submission 79109) | Freshwater sediment microbial communities from Prairie Pothole Lake near Jamestown, North Dakota, USA - PPLs Lake P8 Core (1) Depth... | ecosystem: Environmental > Aquatic > Freshwater >...
CCGTTCCACCGCCCTTAAGGTAAGGCCGGTGACTTTGCCGCCGGCAGCATTGATCTCTTTGAATCCACGGGATCATTTTATTTTTCCCTCCTTCACGTTTTCGGGAATATTTTCGGTACAATGAGCAAGCCTCGCTCATGGAGCACACCATGATGGACTCGGGGTGCGTTCGACGACAGTTCTTCCTCAGTCTTCTCTTCGTGACAGCCGCATCCTTAATTGCGATTCCGGCACAAGCTGAATGGTACGTGGCGGGCCAAGCCGGGTACAGCTTTGCCGACTCCTTGCGCAACGTCAAAGGCACAGGCGGGCTCAGCGGTCTCGAAGCGCCGGATTTCGACATGAAGAACAGTCTGGCGTATGGCGGAAAGGTCGGCGTGTATCCTTTTCATGGTTCACTAGGATTCGAGTTGGATGTCAACCACAGTACGCCGCACGTAAAGAATCTCGACGATATCCCCGGTATTCATCTGGCCGTGACGAATGTCGGCGCGAATATTCTGTTGCGGTACCCCGGCGTGACCTTTCAGCCCTATCTCGGCGTCGGTCCCGGCATTCTTATTGCGCGCCTGAGTCGTTCGGCGACGACGGAGCAGGACACACAGGTCTCGTTCGGGTTCAACTTTCTCACAGGGATTCGCGCATTCGTGACACCCAAGGTGGCGCTGTTCACGGAATACAAATACACGGATGCGAAGTTTGACTTTGATGGCGCCTTCGGTTCGATCGGTGGGTTCGACAGTACGTACAGGGCGCACCAGCTATTTGTCGGCGTCTCCTACCATTTCTAAGGGAGGGTGCCATGGTGACCCGATGGGTGACGACTATGATCGGTGGAGTGCTACTGCTCGGTCTCACGGCCTGCGCAGAGTCGCTGCATCAGACGCAGCGGATGGCTATGCTGAGTCAGGCTCAAGAGAACGGGTATGCCGGTGTGTATGACCAAGCCAGTCCGTTCTATTCGAGTCCCGGGTTTTGGTGGAGCCCCTTTGGCTCCTATCCAGGATATTACGGGTATGGGCCTGGATACCGATCAGGTTACCCCTATTATTATCCCCATTCCGGCTATTCCTCCGGCAGATCGTTTTCGAGTCCAGGCGGGTCAAGCCCTCGTCCTTCGCCTCCAGCGAATGCACCGCCACAATTTTTTAAACGAAAGTAGATGAGGTGAACGCCCATTGGCGTATTAATTGACACGTTCTTAAGGCCTATGTTAGCTTCACCCCTTCGCGCTGGCTGAATCCAGTGCGCCTACACCTCGCTCCGGGCTAGTTCCGGGGCCTTTGTCCAGGAGGATTGCTGCATGGAGCTCTACGAGTCTCTGTTTATTATTCGTGCGTCCGTCTCCGACCAGGAGACCACTGCCTTGATTGAGAAGATGAAGGCGGTGGCAGAGAAGACCGGCGCGCAGTTCATCAAGTCAGAAAACTGGGGGAAGAAGAAACTCGCCTATGAGGTGAAGCGGGAGCGTAAGGGCACGTACGTCTACTTCTACTTTCGGGCACCCAATGTCACGGTTGGTGAATTAGAGCGATCCTATCGACTGGAAGACACGATCATCAAGTTTTTGACCGTCCACCTCAAAAAAGAACTGGTGCCGCCACGGCCCATCGAGACGGCATCGGAGGAGTTTGCTGGTGGCCGGATTTAACAAAGTTATTCTCCTTGGGAACCTCACCAGGAATCCTGAGTTGCGGTACACGCCGAACGGGACGCCGGTCGCCAGTTTGGGGCTTGCAGTCAGTCGGCGGTACAAGCAGGGCGATGAATTGAAAGAAGAAGTGTGTTTTGTCGATATTGTCGTCTTCGGCAAGCAGGCAGAACATTGCGGGCAGTACCTCAGCAAGGGAAGTGGAATCATCGTAGATGGACGGCTGCAGCAGCGCCGCTGGGAAACGGAAGACGGCCAGAAGCGCAGCAAGCATGAGGTGGTGGCCCAAACGGTGACATTCATGCCGAAACGCCAGGATGGCGGTGGCGGTGGAGTTGAAGCGCCGGTACACGATGATGGCGGGTTTGAACCAGACGAGCACGTCTAAACAGGATGCTGAAAAAGTCTGCCAGCGGCGTTCTTGCATCGCTCAGAGGCTCAACGTGGTGGAGAAGAAGCTCATCGGAGATCGGAAGCACTAAATGGGCTTATCCATTCGCCAAGATCCATGTGTATGGGCGAATGGCCCCACGAAGTGCGGTTGGTACCTCCTCGCCGCCTCGCTCGTTGCGGCCTTGCCTTGGACAAGGCGCGTCTCGGCGCGCCAGGGTTGGGCGGGTGAGTAGTCTGGCCTTTTGAGCATCCTGAGACTATTTTCACATCGGCACCATATGGAAGATTTCATTGGCGTTTTATGGATAAACCGAGTTTTTCCACAGCCTGCTAACACATAGGGAGACGGTTGTATGGAGCGTGAACAACAAGGTGGAGACCGAGAGGGCGGTGGTGGTGGACGGTTTTTCCAGCGCAGACGACCTTGCAGGTTTTGCATCGACAAAGGGTCGATCGATTTTAAAGATGTCGGGCTGCTGAGAAACTTTTTAACCGAGCGGGGTCGTATTGTTCCGCGGCGTATCTCCGGCAATTGTATGAGGCACCAGCGCGAATTGACGGCTGCCGTCAAGCGGGCTCGGCATATTGCGCTTATTAGTTTTGCGGAAGAGCGATAACTGGTCACGTTGGGGATAGGAATGCAGGTAGGTGCCACGATGGAACTGCTCAAGCCACTGCTGACTGACATCACTGCCGATGGACTCTCGCTGGTCGGTGAGGTGACGGCTGAAGAACTCGGCCTTACCGAGGATGATGCGGTGCTCCGGAGTCCTCTGGCCGTGAGTTTGGACCTGACCAATATCGAAGGGTTGGTCGCCTTGACCGGCGTTTTGGAAGGCACGATCGTCCGCGATTGTGTGCGGTGTTTGAAGGAGTATGAAGATCCACTGGCTTTTTCTGTGAGGGCGAGCTTTATCCCGGAGCCCAAGTCGGGGCCTCGTCATCCGAAGCGGATTGATCCCCGAAAAGGGCGTGCGGAAGTCGTGGACGCCGAATCAGAAGAGGAATCAGACGATCAGTATCACTATCAGGGCAATCAGTTGGAACTGGCTCCCATGTTGCGTGAACATGTGATTCTGTCCGCACCGATGCAGCCGCTCTGCAGCGACGACTGCTTGGGGCTTTGCGCACAATGTGGAAAAAATTTGAATGAGGGCCCCTGTCAGTGTCCCGAAGAACCACTGATCCCGACATTTCGGGTGGTTCAGGGCATGAAGCCCAAGACCGGTGGATCGTCAAGGTCATAGCGCAAGCGCCTGCGACCGAGTGAGAAGGAGTTGCCATGCCGAATCCGAAGCATAAACATTCACGAGAACGACGCGACAAACGCCGCACACAAAAATTGCGCATCACCCCTCCGGGCATGTCTGTTTGTCCGCAATGCCACGAGATCAAGCTGCCGCATTACACCTGTTTGCATTGCGGAACGTATAAGGGCAAGGCGGTCATCCAGGTCGAAGAGTCCTAGGCAGGCTGTTGAAAAAGTCCGCCAGCGGCGTTCTCTCGTCGCTCAGAGGCTCCGAGTACAGGACGGAGTACGCCTCGCCCTTCGCTCGCTACGGCCTTGCTTGGGACAAGGTGCGTCTCGGCGCACCAGGGTTGGGTGGGTGAGAAGTCTGGCCTTTTTGAACAGCCTGTTAGGCTGGTTCGTGACGGGGCCGTCCAGCTGTGCACGATGGCCCTAGAGATCGCGCAGAATCGTGGCTGTTTACCTGTTGCGTCGATCGTTCCACTGCTCTACACTCCTCCCGCGTATCGCGTGGTGACGGCTGCTCTTCTTTCCCGACCACGTGATCGGCCGTCGTTCGATGATTACTCAACAGCCCTATGAAGATTGCGCTTGATGTCATGGGCGGTGACCATGGACCGGCCCCGGTCATTGAGGGAGCGCTCCAGGCCGCCCAGGAATGTGATGTCGAAGTGCTGTTGGTCGGTGACGAAGCTATTATCACTGCCGAATGTCGCCGTCTCGGCTACACGGATTCTCGCCTCTCTATTCGACATGCTTCTCAAGTCGTCGAAATGCACGAGTCGCCGGCCACTGTTGCCCGCAAAAAACGGAATTCCTCCATCTGGATTGCCACGGAGCTGGTCAAGAACGGCGAGGCGAGCGCTGTTGTCAGTCCTGGAAACACTGGCGCCAGTATGGTCGCGTCGTTCTTTGTGCTCGGACTGACGAAGGGGGTGGAGCGCCCCGCGATTGCGACAAGCCTACCTACGTTGACCGGTACGGCGATCATGTTGGATGTGGGGGCCAATGTGGACTGTTCGGCTCAGCATCTGGCCCAATTTGCCATCATGGGGAATGAGTATGGCAAACATCTCTTTGGGAAGCCTAACCCACGTGTTGGGTTGTTGAGTATCGGAGAAGAAGATAGCAAGGGGAATGAGGTCACGAAGGAGGCATTCAAGCTCCTCAAGGCCAGTCCGCTCAACTTCATCGGCAATATCGAGGGTCGTGATGTCTATAGTGGAAGCGCGGATGTGGTGGTGTGCGACGGCTTCATTGGGAACGTCGCGCTGAAGATTTCCGAGGGAGTAGCCGATACGATCAAGAAGTTGTTGCTCAAGGAGATCTCCGGGTCCTTCTTTGGCCGCTTGGCGTATCCGTTCATTGCCAAGCCGCTGCTCAACCTCAAGCGAAAAATCGATTACGCAGAGTTCGGTGGAGCGCCGCTCCTAGGCGTCAACGGCATTACCATGATCTGCCATGGCCGTTCGTCCGCCAAGGCGATTAAGAATGCCATCAGACGGGCGAAAGGGTTGGCAGAAAGTCGTGTCGATGAATTGATTCAACGCGATATTGAAGAAAGCTTTTCGCAAGCCATTCCGACAGAGAGTGAGCCGTCATGAGAGCCCGCATCGCAGGGACTGGATCGTATGTACCGGCCAAGGTGCTGACCAATGTCGATCTCGAACAGATGGTCGCCACGTCGGATGAATGGATCGTCGAGCGGACCGGTATCCGCGAACGGCGTGTGGCCGGTCCCGGGGAAGCCTGTTCCGATCTGGCGGTCAAGGCGGCGGAACGAGCCCTGACGGCCGCAGGAGTGAGCGCGGCCGATCTTGACATGATTCTGTTGGCGACCTGCACCGGGGATTATCCAATTCCTGCCACGGCCTGTCTGATTCAACATCGGCTGGGGGCGACGCGTGCGGCAGCTTGTGACCTGTCAGCCGCCTGTTGCGGGTTCGTCTATGCGTTATCGGTGGCGGATGCCTATGTGAAAACAGGCATGCGGCATGTGTTGATCGTCGGGTCGGAAGTGATGTCGGCAATCACCGACTGGACCGATCGCAATACCTGTATTTTATTCGGCGATGGGGCTGGAGCGGCAGTGATCAGTGCCAGTCAGGACGACAGGGGTATCTTGTCTACGCATCTTCGTTCCGATGGCGCCCTCTGCGATTTGATTGCGGTGCCAGGGGGCGGATCGCGTCTGCCGCCCTCTGAAAAGGTCGTGGCGGAACGGATGCAGTACATCAAGATGAAGGGGAACGAAACCTTTAAGGTGGCGGTTCGGACCTTGGAAGAAGTTGCGCGGGAAACGTTGGCCGCGAATCATCTCCGCGTGGAAGATCTTGATCTGTACGTGCCGCACCAAGCGAATGTGCGTATTCTCAGGGCGGTGGCTGAGCGTCTCAGGCTTCCGCTGGAAAAAATGATGTTGAATCTCGAGCGATATGGAAATACCTCGGCGGCCTCAATCCCTATTGCCTTGGATGAAGCCGTGCAGCAAGGGCGAATCAAAGAGGGAAGCCTGGTGATGTTAGGGGCTTTTGGCGCGGGATTGACGTGGGCCTCCGCTCTCATTCGATGGTGATACGACGGATGGAAGCCAGCCTCTCGCTTCGCGCTGCTCGCATGTTTTCAACAACTTTTCCCGTTGACATTCAAAGGAAATTCGACGATATCTAACTTCCGAAGACAGCCTGGTGGGTCCCTGTTCCGGCTTTATGTACCACGACTCATGAGCGTAACCAGCAGCCTCACGCAATCACGCCGGTAGTATGACAACTTTCCAGCCGACAACGTTATGCGGAATTGGACTGGTCTTTCCGGGGCAGGGGTCTCAGTCGGTTGGAATGGGGAGGGCGCTGGCTGAGGCCTATCCGAGTATCAGGAGTCTCTATGAAGAGGCCTCGTCGATATTGGGATACGACATTGGCGCGCTCTGTTTTGAAGGGCCAGCGGAGCAATTAAACCTTACGGAATATACGCAGCCGGCATTGCTGGTGAGCAGTCTGGCTGCGCTCCATGCGCTTCAACCGCTTGGGATTGCGCCGATCGCAGTGGCCGGTCATAGTTTGGGTGAATACTCGGCTCTTGTTGCCGCCGAGGGAATGACTTATCCTGAGGCGGTTGCGATCGTGCAGAAGCGAGGCCGATATATGGCCGAAGCGGTGCTGCCAGGAACCGGGCTTGTCGCCGCGCTACTTGGCCTCACGGCAGACGCGGTGAAAGAGGTGTGCCGAGATGCGTCATCTGTGGGGGTTGTGGCAGCAGCAAATTTCAATTCGCCAGGCCAGATTGTCATTGCCGGAGAAAAGGCTGCCGTGGAACGGGCTATTGAGCTGGCAAAGGCGAGGGGATGCAAGAAGGCGATCGTTCTTCCCGTGAGTGTGCCGGTGCATACGCCGCTGATGCAGAAAGCCGCTGATCGACTTGCCGGAGATTTGGCGGCAATCACCTGGTCCAATCTCAAAATGCCGTTGGTGAACAATGCTGAAGCCAGAGCCATCACGAAGGCGAGCGACATTCAGGCATCGCTGGTACGACAGCTTCCCTCGTCAGTGCTTTGGGAAGATTCGATGAAGGCTATGGCTGCGATGGGTGTGACGACTTTCGTTGAAGTTGGGCCTGGGACGGTGTTGAGCGGTTTGATCAAGCGGATTCTGCCGGATGCGGTGACCATGAACGTCAATGATCCTAAGTCGCTTGAGGCGACCCGCGCTGTGCTAGCGCGTGAAGGGATATGAGGAGCGAGCGGATGTCACTTCATGGTAAGGTTGCGATTGTCACGGGAGCGGCGCAAGGGATTGGTCGGGCCATCGCCGAGTCATTGGCGCAAGCCGGGGCCGATATTGTGGTTGCCGACCTTGACCCAATCCGGTCGAAGGATACGGTTGCGGCGGTGGAGCAGTTGGGGCGGAAGGCGTTGAACGTCAAAGTGAACGTCGCCGATGCCGCCGACACCAAAGCGATGGTCGACCTGACGATCAAGGAATGGGGAAAGGTCGATATTCTGGTGAACAATGCCGGCATTACGCGCGATGGGTTGTTGTTGCGCATGAAGGAGGAAGACTGGAATCTGGTATTGCAAGTCAATTTAAACGGGACATTCAATTGTATCAAGTCGGTCTTGCTCCCGATGACCAAACAGCGCTATGGTCGTATTGTGAACATTGCATCGATCGTCGGGATGATGGGTAATGTGGGCCAGGCCAATTACGCGGCATCGAAGGCGGCGGTGATCGGGCTCACCAAGACCGTGGCACGAGAATATGCAAGTCGCTCAGTGACGGTGAACGCGGTCGCGCCAGGATTTATCGATACGGCCATGACCCAGGGATTGCCGACGGAAGTGAAAGACACCCTTCAGAAGCAAATTCCGTTAGGAAGGCTGGGCACACCGGCCGATATTGCGGCGGCGGTGCGTTTTCTCGTGTCGGACGAGGCCGCCTACATCACCGGGCACGTGCTGCATGTCAATGGGGGGATGTTGATGCCTTGACGACGGTGTGGAGAGAATATCGTACGAGGCTGCAGCGGAAGTTTGCAGCGACAAGGAGGATCTAGGATGGGGAAGGAGGCGGGAAAAGCAATGGGTACTGTAGAAGAACGAGTCAAAAAAATCATCAGTGAGCAGCTCGGTGTCGAAGAAGATGAGGTCACATCCGAGGCCAGCTTTGTGGAGGACCTCGGCGCGGACTCGCTCGATACGGTCGAGTTGGTGATGGCGTTGGAAGAAGAATTCGGCATCGAGATTCCAGACGAAGATGCAGAGAAGATTCTGACGGTCGGGAAAGCGCTGGACTACATTAAGGAAAAGGCCTAGCGGTCGCAGGATGTGATGGGTGCTCGCTCGATCAGACGGATCGTCGTGACCGGTCTGGGGGCAATCACGCCTCTGGGGACCGGTGTGGAAAAAACGTGGAAGGCTATCTGTGCCGGTGAGTCCGGCATCGATCGGATTACGAAATTCGATCCTGCTGCGTACGATGCTCAAATCGCCGGTGAAGTGAAAGACTTCAATCCAGCTCAGTTCATTGACAAAAAAGACATCAAAAAGATGGATCCGTTCATCCATTATGCTGTGGCTGCTGCCCAGATGGCGGTGGATGACGCGGAATTTTCCGTAGCCCCGGAAGAGGCGACAAAGGTCGGTGTGTATATCGGATCGGGTATCGGGGGGCTTGGCTCGATCGAGCACTACCACAAGATCCTGCAGGAAAAAGGCCCCGGGCGGGTCTCGCCGTTTTTTATTCCGATGACTATTATCAATCTGGCCTCAGGGCAGGTGGCGATTAGACTGGGAGCCAAGGGACCGAACTCCTGTGCGGTGACAGCCTGTGCGACGGGCAATCACTGTATCGGTGACGCCTATCGATTGATTCAGGCGGGCGATGCCGATGTCATGATCGCGGGGGGGGCGGAAGCTGCCATTACCCCATTGGGGGTTGCAGGATTTGCCGCGTCGAAAGCCTTGTCGTTTCGCAACGATGAACCGACGAAAGCGAGCCGACCGTTCGACAAGGACCGCGACGGATTCGTGCTCGGCGAAGGCGCCGGAGTGGTGGTCTTGGAGGAACTGGATCATGCCCGTCGGCGTGGGGTTCGGATTTATGCCGAACTCATCGGCTACGGTATGAACAGCGACGCCTATCATATTACCGCCCCGTCAGAAGAGGGAGAAGGCGCGGTCCGATGCATGGAATTGGCGCTGAAGGATGCCGGCATCACCAAGGGCCAGGTCGGCTACATCAACGCCCATGGTACGTCGACAATGGCGGACGCGATTGAGACCAAGGCCATTAAGCAGGTGTTCGGTGAACAGGCCTCCCGCATCCCTGTGAGTTCGACCAAATCGATGACCGGTCACTTACTTGGGGCAGCTGGTGGGATTGAAGCGGTGTTTAGTGTGTTGGCGCTTCACCACGGGATCCTTCCTCCGACGATTAACCTGGATCATCCTGATCCTGCCTGCGATCTGGACTATATTCCGTACAGGGCCAGGCCGGCTGCAGTGACGGTGGCGCTGTCGAATTCTTTTGGGTTCGGCGGGGTGAATGCGTGCCTGCTCTTTAGAAAGCCCGAGGCCTAATAAATTGTGCGAGGGATAGACTCGCCGCTATGACGTCGGCTTCTTCCGTCGATTCGCTCCAATCATCATTAGGCTACCGGTTTAAGGCGCTGGCCTTGCTCGATGAAGCGCTGACTCACTCCTCTCTCGTCAACGAGCAGAAAGCCGGTTCAGTTCAACATAACGAGCGGCTCGAATTTCTCGGTGATGCCGTACTGTCGCTGGTCATGAGCGAGTATCTGGCCTCTGCGTTGCCGCATTCGTCTGAGGGGACTCTCTCAAAACTGAAGGCACAGGTGGTCAGTGAGTCATCGCTGGCGCAGATCGCCCGCCGGCTCGGGCTGGGGGAGCATCTCAAGCTCGGACGTGGAGAGGACCGTTCAAAAGGGCGTGAGAAAGACTCGCTGTTAGCCGATGCGTTGGAGGCGGTGTTGGCAGCCGTTCATCTTGACGGAGGATTCGAGGCAAGTCGTACGGTGACACGGCATATTTTCTCAGAGGAACTCGCGAATATTGCCACACAGCAGGGACAGCCGGGCGCAGGCGACTACAAGACCCAGTTTCAGGAGTGGTGTCAGAAGCGACATGATACGTTGCCACGTTATGAAACTGTTCGAGAAACAGGGCCCGACCATCAGAAGATGTTTGAAGTAGAGCTGTCCATTCAAGGCGAAGTTGTGGGCATGGGATCCGGGCGAAGCAAAAAGGAAGCAGAACAGCAGGCAGCGAAGCAGGCCCTCCGACAGCGAGGGGCATGATGTAATCGGCATAGCAGGGTACTTCACAACGGGATCAGTTATTATTTCAGGGAGGCTGATGATGCAAAGACGAATCTTCGTGAACATGGTGGCAGTGATGCTCGTGCTCAGTGGGAGTCTGTTGCTGGGTATGGGTGTCCTTTTCGCGGCTGACAAAACCCCAATGGGGAAAGGGGAAGGGGCGAAAGGTCCCAAGGCCACGATCAAAACGAAGTTCGGCGATATGGACATCGTCTTCTTTCCTGAGAAGGCCCCCAAGCACGTTGAAAACTTCATCGCGTTGGCACAATCAGGGTTCTATAACGGCACGATCTTTCATCGGGTGATTCCTGGGTTCATGATTCAGGGCGGTGACCCCAACACCAAAGATCTGAATAAGCCGGAGACGTACGGTCAGGGTGGGCCGAGTCAGAAACTCAAGGCCGAGTTCAACGATATTCCTCACCGACGAGGGATTCTTTCCATGGCGCGCACGAACGATCCCAATAGTGCCGGTTCTCAGTTCTTTATCGTCGTCAAGGATTCGAATTTTCTCGATGGGCAATATACAGTCTTTGGCGAGGTGGTGAAGGGGATGGAGGTGGCGGATAAAATCGTTGGCTTGCCGAGAAACAGCCGTGACCTTCCGAATGAACGGGCGGAGATGACGGTCGTAGTGGCTGAATAAACAATGCAAGGCTGCTGGGTTCTGATGCGTGACATGGCTGTGATGAGAAGCTTCATCTTGTGCGGGGTGCTGCTGGGGATCGGTCTTCTCACTGGTTGTGGAGGAAAGGCCGATATAAAACCGGTCACTCCCCAAACAGGCACTGGCCCGAAAGCCATTATCAAGACGAAGTTTGGAGACATGCATATCAAGTTCTATCCGGATATGGCCCCCAAGCATGTTGAAAACTTTATCAAGCTGGCCAAATCAGGTTTTTACGACGGGACGATTTTCCACCGTGTGATCCCGGGTTTTATGATCCAGGGCGGCGATCCCAATACCAAGAACTCGCTGCGCAAGGACACCTATGGACAGGGCGGGCCCAAGGACGAGAAGGGTAACCCGGTCTTACTCAAGGCAGAGTTTAACGATATTCCTCACAAGCGCGGCATTGTGTCGATGGCACGAGCGAACGAACCTGATACCGCGGGATCGCAGTTTTTTATTGTCGTTGAACCATCCCATTTCCTCGATGGAAAGTACACGGCGTTCGGCGAGGTGATCAAAGGTCTCGGCGTGGCCGACAAGATCGTGATCCTTCCGCGAAATGATCACGACTTGCCGAACGAGCGGATTGAGATGACTGTGACGATCGTCGAATAACAGGGGTGCTCTTGCGGCCTCCCGCCTTCCCTCGGTATGATACGGAATGTGCTGCTCGATATGCACAGTTGAAGTCCGAGTGGCTCAGCTGTTTGAAACACCCAGAAGAAGGGAGAACGCTACTTAATGTGTCCGAGGAACGTGTGGAGGCGGGCTCGTTCTGACGGAAAAAACAGATTGAAACTCAGGCCAAAGGCATTGCCAGAGACCCAACGTACTGAGGCTCGTTCGACATTCACCGGTAGCGACTGGTTAGGAAGCTGGAGTATGACCTGAACGTCGAGCCCTTCCGCCATATTGATGTCGGATTCAGCTCGACAACCTGATGTCGAGATATTGGTGACTGTGGCGTCTCCTTCGATCTCACCGGAAGAAAATCTTAGGGTGCAGCGTAACTCGACTCGGCGTGCTTTTCTGACCTTTCGTTCTTTCTCTGCGCTCATGGTATCTAGCCTATCATTCCTCGGGCATGGTGACCTATCAGTGGTGGTGACAGCCTGGTCCATGGGTATGGGGCTCAGGTGCCGGAGGTGGCATAAACTGCTGCCCGGGCAGGATGATATGGCCCGGTTCACGTTGTTTCGTCAGGTGTTCA
>Ga0105106_10003044_pt1 | contig 12008 bp, 9 predicted proteins | sample PPLLaktember2015_5_FD_79109 | JGI IMG/M metagenome (GOLD analysis project Ga0105106, IMG submission 79109) | Freshwater sediment microbial communities from Prairie Pothole Lake near Jamestown, North Dakota, USA - PPLs Lake P8 Core (1) Depth... | ecosystem: Environmental > Aquatic > Freshwater >...
GATGCTCGACCAGGTGCCTCCGCCGTCGAGACTCACGGTGCCGCCCCCGTCGAACGCCATGATCAGAATCTCCGGATGGAGCGGGTTGATCCACAGGTCGTGCCCGTCGCCGTGGCGAAGGGTAGTAATCTCCTCGAAGGTCTGGCCCCCGTCCACCGACTTGAACGAGTCCACGTTGAGAACGTAGAGGGTGTTCCGGTCGCGGGGATCGGCCGTGACTCGCATGTAGTACCAGGAGCGCTGGAAGAGCCGGCGCCTCTGGTTGGTCTCGAGCTTCTTCCAGCTCCCGCCGCCGTCATCGGAGCGGAAGAGACCTCCCTCCTCCGCCTCGACGAGGGCCCAGAGACGGTTGGAGTCGGCGGGGGAGACGGCGACCCCGATCTTTCCCACGATGCCGGTCGGAAGACCGCCCTCGAGCTTCTTCCAGCTGTCGCCTCCGTCGGTGCTCTTGTAGAGCCCGCCTTCCTCGCTTCCGGAGATGATGGTCCAGGGCTTGCGCTCCGTGGTCCAGGCGCTGGCGTAGAGCACCCGTGGGTTTCCCGGATCCATGGCGAGATCCCAGACTCCCGTCTTCGGGCTCACATAGAGGATCTTCTTCCAGGTCACCCCGCCGTCCTCGGAGCGGAAAACACCCCGCTCCTCGTTCGGCCCGAACGCATGGCCCACGGCCGACACGTAGAGGTGGTCCGGGTTCTTCGGGTGGATGAGGATTTTTCCGATCTGTCCGACGTCCTCGAGGCCGGAGAGGGCCCAGGTCTTTCCTCCGTCCGTGGATTTGTAGAGACCGACGCCGAACGAGATGTTTCCACGCATCGTGGCTTCGCCCGTTCCCACGTAGAGGACGTTGGGGTCGGACTCGGAGACCGCGACCGCTCCGATGGAGCCCGTCGCGATGAAGCCGTCCGAGATGTTCTCCCAGCTCTCGCCGGCGTTGACGGTCTTCCATACGCCGCCGGACGTCCCCATGAAGAACGTGTGGGGTCGATCGGGAATTCCGGCGACGGTCGACGCCCTGCCTCCGCGGTAAGGACCGAGGAACCGGTAGTGCAGGGCCTGGTAGAGCGAAGGGTCGTGGAGGACGTTCGAGTCCTGAGCGGCTCCAAGCGCCGCCTCGCCCGCGGATGCGATGAGGAGCGCGGTCAGGACTCGTCCGACGCGCGCGCTGGGTTTCTGTCTCATTCTCACTTCGAGTTCCCTCTCCTCCGGCCGGTGAGATTATACGGGCATTGCGCCCCTTCGAGAGACTCCTGTTTCGAAAGCACGGCGAAACTCTCCGCTCCTTCCGAGAGAAAACGACGCGCTCAGAACGCCTGCATCGCCTCCCGGGCACCGATGACGACGAAGAGAACGAGTATCAACGCGAGAAGCGCGGTGGTGACGCGGTTGTTACGAGGGACGGCGCCGGTCCAGGGCACCTTGCGGTCGAGCCAAAGGAGGGTCGCCGCGAGGAAAGGCAGGAAGAAGCTCCCCACGATGGTGAAGCCCACGATGATGAAGATGGGCCGGCCGAGAAACGCGAAGGGAAGTGGCGCCAGCGAGATGAAGGCGAGGCCGATCCGGTACGGGGTGCTCGTGACCCGGGTGATCTCGTCCCGCTCCGCCCGTGTGGCGCGTTTCCAGAGCGCATAGAAGTCGGCGTAGAGATACGGAACGCTCTGCCACACGCCGAGGAGCGACGCGAAGACCGCGGCCCAGAATCCGATCGAGTAGACGTAGAACCCGACGGGGCCGACGATCGAGCCCAGCATCTCCGCCATGCGCGGCACGGCCTGAGAGTCCGTCAGGGGCACCCCCGCGGCGTGAAACGCCTGGCTCGCGATCATCATGATGGAGATTCCGAAGACCGCGGTGAAACAGTACGCGAGCCCCAGGTCCTTCCGCACGAACGCGACGTGCTCCGGGCCCACCATGTTCTCCTCGCGCAGCCAGTAGTTGTACGAGAGGAGGGTGACCGAGCCGCCGATGCCTCCGATCAGGGACAGCAGGTACGCGCCACCCCCTTCGGGGATCCGCGGAACCAGGAGACCCTGGAGGAACGTAGGGAAATCGTAGAACGTCATCGCCGCGCAGGCGATGATGCTGAAGAACATCGTTCCGATGAGAATCCTCATCGCCTTCTCGAACCCCGAGAAGCCTCCGACGAGAACGAACGCGAACCCGAGGAGGGAGTGCGCGACCGCGCCCCAGGACTGCGGCACCGCGCCCCCGGTGAGGTTCGAGATGCCGAGCCCGCAGGCGTTCGCGAGGGCCGCGGAGACGGCGACGGTCCAGAGCACGAGATACGATCCGAAGTACGCTCGGACCCACCACGGAAGGTACGCTGCCCAGCTCTCGAGCGCGGTGAGACCGGTCGCGAGCTGGAAGCGGGCGACGGACTCGTTCAGGACGAATTTGAAGAAGGCGCCGAGAACGACGGCCCAGAGGAGGGCCTGTCCGAAACGGGCCCCTCCCACCGTCGCCGACACGATGTCGCCGGCGCCGATGCCCGCGGCGGCGACCAGGATCCCCGGGCCGGCCAGCCGGAGAAGGCTGACTTCGGCCCGGGGGATCTTCGCTTCTCTAGCGGCCTCGACGCTTATCGAAATCCTCCTCGGTCCGCCCGAGGCGGACCGAGGAAGTATGTCTCATCGAAGCGGTCTTTGTAGAACGCCGCCGGTTTACCGAAGTCCAAGGCCTTTCGGGCTGGGCTCACTCCGATCGCGACGTGCAAGCGCGACGTAGCTCTCCACGACGCAGACGACGCCGTCGTCGTCGACACGATCCCGAAGCGCGTCCTCGAGTTCCCGGATGAGCTCGTGGCGCGCGCCCTCGCCGAGATCGCGGATGGGACCGGCGAGCGGAGAGCTGGCCGCTTCCCGCCTCAGGAACTCTCCGCAGGAGGGATACCTCAGGCTCCCGACTTCGATTCTCACCCGCACATCCTCGAAACCGGCCTCACGGAACAGGTCACGGAGCTCATCGACGCGCCATTTACAGAACGGCGAGCGCATCATCGCCCCCGCCTGCGGGCCGACGTGCCGCTCGAGCAAGCTCGCGAGCGCCACGTACGCCGGGGCGAACTCGATCGGGCGGCAGACACTGACCGCCGCGCGCGCTCCCGGCCCCATCACCCGGCGCATTTCACCGAGCGCTTTGACGGGATCGGAGAAGAACTGGATCGCCTGTTCGCAGCAGACCACATCGAACGCCTGATCGGGAAACGGAAGCTCCGTCGCGCTCCCTTGACGCCACTCGATCTCCGGGCGTGTCGCCGCGGATACCGATCGCGCCACTTTCAGCATATCCTCGCTGAGATCGAGGCCGACGACGGCGCCAGCCGCACCCGTTCTCTCCGCGGCATGTCTGGCCACGATGCCCGTTCCGCAGGCGACGTCGAGCACGCGATCGCCTTCTCGAATCTCCGCGAGCTCCGCGAGCGCGCGAGCCCACGGGCTGAAAGCGGATGCGAGATAGCGCTCGTAGGCTTCGGCGCCGGCGCCCTCGAGCTGCCAGCCTTCCGTCACGCCGATTGGAATCGTCATGGCCGCACCACCCTTCTCCGATGCGGTAGTGTAGGATTCGCGGATGGGCGGGCACCATGACCGGCCGTCCGGATCTCCTGCCTCAACGGCCGCGGGCGGGGTTCGACTCTCCGAGGCGGACTCTCCGCCCCCGGACATTCTTTCGGACGTGTTGGAGGCGGTTCGTCTCACCGGAGCGCTGTTCTTCCTCGTCGATGCCCGGGCACCTTGGGTAGCCGAGGCGCCGGACACCGCGGCTCTGGCCCCGGCGATCCTGCCGCGAGTCCAGCAGGTCATCTCCTACCATCTGATCACGCGAGGCGCCTGCTGGTGCGAGATCGAGGGCAGACCGCCAGTGCCGCTATCAGCCGGCGACGTGATCGTCGTCCCCCACGGCGCGGCATACTCGCTTTCGAGCGAGCCGGGCCTTCGTTCCGGATTGACTCTGGAGGAGACCCTGGGGTGGTTCCGCCAGATGGCCGGAGGTCGACTTCCGTTCGTAGTCGATGAAGGCGGTGGCGGACCGGAGCGGATTGGCGTCGTCTGCGGCTTTCTCGGCTGCGACGCGACTCCGTTCAATCCGGTCCTCGCCGCGCTCCCCGAGCTGGTCCTTGTGCCCCTCCCGCGGGCGGGTTCGGACCGTCTCGGCGCTCTCGTCGAGCTCGCGGTCGGCGAAGCGCGCGACCGGCGTGCCGGAGGACGGTCCGTGCTCCTGCGGATTGGCGAGCTGATGTTCGTCGAGGTGATTCGGCGCTACTTGAGCTCGGTGAAGGCGGATGAGCGCGGCTGGCTCGCGGGCCTCCGCGATCCCGTCGTAGGACGAGCGCTCACGTTGCTCCACGAGACGCCAGCGCGTTCGTGGACTCTCGACGACCTCGCCCGGGAAGCGGGCGGCTCCCGTTCGGTGCTGACCGAGCGTTTCACTCACCTCGTCGGGCAGCCGCCGATGCGCTATCTCGCTGCTTGGAGGATACAGCTGGCGTCCAGACGGCTCGGCGACGGCACGTCAAAGATCTCGACCGTCGCCGGTGATGTGGGTTACGAGTCGGAAGCCGCCTTCAGCCGAGCCTTCAAGAGGCTCACCGGGGTCGCTCCCGCGACGTGGCGAAGTCGAAGCGCGTCGAAGTGAATGCCGTTTGGTGGAGCTGATGGGGATCGAACCCATGACCTCCTGAATGCCATTCAGGCGCGCTCCCAACTGCGCCACAGCCCCACAAACGAGCGTTTCATCGTAGCGAAGCGCGCCGGGCGCGTCAAGGAAGCCTCCTGGCGGGCTCGCGGCTCGCTGCGCGTATCTTCTCCTCAGGGAGGTTCGAATGATCACGATTTTGTTCCCGATTCTGAGCCTCGGCGCCTTCCTGCCGCTCTCGCCGGCGTTCGAGAAGAGATCCGTCGAGCTCTCGACGGGCATCTCGATGAGATACGTCGAGGCCGGAAATCCCGAGGGAGAGGCGGTGATCCTCCTTCACGGGATTACCGACACCAGCCGCTCGTTCTACCCGACGATGGAGCACCTCGCCGCCCTCAGGCCCGACCTGCGCCTCATCGCTCTGGATCAACGCGGGCACGGAGGAACGTCGCTTCCGAAAGCGGCGAACTGCCGAAAAGCCCCTGAAGAGTGTTTCCGGCCTTCGGATTTCGCCGCCGATGTCCTCGCGTTCATGGAGGTCCAAGGCATCGAGCGAGCGCACCTCGTTGGGCACTCCATGGGAACGGCGATCGCGCAGGTGGTGGCGCTCGAGCGGCCGGAGCGCGTTTCCCGCCTCGTTCTCATCGCCGGTTTCGCGAGCATGGTGGATGGTCCCGTCCTCAGGGACTTTCTGCTCGGCGACCGGGCCGAGGGCGCCTGGAAGGACGCTTTCGTGCGGAAAGGACTTCGATTTCCCGAAGACGTCTACGAGCTCGCCCCCGTGGACGCCGACCCCGAGGCGGAGAAGTGGATGCTCGAGAACTGGGTCACCGATCCGACCGCCGACCCCGAGTATCTCGCGGCAATCGCGGGCGAGACAGCCCGAGTTCCTCTCGGCACCTGGCTCGGCGCGGCGCGGGCCCTGCTTTCCTTCGACAACCGCAAGCGGCTTTCGGAGCTGACGGTTCCGACGCTCGTCCTCTGGCCGACGCAGGACAACCTGGTTCCCCGGTCGCCGTACCAGAGCGATCTTCTCGCCTCGCTCAAGCGCGCGGCGGCCTCCTGCAGAACGAGCTACGTTTTCAAGGAGTACGGAACCAGGCCTCTTCCCTCGTCCGGCCTTCAGGAGGACGACTTCGGTCACAACCTGCAATGGGGACCTTCCCGCGAAGTGTCGCTCGATCTCGCCTCCTGGCTGCGCGATGGTGGAAATCCAACGAGAGACCACTATTCCGCCGACCCCGAGAACGTGCGCCGGGTGGTTACGACGAAGGGAAAAGCGGTTCTGATCGAAGTGCCGGCGAAAAACTGCCCGGCCACACAGAGTGAAGAGGAGGGCGAGGGTGAATTTATAGGCGGGTTAAGACAAGGAGTGGTTTTAATGAAGAGCCGAGCTCGTTTCCGAGCACAGCTTGTGGTCCCAGTCTCATTCAGTAAGTATCGGTGAGCCCTCGCCCATCCAAAACCATATTAAGCACGGCCCTTCTCGATTCGCAAATACGCTATACCGCGTAGAAAGCCTGGGCTCTCCCTGGAAAAGTCGGCAAGCCGTTGAAACAATTGGGCTAAGAGGGGACAGAACTTCAGGCGGGGGTAAGCAGTCGCTCCAGGTCGTCCTTCGTCTCCGGGTCGACGTCCACGAACTGTATCGCCGCCCGGTACTTGACGGCGGGCAGGCCCTTTTCGTCTTTCTCGAAGCCGTGCACGTAGCTCCGCACGACCTCTCCAGCCAGCTCGAGCGGCCCGCCCTCCGATCGCTCGAGCCGGACCGTATAGCGGCTCTTCGGGGGCAGGGTCGATCCCACCTCCAGGAGGGCTCCCGAAAGCGAAAGATCCACGATCGTGCTCGCGACGACCCGCGAGGGACTCTCGCGCTCCTTCAGCGAAACCCGGGGATGGGCGCGACGCTCCTCCCCCTGCCACTCGTTCGACATCGGACGGCCCTCGGTTGTGAGATGGATGTCTCATGATAGCCGCTGGCCCGAGGGCTCGCAATCCGCCTCCAGCGGACAGCGGGGCCCGGCCCGCCTTCGCGCAACGCTTCGGCGGGTCCGCCGAAGCCCGAAGGGCGGAGGCGGAAGGGCCCGATTAATGCACGAGTTTCGTCTTCTTCTTCACGTAATCCATGAGCACGTACTGCCCCAGGGACGCCGGAGTCGTGAAGTACGCCTTGCCCTGGACGATCTCCGTCACCTTCTGCACGAAACCGACCAGGGAGTAGTCGCGCGCGAGCATGAAGGTGTTGATCACGATGCCCTTGCGCCGGCAAGCGACAACCTGCTTGAGCGTCTGATCGAGGATCAGCGGATCGAGACCGAAGGGGTTCTTGTAGATCCGGCCGTCCTCGAGGGTAAGCGCGGAGGGTTTGCCGTCGGTGATCATGATGATCTGCCGCATGTCGGAGCGCTCGCGCAGCAGTATCTCCTGAGCGAGCCTCAGTCCCTCCGCAGTATTGGTGTGAAACGGTCCCACCCGCACCGCGGGGAGGCGCGAGAGCGGCACCTCCTCGGCACTGTCGTGAAACAGCACCAGGTGGAGCCGATCGCCCGGAAACTGCGTCGCGATCAAGTGCGAGAGCGCGAGCGTCACCCGCTTCGCCGGGGTGAAGCGATCCTCCCCGTAGAGGATCATGCTGTGGCTGCAGTCCAGCATGAGCACCGTGGCGCACGAGCTCCGGTACTCCGACTGATGCACGTGCAGGTCCCCGTACGACAGGTCGATGGGAACGCCGATCCCGTTTCTGCCCACGGCGGAAAGAAGAGTCCTCGAGACGTCCAGGTTGAGCGTGTCCCCGAACTCGTAGGGCTTGGAGCTTCCGACCACTTCGACTCCCGTCGCGAGCTCCTTGGTCTCGTGCTGGCCGAAGCTCGCCTTCCCCAGGCCGCCGAGAAGCCCTCGAAGAGCCTTGAAGCCGAGAAAATCGATGGATTTGTCGGTGAGCTCGAACTTCACGTTTCCCCGCGGCATCCCGACCTCGCCCGGACCTTCGGCATCGGGATCGCCGGCGGCGGTGAGATTGGGATCGGGCGGGGAGATACGAATGAAGCCCTCGTCCTGCATCCGCTGGATCAGCCGATCGAGGAGCTCCCGGAGCTCCGATTCCTCGAAGCTCTCGGAATCGCCCATCAGCCGCTCGATGTCGTCGCGGGTCAACGTCCCCTGCCGCAGGAGCGCCTTCAGAAGCGCCTCTCTGAGCGACTGCATCGTCTTCTCGGAGAGCTCCGAGAACTGATACCGATCGAAGCCGCTGTCCAGGAGGTAGTCCGAAAGCTCGTCGACGAGGTCCGAGAGGTCCACGTCCTCGAAGGGGTCGGGCCGGTACTTGCTGTACTTGGTCGTCGGCATGTCAGTTCAGGTGGCCCTTGCCGCTGTCCACTTCCTCGTAGCCGATCTCGGGGCGCCCTCGCTCCTCGCTGCGGCCGTACCCACGCTCCTCGTTGCGCGAGATTCTCTTGGTGGCGGCGAGGCCTTCGAGCAGGAACTCGCAGGCGGCGACGCGCTCCGCGGGGGAGCGGCTCTCGTCCACATTGAGGAGAGACGCCCGGGAGAGGAGTCCGGGGATCCGCGAAAGCGACTCGAGAGCCTCCTTCGAAGCGACCGTCTCGGGAAGTCTGAGCCAGGCTCCCTCCTCGAACCACTTCAGAACCGGAGCAAAGTCGCTCGCGGTCGCGTATTTCTGGAAGATCTGACCTACGGCTTTTCGGATCAGGTCCCGGCCGACGGCCTCGGCGCCCTTGAGCTCTCCCTCGTACTCGAGCTCGAGCTTTCCCGTGACCGCGGGAAGAGAGGCATAGAGGTCGGCGACCCGCGGGTAGGCGCGGTTCTCGCCGAGCTTGAGAGCGCGGCGCTCGGCGCTCGAAACCACGTTCTCCAGAAGCGAGATCGCGAGCCTCTGCGATACCCCGGAGCGTTTGTCGACTCTTCGATCCTTCCTCGCCTGGATCGCGACCTCGTCCACCACCTCGCGCAGGTAGTAGGGAATCGTGGTCTCGAATCCCGGGCCGCGATCCGTCCAGGCTTCGCTCCGGGTGATGGCGACGGACTGTTCGAGCGTCGCCGGGTAGTGCGTCCGGATCTCCGATCCGATCCGGTCCTTGAGCGGGGTGATGATACGGCCGCGGGCGGTGTAGTCCTCCGGGTTCGCGGTGAAGACCATGAGCACGTCCAGAGGAAGCCGGATGGGGTAGCCCTTGATCTGGACGTCGCCCTCCTGGAGGATGTTGAAGAGGCCCACCTGGATCTTGCTCGCCAGATCCGGGAGCTCGTTGATGGCGAAGACCCCGCGATGAGCGCGGGGCACGAGCCCGTAGTGGATCGTGAGCTCGTTCGAGAGGTCGAGACCGCTCCTCGCGGCCCGGATCGGATCCAGGTCGCCGATCATGTCGGCGATGGTGACGTCGGGGGTCGCGAGCTTCTCCACGTAGCGCTCGTCCCGGGTCAGCCACTGGATGGGCGTCTCGTCGCCTTTCTCCTGGATAGTGACGCGGCAGGCGCGGCAGATCGGTCGATAGGGGTCGTCGTGGATTTCGCATCCCGCGATCGACGGCACCTCCTCGTCGAGGAACCGGGTCAACCCCCGGATGATTCTCGTCTTCGCCTGGCCCCTGAGGCCGAGCAGGATGAAATGGTGCCGCGAAAGAAGCGCGTTCACGATCTGGGGGCCGACGGTGTCGTCGTACCCCACGATCCCGGGGAAGAGCTCCTCTTTGGCCCTCATCCGGGAGAGGAGGTTCTGGCGCATCTCGTCGCGCACCGTGCGGTGGCGCTTCTCGTAATAAGGTGATTTGGACAGCTCGCCTAGCGTTCGGGGTTTGGGCATGCCTGAATTATAGCCATATGGCGGGAGAACCTGCGGTAAGCTTCGTCGTGCTGCGCGCGCTCCTCCGGACGTTCTTCAGGGGCATCCTGGTGCTGTTCCTCGTGGCCGCATTCGGGTCCATCTACTACCTTTACCGGAACGGCCGGCTTCCTTACGTTCAAGAGGCGGTCGAGGACGCGGCCGTGGTGGCCTCGGTGAAGGCGGCCTACGCGTTGAACCGCGACCTTGCCTACCGGGCCATTCGCGTCGAGGCCCGTTCCGGAAACGTGATCCTGCGGGGAACGGTGGGCTCGGAATCCGAGAAATCGGCCGCGGCCTCGATTGCGGAAAGCGTCGAGGGCGTCCGTGCGGTCGAGAACCTCCTCGAGATCGAGACCTCACCGACCCCCCAATCCCGGAGCTCCCGCTCCCTCGGGGAAACCATCGACGACACGGCGCTCCTGGCCAAGGTGCGGACCGCCCTCCGGCTCGACAAGGAGACGAGACCCGCTTCGGCTCGAAGTGAGCGTGCGCGGGGGCACAGTGGTGGTCGAGGGAAGCGTTCCGTCTCAGAGCCTGCGGACGAGAGTGATCGAGAGAGTCGCGAGCGTCAGCGGCGTCGAAACGGTCGACGACCGGATGCGGCTTCCGTAGCAGCTAGACTTCGCTGCGAGCGACCAGCGCCGAGAGCAGCTCGGCCGGACCGAACGGCTTCTCCAGATAAGCGGCGAGCCCCAGCTCCGATGCCCGCTTCCGCACGGCGCTGCAGCCGTAGCCGGTCATCAGAATCGAGCGCATCCTGGGCCGATATCGGCGCGCGGTCGCGAGGAGGTCGAGCCCGGTTCCTCCTGGAAGGTCCAGGTCGGTGATGAGGGTGTCGAAGAGCTCCTTCTCGATGAGCTCCTGAGCCCGCGCGAACTCGGCGACGGCCACGACGTCGAACCCTTCCCGCTCCAGGAAGAGCGTGAGGCTCGACCGAATCGCCGCGTTGTCCTCGACCACGAGCACCCGAGACCCTGGGACCATCGGCTTTTCCTCCGCATCCCGGGAGTAAGCAATCCACGTACCAAAGCTGTGGGGAAGGCTACAGGTGCTGCAACGGCCTGAAAACACGATTCTTCTCGGATGAAACCCGGAACCCGGTCCGACTCGGATGTGTAGAAAAGCGATGACAGTCTGCGTTTTTTTGGTCGGAGTGTAGTCGGCCCACGCACAGCGGCCACCGCACTGACTACGGTCGGCTCAGCCGATCGACGTCCTCGGCGAGAATCAGCCCCTTGTCGATGAGGACGAGCGCGCGACGGGGATCGCCCTCCGCGATCGCCTGGCGAGCCTGGGCGACGAAGCCCCGCGCCGCGATGAGCTGCTCCGCCTGTACGGGAGTCAGGATCCGCCGGCTTATCGTCCGGAGAAGCGAGCTCGCGCGCTCGAGCTTCGAGGCGAGCTCGGGATCGACCTCGGTGGATCCCGCGAGCGTCGTCGACGGAGGCTCCACCGGCGGCGTCTCCTCGGCCGCAGGCGTTGGATTCCGGGGGGGCGGAGCTGGATCCGGAGGCTCCTCGGGCGCCTCCTCGATCTCGGCCGTGCTCTCGAACGGTTCCGTCGCCACCGGCTCCTCCGGAGCGGCGGTGACCGGGAGCGCCTCGGGCTCGTCCTCGGAGACCGGCGCCGCGGTGGCCGGCGGTCTCGGAAAGTCCGCTTTGACTTCCCTGGCGCAGCCGGCCGCGGACCAGAGGAACAGAGCGAGACACGACGCTTGCAGACACAGCCTGATGGAGGCGCGCATCGATTTCGGCACCGGGAGCCCGGACGAGCTCGCTTCAGCCCGGCACCTGGGGCAGCCGGACAAGGAATCGAGCCCCTTCCCCCTTTCGTGATTCTACCGTGATTTCCCCTCCGTGAAGCTGCACTATTCGATAGACGACGGACAGACCGATTCCGCTCCCCTTGCTCTTGGTGGTCACATACAGGTCGAAGATCCGGTCGATGAGATCGGCGTCGATTCCGACGCCGGTGTCCGCGACCGCGATCTCGATGCTTTCCTCCGCCGGCCGCGCGGAAAGATCGAGCCGACCGCCTTCCGGCATCGCCTCGAGCGCGTTCCTCATCAGGTTGACGAAAACCTGCTGCAGGAGCTCGCGATCGCCGTAGACCGGAGGAAGATCGCTCGCGACCGCGGTGGCGATGGCGATACCGCCGGCCTCCGCTTCGGCCGAGACCAGGCGCACCACTTCCTCGAGGAGCTCGGGGAGGGTCACCGACGTGAGCTGCAGGTCCTCGGGCCGGGTGAACTTCAGAAAGCCCGAGATCACGCGGTCGAGCCTGCGGATTTCCTGCTCGAGGGTGTCGAGGGAGGCCTTGGCATCGGGCGGCCCGCCGCGAGCGATCTTCTCCCGGAGGAGCGCCACGTGGATGACCATGGCGTTCAGCGGGTTCTTGATCTCGTGCGCGACTCCGGACGTGAGCTTCCCCAGGGCCGCGAGCTTCTGAGAGTAAGAGAGATGCGAGCCCAGCCGCGAGAGCTTGTCCATGTCGCGCGCGCTCACCATGACGCCGGAGACACCGCTCGCGTCCCGCAGCA
>Ga0105106_10003045_pt1 | contig 12006 bp, 11 predicted proteins | sample PPLLaktember2015_5_FD_79109 | JGI IMG/M metagenome (GOLD analysis project Ga0105106, IMG submission 79109) | Freshwater sediment microbial communities from Prairie Pothole Lake near Jamestown, North Dakota, USA - PPLs Lake P8 Core (1) Depth... | ecosystem: Environmental > Aquatic > Freshwater >...
GCCTACAAGGCCGGCCCGCAGACCCTGCTGCTGAAGAAGCAGCTGGAGTCGATGCCTGATGGCGGCAAATTCATCATCGCGGTGCCGCCCGGCCCGTTCCGCTGCCCGCCCGGACCTTACGAGCGCGCCTCCCAGGTGGCTGACTACCTGACCAAAAAAGGCAAGACCAAGTCCAAGGTCATCCTTCTGGACGCCAACGACTCCTTCTCCAAGAAGGGCTTGTTCGAGCAGGCATGGAAGAACATGTTCGGCTACCAGGCCGGCGGCATGCTGGAATGGGTGCCGGGCGCATCCGACGGCAAGGTGATCAAGGTCGATGCCAAGACCATGACCGCCTACACCAATTTCGGTGAGCACAAGGGCGATGTATTGAACATCATCCCGCCGCACACCGCGGGCAAGATCGCCAAGGATGCCGGACTGACCAATGCCAAGGGGTGGTGCGAGGTGGTGCCGATGACCATGGAATCCACCGTGCACAAGGACATCTATCCCATCGGTGACGCCTGCGTTGCCGGCGAGATGCCGGTCTATCCGATGCCCAAATCCGCACATATGGCAATGACCCAGGCCAAGGTCGCGGTGGGCGCGATTCTCGCCAAGATGAATGGCCAGGCAGCGCCGGTGCCTTTCTACGTCAACACCTGCTACAGCACGATCAACCCGGAATACGGCTTCTCGGTGGTGCACGTCTACCGCGTGACGGACAACAAGTTCGTCTACGTCACGGATGCCGGCGGCGTCTCGCCGGTAACCCTGGGCACCAAGGAAGCGCCGCAACCGGTACCCCCGATCCAGCGCAAGCTTGAAGCCGAGTACTGCGTGGGATGGTTCAACAATGTCATGGCGGATGCGTTCGCCTGACGCACTACCGAGTGTTGAAACCTGACTTCAAGGAGGAGAACGCCATGAAAATATCAAATACTTTGTATCGCTGGCTTGCGGGGTGCTTTCTGGCCCTGTTTGCCATGGGGGCGCAGGCTGCCGCGCCCGCGGCCAAACCCGTCGATGTGCAGAAATGCTATTCCTGTCACGACAACATCGAGGAGTTCCATGCCAAGGGCAAGCACGCCAAGGTGAACTGCGCGAGTTGCCACACCGGCACCGATGAGCACCTCGCCAGCAAGGACAAGAAAGCCGTCAAGCCGGTGACCATCATGGATCACCGCGCTTGCGCCACGTGCCACAAGGACCAGTACGAATCCTTCGTCAAGCTCAATTACGACTCGCCGGCCCGCCTGGAAAAAGCCGCGTTCAAGGGCCGCTCGCCGCTGTTTGACAAGATCATGGAAGGCTACGGCTTCACCATCGAACACGGCGAACCGCGTTCCCATCCCTTCATGCTGGTTGACCAGTGGGTGGTCGACCGCGGCTTCGGTGGACGTTTCCAGTTCAAGGACTGGACCTACAACACCAAAGCCGAGGCGGCTGCCAACAGCGCCTGGGACGTGATCACCGACAAGGACCCCGCGTCGTCCGAGCAGAAGAAATTCATGCGCGAGACGGTGACCGCCGTCAATCCGGTGTGCATGAACTGCAAGACCCAGGACCATATCCTCAACTGGAAGTTCATGGGCGACAAGGACCCCAACGCGAAGTGGGACCGCACCTCCAAGCCGGTGGAATTCGCGCGTGCCGTGAAGCATCCGCTCAACTGCTTCATGTGCCACGATCCGCACTCCACCGGACCGCGTGTCGTGCGTGACGCGCTGATTCAGGCGGTGGTGGATCGCAAGCTCGGCACCTATCCGATGGATGCGGATAAGAGCGCAAAGACCACCATGACCAAGGTCACCTTCGACCGCGACGGCAAGCCGTTCCGTGCCATCGGTCTGCTGAACAAGCCTGACTCCAACCTGATGTGCGCCCAATGTCACGTGGAGTACAACTGCGGCGTCGGCTTCGACTGCGCCGGTCCGAACAACACGGTGAAGATGGCCCCCGATCCGGACCAGAAGATGATCACCATGGCGGATCCGCGCACCAACCTGTTCCCGTGGACCAACGTCTTCGGCTACAAGAAGGTGATGACCGAGGAATTCAAGTTCAAGGACTTCAAGCACGCCTTTACCGGTGCCATGTTGCCCAAGATCCAGCACCCGGAAATGGAGACGTACTGGGGTTCCAAGCATGAGAAAGCAGGCGTGCAGTGCAAGGATTGCCACATGGGCAAGGCCAAGAATGCCCAGGGCAAGACGTACACTTCGCACCAGCAGAAATCGCCCAAGTTCATGTTGAAGGAGACCTGCCTGAAGTGCCACACCGAGTGGACCGAGCATGACGCCAAGTACAACCTGGAGGCGATCCAGAACTACACCCGTGGCAAGATGGCGGACGCCGAGTTCTGGCTGTCCAGCCTGATCGATGCGATCGTCCAGGCCAAGAACGCCGGCGTCTCGAATGATCTCATCGAGAAGGCCTACGACCATCAGTACGACGCCACTCTGTACTGGGAATGGTGGACGGCCGAGAACTCCGACGGCTTCCATAATCCGGAAAATGCTCGTGAGTCGCTGACCCGCTCGGTCGAAACCTCCAAGGCTGGTGTCGCCATGCTGCGCAAGGCGATGGGCGAGATGAGGGTCAGTGCGGCGACGAAGCCGGCCACGGCAGCGCCCGCCGCCCCGGCTCCGGCCCCGGCCCCGAAATGACAGGCCAGCGGCCTATGGCTGACTGAAATCCAGTTTCCTCCAGTAGCAGGGGAAGCGGTTAAAACCGCATTCCCCTGTTTTTTTGTCTGCCGATGCAGTAGCGGGCAGGCAATCAGGTTGGAGAATGGCTGTGCAATTTTGCGGAAATGCGTGTTAAATGCGCAGGTTTCAGATACTCTCCTCGCTGAAGTTTCATAATTGTTCTTGATGACCCAAAGTATGCTGTCTGCCCACGATCTTGCCTGCGAACGCGGCGATCGGCTGTTATTCCGAAACCTTGGTTTTGAACTGCAAAGTGGCGAAGCCCTGATGATTCGGGGCGGCAATGGCCACGGCAAGACGAGTTTGCTGCGCATTCTCTGCGGACTGTCTGCGCCTGCAGCGGGCGAGGTGCGCTGGCGCAATCAGCCAATCAGCCAGGCGCACGAGCAGTTCGGGCGTGAGATGGCCTACATCGGCCATGCCAACGGCATCAAGGATGACCTCACGCCCGTGGAAAACCTGCGTCTGGCGGCTGCACTGGGTGGCCGTGAGCTGGATGTGTCGCAAGCGACGCGGGCATTGGGGCAGTTGGGCTTGTCACGCTGTCTGGATATTCCCGCTCGCGTCCTGTCCTTTGGCCAGCGCCGGCGGGTAGCGCTGGCGGGACTGATGACGGCAGGTGCCATGCTGTGGATCCTCGACGAACCCCTGACCGGACTCGACGTGCATGGTGTTGCCATGGTGGAGCAATTGATCCGCGATCACGTCGTGGCGGGTGGAATGGCGATCATGACCACCCATCAGGCACTGGCGCTGGACGGGGTGACGCTCAGATCCCTGTCGGTCGGAGAATGAGCGTGCAAGTGCATGGGCTTCGATGCTGAAATTCCTGTTCACTGTCATACGCCGCGATGTTTTGCTGGCAGCGCGCCGTCGTGGCGACTGGCTGACCGCGCAATTTTTCTTCGTCATGGTGGTCAGCATGTTTCCGCTGGGCGTGGGGCCCGAGCCCACCATGCTGCGCACCATCGGCCCCGGGGTCGTGTGGGTGGCGGCGCTGCTCGCCTCGTTGCTGTCGCTGGGCCGGCTGTTCGCCGACGATTATCGTGACGGCAGCCTGGAACAAATGCTGCTATCCCCCTATCCCAATACACTGCTGGCCCTGGGAAAGGCGATCGCGCACTGGCTCATCAACGGTATTCCGCTGCTCCTGATCGCGCCGGTGCTGGGGATCCAGTTCAACCTGCCGCCCGAGGCTTTGTGGATTCTGGTGCTGTCGCTGGCCATCGGCACGCCCATCCTGTCGCTGCTGGGCAGTATCGGGGCTGCACTGACGCTGGGTTTGCGTGGCGGCGGCGTGCTGGTCACCCTGCTGATCCTGCCGCTGTATGTGCCGGCCCTGATTTTTGGTGCGGGTGCGGTGGAGGGTGTAATCTCCGGCACCGGAGCGGAGGCGCACCTTTCGCTGCTTGGAGCGTTTTTGATGATGTCGTTGTTGCTGGCCCCCTGGGTGAGCGCGATGGCGCTTAAAGTTTCTGTGGAGTAAGCATTTGAATCTGTACTACTACGCTTCGCCGTCGACCTTTTACCCGCTGGCCGGCAGACTGATTCCCTGGTTCGCCGCCCTGGCGATCATTTTGACGGTTGCAGGCCTCTACATCAGCTTCTTCGTCGCCCCCACCGACTTCCAGCAGGGCGAGGGCTACCGCATCATCTTCATCCACGTTCCGGCAGCCTGGATGTCGATGTTCATCTACATCGTCATGGCCTTCTGGTCGGCCATCGGCCTGGCCTGGAACACGCGCCTGTCGTTCGTCATGGCGCGGTCGCTTGCACCCACCGGCGCCATGTTCACCTTCGTGGCCCTGTGGACCGGTGCCTTCTGGGGCAAGCCGATGTGGGGCGCGTGGTGGGTGTGGGATGCGCGGCTGACGTCGGAACTGATCCTGTTCTTTCTTTATGTGGGCGTCATGGCGCTGCAGGCCGCCATCGACGATCCCCGCCGCTCGGACCGTGCCGGCGCGCTGCTGAACCTGGTCGGCGTGATCAACGTGCCGATCATCTATTTCTCGGTCAAATGGTGGAACACCCTGCACCAGGGGTCGTCGGTCAGCCTTACCCGCGCGCCGTCGATGGCGCACATCATGCTGTGGGGCATGCTGATCATGGCGCTCGCCGCCTGGATGTATACCATCGCGGTGGCGCTGGTGCGCGCGCGGTCGATGATTCTCGAGCGGGAACGGCAAACCGACTGGGTCCGCGCCCTGCTGGAGGAAAAACCATGAACTGGGAAAGCTGGGAAGCCTTCTGGGCGATGGGGGGCTACGGCCTGTATGTCTGGGGCTCGTTCGGGATGACGCTGCTTTGCATCGTGGGCGAAGTGTGGCTGCTGCGCCGCCAGCGCCTGCAGACCTGGCTGCGGCTCAAGCGTTTGAAATCATGGGATTCGCAATAATCCCCACTGCGGAAAAGATATGGCCATGAAATCGCGTCACAAGAAACTTGCCCTGATCACCCTGGTCGTCGCAATCCTCGGGGTTGCGGTGGCACTGGTGCTCAACGCCTTCAATAGCAACCTGGTGTTCTTTTTCTCGCCCACCCAGATCGCCAACGGGGACGCGCCGACCAGTCGCGCGTTTCGTATCGGCGGGCTGGTGGAGGAGGGCAGCATCAAGCGGCAGGCCGATGGCCTGACGGTAAACTTCGTGGTCACCGATACCGCCAAATCGATTCCCGTGACCTATACCGGCATCCTGCCGGACCTGTTCAAGGAAGGTAAGGGTGTCGTGGCAGAAGGCAAGCTGGGCAGTAATGGCGTGTTCACCGCGACGCAGGTTCTGGCCAAGCATGACGAGAACTACATGCCGCCGGAAGCGGCCAGTGCGCTGGAGCAGGCGGCAAAAGCCCAGAAGACGGTGGTGGAGTAATTTCGAAATTCAGGGATGCCGAACCTGGTTAGGCCGGCGTCTTTTCAGGCAGCAAGACAGGAGAAAACATGATCCCCGAACTCGGCCATTTCGCCTTGATTATTGCGCTGTTGCTGGCGCTCACCCAGGCTATCCTGCCGCTCTACGGTGCGCAACGCGGCAACCTCACGCTGATGGGGGTGGCGCGGCCCGCCGCGCAGGGGCAGTTCGTGTTCGTCGCCCTCTCATTCGCCTGCCTCGCCTGGTCGTTCCTCAGCAACGATTTCTCGGTGCTCAACGTGGCGAAGAACTCGTTCTCGCAATTGCCCGAGGTCTATCGCTTGACCGCCACTTGGGGCTCGCACGAAGGTTCCATGCTGCTGTGGGTGCTGATCCTCGGCTTCTGGAGCACCGCGGTGTCGGTGTTTTCGCGTCATTTGCCGGAAGACATGGCGGCGCGCGTGATCGGTGTCATGGGCCTGATCTCCTCGGGTTTCCTGGCCTTCCTGCTGACCACCTCCAATCCGTTCGAGCGCCTGATCCCGGCAGCGATGGACGGCAACGACATGAACCCGCTGCTGCAGGACTGGGGCATGATCATCCATCCGCCGATGCTGTACATGGGCTATGTCGGTTTTGCGGTGGCCTTCGCTTTCGCCATTGCCGCACTGCTGTCCGGCAAGATGGACGTCGCCTGGGCGCGCTGGTCGCGGCCCTGGACCACGGTCGCCTGGGCCTTCCTGACTTTCGGCATCATGCTGGGCAGCTGGTGGGCCTATCGTGAACTCGGCTGGGGCGGCTGGTGGTTCTGGGACCCGACCGAAAACGCCTCGTTCATGCCCTGGCTCGCCGGCACTGCGCTGATCCATTCCCTGGCCGTGACCGAGAAACGCGGCGCGTTCAAGGCCTGGACCGTGCTGCTGGCGCTGATGGCGTTCTCGCTGTCGCTGCTCGGCACCTTCCTGGTGCGTTCGGGCGTGCTGTCCTCGGTGCATGCCTTCGCCACCGACCCGGCGCGCGGCGCCTTCATCCTCGGCTTCCTCGCGGTGGTGATCGGCGGCTCGCTGGTGCTGTATGCCTGGCGGGCGCCCAAGATGGTCACCGGCAGCGGTTTCACCTGGTTCTCGCGCGAATCGCTGCTGCTCGCCAACAATGTGATTCTGATCGCGGCGCTGGGGTCGGTGCTGCTCGGCACCCTATATCCGCTTTTCATGGACGCCATGGGCTTCGGCAAGATTTCTGTTGGCCCGCCTTACTTCAATGCGGTATTCGTGCCGGTGATGGCGCCGGCGCTGTTCCTGATGGCGATCGGCCCGCTCGCGCGCTGGAAGGAAGCCAGCCTGCCGGACGTGATCACGCGGCTGAAGTGGGCGCTGGGCGTGGCGCTGGCCGTGGGTCTGCTGGTGCCGCTGGGACTGGGCGGCTTCAAGCCCTGGGCGGCCCTTGGGTTCTTCCTCGCGGCCTGGATCGCCCTTGCGGTCTTGGCCGGCTTTGTCGACCGGCTCAAGCATGGCCAGGGCAGCCTGATGCACAAACTGTCGACGTTGCCGCGCGGTTTCTGGGGCATGCAGCTGGCCCACTTCGGCATGGCGGTCGGCGTCGCCGGAATTGCCGTAGTGGCCAATTACCAGACCGAACGCGACGTGCGCATGGAGGTGAACAGCTACGCTGAACTGGCTGGCTATAGATTCACTTTCCGCGGCACCACGGAACACGATGGGCCCAATTACCGCGCCGCCCGTGGCACGCTGGAGGTCAGCCGCGACGGCAAGCCTGTCGCCACGCTGCATCCGGAAAAGCGCGTCTACAACGCCTCCGGCATGGCGATGACCGAGGCCGACATCCATCCGAACGTCTACCGAGACATCTATGTCGCCATGGGCGAGCAGCTGGATGATCGCGGCGCCTGGACGGTACGGCTGTTCTACAAGCCTTTCATCAACTGGCTCTGGTTTGGCGCCCTGTTCATGGTGTTTGGCGGTTTCCTGGCCGCCTCGGACAAGCGCTACCGCATCGCGCTCAGGCGCAGCGAAATGCCGAAGCACATCGCGGCGCAGGGGGCCTGAGCCATGAAGCGCTGGCTACCCCTCGTCCTCTTCTTCGTCCTGGTCGGCTTCTTCGCCAAGGGGCTGTTCCTCAATCCGCGCGAGGTGCCGTCGCCCTTCATCGGACGCCAGGCGCCGGGTTTCACCCTGCCGCTGGTGGGCGACGCGAACGCAAGCTTCAGTCCGGCGGAGATGAAGGGACGTGTCTGGATGATGAATGTCTGGGCGCCCTGGTGCGTATCGTGCCGCCAGGAACACGGTTTCCTGATGCAGCTGGCGCAGGCCCAGGTGGTCCCCATCGTCGGCCTGAACTGGAAGGACAAGGATCGCGAGGCGGAAGCCCTGCTGGCGCGCACCGGCAGCCCCTATGTGGCGGTGCCGGAAGACCTCGACGGTCGTGTCGGCATCGACTACGGCGTCACCGGCACTCCGGAAACCTACATCATCGACAAGGAGGGCATCGTGCGGCTGAAGCATGTCGGCCCGATCGACCCCGAGACGTGGAAAAACAAGTTCGAACCGAAACTGAAGGAGCTGGGCGCATGAAGCCTCGTCGCATCAAACAGGGCCTGCTGGGCATTCTGCTGGCGTGCGCCCTGCCGGCGCTGGCGAATGAAACCGCCAGCGTGCCGGCTGACGCACTCACGGAGGCGCGCCCCGCTGCGGACGATCCCGTCATCGAACAGCGCATGGTCAACCTTGCCGCGGATCTGCGCTGTCTGGTCTGCCAGAACGAGTCGCTCGCCGGCTCGCATGCCGAACTGGCCGAGGACCTGCGCCGGGAAATCCGCGGCCAGATGAAGGCAGGCAAGAACGACAAGGAGGTGATCGAATACCTCACCACCCGCTATGGCGACTTCGTCCTGTATCGCCCGCCATTCAAGCCGGTGACCTATCTGCTGTGGCTCGGACCCCTGCTGTTCCTGGCCATCGGCGGCGCTGCCTGGGCCGTCACGCTGCGTCGCCGGCGCGCCATGCAAGCCGCACCCGTCGACGAGAAGAAACTCGCCGCCGCCGCCCAACTTTTGAAAGAAGATCAATGAATCCGTTCTGGACTGTCAGCCTTTTCTGGGGGAGCGCAGTGGTGTGCGTCCTGATTGCCCTGGCTTTTGTACTCCCCGCGCTGCTGCGCACGCGGGCCCGCACCACGCAAGCGGCCCGGCGCGACGTCAACATCGCCGTCTATCGGGATCAACTGAAGGAAATGGATGCCGATCGCGCCAACGGCCTGCTTTCGGAAGCGCAATACCAGGCCACCAAGCTGGAACTGGAAGCCCGTCTGGCTGACGACGCCCTGGTGGCGGACGACAGCCCGGAGCCGGCGCGTGTCGGCAGTCGTCGGCTGGGCTTCGCGCTGGGCACGCTGTTGCCTGCCGCGGCATTCGGGCTGTATTTCTGGCTGGGCAATCCGGCTTCCCTGATCGCCAACGCCGATGCCCAATCCGCTGCGGCGAATCCCGACACGGCCAGTGCTCAAGGTGAGCACGACTTCATGAAGATGATCGAGAAGGTCGAGGAGAAGACCCGGGCCAATCCCGACGATGGCGAGGCATGGTCCATGCTGGCCAAGTCCTACTCAGTGGTTGAGCGCTGGCCCGAAGCGATCCAGGCGTATGAAAAGGCGATCAAGCTGTTGCCGCAGGATGCGTCGGTGATGTCGGGTTACGCGGAGGCTCTGGCCATCACCAATAACCGGGTGCTGGCGGGCAAGCCGATGGAACTGGTGCAAAAAGCGCTGGAAATCAATCCGGATGACATGAAGGGTCTGGAACTGTCGGGCATTTACGCCTATCAGGAGAAGAACTTCGCCCAGGCCAGCTATTTTTTCAAGAAATTGTATAAATTGATGCCGCCCGAGTCGCCCTATGCCCAGGACATCCTGGCTGCGCAGAAGGATGCCGAACGACTGGTCCAGTCAGGGCTGACCGGCCTTGATGATCTGTCCAATCCGCCACCTGCCGAGGAAAAGGCGGCAGCGGTGACGCCCGGAGCCACCATCAAGGGCAGCATCGACATCGCCCCGGCACTCAAGTCCAAGCTCGCTGCGTCGGACGTTCTGTTCCTGTTCGCACGCGCTGGCCAGGGCGGCCCGCCGGTGGCGGCCATCCGCGCCAGCGCCGGCAAGTTTCCGCTGGAGTTCGAGCTGAACGACAGCATGGCGATGAATCCGGCCAACACCCTGTCGCAGCAACAGCAGGTGGTGCTGGTGGCGCGGGTGTCCAAATCGGGCAACCCGATGGCCCAGGCAGGCGATCTTGAGGGGACGGTTCCGGTGGTGAAGGTCGGCGCTTCCGGTGTCAGGATCGTGATCGATCAGGTCAAGCAATGAGCGCGCGGCAATCTGTAAAAAACCGGTCGCGCATTTGAGTGGCAGGGTGGGATGAAGTAGAATCCGCCATCACCCGCCCCCGCTCATAACATGACGAAGTATGTGTTTGTTACCGGTGGGGTGGTTTCTTCCCTAGGGAAAGGGATCGCCTCCGCTTCACTCGCTGCGCTGCTCGAATCGCGCGGTATCCGTGTCACCCTCCTGAAGCTCGATCCGTACATCAACGTCGATCCCGGCACCATGAGCCCGTTTCAGCACGGCGAGGTGTTCGTGACCGACGACGGCGCCGAAACCGATCTCGACCTAGGGCATTACGAGCGCTTTTCCAGCGCACGGATGAGCAAGCGCAACAACTTCACCACCGGGCAGATCTACAAGTCGGTGATCGACAAGGAGCGTCGCGGCGATTACCTCGGCGGCACGGTACAGGTCATTCCGCACATCACCGACGAAATCAAGCATTCCATACGCGAGGGTGCGAAGGGTGCCGATGTGGCGCTGGTGGAAATCGGCGGCACCGTGGGCGACATCGAATCGCTGCCCTTCCTCGAAGCCATCCGCCAGATGGGCTTCGAGGACGGCAAGGAAAACACCTGCTTCATCCACCTGACGCTGCTGCCCTACATTGCGACGGCCGGTGAACTGAAAACCAAGCCGACCCAGCATAGCGTCAAGGAATTGCGCGAGATCGGCATCCAGCCCGACATCCTGCTGTGCCGTGCCGACCGCGAGATCCCGCTGGACGAGCGGCGCAAGATCGCGCTGTTCACCAACGTGCGCCCCGAGGCGGTGATCGAGATGCTGGATGCCGATTCGATCTACAAGATCCCGGCCATGCTGCACGACCAGATGCTCGACGAGATCGTCTGCCACAAGCTCAACATCCTGGCGCGCGCCGCTGATTTGACGGTGTGGAAGAGCCTGGTGCATGCGCTGGAACATCCGCAGCACGAAGTCAACATCGCGTTTGTCGGCAAGTATGTCGATCTCACCGAATCCTACAAATCGCTGACCGAAGCGATGATCCATGCCGGCATGCATACCGAGAGCCGGGTCAGGATTCATTACATCGATTCCGAGCAGATCGAAAAGAGCGGCACCGATTGCCTGAAGGACGCCGATGCCATCCTGGTGCCAGGCGGCTTCGGCAAGCGCGGGGTCGAGGGCAAGATCGCTGCCATCCGCTTCGCGCGCGAGAACAAGGTCCCGTACCTGGGCATCTGTCTCGGCATGCAGCTCGCCGTGGTCGAATTCGCGCGCGACGTCGCCGGCATGACGGATGCCCATTCCACCGAATTCGAACCGGACACCACGCACCCGGTGATCGGCCTGATCACCGAATGGCTGGACCGCGGCGGTCAGATCGAAAAGCGCAGCCAGCAGTCCGACCTCGGCGGCACCATGCGTCTCGGCGGCCAGCCCTGCGAACTCAGGGATGCCACCCTGGCGCGCGAGATTTATGGCGCGGCCAACATTACCGAGCGCCACCGCCATCGCTACGAAGTCAACAACACCCTGCTGGCCGAACTCGAAGCCAGGGGACTGGTGGTGGCCGGTCGCGCACCCGGAACGAACCTGTGTGAAATGGTCGAACTGCCGACCTCGGTGCATCCCTGGTTCGTCGGCTGCCAGTTCCATCCCGAGTTCACCAGCAATCCGCGCAATGGCCATCCGCTGTTCATTGCCTTCGTGAATGCGGCGCTGGCGCATCAAAAGGAGGCCCGTTCGTGAAGTTGTGTGATTTTGAGGTGGGGTCCGACCAGCCCCTGTTTCTGATTTCCGGTCCCTGCGTGATCGAATCCGAGCAACTGGCAATGGATACGGCCGGCCAGCTGAAGGAAATGTGCGCGGCGCTCGGCATCCCCTTCATCTACAAGTCGTCGTTCGACAAGGCCAACCGCTCGTCGACGAAGTCCTTCCGCGGGCTGGGGATCGAAGAAGGACTGCGCATCCTGTCGGAAGTGAAGGCGAAGATCGGCGTGCCGGTGCTGACCGACGTGCACGAAGACACGCCACTCGACGAAGTCGCAGCCGTGGTCGACGTGCTGCAGACGCCCGCTTTTCTGTGCCGCCAGACCAACTTCATCCAGAAC
>Ga0105106_10003047_pt1 | contig 12004 bp, 12 predicted proteins | sample PPLLaktember2015_5_FD_79109 | JGI IMG/M metagenome (GOLD analysis project Ga0105106, IMG submission 79109) | Freshwater sediment microbial communities from Prairie Pothole Lake near Jamestown, North Dakota, USA - PPLs Lake P8 Core (1) Depth... | ecosystem: Environmental > Aquatic > Freshwater >...
GCCGCCAATCTCTTCGAACGCATGCTTGATGAGCGTGTTCCTGGTCACCTTGATGACAGCCTTGCCGCGGAGGTTCCTGCGGATCTGCTGTACCTGCTGTGCCGGGATACCATACATATCAACAAGCCCGATCAACGTGAACTTTTTTGCGTTCTCCTTGATATCAGCGACCTCGTCCTTCTTCCAGGAGGGGAGGTGGTGTGTATACAACGCCATTATTCCAACCTCACTGCAGGACCCATGGTCGTCTTGACAAACACAGAACGGACATTCAGGGGACCCTGTTCGAGAACAGCTTCAATACGCTTGACGATCGCTTCGATATTCTCTGCGACCTGTTCAGGCTTCATTGCAGTTGTTCCGACCTTGGTAGAAAAGACCGTCTTGTCTTTTGTCCTGATCTTCACCGAGTTACGCAGACGCTCGACAATCGGGCGGATATCCTGCCCGCCGGCAATCGGCATAGGCATCCTGCCCCGGGGACCGAGCCGGGGACCTAAGAACCGTCCGACCTGGGGCATGACCGCCATCTCTGCAAGGAAGTACCGGTACGTACTGGCAACTTTCCGTGCTTCGCGGGGTGCACCGCCAAGCCGCTCAACTTCTTCAGGGCCGAGAATCAGATCAACCTTGGCGTCCTTTGCCTGGGTGACAATATCTCCTTTCCCGATTACACAGATCCCGATTTTCTCGCCGATTCCGTGGGGAAGAAGAATCGTCTCATCAATACGATTTTTCGGTTGCGCCATATCGATATTCTTGAGATTGATGGTAATATCGATGCTCTCAGAGAATTTACGCTCTGGCGCTTTTTCTATAGCCGTTTTTACGGCCTGTAAAATTTTGGCTCTATCAACCATCAGATTCCTCCATAGTTCGCGACCTTCCGATCTCCTATGGTTTTCTCATGTTATTTCACGAGAACACTGTCATACTTGCCTTCAGCGATGGCAGCGAGCACTTCTTTCGGGCGCTTGCCGTCAACGTTCACTCCCATGCTAACGCACGTTCCGACGACCTCTTTTACCGCGGTCTTCAGTTCATAGGCAAGCATGCCTTCGAGTTTCATGTTGGCAATTCTGACAGCGGCCTCAAATGGTAGATTCCCTACCACTTTGACGTTGGGCTCTGCGGAACCTTTCTCGATATTAGCCTCTTTTTTAATGAGCGCCGTAGTGGGCGGTATACCCACTGTGACGGTGAAATTCTTCTTTGCGTCGACTTCAATCTTAACCGGGACCTGCATTCCGTTGAATGTGGCGGTCTTCTTGTTGATCTCGTCGACAACTGCCTTCACGTTGATACCGAGTGGTCCGAGCGACGGTCCCAGGGGGGGACCAGCGGTAGCCTTTCCGCCGGGTACTAAAACCTCGACCACTTCTGCCATAGTCTTTGCACCATGCCGTCCCTTGATTAAGGGCTCCAAGCTTGGGTCTGTAGATTTTGACGGGAAAGGAAATAAAGGTGATCTTGGGATAAAAGGCTGTTAGCTTTACTCATCATTGCAAATGGGTGCCGCTAATCTGCGAGATTTTGTTGCGGTTCAGTGAAAAATTCTTCCATCGGGCCTCATAATAATGAGTACCTTCTTCCCCGTGTGAATAATTTTGCAGCTCGGAAACAAATACTCCTTTCTTGGTCAATTCAGAATAGTTGAACCCGGATTTAAATCCGCCCCAATCAGGAGTGGGAACCTCACTATACTCCAGATAGGCAGATATCTATCCCCCTATTCCGACCCTGTTTCAACCCCCGTTTACCACTCTGATCCATCCAAATAGCACTAATTCGCCAAAAAGCAGTAATATTGTTTTGTTATTCGCCTGATTCGGCCTCCGTTTGGCTATATATGACCATATCGCGACTGAAAATGACCGCTAATAGCACCTAATGGGAGGAGGATAATCAGGAAAACGGCCCGACTATTCCGTACGGTTCTCCGCAGAAAATCACCCAGTAAAAAAACGCATATAGCGGTGTTTGGAGAGCGGATCCCGATGCACTGGGGGGGGCAGCACGGTCACAGAGAAGTGGATAGGGGATTCGGGATCTCTCCATTTCACGTAGGAGAATTGTAATTGGGGTAAGTGTCAGACAGGCATCATTATAGTGTCTCCGTCAGAGAATATCTCATAGGAGACATATCCTGATGATACGAGCCTATCATGGGTGACCTTTTGGAGTAAACGCTCATCAACACCTATCTTCTTTACACTTGTCACTGCTGCTCCTGGTCACCATACTGCAACCTTCAAGTATATCCAGGCATCAATACGGGAATATATGCCCGCCAGATCTCCGGATACCTCTCCTGATCCAAAACCAGAGGACCGTTATGAAAACTTTTCCATCAATCTGCCGGAATTTTACAACTTCGGCTATGATGTGGTCGATGCATGGGCAGCAAAAGAGCCGGACAAGACTGCAATGCTCTGGGTGAACCAGCAGGGTGAGGAGAAACGATTCAGTTTCAGCGATATAAAACAGGGATCTGATTTGGCGGCACGTCTCCTGCATGACAGCGGGATTCTGAAAGGTGACCGGGTATTCATTATGCTCCCGAGGATCCCGGAATGGTGGATCCTTATTGTCGCCCTGATCAAACTCGGTGCGGTCTACACCCCTGCGCCAACACTGCTGACTCCCCACGACATCTCCTACCGGCTCAGTACAGGCAGGTTTGCACTGGTCATCACCGACCTTGAGAACGCACATAAGATACAGGAAGCAATCGGGGAGGTGTCGATGAAACCACAATGCCTGGTTGTCGATGGGGAAATGCCAGGCTGGATCAGCTATCCCAAACAAATTGAGGCAATTTCCTCAAAACCACCGGCAGATTGGGAAATATATCCCGTGAGGACAAAATCTTCCGACCCTCTCCTGATTTTCTTTACATCGGGAACTACCGGAAACCCCAAGATGGTGCTCCATGACCACAGTTACCCGCTTGGCCATATTGTCACGGCACGGTTATGGCAGGATCTGAAAGGGTCAGATCTCCATTTCACCCTGTCCGATACCGGCTGGGCAAAGAGCGCCTGGGGTAGCCTGTTTGGCCAGTGGATAGAGGGGGCGGCGGTCTTTGTCTACGATATCCGGGGAAAATTCGATCCTGTGGAGATCCCCCCGCTTCTTGAGAAGTATGCAATCACGACATTCTGCTGCCCACCGACGATCTACCGGATGCTGATCCTTCTGAACCTCAAAAAGTATAACCTGCTAAAGCTCCGCCACTGCGTAAGCGCGGGCGAACCCCTGAATCCCGAGGTGATCCGGGTCTGGAGAGAGAAGACCGGCCTTATAATCTACGATGGGTATGGCCAGACCGAGACCGTGCTCTGCATCGGATCATTCCCCGGCCGCGAAAGCCCGCCGGGATCTATGGGAAAACCGGCACCGGGCTGGCGCATCGAGCTCCATGACAAGAACGGCAGGTCCGTGGGGGTAAACCGCGAAGGAAGGATCGCAATTTCCGTAGATCCAAGGCCGGTCGGGTTGTTCTCCGGATATATTGAAAACGAGGCGGCGAACAGAAAGTCCTTTGTAAAGGGCTGGTACTACACCGATGACATGGCTGCCATGGACGAAGAGGGTAATTTCTGGTTCATCGGCAGGGATGACGATGTCATCAAGGCATCAGGATACCGTATCGGGCCGTTCGAGGTCGAGAGTGCTCTCCTGGAACATCCGGCGGTTGCCGAGGCAGCAGTAATAGGATCCCCCGATCCGATCAGGGGATTGATTGTCAAGGCATTCGTTGTCCTCAAGCCCGGTTTCCGGCCAACAGGCCAGCTCGTGGCCAGCCTGCAGGAACATGTCAAAAACATAACCGCACCGTACAAGTATCCACGGGAGGTTGAATTTGTCGATTCCCTCCCCAAGACCCATTCGGGGAAGATACGAAGGAACGAGCTCCGCGATCGGGAGGCAAAAAAGAGAATACCGGAATAATCCACCACCATACCCCACAGTAAAACCTGATTGACGATAAACGAAGTAAAAGGATATGTGGCGTTAATAGAAATGCCTTCAGATACTTTTTCTTCGCTTATTACCTTATCCTAAGCGACAAAATACCGTCATTCAACAGCGGAATATAATCCAATTTGGTGATAGCATTTTTTTAAAAATAGTAGTAAGAATGAATTATCCTCAGTTAATTCCCTCAAGTGGCGCTTCAGGAGTTAGAAGGAATATTTATTAATCCCTTCACTCATATCAGGGGGTGGTGACGGTCTGATGCCCACAATTGTCCATTTTGATGTACCCGCAGAAGATATTGAGAGAGCAAAGAAATTCTATTCAACGCTGTTAGGGTGGAAATTCCAATCTTACCCGGAGATGCAGTACAACCTTATCACGACGACGAACATGGATGGAACACCGGGAGTCGGAGGCGGTATGGGTAAGCGGATGGAACCCACGCAGCGTATGATGAACTATTTCGGGGTATCCTCGATTGATGCCGCGATGAAACAGGTCAGGAGCCTCGGTGGAAGTGTCCTCACGGAAAAGATGGCAGTGCCCCGGATGGGTTACCTTGTCAACTGCGTCGACACGGAGGGTAACCTGTTCGGGCTCTGGGAAGAAGATACGAACGCCAGATAAGAGAGTCCCGGGCTCTCCGGAAATACTACCTTTTCGCAGAGGATATTATTTTTAAATACACCGTGGTATGACCCAATCTGGAGTTCACTCACACTGCCACAGGTGTTGGAAGAAACGAGTAGCGTACCTGGCTTTTGAAAAGCCAGGACCGGGAAAAAGAGATCTGGTTGTTTTTTTTACAAAAACCAACAGGGAAGCATCCAGTATCTATGCTTCAACAATAACATTGAATCCCCCGTATACCATGCGCTTCATATCGAATGGCATCGGCTTGTCCTTCTCCTGAGGATCATTCATGAACGGATCTTTCATCACTTTTGCGTTCACCTCATCGCGATGTGCCTTCGACTTGAATACAATGAACGAAAAAACAACCGTCTCGCCGGGCATTGCTGAAACCGTTTGCGGGAACCTGATCCCTGCCCATTCCGGAGAAAGGTCGTCACCAGCACACTCAACATACTGAAGAGCGCCATACTTTTTCCAGATTTTCGCCCCTTTCTCAGCCATTTCACGGTAGGCCGGTAAGTTCTTCTGCGGCACTGCCAGAACATATCCATCAACGTACTTCATATCATTCCTCGTTTTTTTTTTACTGCGTCAAAGTCATCAGGACAATTGACGTCCCGAAGGTACTTTTACCATATGTGCGTTTGTTTAATTTTTCATGGATACTTTTTCTCTTCGCTTATTACCTTATCCAAAGCGACAAAATACAGTCGATCAATCTATGAATAAAATCCTCTGGCAATGCTGCCACCCTTGCAGAAAAATAGATTTTTTATTAAAAAGATCCTGGTGATTACCGGTCTTTGAATTTCTCGACAACCCGTACATTGTCGCCCCGTACGGTAATCGGGATGGGGACTACACTTTCGTACAGCTCGACGGTAATCTCTTCTTTTGCCGAGTCAACACGTTTGACGACTGCTTTCTCGCCTTTGAATGGCCCGGCGATCAGCTCAACAATCGTGCCTTCATCAATACCAGCGACGACCGGTTTTGGAATGAGAAAGTGCCCGACTTCAGCGAGGGTCGTTTCACCTTTGATTACCGTACGCGCATGCGCTACCTTTTCCACGAGCTGTTCAATCCTGTTCAGTTTTTCCGGGGTTTCTACGAGCACGTACCCTTGCAGTTCGTTGGGGACAATGATGGCGGTTACTTTCACATCGGTCGCCTTGGTATCAATTGCTTTTAATATGTTGTCAGCTACGGTCCGCTCCTGTTTTGAGGTCGTTTTAATCGCAAAGATCCGGTTGATAAAAACCTCCGGTTCTGTGGGAAGCAGCGGTGCTCTGGGTGCGGGGGGTGTTGGTTGTGTCATACCCGTTAGTCCGGCAGTAATAAGAAGAACTCGTAGATGATGAATCCGATCAGGCCGACGAGTAAAACACCCGCGGCAGCGACTGTCGCGATCTTGGTAAACTCTTCCCGGGTGGGGGTTCGCGCGAGTTTTAACACCCGCCAGTATTTGCGGAATAACTCCTCGTGGAGTATATCGACTTTGAAGTCAGGTTTTGAAATTTCCATATCTGCTCACTTGAGAAAATCAATCTCAAACTGTTTCTGTACTTTGGGGGTAAGCTTCTCATTACGACCATATATTTGTGGCGACCGTACGCCCGTGACAACCAGCAGGGTCCGCATCTTACACTGCATTGCGGGGTCGATCTGTGCCCCCCATATGATCCGCGCACCCGGGTCAACACGGTTGTAGACTTCCTGCACAACACCTTCTGCCTCTTCCATGGTCATATCCGGACCACCGACCACGTTAACGAGTGCAGCGGTTGCCCCGCTGATATCCACATCAAGAAGGGGAGAGCGGATCGCCTTTTTGACCGAATCTGCCGCCTTGTCCTCGCTGTCACTCTCGCCCATACCAATCATGGCGACACCGCCACGCTCCATAACCGTGCGCACATCTGCAAAGTCAAGATTGACTAATCCGGGCATGGTAATCAGTTCGGTAATCCCCTTAACCGCACGCATGAGTACTTCATCGGCAACCTTGAAGGCGGCATAGAGGGGGAGCTTGGGTACGACTTCGAGCAACCGGTCATTGGGCACAACAATAACCGTGTCTGCCACATCCCTGAGGCGCTCAAGTCCTGCCTCTGCATTTTCCATGCGGATGGCACCTTCCGCAGAAAATGGAAGGGTAACAATTGCAATGGTAAGTGCTCCTTCTTCCCGTGCAGCCTTCGCAACAACCGGAGCAACCCCTGTCCCCGTACCGCCACCAAGACCCACCGTAATAAAGACCATATCGGAACCCGAGACCGTCGCACGGATCTCCGCCTCGTTTTCCAGCGCAGCCTCTTCCCCGATCTGGGGGATGGATCCGGCACCAAGACCCCGGGTTCTCTGCCTGCCGACAAGGATGCGCTGATCAGCCTGGGTACGGATCAGGTGCTGGGCATCCGTATTGATAGCGATGAGTTTTGCACCGTGGATGCCTTCCTCCATCATACGGGAGATCGTATTCGATCCCCCGCCACCACAACCAATCACAGTGATCTCGGTCTTGAGCTCGGCCAGGATCTGGTCAAGGTCTTCGTTATTCTGCGAGGTTGAAACGGTTTCGTCCCTCGCCTTAGTAAGTGCCTCTTCAACAATTGACCTCATGAAAACTTCTCCAACCCCGGGATGTGGATTTTAATTTCACTGCAGGAAGACACCATGTCAGGAGTAATCATCCTGCCATCAATCTCGACTGCCTGACCCGCCACCAGGAGCTTGTAGCAAGGTCCTGCCGGAACCCCCAGTTCGCGCGCTTTATGGGGATCGAACCTTACCTTATGTATGATCAGGGTATCTTTCTCCGTTGCAGTGATCTCTTTGTTACGTATGATTTTCACGCACAATGTATTTAAATCATTTATTATTTGTGATGAATGATTTTCATACGTGATAAATTCCGGAAGAAGGCGGTTATCGTACGTGGAGAGGTGAACGACCGGCAGGTTATCCAGAGATTGTATCAGGCCCGTCTCATCAGATTTCACGGTTTCACCCAATAAATCCGGATTTACCCTGACCGTACAAAGAGTCCCCACCCCCTGCAGATTATGAATATAGCACCGTGCACCTGAAGAGACACGTTCTGCCCTGTCCCGCACAGCCTGGTAGGTATCCCAGGAAAGATGCCCGATAGCCATAATCTCACTTTCCGACAACCGGAAAATCGAGAGCCGGTTGAGCATACCGGAAAGATGGTTGAGTTCTTCGCGATTCAGCGCTTTCCGGTCAATATATGCGGCAACTGCTCCGCTTTTTACCATCATTGCCTGTATCAGCTCCTCATCAAGCATCGGAATTTCACGGGTATGGGCGATATGCCCGAAAGCCCCGCGGGAGATAAGGGCAATCTCAGTCTGCCGTGTCGCATAGTGGGTACCGCCAAACCCTACAAGGGGTACCATGTTCACCGGGGACGCAGACAACACACTCTCAGCGACAGCTCGTGCGGCCACAGGATCTGTCCATTCCATCTCAGTACTCCCGATTTCGACAAAGAATGAAGGGAGTGATAGTCCGGTTGGTCCATGGTGGGTGACTTCATAAGAGACCCGGTATCCTTCAGGACAGTGCTTTTTCAGCGCACGGAGCGTTGCCTGCATCATCGCGGGGGCTGCAGGCGCAAGAGTGCGGGGAGTTCCTCCAACTTCTGCGGTGCCAAAATTTCCGGTCACATGCACCGTGAGCACCGGAACGGCATTGGCACTGTAATGCCGTGACAGGAAAATAAGAAGATCTGCATCGATCCGGGTATCAACATGTTCTGCATGGATCAGACGCTCCTCAATCTCAATAAACTCATACGTCCGCTCCTGCTCCCCCCATATTCCCGGCTGATCGGTATCAAGCAGCTGTTCTATATGGTGCCGGATGTTCACCCCCGCCTTATCCTGCCGGGAGTTGATTAGCGCAACCTTCATTGTGGAAAGATTAGCAGTTCAACACGATTAAGCGTGTCCTGACAGAAGATAGGTAAACACTATGAAGAAATACACCGTATATTGTTACCATGGACGCAGACAAGATTGAACAGGCATTCAAGAGTGCAGGCATCGAAAAAAGTATCACCTGCCCGGAGGCATTCTCCATCGCTGCAAAGCACCGCATCCCCAAAAAGGAGATCAGCGAGTACTGTAATGCACACGGTATCAAGATCCGCGGCTGTCAGCTGGGCTGCTTCAAATGAGTCTTTTTTTACAGGTAGTTTCCGTTTCAAAGGCGATCGAAGAGATCAGAAATCTTGCCGTACGGTGTGGAAGTGAAACGATTCCCCTCATCGAAGCACTCAACCGCATTCTCGCAGAGGACGTACGATCGGATGTCGATATTCCCGGTTTCACCCGCTCTGTCGTAGACGGGTACGCAGTACGATCAGCAGATACCACGGGTTCAAGCGATACTATCCCCTCGATCTTCCCTCTTCGGGGCAGCGTTGCAATGGGAGCATCCAAAGTCCACTCCCTGCGATCAGGTGAATGCATCTATGTTCCTACCGGAGGAATCCTGCCGGAAGGTGCAGATGCGGTGGTCATGATCGAATATGCCGAGGATATCGGCAGGGAAGTTCTCGTAAAAAAACCTGTAGCTCATGGGGAAAACATACTCTTTTTCAATGAAGATTTTTCCTCCGGAGATGTTGTTTGTAAAAAAGGGCAAAGACTTTCACCACAGGACATAGGTGTCCTTGCCGCTGCAGGGTGTACTGACGTGCCAATTGTCACGATACCCAGGATCGGGATACTCTCCACCGGTAATGAACTGGTGCCGGTGAACGTACATCCGTTGCCCGGACAAGTACGGGATGTCAACTCGTACGTGGTTGCCTCGTTTGTACGTGAACAGGGATGCACACCGGTACTCTATGGGATTGTGCGGGATGACCGGGATGCACTTCGTGCTGCTATCAGCACGGCAACCGCAGAATGCGATGCTGTCCTGATTTCCGGGGGAAGTTCCAAAGATGACCGCGATATGGTAGCGGAGATTATCAGGGATAGGGGAGATGTCCTTATCCATGGTATCGCAATTGCTCCCGGGAAACCCACCATTATTGGAAGAGTGGGGAATAAACCGGTGATTGGGCTCCCCGGTCACCCTGCTTCTGCTTTCATTGTGCTCGTTGTAATTGTCCGTTACCTGTTTGCAGGAATGACAGGAGACATGGATAGCAGGGTGCGATCAGTACCGGCAAGGCTTGGTCAGAATATACCATCATCCAGGGGCAGGGAGGATTATGTGCGGGTCATATTACAGGACGGTATCGCAACACCTCTGTTCGGAAAATCCGGGCTGCTCAATACCCTGGTAAAAAGCAGCGGGATCGTACGGATCCCTGCCGAAAGTGAAGGGCTGGAAACGGGAACACTGGTCGAGGTGATGGTGTGGTGAAAAGATATCTCACCGTGACTTCCCTGAGTGAAACCATCTCACTCCTTCGCACCGGGTTCGACTGCACTCCGACACGCGAGATTCTCCCCCTGCTCAAGTCGGTCGGGCGGGTAACTGCAGAACCCCTTTTTGCCCGGTACTCGGTACCTGAGGTGCACCTTGCAGCAATGGACGGTATCGCCGTTGATAGCAGAGAGACCCGGGGAGCAAGCGAACAACACCCGGTCACGCTGAAGCAGGCAGTGAGAGTGAACACCGGTAATGTCGTGCCACCGCAGTATGATGCCGTGATCATGATCGAGGATGTTCATATTGATCATGAGCGGTTTACTATCCGCAAGGCAGCCCCGCCATGGCAGCATGTACGCCCTGCAGGGGAAGACATAGGAGAGTCTGAAATGGCGCTGCCATCACGGCACCTGATCCGCCCCTGTGATCTTGGTGCTCTCGCCGCATATGGCATCACTGAAGTGCCAGTGCTCACGGTACGGATCGGTCTGATACCGACGGGAAGTGAGCTCGTTTCCCACGGTCATCTCCCTGCACCAGGGCAGGTCGTCGAGAGTAACACCGTTATGGCAGAAGCGATGCTGAATACACTCGGTGCACGCTGTACACGCTACCCCATGGTTAAAGACGATCCGGTCCAGATCAGGAAAGCGCTGCAGCGTGCAGTTGAAGAAAATAATCTCGTAATCATCTCTGCAGGATCTTCAGCCGGTACAAAAGACTTTACTGCAGAAGTGATCGCAGATCTCGGGGAGGTACTGATCCACGGGGTTGCCATCAAACCTGGTAAACCGGCAATCATCGGGCGGATCAATAAAAAACCGATCATTGGTATGCCGGGATATCCTCTTTCTGCATTGACAGTACTCCGTGAGATTGTAACACCGCTGGTTCAACAGTTCGGACTTCCGGTCGCCTCATTTGGCACGGTCGACGCATGTTTTACCGTTTCTGTCTCCAAGGATATTGGAAGTGACGAGTTTGTCCTGTGCTCGCTGGGCCGCGTAGGCGACCGCTGGGTGCTTTCACCTTTATCACGGGGTGCCGGGGTCCAGATGAGTGCAGTGCGATCAAATGCCTTCCTGAAAATTCCGGCCGGTATAGAAGGGTATGAAGCAGGAACACGGGTGAATGCAAACTTATCAGTTTCTTTGGCTGATGCAGAAAGGGCACTCCTTTTAACCGGCAGTCACGATCCTCTCGTTGATTACCTTGCCGATCTCCTCTCGCAAAAGAATGTTGAACTTCACTCAACTCACGTCGGAAGCATGGGCGGGATCCTCGCTCTGAAAAAGAACGAGTGCCACGCGGCCCCGATGCACCTGCTTGCCGATGACGGGGATTATAATGTCCCGTATTTGCACAAATTCCTGCCCGGAGAAGATCTTGTTCTTATTTGTGTCACTGAAAGGCAACAGGGAATAGTTTCAAAGGAAGGAATCGGTTTCAATGCTCTGTCGAGCCACACGTTTGTAAACAGACAGCGGGGTTCCGGCACCCGGATGCTGCTGGATCATCTTCTCAGGAAGAATCGGATCAATTCATCTGCTATCCGTGGATATGAGCGCGAAGTTACTACCCACCTTGCAGTAGCCCTTGCGGTAAAATCAGGAGAAGCTGATGCCGGGATGTGTGTATACAGTGCAGCACAAGCACTCGGGCTGAGGTTCATACCGGTCGCATCTGAACGCTACGAGATCGCAGTACGACGCGAGCATCTTGAGGATCCCAGGGTAACAGACCTCTGCGATACCCTGGTATCGCCCGCATTCAGGGAGATCCTGGACCGGCTCGGGGGGTACGATACCAGGGAGACAGGTGTGCGGCGCGTACTGCCCTGAGCACTGCTTCCTCCGGTGTCGCGCATTTCATCACACCTTCAATGTCCCACGTTTTTATGCCAAAAACCGGGCGTTTTATTTTCAATGCGATTACTACCTCTGACAGCGTGCCATAACCTCCCCCGATTGCA